>Ga0111539_10012168_pt1 | contig 10796 bp, 8 predicted proteins | sample RhiMethybrSRZTD1_FD_79667 | JGI IMG/M metagenome (GOLD analysis project Ga0111539, IMG submission 79667) | Populus rhizosphere microbial communities from Tennessee, USA - Rhizosphere MetaG P. TD hybrid SRZTD1 (version 2) (version 2) | ecosystem: Host-associated > Plants > Roots > Rhizosphere >... | reverse complement strand
ATTGGCGAGACATCTCTCCTCCTGTGCGCCCGGTGTCCGCCGATTCGGGCAAAGAGTGAGAGCCGTGCCGACAATCAGTTGGAGCGAACCAGGTGGGATAGTCCCTTCCCGCGGACGGGATGCGGCCTGAACCGCAACCCGGATCCTAGCATGCCGATTTGTGATCGGGATCGATGGTCAAGCCAATGGCCTTCGAAAAGAGCACGACAAGCAGTACCGACCGACCTTACATTTCCATGACAACTTCGGACCGGTAGCGAAGCCTACAATACGCCCCGTGGGGTCTACGGATCAGCGGCGGCGGGTGCGACGACACGGGCTGCTGCTTGCGACCGTCTTGATTCCAACCGCCGCGGTCATCGTTCTCGTGGGACTCGTCGCCCGCCAGGCGCACGAACTGAACGAGCGCCGCGTCGCAGAGGCACGCCGCACGGCACTCGAGCAGCTGCGCCGCGAACTGTCGGCGCGTCTGCAAGCGCTCCGTCTCGAAGAGGTGAACCGGTTGATCGGAGAGTCCGGCATGCGGCTGCCGCCCGATTCGCCGATCGTCTTCGTCGCGGCGATGGTCCAGGACGAGATGACGCCGCCCTGGGTCGACAGCCGCGCATCACGGCCCTCCGTGACGTTCCTTCGACATCAGCAGGAAGGCGAGTCGCACGAATTCCGCGAGGCCGCTCCGGCACGTGCGGTGGCCTCGTATGAACGCGCGCTCTCGACCGCCCGCACACCGCTGGAGCGCTGCACGGCGCGCGTGTCGCTCGGACGCGCGTATTTCAAGGCCGCGATGCCTTCCGACAGCGAACGGACCGATCGCCGCACGCTGGCGGAATGCCGCGATGTTCTCGACGCCGACGGTGTGCCAATCGCGACCTACGCAGCGGATCGGCTGCTCGAACGCGGGCGTCAGATCGATGCAGTCATCGAGTTCGCGCTTCAGGCCGTCGACGCACGTCAGTGGCCCTCGCCCAGCGCCGCCTACGCGTTGCAGTCATTGCTTCAGCGGCTCCCGTCGGCATCCACCGCCGAAGCGCTGGCGAAGCTGACCCGGGTTCTGTATGACATCGACCAGGCGGCAGCGTTGGCGCGCCATATCCACGCGCATCCGCAGGCGCTGCAGCGCGCATCGCGGACCTCACGTGGCGAACTTCCGTGGATGGGATACGGCGACGAGCCCTGGCTGGTCACACTCGTGTCGCCGACGTCGTTTGCCGCCCCGGTCGTCATCGCTGTCGCGCCGCGGGGAATCCTCCCGAGCGGCGTCACGCTGCGCGCCACAGCTGCACCGGGCGCGGTGCCACTCGGCGATGGCTTCGTCGATCTACACGTGCTCTGGCCGGCCGGTCATTTCGACGACGGGAACCCGACGCCGGCGTTCATCTACGGAGCAGTGTTGGCCGTCGTGCTCGGCGCCGCGCTGCTGACCGCGCTGCTGCTGCTCCGCGACGTGCACCGTGAAAGCGAAACCGCGCTGATGCGCTCGAACTTCGTCGCCAGCGTGTCGCACGAACTGAGAACGCCGCTCACCTCGATCCGTGCGCACGCTGAAACGCTCCTCATGCGACGCGCCGGTACCGCGGCGACCGACGATTATCTCAAGACGATCGTCAGCGAGAGCGAACGCCTCGGCCGCCTCGTCGACACAGTGCTGGAGTTCTCACGGATCGAGCAGGGTCGCAAGACGTATCACATGCAGCATACGCACCTGGATGATGTGGTGCGAGCGGCAGTGAGGACGCTGGAGTATCCGCTCGCGCAATCGGCGTTCACCCTGTCCGTGTCGAGCGACGGAACCAATCCGACATTGCATGGCGATCCGACGGCGCTGACGCAGGCGGTGCTCAACCTGCTCGGCAACGCCATGAAGTACTCCGGAGGCGCCCGGCAGATCGAGATACGGACCGGCACGCGCAAACAGCAGGCCTTCGTCGACGTCGTCGACCACGGCATCGGCATACCGAGGAGCGAACAGGCGCGGATCTTCGAACGCTTCCATCGCGTGCAGGCGGCGGACACGTCCGGCATCGCCGGCGCCGGGCTCGGCCTCGCGCTCGCGCTGCACGTCGTCGAAGCGCACCGGGGACGCATCGACGTTGTCAGCGACGTGGGCCGCGGCAGCACGTTCTCGATTCACCTTCCGGTCGAGGCACAGGCATGACCAAGGTGCTCGTCGTCGAGGACGATCCGGGCATTCTCCGCACCGTGGCCGACAACCTGCGGTTCGACAACTACGACGTCCTGACGGCGATGGACGGCGAAACCGCCTACGCACTGCAGCAGTCCGAACAGGCCGATCTCATCGTGCTGGACCTGATGCTCCCGCGCATGAGCGGCCTCGAGTTGTGCCGCCGTCTGCGGATGGAAGACATCCACGTGCCGGTGCTCGTCCTGACGGCGCGCGGAGAAGAGGCCGACCGGGTGGGTGGTCTCGACTGCGGCGCCGACGACTACGTCGTCAAGCCGTTCTCGATGCCGGAGCTGATGGCGCGGGTCCGCGCGCTGCTGCGCCGTGCGTCATCGGCGTCGTCGAACCTTCCGGCGATCCTCCGCTTCGGGAGGGTCGAAGTGGACTTCCGCCGTCATAGCGCGTGCCGCGACGGACGCCCCGTGGAGATGACGCGCAAGGAGTTCGCCCTGCTTCGCTTCCTCGCCTCTCGTGACGACACCGTCGCCACGCGCGACGAGTTGCTGAATAAAGTCTGGGGCGTGGACGCATATCCTGTGACCAGGACGGTCGACAACCACATCGCATCACTGCGCGCCAAGCTGGAAGCGGATCCGGCGCGGCCCGTTCATATTCAGACCGTGCACGGCGTCGGCTACAAGTTCGTGGCCGCGGGTGATGCGTAATGCGCAAGGTGTTCGTCACGATCCTGCTGGCGACGATCTGCTCGTCGATCGCGGTGATCGCGCAACAAGCTCAAGACCTGTATCAGCAGGGGCTGCGCCAGGAACACGCTGCGGGCGATCTCGACAAGGCTGTCGCCTTGTATCGACGGTCCGCGGAAGCAGCGGGGACTGACCGCGCACTGGCGGCACGCGCACTGGTGCGTGCTGCCGGCGCGTACGAGAAGCTGGGCCGCCCCGCGGACGCGGCGAACGTCTACGCGGAGGTGATCCGACTCTACCCGGAGCAGCGCGCAGAAGCTGGCCTGGCGCGCGACCGCCTGCTGGTCGTGCGTCGACGGGCCCCACAGGGTGCGGTGCAGCCAACGGCGCACGTTCGCGACGTGTCGTCTGTCACGGACCCGGTGTTCGACCGTTACTGCGGACGGTGTCACAACGCGAGCAATCGCTCGGGTGGGCTGGACCTGACGACACTGGATCAGCGCGACGTCGCGAGGGACACGACGGTATGGGAGAGGGTACTCCGCCGGCTGATGGCTCGGCGCGATCCGCCACCGGACTCCCTTCGACCGCCTGATGCCACCTATCGCGCTCTCATCGTGCGGCTGCAGTCGGCGCTCGACGCGAGCTATTCGGTGAATCGCACGGTCAATGATGCGGAGCGCGTCGACAATGGGGAATTGGCGGCGCGACTCGCGAGATTCATCTGGAATGCCTCGCCGGACCCTCCTCTCCTCCGAGATGCGACGACGGGACGACTCCACGAACCGGCGGTGCTGGGTCGCCAGATTGCGCGCATGCTTCGCGATTCCAGGTCTTCGAGTTTGATCGACGGCTTTTTCACCGAGTGGCTGTCGCTCGACAGAGTCCTGAAGGCTGAGCCCGACCCATCGCGCTTCCCTGACGTCGATGCCGAGCTGCTGCGGGCGATGGATACCGAGACGCGTCTGTTCCTTCACGATCAACTGCGCGACGACCACGACGCTCTGGAGATCTGGACCGCCGACTACACCTACGTCAACGCGCGTCTTGCCCGACACTACGGCCTCGCCGGCATCACCAGCGCTGACTTCCGCCGCGTCGCATGGCCCGACAACCGCCGCGCCGGGCTGCTCGGACAAGCGGGCATCCTGACTGGATGGTCGATGTCGTCACGTACGTCGCCGACGCAGCGCGGCCGCTTCGTGCTGCTGCACTTCTTCGGGGTCGACGCGCCGAGCCCTCCGGCGAACGTCCCTGCCATGGCCGAGAACCCGCCGACCGGTCCGACCATGCGCGATCGGCTCCGTGCCCACAAGGTCAATCCGTCGTGCGCAGCCTGTCACTCGATCATCGATCCGCTTGGTCTTGCGCTCGAGAACTTCGACGCGGTCGGTGCATGGCGGACCAGCGACGGCAGCGCGCCGATCGATGCGTCGGGCATGTTTGTCGACGGCCGGCGCTTCGACGGCCCGACCGGTTTACGCGCCGGTCTGCTCGACTATCGCGACGCGTACTACACGAACGTGACGCAGCAGCTGCTCGCGTATGCGCTCGGTCGCCGAGGCAAGTCGGGGCAGGTCTACGATTACGAGATGCCCAGTGTGCGCGCAATCGTTCGCGCGAGCGCCGCCGACGGGTATCGATGGTCGTCGCTCCTTGCCGGTATCGCCGTCAGCACGCCCTTCCAGATGAAGCAGATCATCCCCTGACCCGCGGCTGCGGATCGCCGACTCCGGCGCGCCGAATGACAAAGATTTTGCATTTACGAGACATCGCCGTGAGCTTTGGCCCGCCGATGCCCGGTATCGTGCCGCCATGCGGTACGTGACATCGGCGGTCTTCCTTGGGTTCCTCTTCACTGGTGCGAGTGTGCTGCGCGGACAGTCGGCGACTCAGTCCGCCGTCGCTGACGGCCAGCTACGGACGGCGAGCGATGCCGACGCCTCGACCACGGTCAACACGTTCTGCGCCGGCTGCCACAACGGCGTGATGCGTTCGCCGTCCAACGCGATGCTCGACCGCTTCGACGGAACGACAATCGGCGAAGATGCGGACGCCTGGTCGCGAGCGTATCGCCAGGTGCAGGCCGGCACGATGCCGCCTGCAGGGGTCGCGCGACCCGGTCGGGCGGCCGCCGGACGCCTGCTCACGGCGATCGAAACCGCGCTGGGCGTGACGACCACGCGTCCGGCCCACGCCACCAGCCCGGAGATTGCTGCTCGTCTCGCAACCGTGCTCTGGAACAGCGCGCCTGACGCGGCGCTGCTCGATGACGCGCGGCGAAACCGCCTCACGCAACCGGCCGTCCTCGAGCAGCACGTGAGGCGCATGCTTGCCGACGATCGTGGCGATGCGTTCGTCTCGCGCTTCTTCGTCCCGTGGCTCGGGCTCGATCAACTGAGCAAGGTCAGTCCTTCGCGGAAGAACTTTCCCGATTTCGACATCACGCTGCGCGATGCGATGGCGACTGAAACGACCCTGTTCATCCGCAGCCAGCTTCGCGAGGATGCCGATCCGATCGCGTTATGGAATGCGGATTACACATTCCTCAACGAAGCGCTCGCGCGGCACTACGGCATCACCGGTGTGGACGGCCCGGAGTTCCGGCGCGTGCCGCTGAAGACGCCGGAGCGGTATGGCCTGCTGGGGCAGGCGAGCATCCTGATGATCACGTCACGCCACAACGATGGTCCCGCTTACACCTCGCCTGCTGCGCGCTCAATGTGGATCCGCAACCACTTTCTCGGCGCACCGGCGCCGCGGCCGTTCCCCGGCGCTCAGCCCGTAAGCCCGGACCGCCCGATTACGCCGCAGACGCGGACGCTTCCCGACTCTCCGTGCCTGCGCTGTCATCAGAACTTCTTCCCGCTCGCCTACCCGCTCGAAAACTTCGACGCGATCGGCCGCTGGCGGACGGAGGATCAGGCGGGACCCGTCGATTCGTCGGGCGTCTATGTGGACGGCACGCCGATGCGCGGCGTCGCTGGATTGCGCGACACGCTGCTGCAGTATCCCGAGGCGTTTCGTACGACGATTACCGAGAAGCTGCTGATCTACGCCGACAGCCAAACGGTGAGCGGGTCGCGAGTCACCGCCGCAACCCTCGTGCGCGCGCGACAGACGCTGCACGCGGCGCAGACGGTGCGCTGGTCGTCGATCATTGCCAGCATCGTCCGTCAGCGGCCGTGATCGCTCACGAATGCAAACGCGTGTTCAGAGGAAGTGGTCTGCTTGGGGGATTCGAGCGTGTTCCAGGTGACGGATTGGGAAGCGATTCATGATCAGACGCACCGACAGCTCCGCGCAACAGCGGCGCGTGTCGTGTCGTGGGCCGACGCCGAGGATGTGGTCCAGGAGGCCTTCCTGAGAGCACTCAAGGCGCAACAGGGATTCCGCTCGGAATCGTCCGTGCCGACATGGCTGCACGCAATCGTCGTGAACGTCTCGATCGATGTGCTGCGGCAACGACAACGGCGAGAGGTGGGTTTGCCAGTAGGCGAATGGCGGGCGAGCGGGTACTCACGGGATTTCACGGCGGCGCTCACCCTCGAACGGGCATGGCGGACGCTGACTCGGCGTCAGCGAACGATCTGGTACCTCTACGCGGTCGAAGGCTTCACACATGCCGAAATCGCGTCTCGGTTGGCGATTGGCATCGGTACATCGAAGAGCACATTGTTCGACGCGAGGGCTCGGTTGCGCCGCGTACTCAGTCGCGCGGCCGCGTAAGACGTCATGTGTTCGGCTCAGCGGTCATCCGGCGAAATTCACAACACGCGCACCTCTCAGAAATTCACACTGACATTGATTCTGGCGAATCGCGGCGGCACGATCGACGACGGGCGCAGCCAGCTCGCTCCCTGTGTGTCGTAGTCGAACGTCTGTTCGTAGCCTGCTGGATCGTTGGTGTTGAACAGGTTGTAGAGGTCGACGCCGATGTCGATTCGTCTTCTCCCGAAACGCAGCACCTTGGCGAATCGCATGTCGATCTGGGTCACGCGGTCTCCATAGACTTGCGCCGGTTCCACGAGGTTCACGGTCGTGGTGCCGTTGGCGTTGCTGCCGGATGGGAGGCGCCCGAGCAGCCGCTGCACCACGGTGTTGGGAACGTTGTAGTTGGCCGCCATCGACGCGCCGTTGGAGGCGGAACCCGTTGCACCCAGAAACGGGATGGTCGCGCGAAGCGAACGGAACGTCGCGCTGAGGAGCACGTCGACCTTCGGAACCGTGTAGCTGGATAATCCACGGATCGCCGTCAGCCAGGGCTCGGTCACCGCACACCCGCGCGGGTCCGGACTGTCGATCTTCACCACAGTGGCGCACGTGTTCTGCACGCCGCGCCCCGTGCTCGTCCCACCCTGTAGCGTCACTCCGCCCCCCAACCGGGCATTCGCCGTGACGTCCACGCCATGCCAGTACCAGGTCCGTGCCGGGCCGAAGTTGGTTTCGAAGGTCATGAAGTTGCGGGCGCCTCGCGCGAACGCTTCCGGCGTCGGGTCGTACACCGTCACCGGGTAACCGCCTCCGTTCGGCAAGGATGGGTGGACGGGTGCCGTCAGCGTCCACGGCTGGTAGTCCTCGGGGCCGACGAGCAGATTGTCGGTCACGAGGAAGTTCTCGAACCATCGACGATAGTAGCCGACCTCCACGCCGACACGCGGGAGCACTTGCTGTTGCGCCGACACTCCGAACTGCCAATCGGCTTCGCGGACACCCCATCCCTCGAGGACCGCCGGATCGATGATCGTCAGCGCGGGATTGGGGTTGCCGAAGTTCAGATTGGCTCCTCCGAGCGCCGCACAGCGATCACCACCCGCCGCCACGTTGTCCTGCAGCCGCGGGTCCGACAGGTTGCAGTCGATCTGGAAGTTCCGGTTGCCATCAACCCACGGCCGCGCCGTGATTCGCGTCACGATCTTCTGCGCAGGGTTGTTCACCACGTAGGTTCCGCCGACCTGCGCACTCTGCAGGTACTTCCCAAGGTTCGCCTTGAGCGCCGTCTTGCCGTTGCCAAACAGGTCGTACGCCACCCCCATCCGCGGAGTGATGTCGTGGTAGCCCTTGACGCTCACGGTCCGCTCGAACGAGATCGGCGTCGGGTTGAAGATCGACGTCGACGTCGTACCGTTTCCCTCCTCCGGCGCCCAACTCCTCGCGTGGTCATAACGCACCGCGCCCTGCAGCGTGAGTCGGCCCAACGTCCATTGATCCTGGGCAAAGATTGCCGCGGTCATCGTGCGGTCGGTCGTATCCCATCGCGGCGCGATGAAATAGCCGAAACTGACCGGCACGCCGTTATTGAAGGTGTAGCGGAGTTGCGAGTCGTTCGAGACCCGCCCGCTGGTCTGTCTCAGGCTGGAGCCGAGATAGCCGACTTTGAAGTTGTGGGCTCCGGTGACGTAGGCGGCCGACGCGCGCCATTGCAGCGATGTGGCGTCGTTGTCCGCAAACGCGTGACCCGCCGGATCGTACAGGCCGCGATAGTTGAAGTTGGCCAGTCCATATATGGTCGACTGCTCCGTGACTGGGATCAGGTCCGTCAGCCCGTCGGGCGGCACCTGTCCGAAGCCGGCAAACCGGTAATGGAATCGCGAGAATCCGGCGTCGAGGAGCATCCTGCTCGACAACGGAGAAGACCACGTGGCCTGCGTGACGTAGTAGGGCAGGTCATGGTAACCGGGGTACGACTCCGGCGAGCTCGTGGCCGTGCCGACGGCAATCCAATCCTCACCGCGCTTCCGGCAGCCTTCACCGCTTTGCGTGAGCGTGGATCCCTGGCAGCGATACTGATTCTCCTGCGAGAACGTGACGCGGTTGCGCGCTGTCAGCTGGTCGGTGAGTCGCAGCGAGAACACGTCGTAACGCGATGCGTTCCGCGTCACGACTCCCGCGTCACGCGCGTAGTCCCAATGCGTCGGATCGCCGGCGTATTTGTTGGCGTACGCCCCCGATACAGCGGTCGTCTGCCCGAAGCTCCGCGCGGTGCCGAAGAACCAGAGCCGGTCCCGCAGGATGGGACCTCCCAACGATCCGTTCACATCGAATGCGTTGATGAGCGCGGATGGTTCGAGAATCCCGATGCTCCGCAACGCATCGTCGACATTGTCGGATCGAGACCATTCACCCGCGCCGCTGTAAAACGCGGTTCCCGCGAACGTGTTGCCTCCCGAGCGAGGCACGAGGTTCATGATCGGCCCGCCGGTTTCCGATTCACCGAGTCCGCCGGATACCAACACCTGGATCTCGTCCACGTTGGCCACGTCGTAGGCCAGCGACGAGACGCCGGCGCCCTGGCCCGGCTCGGTCAGCAGCAGCCCGTTCACCGTGATGCGCCCTTCGTTCTGACGCCCGCCGTGTGCGGTGAAGCGATTGATCTGCCCCGCGTTCGTCTCGGCGCCGACGCCGCCGGTCGGCATCAGCGACGGAATGTTGGAAAGGATGCCGGTATAACTGCGCGTGGCCGGTAGTGTGCGGATCACTTCGTTGTTCAACACCGTCTCGTGCCGGGTGCTCTGCACGTCGACAACGGGCGCCACTCCGGTCACCGTCACGGTTTCCTCGAGCCCTCCGACTCTCAACTCGATATCGATGCTGACGACGCCCGAGCCCGATAGTGTCAAGCCATCACGCACCACTCTCGAGAATCCGGTCAACGCGTAAGTCACGGAGTACGTACCTGGCGGCAAATCGGTGATGCGGTACTGGCCCGATGCCTCGGTAGTGGTGCCGCGGACCTTTTCGATCAGGGCGGCGCTGCTCGCCTCGACCGTGACACCCGGCAACACAAGGCCGGACGCATCCCGGACCACGCCAGCCAGCGTCGTCTGTGCACTTGCGATGACGGGCACGAGAAGGATCGCGAAGAGAAAGAACTGTCGCGTCATACGCCTCATTGAGACACCTTTTTTGAGTCTGCGTGCCGTCGCGCCGACCAGTCCGGTGGGGCGCCGAAGATGCGCGACATCCTACACCCTGACGTTCGCGCGCGGTCTGCGAACGTCGCGGGACATCAAAACGGAGCGTGAGACCGTACGTTCGGCAGCTCGAGCATACGCTTCCCAACGATCGAGATCGCCACCTGCGGCATCAAGATCGACGGAGAGGAGCTCATGCCATTCAAGAGTCAGGCGCAACGGCGGAAGTTCGCACAGCTGCTTGTGGAAGGGAAAATCTCCAACGAGACGTTCGAAGAATGGAACCGCGAGACCGGGCGCAAAAAGCTACCGGAACGCGCTGGCACCAAGGCAAAGCCGCCAAGACGGGCGAAGTCGCCACGCCGAAAACACGCCGCGAAGAAACGGTGACGCGTGTACCTCGCGCGGGATCGGCGACGTCGACACGTGTAAGGCCCCTGTAACAGTGATCAGACTTTCGCGCAACACACGTTGGTCATCGCTGCGGCGCGGTCAGGACTTCGACTTGTGGCTACGCATGGCACAGCGCGGCGCTCGCATCGGCTATCAGCGGAAGGTGCTCGCACTGTATCGCCGACACGATCAGACCTTGTCGGGGACGCGCCTCGATGAGATCGAGCGGCCGCTGCACGTGCTCAGGCGCACGCTCGAACACATGTCGCTCACTCCTGCCGAACGGGCTGTCGCGGAACGACGCGTGCGGATGCTCGAGGCACAACTGGCGCGCGAGCGCGGGAAGGATCTGCTCGGCCGCGGCGAGTTCCGTGCTGCACGCCGGGCGCTGGCAGATGCGGCCCGTGACTTCAGAAGCTGGAAGGTTCATGGAGCACGCCTGGGTCTGTACATTGCGCCGCATCTGGTCCGGAAGGTTTACCTGTCCCGATTGGCGGGCGCGCCAGACCGGGTCCTCTCGTGACGTCACGCGGCATCTCACTCGAATCTCAGCGGCCGCTCACGGTTTGGTGAGGACTCCGCGGCCGGGCCTCGGTCACACTGCGGGCATGAAAACCCCCGTGATGAACCCGTGAAGGCATTCACGCTTATCGCCCTCGGCTT
>Ga0111539_10012167_pt1 | contig 10796 bp, 10 predicted proteins | sample RhiMethybrSRZTD1_FD_79667 | JGI IMG/M metagenome (GOLD analysis project Ga0111539, IMG submission 79667) | Populus rhizosphere microbial communities from Tennessee, USA - Rhizosphere MetaG P. TD hybrid SRZTD1 (version 2) (version 2) | ecosystem: Host-associated > Plants > Roots > Rhizosphere >... | reverse complement strand
GCCGCGTTTGCCGCGGCCGATCTGTTCCTGTTCCCGAGCCTCTTCGACGGCACGCCGCTCACGCTGATTCAAGCCATGATGAGCGGCCTTCCCATCGTCACCACGGCGACGTGCGGAATGAAAGATGTCATCGTCGATCGGCAGAACGGCCTGCTGGTACCGATTCGATCGCCGCAGGAGCTCATTACGGCGATCGACGCCCTTCGCGTGAATCAAACGCTTCGTGCGCAGCTCGGAAAAGCCGCTCGCGCCGAAGCGCGAGCCCGCTACACATGGGACCGCGCCGCAGAGCCCGTGCTGCGCGCCTACGAGACAGTGATGCGTGCGCGGATGGACCGTGCCGCCCATCGCGTGCTAGCTGTCGAGACGTTGTGAAGGTCCTCTCGCACTACATCGCCTGGACGATCGGTCTCGCGCCAGCCACGACACAGACGACGAGCGCCGAGCGTGACTGTCTGGCCCGCTATGCCACTGGCCGCCGTCGCCTGGTCGAGATCGGCGTGTGGCACGGCGTGACGACGAAACGCCTGCGGGCGGCGATGCATACCCGGGGCGTGTTGAGTGCGGTCGATCCGTTTCCGGTCGGACGGCTCGGATTCAGCGTCCAGCAGCACATCGCGCATCGGGAAGTGGACTCGATCGCCAACGGACAAGTCGCCTGGCTGCGGACCACCGGCGCTGCGGCAGCGCGCGATCACCAGTCGGTCGACTTTGTATTCATCGATGGCGATCACAGCGAGCACGGCCTGCTCGCTGATTGGCGTGCCTGGAGCCCGCTCGTCGAGGGGGGTGGAATCGTCGCGCTCCACGACAGCCGCTCGACGCCGGAGCGCCCGATCGATCATGCCGGCAGCGTGAAGGTGACCAACGACGTCATTCTGCGCGACGAGCGATTCTCGGTGGTGGATACCGTGGACAGCCTGACCGTCCTGCAAAGGCGCGCATGAGCCTGCGTCGTCGATTCGGCGCGGAGCTTCGGCAGTGGTACTGGTGGAGAACGCTCCGCCGTGTTCAGGCCGAAGGTGCGGGCACCGCGTTCCGCCGGTGGCGGCAGTGGAGTCTGGTGCTCGCGACCGCGCCGGTGCGCGCCGATGCACCCGGGCGGTCGCCGGTCGAAGTCCATCTGCTGTGCCATCGCGGCGATCACCTGTGCGCCATCTGGGCGTTGAAGACGCTGTATCGGACGTCGGGCCTGCGATGGCCAGCGGTGATCCACGTGCAGGGCGTGTGCCCGGCTTCAATGCAGCGGCGCTTCCGCGCGCACGTGCCGGATGCGCGCGTCATCCTGCAGGACGAGGCAGATGCGCGCGTGCTACAGGCGCTGGCCGATCGCCATCCTCGACTCCTCGAAGCGCGGCGTCAGTCGCCGTTCATGATGAAGCTGATCGATCCGGTGCTGCTTGGCAGCGCCGGGCGGATCGTCATCCTCGACAGCGACGTCCTGTTCTTCCGCGATCCTCGCGAGCTCCGTGCGCATGTGGAGCAAGCGCCCGCCGATGCGTGGCTGTTCCAGCGGGATCCCGCCAGCACCTACAACGTCACCGAAGACGTGGCCGCCTCAGCGCTCGGCATTCGCATTCCCGAACGCGTCAACAGCGGCATTGCTGTCGTGCCGCGATCGCTCGTCGACCTCGATCTCTGTGAACAGCTCCTCGAGCATCCGGAGGTGCGGCGTCCGAGCGGCTGGATCGAACAGACGCTGTTTGCGCTGTGTGCGGGCGCGCGGGGCCGTGTCGAATATCTATCGCCTTCGTATTTGATCTCGCTCGAACGAGGACTCGACTACAGCGCATTCACGGCCCGTCACTACGCTGGGCCAAGCCGGCCGCTGCTCACCGAAGAGGGGATGCCGTACGCCGTGCTGCAGGGGTGTCTCGGTCTGCCGTCGCATGGCTAAGCTCTGGGCTCTCCGTGCACTCTGGCGCATGTTCCGGTATCTGCGGAACTGGCGCGAGGTCTGGGCCGCCTACCGCACCGCGCAGCGGCTTCCGCCGCTGCAGTTCAGACGCGGGTTCGTCCTGAATCACGGCCCAGCCGATGATCCGATTCTGCTGCTGCACACGGTGTTCGCTCGATCCGAGTACGGCGCGCTCGCCTCGGGGCGCTTCCGGTACCTCGTGGACATCGGCGCGAACATCGGCTCCGTCACACTCGACCTCGCGTGGCGAGATCCGAATCTCAAGGTCGACGCGTACGAACCGAACCCGCTGACCTTCGACACGCTGAGCCGCAATGTTCGCGAGAACGGGCTTGATTCGCGCGTCCGCACCTACCGTGACGCCGTGACCAGTCACAACGGCGAGGTCCTGCTCTGGAGCGGGGACTCGAGCGTGTTGTCGAGTGTGAGCGCGAGCGCCGAAATCGGCGGCGTCTCGGTCCCCGTGCCGACCATTTCACTCGATCGGGCGATCACACGCACAGGCAGCGAGCTGGTGGCGATCAAGATCGACGCCGAGGGTGCTGAAGTCGAGATGCTCGAGTCAGCCTCTGACGCAGCATTGGCCGCGATCGGCGAGATCGCCCTCGAGTACCACGACTCAATTGTTCCCGACGCCCGAGCACGCTGCGAGGCCGTCCTGACCAGGGCTGGCTTCGTCTGCCGAAGCATGGCGTTCAGCCACGACCAGGGCATCCTCATCGCCCGGCGCCCGCGGGCCGCCTTCGCGCGACGCCCCGTCAGGGCGCGCTTCGGCGAGCCTCGCCGTAGCCAAGCGTAGGCGGGCTAAGCGACTGATGGCCGCCCGTTGGGCCGAAGCCTAATCGACCGATAACTCTCGATAGCAATGGCTGAGCTGAGGCTGGCGCGACCGCGCGTCCTCTTCTTTGTCGAGGGCAATACCGACATCCGTTTCGTCGTCGGGTTGAGCGAGATCTGCGACCTGACGATGGCGGTGCCGGCGCGCGCCTACGAGGAGAGCACCCTCAAGGCGCGAGTGGCGGCCTGCGGTGCGCGGCTTCGGGTGCACGAGATTGCCGGCGGCCGCGCAGCATTTCAACTGCGATCGTTCGCGTATCTCTGGCGAGCGGTGCCCGCGTTCGACGTCGTCCTTGCGCAGGAGATGCTTCGCGGCTCTCTGAACGCGACGGTCGTGGGCGCACTCCGCGGCGTCCCCGTCGTCACGACGATGGCGCTGCCTCCGGTTGAGTACTTCCGATGCCGGCGTGAGCGAGGACAGGTAGGTGCCTTCGGTGCATGGGCGGGGGAGGCGGTCATCCGCACGTTGATGACGGTCAACGGACGACTGGCCACTCGCTGCCTTGCGCTTGGTCCGTATCTGCAGGACATCGCGCGTCATTACTGCGCGGCGACGGAGCCGGGCTATTACTACGGTGTAGACGTCGCGACGTTCCACCCTGCAAATGCACAGGAGCGAACAGCGATTCGCCGAAGGCTGAATCTTCCGGTGAACGCATTCCTCATCGTCCTGGCCAGCCGCATCAGTCACGAGAAGGATCCCGAAACGGTGTTGCGGGCGGTCGCGGCTGCGCGCGCTCGCGGGCTCAATGCGGTGCTTCTGAATTTGAGCGGCGGATACGAACAGTTCCTTGCGCTTGCGCACTCGCTCGGTCTCGCCGATTCAGCGAGCTGGGTGCTGGCGCGTCCGGCCGTGCATCCCATGACGGAACTCGCCGACTACATGCGCGCGGCCGATGCACTGGTGCAAGGCTCCCTCGAAGAGGGCCTTGGTCTGTCGCCGCTGGAAGCGCTGGCGTGCGAGGTTCCCGTGGTCGCCACGAGCGTGGGCGGCATGGCGGCGCATCTCGGCGACTACGCCACGCTGACGCCACGCCGCGATGCCGGCGCGATGGCCGACGCGCTCGTGACCATCGCCGCACGTGCCGATGCCGCGCGTGAGCAGGCACGGCGCGGCCGCGAATATGTGTGCCGTGAGTGGAGCCGCGACCGGGCATTCAGCGAGCTCCACCGCAGCCTGATTGGTGCGTCGATCGGCGTCGAGGCACATGCTCGAGAAAGGGCGGCCGCTTGAGCAAGCTGCTTGATGCGGTCCGAGCGGGCTTTTACGCCCAGAAGCAGATCAACAGCCGATCCCGGCTGATCGCGTGGAGTCACCGCGGACGCTTTGCCACAGGGCTCCGTCTCGCGCGCCAGGTCGACGGCGCGCGCACGCTCGATTACGGCTGCGGCGACGGTACCTTCCTCGGTCTGCTGATGAACGGCCAGCCTGCGCCGCGCCTGGCTGTGGGCGCGGAGCTGACGGCGGCGATCGTGGCCGACTGCCGGGAGCGCTTCACAGCGCAGAAGGGGCTGCACTTCGTCCTCATCGACGACCTGGAGCGCCCCGCGCACCACAGTGCCTACGACGCGGTCTACTGCATGGAAGTGCTGGAGCACGTCGTCGATCCGGTGGCGATGATCGACACCCTCAAGCGACTGCTTGCGCCGGGCGGCACGCTGGTGATCAGCGTCCCGATCGAGACGGGCATTCCGGTTGTGGTCAAGCAGATCGTGCGCAGGATTGCCGGATGGCGCGGCGTCGGCCACTACCCGGGTACGACTGGCTACACGTTGGTGGAGATGCTGCGCAGCGTGTTCGCGCGATCGACGCAGCACATCACCCGCCCGGTGATTACGGGCGAAGACGGCAGCACCTTCCACGATCACAAGGGGTTCAACTGGCGCGTACTGCGCAGGCTCGTGACCGCCGAATTCGATCTGGTGCGAGAGTCCACCTCGCCGGTCGACTGGCTCGGGCCGCAGCTCGGCACGCAGCGGTGGCTGATCGCCCGCAAGCGCGCGGCTGCGTCGGAGACCCGTCGCGCGGCCGCTTTAGCGTCCGCGGACTCCCAGGGGCTCGTCGCGTGAGCCTTCCACGCGTCGCCATCGTGTCGGATCTGCGCGAAGAGCGGTGGCACAGCATGGATCTCGTCGCCGAGATGCTGCTCCTCAACCTCAAGGCCCCAGACCTGCGTGTCGTCGATCCCACCGAGCTGCGGCCAGCGATGGTCCGCCGTGTCACGCGGCTCCCCTGGGGGCCCGTCAGCCTCGCAGAGACCGCCGATCGGATTATCAATCGTGTCTGGGACTATCCACGTTGGCTCGCCGCGCGTCGCGACGAGTTCGACGTCTTTCACGTCGTCGATCACAGCTACGCGAATCTGGTGCACGCGCTCCCGGCCGCCCGCACGATTGTGACGTGCCACGATCTGGATGCGTTTGCGGGCGTGCTGCCTGGTACTCGCGGTGGCACGCTCGTCTCGCGTGCGCTGGCGCCTCGGCTGATCGAGGGGCTCCAGGCCGCGGCGCGGATCGTCTGCGTCAGTGAGGCCGGCCGAGACCAGCTCGTCGCGCAGGACATTGTGGCTGCGTCTCGAGTGACCGTCATTCCCAACGGCGTTCACCCGACGTGCAGCCATCGCCCGGATGCTCGCGCCGATCGTGAGGCCGCGGAGCTGCTCGGCGCCGTGGATCCCACGGCAATCGAGCTGCTCCACGTCGGCAGCACGATTCCCCGCAAGCGCATCGACGTCCTGCTCGAATCGTTCGCGATTCTCCGGCGTCTCTGGCCGTCTCTGCGATTGATTCGCGTCGGCGACACCTTCACCCCGGCGCAGGAACGCCAGGTCAGGCAGCTCGGACTGGTGGACGCGGTGACGGTACTGCCGTTCGTCGATCGCCGCGTGCTCGCGGCGCTTTACCGACGTGCGACCATGTTGCTGCAGCCCTCGGAGCGCGAAGGTTTCGGATTGCCCGTCGCTGAGGCGATGGCCAGCGGCACGCCTGTGGTCGCCAGCCGTATTCCCGCGCTCGTCGAGGTCGGTGGGCGTGCGGCGACGTATTGCCCCGTGGGGGATGTTCGAGCATGGGTGGCGGCGATCTCCGAGCTTCTCGACGAGCGTGTGGCCTCGGCCAGTGACTGGCGCACGCGATGTACGGCCAGTCTTACGCAGGCGCGCCGATTCAGCTGGCGCGAGCACGCCCGGCGCATGACCGAGCTGTATCGGGATTTGTTGCCCCACATCCGAGCCGTACCGCGGCGGCTGGCGGCCTCAGAATGAGCACGCTTCGCATCCTGCACCTGGGGAAGTACTACACGCCCGACCGCGGTGGCATCGAGACGGTCGTTGAAACCCTTTGCCGCGGCGAGCGCCCGACTGCCGACACGCAGGCGCTCGTCCTCAATAAAGTCAATGAGACGACCGACGAGACGCTGAACCAGGTCCCGGTTCGCAGAGTGGGGAGCATCACGCATGTCGGCTCGGTGTCGGTCGCGCCGACCTTGCCGCTGTGGCTCTCGCGAGCGAACGCTGACGTCATCGTGCTCCACGAGCCGAATCCGATGGCGCTGCTCGCCTATGCGATCGCGCGGCCGAGCGCACCGCTGATCGTCTGGATCCATAGCGAGGTGATTCGGCCGAAGCTGCAATACCGGCTGTTCTATCAGCCGTTGCTCGAATTCGCGCTTCGCCGCGCAGTACGGATCGTCGTGGCGTCGCCGCCGATGCTGAACCTTCCCGCGCTCGCGCAGTATCAGGGCAAGTGCACCGTGATTCCCTACGGTCTCGATCGCACGCGCTACCGGCTGTCTGGCGTCACCGGCACGCGGGTGCAGGCGATCCGAGCGAACATCACGTCGCCGATCGTGCTGTTCGTCGGGCGGCTCGTGCCCTACAAAGGCGTGGACGTGTTGCTGAAAGCCGTGAAAGGTCTCGATGCGTTGACGGTGATCGTCGGCGACGGGCCCTGCCGCATGTCGCTCACCGCTTCGGCCATCGACTCCGGCCTTGGCGATCGCGTTCGGTTCATGGGCGATGTCTCCGACGACGATCTCCTCGCCTGGTACCACGCCTGTGATGTGCTGGTCCTGCCATCCGTCAGCAGGCAGGAAGCCTTCGGCATGGTGCAGCTCGAGGCAATGCTCTGCGGCCATCCAGTGATCAGCACCGAGCTGCAGACCGGCACGTCCTGGGTCAATCAGCACGAACGAACCGGCATCATCGTCAAGCCGGACAACGTCAGCGAGCTGCACGACGCCCTTCAGCGGTTGTGCGGTGATTCCGAGCTCCGCGACCGGTTCGGCGACGCCGGACGCAAGCGGGTCATCGAGATGTTCACCGCCGAAACGATGTGCCGCGCGACACTGTCGCTGTATGACGAGGTCGTTCGTGCGAGGCGGCCCTCGCCGCTGACACTGACTGGCCGCATCGGCATGTTGGCCAAGCGCGGGTTGGACGTGACGCTGGCGGGCGTTGGCCTTGTCGCATCGGCACCGTTGTGGGCCGTGATCGCGATCCTGATCAAACTCGAGGACGGCGGTCCCGTGTTCTATGGACAGCAGCGGTCGGGACGCAACGGCGTGCCGTTCGACGTACACAAGTTCCGCTCGATGATCCCCGACGCCGAGGCCAAGGTCGGTGCGATTCAGGCGACCGAGCACGACCCGCGCGTCACCCGAGTCGGGCGAATCCTGCGTGCCACGGCTATGGACGAACTGCCGCAGCTGTGGAACATCTTCTGCGGCGACATGAGTTTCACCGGCCCGCGCGCGCTGCGGCCGGGTGAAATCGAGGTCGGTGGCAGGGGGGTCGTCCAAAAGCTCGAGGACGTGCCTGGCTTCGAGGAGCGCTCGAGTGTACGGCCTGGTTTGACGGGCATCGCGCAGATCTATGCGCCGCGCGACATCACCCGCAGGTGGAAGTTCCGCTACGACCTGGTGTACGTGCGCCGCCAGTCCTTCTGGCTGGATGTTCGTCTGATTCTGTTGTCGTTCTGGATCACCTTCCGAGGCACCTGGGAAACGAGGGGCTCGAAGCTGTAATGGCCAAGCCCTCGACTCCTGTGCAGGTTCGGCCAGCGCTCGACCGCCTCCGCTTCCAGGCGTGGCGTGTCCGTGATGCGTTGCAGCATCACGTTCGCGGCCGCGCGCATCGCCGCCACATCTTCGAACGGATATACGACAAGAACCTGTGGGGCGATCCCGAGTCCGCCTCAGGCGGCGGCTCGGGAACCGAAGCGACCGATGCGATCCGGCGCGACCTGCCGACTGTCTTCGCGCGGTACGGCATCACGTCGCTCCTCGACGCGCCATGCGGTGACTTCCACTGGATGAAGCATGTCGCCGGCTCACTCGAGCGTTACGTGGGCGTGGACATCGTTCGCGATCTCGTCGATCGGAACGAGCGCCTCTACGCCACCGATCGGATCCGTTTTCTCTGCGCCGACATCGTGATCGATCGACTTCCCCATGCCGACGCGGTGCTGTGCCGGGACTGCTTCATCCACCTGCCGACACAACTGATTCGCGAGGCGCTGGCCAACTTTCGTGCGAGTGGCATTCGCTATCTGCTCCTCACCAACGATCGCGACGTCGAGAGCTACCACGACATTCCCATTGGCAGCTTCCGTCGCGTGAACTTCGAGCGCCCGCCGTTCTCGTTTCCGCCACCGCTCCATGTCGTCAACGAGACCCGAAACGGCGATCGGCAGCTCTGTCTCTGGGAGCTCGCTACGCTCCTCCCGCAGCGCTCGATCGCGTCCGAATAAACGCACGGCTCGTTGTCAACGTTGACAGTTGAGCTGGCGAAGTGGAAACTCGTCACGGGATGTATGACGCAATCGTCATTGGCGCAGGCCCGGCGGGATTGCAGGCAGCACGTCAACTGGCGACGCGTCAGTTCCGCGTCGCGGTCCTCGAAGAACACCAAGTCGTCGGCGATCCGGTGCACTGCACTGGCGTGCTTGCCCGAGAAGCCTTCGATGAGTTCAGCCTCTCGACTGAATCCATCCTCAACGAGCTGACCACCGCTCGGTTCATCTCTCCCTCAGGACAAGACATCGTCTACAGGACTCGCGTCGTCGAGGCCGTGGTCGTAGACCGCGGTCTCTTCGACGGACGTCTGGCGGACGAAGCCGTGCGCGCTGGCGCCGAGCTCATTCGCGGCGCGCGCGTCAACCGCGTGACGGCGGCGGCCGACGGCGTCACGATTCACGTCGCCAACCAGCCACCCCTCCACGCGCACTCGTGTGTGCTCGCATGTGGCGGACGGTATGCGCTGCATCGACAACTGGGGCTTGACGTTCCGTCCCTGTTGCTCCACACCGCGCAGAGGGAACTGCCGGCCGAGACGCCCGGCGATGTCGAGGTTCACTTCGGCAGCGAGGTGGCGCCGCGCGGGTTTGCGTGGGTCGTCCCGGTCCAGCGAGGCGGCCAGTGGTTCGCACGCGTCGGTGTGATGGCCGAGGCGGATGCCCCGACCTACTTCATGCGCGTGGTGGAGCGTATCGCCGAACGGTGGGGCGTGGAGTTGCCGCTGGCGGGGCCACCTCGCTTGAAAATCCTGCCGCTCAGCCGCATCTCACGCACCTACGGCGACCGTTTCATCGCCGTTGGCGATGCGGCAGGTCTGGTGAAGCCGACGACGGGCGGAGGGATTTACTACAGCCTGGTGTCGGCCTCGATTGGCGCCGGTGTCCTTGGCGCCGCCCTGCACGAAGGCAACCTCTCGGCCACGCGTCTGTCGGAATACGAGCGCCGCTGGCGTGCCCGCCTCGAGACCGAGCTCGACACCCAGCTGTCGTTCCGCTTGCTTGCGCAGCGCATGCCGGATGAGGATATCGAAGGGCTCTTCACGTTGGCCCGCACCGATGGCGTCATGCCCATCGTCAGGCGGACGGCGTCGTTCAATCGCCACCGCAAGCTGATCGTCGCGCTGCTGAAGCATGCGCCGGCGCGGCAGATGTTCTTCCGATCCGTGATGGGATGACGATCGAGGAATTGACGATTGACGATATGCGATTGACGGATTCATTGCTGGATTGTCAGACTTCAATTCGTCAATCGTCCGTCGTGAATCGTCAATCACAAGTCCACGCCGTGCTCACCGATGCGGTCCGGGTTCGAGAGTTGATCGCGGTCCTGCGCGCGTGTGAAGAGGCTGGCGCGACGCCGCTGGTGTTCAAAGGAGCTGCGCTCGCGCACACGCACTACTCAGAATCCTGGCTGCGCCCACGCGCTGACGCTGACGTGCTGATCGCGCCCGAGAGCCGCGACTGTGTCTTCGCCGTCCTGCGGCAGTTGGGTTACGAGCAGCCCACCTTCATCTCGGGAGACCTGGTTATGTACCAGGCCCCGTTCGCGCGCGTCGACCACCTCGGTATCGGACACCTGCTCGATATTCACTGGCGAATCGCCAATCCTCACGTCGTCTCGCAGGTGCTGACGCACGACGAGCTCGTCGAACGAAGCGTCATTGTGCGCGTGCAGGACTACGCGATGCGGGTGCCGTCGGCCGTTGATTCGCTGCTCATCGCGTGCGTGCATCGCGCTGCGCATCACCCAGATGTCGAGCGGCCTTACTGGATCGAAGACATTCACCTGCTGGCCAGCCGTCTCGGACCATCTGAGTGGCAGGCACTCGCAGCCCGGGCGGCGAATCGATCGATCCGTGCCCTCTGCCTGCAAGGGCTGAGGCGGGCCGAGGCGCTGTTTCAGACAGCGCTGCCGCTCGACGTTGTGACGGCGCTTTCCGCACACACGTCGGAGCCGTCGGCAGTCTTCCTGCGAAACGACCTGCGGCCGGTCGATCGTCTGGCGGCGGATCTGCGCGCGCTCGGGCCGCGTGGCGCTGCACATCTGCTGCGCGAGCACCTCTTGCCGCCCGCACACTACATGCAGGCGAAGTACGGCGTCACCGGCCGGGCGTGGCTGCCGGCGTATTACGCGTCCCGTGTGTTGAATGGGATCCGGAAGTGGTGGCGGCCTTACGTCTCGGCGGCCAGATAGCGGTTCCCGTAGCCGTAGTGCCTCGCGTAGTAATACTTGTTGCGCGAGACATCG
>Ga0111539_10012163_pt1 | contig 10796 bp, 9 predicted proteins | sample RhiMethybrSRZTD1_FD_79667 | JGI IMG/M metagenome (GOLD analysis project Ga0111539, IMG submission 79667) | Populus rhizosphere microbial communities from Tennessee, USA - Rhizosphere MetaG P. TD hybrid SRZTD1 (version 2) (version 2) | ecosystem: Host-associated > Plants > Roots > Rhizosphere >... | reverse complement strand
TCGCCGGGCAGGTAGTCGAGCAGCGTCGGCGGCGGCTCGCCCGGCGCGCGGCCGGTCAGATGGCGGGCGTAGTTCTCGATGCCGTGGCAGTAGCCGATCTCCCGCATCATCTCGAGGTCGAACATCGTGCGCTGGTGCAGCCGCTGCGCTTCGAGCAGTCGTCCCTCCGCCTCGAGCACACCGCGCCGCCACGCCAGCTCTTCCTTGATCGTCTGCACCGCCCGCCGCGTGCGCTCGCGCGGGGCGACGAAGTGCGACTTCGGGTAGACGGCAATCTTGTCGTGCTTGCGGAGCGTCTTGCCGGTCAGCGGATCGAACGAGGTGAGCGCGTCGACCTCGTCGCCGAACAGCTCGATCCGCAGCCCGGTTTCCTCGTAGGAGGGGATCACCTCGATGATGTCGCCGCGCACCCGGAACGTGCCGCGGGCGAAGTCGTGGTCGTTGCGCTCGTACTGGATCTCGACCAGCTTGCGCAGGATGTCCTCGCGCGAGATCCGCTGGCTCCGCTCGAGCGGCAGCAGCATGCCGTAGTAGGCCTCCGGGGAGCCGAGGCCGTAGATGCACGACACGCTGGCGACGATGATGACGTCGCGCCGCTCGAAGAGCGACCGCGTCGCCGACAGCCGCATCCGGTCGATCTCGTCGTTGATCGTCGCTTCCTTCTCGATGTACGAGTCGGTGGCCGGAACGTAGGCTTCGGGCTGGTAGTAGTCGTAGTAGCTGACGAAGTATTCGACCGCGTTCTCGGGGAAGAAGCGCCGGAACTCCTGGAACAGCTGAGCCGCCAGCGTCTTGTTGTGGACCATCACCAGCGTCGGGCGGTTCACCCGGGCGATGGTCTGCGCCATGGTGAAGGTCTTGCCCGATCCGGTGACGCCGAGCAGCACCTGGTGGGCGTCGCCGCGCTCCAGCCCCGCGACCAGCTCGCCAATCGCGCGCTCCTGGTCGCCCGCGAGCGCGAAATCGGAGACGAGGTGGAAGCGGTCGTACAGCGATGGCATAGGAACCAACCATGGTACTAGGGGCTGGGGGCTGGGGGCTAGAGGCTGGCTAACCGACGTGTGAACGCCGGGCGGAACCTGCTGCGGCTGACGACGGCTCAGGGCCTCTTTACCGCGTAATATCCTCTGCGCGCGCGCGTGCGCAAATCCTTCCGCGTCGTCTTGACTTCGACCTTGCGCCACCTGCCGTCCATCTTGTCGTTGGTCGACAGGTAGCCGAGGGTGTATTGCGCGCGAATCTGCGCCACCACCTTCCCGTAAACCTCGTCCAGCTGCTTGACGTCGGTGGGAAAGAACGCCTGGCCGCCGGTCGCATCGGCCATCGACTGCAGCACCATCCGCTGCTGGCTGCGCACCGAGGACAGCTGGTGCTCGAGCGCGCCGATCGGGTAGACGGTGACGTCGGACGCTTTCAGGAGATCCATCAGCTCGTGGAGCTGGATCGCGCTGCGGGTGTCGCCGCCGTCGGTGTAGATCAACATGATCTTGCGGCCGTCCTGGCCGCTGGCGCCGTCGAGATAGAGGCCAATCGCGTCGTAGAGCGCCGTCATCCCCGTGGCCCTGGTCCGGCGGATGCGCTCGACGAGGCGCGCGAACTCGTTCTGGCTGTAGCGCGCCAGCCGCACCTCGGTGTCGAAGTCGACGACGGTGATGTCGACGGCGTCGATGAGCGTGTTGAGGAACTTCACCGCAGCGGTGCGGGTGAAGCCGATGTCCTCGTCCATGCTGCCGCTGACATCGAGCATCAGCCCGAGGTGCATCGGCGGCGCCGACTCGCCCTGCTCGCCGGAGGCGAAGTACTGGATGGTCTGCTTCTTCCCGTCCTCCAGGATCTCGAAGTCCGCGACGGTGAGATCGGTGGCCAGGTTCCCCTTGCGATCGGTGACTGTCACCCCCACGTTGACCAGATCGACGCGCGACCTGAACTCCTGCGTCGCGCGCGCAGGGGCCGCAGAGGGGGCAGAGAACGCAGAGAACACGAAGGCGGAGGCGGTCAACGCGCAGGCGAACATCAGCGCGGTATTCCCCGCCAGCCTCCGGGACCCTTGTGTGCTGTGCGTGCTCTGCGCCCTCTGCGTGCTCTGCCCGCTCTGCGTGCTCTGCGAGCCCGGCGCCATAGGTGCACTCTACACCCCTGGCGCCGGGCGTATAATCGTTGGTTGCAACGCTGATGCGCTGTCTGGCCGTCTGTCAGGACGAGCTGGTCATCAGGATGCTCGACGAAATCCTGCTGCCCGGCTTCGAGGTCGAGTTCATCGTCGAGAACCGCCCGCTCGCCCGCCGCCTCCACGAAGCGGGCGTCACGGTCACGGCCGGCGACCCGCGGCGCACCGACACCTACCTCAAAGCCGACATCGGCCCCTCCACCTGCGTCATCATCGAAGACAACGGCAAGCGCGGCATCCGCAAGCAGCTCGAAGCGGTGCGCGACGCCGGCGGCACGCTGGTCTACGTGCTCGGCATCGGCGCCGAGGCGACGGGCAAGCGGGCCGAGGAGTTCCACGCCGAGTTTCCCGACGTCGCCTACCTGTCGATGTCGGAGCTGTTCGGCGGGCCGCTGCTGACCGAATTCGGCCGCTCGCTGACGCGAGCGCGGGTGCAGCAGTACCAGCGCTACTTCAGCGACGCCGACCGCGTCCTGATCATGCTGCACAACGATCCCGACCCCGACGCGATGGCCAGCGGCATCGCGCTGCGCAACGTGCTGCGGCGCACCAAGACCACCGCGATCATCGGCGCGATGCAGGGGGTGACGCGGCCCGAGAACCAGCGGATGGTGAACCTGCTCGACATCCACGTCGAGGCGATCACGCCGGCGTCGCTGAAGGAATACGACCGCATCGCCATGGTCGACGTGCAGCCGCATTACTTCGGCGGCCTGATGGACCGGGTCGACCTGGTGATCGACCACCATCCGGAGCAGACCGGCTACACCGCGGTCTTCAAGGACATCCGGCCCGACTACGGCTCGACCTCGACCATCCTCACCGAGCACCTGCGCGCGGTCGACGTCAACATCTCGGAGCGCACCGCGACGGCGATGCTCTACGCCATCAAGTCGGACACGCTCTTCTTCAACCGCTCGACCAACCGCGTCGATCTCGAGGCGTTCTCCTACCTCTACCCGCTCGCCGACGCGGCGCTGATCCGCAAGATGGAGGGGGCGGAAATCACGCTCGAGCGCCTCGACTTCGTGCTCAAGGCGTTCAAGGGCGGGGCGCTGTCCGACCAGGTGTTCACCGCCTTCCTCGGCGCGCTGCCGCGCGAGGACTTCATCCCCTACGTCGCCGATTTCTACCTGCAGCTGGAAGACGTCAAGTGGACGGTGATCGCCGGCGTGGTCAACGACTCGCTGGTGGTCTCGGTCCGCAACCTCGGCTACATGAAGAACGCCGGCGAGTTCGTGCGGCGCTTCTTCGCCGACATCGGCAGCGCCGGCGGGCACCGGGCGATGGCGAAGGCGGTGGTGCCGATGCGCGCCTTCCGCGAGAAGTACGGCGATCTGCCTGGTGAGGAGATTGGCCGCAAGCTGCAGGAGTTCGCGCACGAATTTCTCGCCCATGACGCGCCGGCGCACGAGAAGCGGCGCGAGCCAGCTGCAATTAAGAATTAACGGCATTACCAATCAGGAATTCGTGACCGCCGCTGACCTGCTGGATGATGCGAAGCGTTGTACGAATTCTTGATTCCTAATTCCCGTTAATTCCTCATTCTCAGGCGAGCGCTTGATCCAGGTCGGCGATCAGATCGGCCTCGTCTTCGAGGCCGACAGAGAGCCGCAACATGCCTTTCGTCACCCCGGCCGCCCGCAGCTGCTCCTCGGTGTGCCCCCATTGCGACGTCAGGACCGGCATGCTGATCAGGCTCTCGATACCGCCCAGGCTGGCGGCGCGCTTGATCAGTTTGAGCCGATCGTAGACGCGCTCGGCGCGGTCGTAGCGGCCGTCGAGATCGAAGCAGACCATGCCGCCGAACCCCGACATCTGCCGCGCGGCAATCTCGTGATCCGGGTGCGACGGCAGCCCCGGATAGTAGACCTGGCTGACGCGGCGGTCGGCGGCGAGAAACTCCGCCACCGCGCGGGCGTTGGCGTTGTGCCGGGCGACGCGCAGCGGCAGCGTCTTCAGGCCGCGGCCGAGCGCGAACGCCGGCTGCGGATCCATCACCGTGCCGACCAGCCGCCGCGCTTTCTCGATCGGCGCGACGAGCGCTTTCGTTCCCGAGACCATGCCGCCGGTGACGTCGCTGTGGCCATTCAGGTACTTGGTGGCGCTCTGCATCGCCAGGTCGATGCCGAGCGCCAGCGGCTGCTGGTTGATCGGGCTGGCGAACGTGTTGTCGATGATCGAGGTGACGCCGCGGGCGCGGCAGGCGGCGGCGACGCGCCGGACGTCGACGCAGCGCAGCGTCGGGTTGATCGGCGTCTCGAACCAGACCAGGCGCGTGCGGTCGCCGATGACGCGCTCGAGATTGGCCAGATCGTCCAGGGTGACGAACCGGGGCACGATCCCGAATCGCGTCAGGAGATCCTCCAGCAGGTGCAGCGTGCCGCCGTAGATCGCCGCGCCGCAGAGCACCTCGTCGCCGGCCTTGAGGAGCGCCATCAGGATCGTGGCCGTCGCGCCCATGCCCGACGAGAACAGGAGCGCCGCCTCTGCGCGATCGAGCACCGCCAGCTTGGTCTCGACGCTGACCACCGTCGGATTGGTGTAGCGCGAGTAGAGGAACTTGCTGGAACGCCCTTCGTTGTAGGCGACGACCTCCGCGGCGTTCTCGAACACGAACGTCGTCGTCTCGTAGATCGGCGTCGTCAGCGGCACCGCGTCGCCGCGCTGTACTTCGCCGGCGTGAATCAGTTCGGTTGCCGCGCCTCTCACGGCGTCTTCAATCTTTGCCACGTGTCACTCCGGCACCCCTGAAGGGGCGCCCTACGCCGGGACTCAGAAGGGGCGCCCTACGCCGGCTGGCGACCGACGACGGACGACCGCGCCACGCGCTCGCCGGAAGCGCCGACCACGGGCTCGATGAACTGATGATACGCGTCCTCGTAGCCGCGGCTGATCAGCTCGGAGAGCCCGAGCCGGCGCTGCGATCGCTCGTCGTAGCCGCCGGCGAAATCGAACGGCCCCACCGGGTTGTGCGCCGGGCGCACGGTGAAGATGCGCACGCCGGCGGTCGTCGTCGTCGCATCGCGGACAATCGCGGCTTCCGTCGACTGCAGGTACTCGCCGAGGCGGCCGCGGCCGTCGAGGCGGGCGTGGGCCAGCGCGTGAGGGCCGGGAAGCTCGGGCGCCGCGGAGATCAGCAGCACCTGCTCGACGTCGAGATCGATCAGCTCGTCGATCAGGCGGATCAGCGCCGCCGGGCGATCGCACAGCCTGTGCGTCTCGCCGCGCCAATATGCGTCGGCCGCGAAGGTCATGGCGTGGTATTCGGTCGCCAGCGGAATGGTCAGCGCCGCGGCAACCGCATCCGGCACGTGGTCGCGGGCGATCCCCGCCAGGTCGAACACCTCCGCACGGCGCCCCTCGGCCAGGGCGCTGGTCGGCCGACGGATCATCTCGCGGCGGCGCTCGTCGGCGACCAGGGCGAACACCAGATCGCGGTGCGCGTCCTCGTCGTGGACGGCGATGATCAGCTCGCGAAACCCCGGCTGCCCGAGGTTTTCCGCCAGCATCTCCGCGTAGCGCCGCCCGAGGTCCGCCGCCGGCGGCTGTTTCAGTTGCGCCGCGCCGCGAACCAGGTCCCACATCACCCGCCAGGTGTGATCGAAGGCGGCCTGCGACGACAGCGGTGCGCGCACCGCGCGCCACCACGGCGCGCCGCGGCCGGTGCGGCGCCCGGCTCCGCTCGTCCACGCGTCCACGATGGCGATGATGGCCGCGGCCGCCATGACCAGCAGCACCAGCCGCGGCAGCCAGGTCGGCAGCATGTCGGGCGCGAACGCCCCCTGCGCCAGGCCGACATATTCGTTGACCAGGCCCGAGGCGCCGCCGGCGCCGACCATGCGCAGGACGAAGTCGATCGGAAAGACCACCAGACCGAGCGCAACGGCGGCGATCGGGACCGCGACGATCGCCAGCGAGAGCGCGAGCGCGCCCATCAGCACCAGCGGGATCGGCCGCCAGCCGTACATCGTCCGCACCGCCGGCGCGCGCCAGAATCCCTTGTCGTCCCAGAGCCGGTGTGCCCCGTCGACCGCCGCGAACAGCGCGCCGACGGCGCCGATGCCCTGGCCGGCGACGACATCGAGCTTGACGCCGGCTTCGTGCAGCGCCCGCAGCACGCCGGCATGATAGGCGCCCGCCGTGCCGGTGCCCGTCAGGACCAGCGCCGTGCGGCGTAATGGCGAGTAAGGATCGGAGACAGGTAACGAGGAACGCCTGTCGCGCTCGTTCATCCCGCGTCTTCGTCGTGGATGGTGGAAAGCTTGAGGATTTCGAACTCGCGGGTGCCGCCGGGCGTGGTGACCTTGACGCTGTCGCCCGGCTCCTTGCCGATCAGCGCCCGGCCGATTGGCGAGGTGGTGGAGATCAGGCCCTTCTCGGCATCGGCGTCCTCCGGCATCACCAGGGTGAAGACGAGCCGTTCGCCGTTCTCCTCGACGTGGAGCACCGAGCCGAAGCCGGCGCGATCGTGCGGGATGCGATCGACGTTCAACATCGCGATCTCGGAGACGCGCTTCTGCAGCATGCTGATGCGCGACTCGACCAGGCGCTGCCGCTCCTTCGCCGCCTGGTACTCGGCGTTCTCCCGCAGATCGCCGAGCTCGCGCGCGCGCTTGATTTCCTTCGGCAGCTCCAGCTTCAGCTCGTGATTGAGCGCCTGGATTTCATCCTCGAACTTCTTGATCAACCGCGCTTTCATCGTTTCTGTTTGCCCGCCGTGGCCCGCGAGTGAATGACGGCGGCGAAGGCGGGTCCCGGGCGCCAATCGTACCACAGCGCGCCGGGCGCAACCACGGGGACACCAGTCCTGCGCTATCCTTCCCGAGTGACCATCACCAGCCGGCAGAACCCGCTGGTCGCGCGATTCCGCGACGCCGCGCGCGGCGAGGCCGGCGCGGCGATGCTGCTCGACGGCGCGCACCTGGTCGGCGACGCGGTCAGCGCCGGCGTGGCGCTGCAGATTGCCGCGGTGACGCCGTCGGCGCTCGAATCGGGAGAACTGCAGACGCTGGTCAGCGCGCTCGGCCAGCAGGGCGTCGAGGTGACGCTGGTGTCGGCGCAGGTGATGGATGCGATCAGCCCGGTGCGATCGCCGAGCGCGATCGTCGCGCTCGCCGAGCGGCCGGAGACGGCCCGCGCGCAGCTGTATCGCCGCGCGTCGCCGGTGGTGGTGGTTGCCGTCGATGTGCAGGACCCGGGCAATGTCGGCGCGATCGTGCGCGTCGCCGAAGCCGCCGGCGCCACCGGCGTGGTTGCCGCCGGCGCATCGGCGAATCCGTTCGGCTGGAAGGCGCTGCGCGGCTCGATGGGGAGCGCGCTGCGGCTGCCGGTGGTGGCCGGCGTCGACGCTCAGGATGCCGTTGGTGAAGCCCGCCGTCACGGCTGCCGGATCGTCGCCACCGTGCCGCGCGACGGCCGGCGCCTCTTCGACGCGGACCTGACCGGTCCGCTCGCGCTGCTCGTCGGCGGCGAAGGGCGCGGCCTGCCCCCGGACATCGTCGCCCTCGCCGACGAGCGCATGACGATCCCGATGCAGGCTCCGGTCGAATCGCTCAACGCGGCGGTGACCGTGGCGGTGCTGCTCTACGAAGCGGGCCGGCAGCAGGCGGCAGCGGCGGGCAAGCGGCACTGACGATCGGCTGCCATGGATTCGCTCTTCCCCGACACCGCGCCCGCCACCGGCAAGGCGAAGGCGCCGCTCGCCGAGCGGATGCGGCCGCGCACGTTCGACGAGTTCGTCGGGCAGGAAACGCTCCTGGCGCCGGGCAAACCGCTGCGCGAGGCGATCGAGCGCGATCTGCTGCAGTCGATCATCCTCTGGGGACCCCCGGGCACGGGCAAGACGACGCTGGCGCGGATCATCGCCGACACCACGCAAGCCCGGTTCGTCTCCTTCAGCGCGGTGCTCGCCGGGATCAAGGAAATCCGCGAGGTGATGGCCGAAGCCGAGCGGCTGCGCAAGAGCAGCGGCCGGCGGACGATTGTCTTCATCGACGAGATTCACCGCTTCAACAAGGCGCAGCAGGACGCCTTCCTGCCGCGCGTCGAAGCCGGCGACATCATCCTCATCGGCGCGACCACCGAGAATCCGTCGTTCGAGGTCAACGCGGCGCTGCTGTCGCGCTCGAAGGTGTTCGTGCTGCGCGCGCTGACCGCCGACGAGATTGCCGGCATCCTCCACCGCGCGCTGGCCGACGCCGACCGCGGGTTGGCTGGCGATGCGGTGACGGTCGACGAGGCGGCAGTGCACGCGATCGCGATGTACGCGAACGGCGATGCGCGATCGGCGCTGAACCTGCTGGAGCTGAGCGTCGCCGCCGCACCCGAGGCGGGCGACGGCCGCAAGGTCGACGTCGCGCGCGTCGAGCAGGCGATTCAGCGGCGGGCGCTGCTCTACGACAAGTCGGGTGAAGAACACTACAACCTGATCTCGGCGCTGCACAAGTCGATGCGCAACAGCGACCCGGATGCGTCGGTCTACTGGCTGGCGCGGATGCTCGAAGCCGGCGAAGACCCGCTCTATCTCGCGCGCCGGCTCGTGCGCTTCGCCTCGGAGGACGTCGGCAACGCCGATCCGCAGGCGTTGACGGTGGCGGTCGCCGCCAAGGACGCGGTCCACTTCATCGGCATGCCCGAGGGGAACACGGCGCTGGCGCAGGCGGCGATCTACCTCGCCACCGCGCCGAAGAGCAACGCCGTCTACGAGGCCTACAGCCGCGCCGCCGAAGACGCCGACAGGGACGTCGCGCAGCCGGTGCCGCTGCACCTGCGCAACGCGCCGACCAGGCTGATGAAGGATCTCGAGTACGGCAAGGGCTACAAGTACGCGCACAACGAGGCGGATGCGGTCGCCGACATGTCGTGCCTGCCGCCGGCGCTCGAGGGGCGGAAGTACTACGAGCCGACGGAGCGCGGCTTCGAGAAAGAGATCAAGCGCCGCCTCGATGGGTGGGCTGAGATCAAGAAGCGGCGCCGCGATCTCTGAGACTCCGAGATCTCTGAGACTCTGAGTTTCAACCGAACGAGCGCCTGAAGAGATCTTCGATCGCCCGCTTGCCGTTCGCCTGCAGCTTGCGCGTGCCGGTGCCGGTGATGTGCACGTGCGAAATCAGCGGCGCGTTCGCCGAGGTGCGCTTGTCCCAGTCTTCGCCGGTCCAGCTGAACCAGCCGTTCTTCTCCTGATCGAACACGTGCAGCGGCTTGTTGCACAGCTTGGCGAACTCCGCGCCCCAGCCGGTGCCGCCGCGCACCGTGCCATCGTCGAGCACCGTGCCGATGACGTAGATCTCCTGGCCGTTGTTCACCTGGTACCACACCGTCTGCAGCACCTTGCGAATGGTCGGCGCGTCGGCGTAGCGGCGGTGCATCAGCCGCGAGACGTAGGCCAGGCTGACGTCGCCCGACTGCAGCTCTTCGTGGTTGAGGACGCGCACCCCCCGGTGGCGCTCGATCTTGTGCCCCTCGAAAGTGAAGTTCACTTCTTCGATGCCGTGGCTCTCCGCGCAGGCGCCGAACGCCGCCTCGGCGCCGGCCGCGCCGCCGCTGAACAAGATCACGTCTTCCCGGTTCATGTCGCCTCCAGCGTGCGATCATAGCATTCGCTATGAACACGCCCGGCCGGCGCTATCGCGCCGGCGAATCGATCGAGGACTACTGCCGCGCCTGTAAGACCGATCGCATGCACACCGTCGTCGCCGCCGACGCCGACGGCCGGCCGATTCGCGTCGACTGCGGCTACTGCCACAGCGAGCACAACTTCCGCGGCGGCGCGCGCATCGGCTTCAGCGGCTCGACGCCGCAGGCCGATCGCGCCGCGCCGGGCGACACCCGCGCACGCGCGCGCGCCGCACCTGACCGCGCGCCCTTCCCGCTCGTCAGCGAACGCGAAAGGACAGGTCCGACGATGACAGTCGATGGCGGCGGCGATCTCGAGATGCTGTTGCGGCGCGTCATCCGCGAGGAGTCCGGCGTCACGCCGGTGGCGCCGGCCGAGAAGTGGCGCGGCGGCTCGCTGGTGCTCCGCCCCGGAACGCCGGGGCTGCAGGAAAAGAGCTGGCCGATCGAAACCTTCTTCCACAAGGTGGTGATGCTGCGGAACCGGCTCCGCACCCTCGAGCAGCAGGTCAACGCCGCCGACCTGCCGGACGATGCGAAGGTGAAGCTGCAGGGCTACATCAGCGGCTGCTACGGGTCGCTCACCAGCTTCAACGTCCTGTTTGCCGAGGAGGACGACCAGTTCAAGGGCGCCGGCGGCGACTGACCCGCCGGCCGGCCGCCGGCCCACGGAAGAAAAGATCGGCCAAGATCACCGGTTCGGTGTCTAACCGAGCCGGATTATACTGGCGCGCTTTCCCGAAAACCCCGCACTTGGGACCTGGCTGGAGGACGCATGCACATCTGGGAACGGACCGTCGGCGACGTGGTGATCGTGGACGTATCGGGCAAGGTCACGCTGGGCGACGGCGGCGACGTCGTGCTGAAGGACAAGATCCACAGCCTGGTGCAGCAGGGGAGGAAGAAGGTCCTGCTCAACCTGAGCGACGTGTCTTATGTCGACAGCGCGGGGCTCGGCGAGATCGTGCAGTCGTACGCGACGGTGATGAAGAACGGCGGGCAGTTGAAGCTG
>Ga0111539_10012162_pt1 | contig 10797 bp, 10 predicted proteins | sample RhiMethybrSRZTD1_FD_79667 | JGI IMG/M metagenome (GOLD analysis project Ga0111539, IMG submission 79667) | Populus rhizosphere microbial communities from Tennessee, USA - Rhizosphere MetaG P. TD hybrid SRZTD1 (version 2) (version 2) | ecosystem: Host-associated > Plants > Roots > Rhizosphere >... | reverse complement strand
TTGCCGGGCTTGACGCTCGGCACGTAGTTTTCGATCGCCGAGCGCCAGCGCTCGATGCCGAGCGTCTTCCACGACCCGCGGTGGGCGCTGCGGCGCCGCTCGGCGTCGGCCGTGAGCTCCTTGCGCAGGCGATCCTGACCGATCGCGGCCAGCGCAGTCTGCGGCGTGAGGTTCAGATTGATGCCGTTCGGAGTCGTGCCGAGCGCGCCCAGGCCGAGCAAGTCCGACGCGCTCCGGCTGCGCGGCGGCGGCGGCAGGCGCTTCTTGCGCGCGCGGCGGGCGCGTTGAGCCGCGATGCGCTCCTGCTGGCGGGCGATGCCCGGCGCGCCCTGATCCGAGGTCACCGTTTCTGGCATCGCTTCCGCGCCGGGTACGGGCGAGCGCGCGACCTGTCCCGGATCGGGCGGGCGCGGTTCCGCGGGCTGCGCCTGCGGTGGACCCTTCTGTGTTTGCGGCGCGGGGCGCGCCGCCGCTTCGGGCTGTGGGGCCGACGAGGGGTCGCCAGCCTTGGGCGGCTCCGTGGCGCGGGCGATCTTTTGCGCGCTGCGGCTGCCGTCGTTGGGGGCGCGATCTTGTTCTCCCTCCCGGTCCTCGGATTGCGCGACCCGCGACTCGTCGGAATTTCCCGGGGCCGACGAGGGTCCGGCGTGGGCGGCGCCCGGCGTCGGGTTGGGGTCGTTCTGGTCGGTGGAGGTGATGCGCGCCTGGGTCTGCTCGGCGACCTTGTTCGCCTGATCCGCGATGAATTCCGCGTTCGGATTGTCCTTCTGGTTCGGATCCTGGACGTGCTGCTGCACGGCAATTCGGCGGCTCGGGTCGGGCTTCGGCAGCGGCTTCGCCTCGGCCTTTTCCTCCGGCTTCTGCTCCTTCTTGACCACGAGCTCCTGCTTCGGCTTCTCCGGCTCGACCGGCGGGGTCTCCGGCTTCTTCTTGTCCGGTTTCGCGACCTCGACCTTCGGCTTCTCTTTCTCCTTCTCCTTGTCCTCTTCCTTCTCGTCGTCGGGCGGGTCCTTCTCCTTGGGCTCCTCCTCGTCGACCTCGGGTCGCGCCGCTGGTGCGGAGTCGTCCACGAGCGCGATTTCGATCGGCTTGCCGGTCCCGCGCACGTGATTTTTCACGCTGACGGCGAAGCGCTTGATGTCCAGGCGCTCCTCGATCAAGCGCGCGGCCCGGTCCGCCCCGCCTCCCCACAGCAAGTGCGCGAGCACCGCGGTCGCGATCCACAAGAAAAGCGGAATGTTGGAATCGCGGGGCATCGGGAGACCGGCTCGGGTTCTCGAGGACCCGACAACAGCCCCGAAAACCTAACACCCGCTCCTGTGCCCAGCAATCTGCCCTCCTTTGCTCGAACTTTCGCGTCGATAGCCGGCCGGTCGGGCAAAACCCGCGTCTAAATCTTCGATATCGCCGACCAGTGCTCGGCGATTTCCTCCGCGTTCCAGACGCCGCCGTCGGCTTCCTTGTACTTCCCGGGGCTTTCCACGACCTTGTAGATTCCAAGTTTCGCGCCTGCCACGCTGAGCACGGCCCCCGTGACGTCTTTGCTCAGCTCGCTCGCGAGAAAAAGGTGGGCCGGCGCGACGTGTTCCGGGGTCAGCGTGTCGCCGATCTTCTCGAACATCGGCAGATCTTCGGTCATTCGCGTCTTGGCGATCGGCGCCACGGCGTTGACGCGGATTCCGAAGCGCTGAAGCTCGATCGAGGCGGTGCGCGTGATGCCGTAAATGCCGGCTTTGGCCGCCGAGTAGTTGGTCTGTCCGAAGTTTCCCATCATTCCGGAGACGCTGGTCGTGTTCACGATGGCGCCACCGGCTCCGCGATCCTTCATGTGGGCCGCGGCCGCCTGCGTGCACAAGAAAGTGCCCTTCAGGTGCACGTCAATCACGGCGTCCCACATCGCCAGATCCATCTTCAGCAGCGTCTTGTCACGCAAAATCCCGGCGTTGTTGATCAGGGCGTCGAGCTTGCCGAACTTGTCGAGCGCGGTCTGGATGATGCGCTGCGCTCCCTCGAGCGATGCCACGCTGTCGTAGCTCGCAGTGGCTCTCCCGCCGGCGGCCTCGATCTCGTCGACCACCACGTCGGCTGCGCCGCGATCGGATCCGGAGCCATCGCGCGGTCCTCCGACGTCGTTGACCACGACCGCGGCGCCTTCTTTGGCGAACAGCAGCGCAGTGGCTCGGCCGATGCCGTTGCCGGCGCCCGTCACGACGGCGACCTTGTCTTTTAGCAGGGCCATGGAATTTCTCCTCGCTTTGGATCCTAGTCTCAAAACCGGATCGCGACGGCGCTCGAGCGCGGCGCATCGCGCGATTTCTCCGGAGCCAGCGCGAGGTCGACCAGCAATGCGACGCCCACACCCACCGCCGTTCCTGCGACGTCCCAGGTGAAGTCCTTCCAGGAGGCGTCGCCGGCGCCCGACAGGTCGTAGAGCTCCTTGCCAGCCCCGAGCGTCAGCGAGAACGCCGCGCCGCCGGCGACTCGCTCGAGCCGTCGATCGAAGAGCAAGCTCGAGGCCGCGTAACCAGCGGCTCCGAGTCCCGCCGAGACCCCGAAATGGAGCGCTTTGTCCGGGCCCCACCAGCGGTCGCCGTCGTCGGCGCGGGCGGGGGCCGCAAACAGCGATACCGCCACTAGCAAGGTGGAGGCGACGAGTGGCGCGCGCAAAACGCGCCCATGTTACGTCATGGAGCCAGGGTTCACCATGAGCAGCCGAGCCGTGGGTTTCGTGGTGGCGGCCACGTGGCTGCTATCGGCCGGCCTCGCGGGCGCGGCGGAGCGACGTCCCGTCGTGGCCGCGCTCGACTGGCAGCGCGACGCCTCGGCGGAGGGTTGTCTCGAAGCAACGGCCCTGGTCGGCGAGGTCGAGGCGCGGCTGAAGCGCCCCGTCTTCGGCCCTCGCGAGCGAGCGGACGTCGTGGTCAAGCTCCGCTGGTCGCGCCGCTCCGACGGCGCGTTCGTCGCGTCGATCGAGCTCCGGTCGGGCGACGGACAGCTCGTCGGTACTCGCGAGCTCGCGGCGCCGGCCGAGCACTGCTCCGCGCTCGACGAGTCGGTACAGCTCGCGATCGCGCTGATGGTCGACATCACCGCCGACGAGCTTCCGGAACCCGCGCCGCGCACGGTTCCGCCGCCCCCTCCACCGCGCACGCCGATCCAGCTGCCGCCAAAGACCCCCGCGCCACGACAGCCGTGGCACTTTCAAGCGGCGGCGCTCGCCACGGCCGCGCTCGGTTTGTTGCCGGCGGCCGCGGGCGGCGTTCGCTTGAGTCTCGGGATCGATCCGCCGACGTTCTGGACGACCGAGATCGACTTCACCTTTTGGCCATCCCGGAGCGACCCCGACGTCAGCGCGGGAGCCCGGTTCAGGCTCGCGACCTTCGGCTTGTATCTCTGTCCAATCCGCGGCGGCTCGGCGAGAACGCGCGGCTGGCTCTGCGTCGGGCAGGAGGTCGGGCAGCTCGAGGTCACCGGGTTCGGATTCGATCGCAACGAAGAGCGCCACCGGCTGAGCTACGACCTGGGGCTCCGTGCCCGCTTTTCGCAGCGCGTTGCCGGACCGATCGGACTCATGGCCGGCCTTCAGGCGCTATTTCCGCTGTCACGCGACGAATTCGTGGCTCGTGAGGCCGATACGGCACATCGCGAGGTTTTCCAGCGGCCGATAGTAGCCGGGGGAGCCGAGCTCGGGCTTCAGGTAGAATTCTGAAGCCCGTCGGTTCTCCTCGGGTCCCCCATAAAGTGAAGACTCCAGCGCCACTCATCGATCAGAAGCCAGCAGGCGAGCCTCAATCGGAGAGTCGAGTCTGCACGCTGCATCCCGGCGAAACCCGTGATCTTCGCGAGATATTCACCACCTATGCTCCCTTTGTCTGGCGGACCCTGCGCCATCTCGGCGTCGCGGATTCCGACGTCGACGACGTATGCCAGGACGTATTCGTGGCGGTCCACCGCAAGATCGCCGGGTTCGAGGGTCGCTCATCGCTCAAGACCTGGATCTACGGTATCTGCCTGCGCGTCAGTTCCGACCACCGCCGGCTCGCTCACGTCCGGCGTGAGTTGCCGGTGGCCGAGGTCTCCCAGGGCACCATGGCCCCAACCCAGTTCGACGACGTGGAGCGTTCCCAGGCGCGGCAGCTGCTTGCCTCGTTGCTCGACGAGCTGGACGAAGACAAGCGCGCGGTTTTCGTACTCTACGAAATCGAGGAGCTCTCGATGAAGGAGGTCGCGGAAGCGGTGGAGTGCCCGCTGCAGACGGCGTACTCGCGCCTCCACGCCGCGCGGAAACTGATCCTCGAGGCGGCGGAGCGCGTGCGCTCGAAGGAGCAAGCGTGAGCGATCCCAAGCGTCTCGCCGATCTCGGATCGGACGCGCCCGACGGGTTGCGGACACTGCTGCGCTCCGGACGCGAAGATCTGCCGAGCTCCGCGCGCCTGGAACGCGTCGCCGCGAGCCTCGCGCCCTTGCTCGGCGGACCCGCGCTGCCGCATGTTCCGCAAACACCGCCGCCCGCGCCGCCGCCCGTCGCGCCAGCGGCTGGTTCCGCGGCTGCCGGCGCTGCCGGGGCCGGTGCGCTCGTCAAGCTGATCGGCGCCACGACGGTGGTCGCCGTGCTCGCCGGCGGTGGCTGGCTTGTGACTCGCGAGCCGCCCAAACCCGCCATTTCCCCGGCTCCGGTCGAGCAGCCGCAAGCACCTGTCACGAACGCGCCGCCCCCGGCGCCACAGCCTACCAGCGAGGCGAGCGAAGCGCCGTCCGAGCCCGCCGAGCCGGCGCCGCACGCGGAAGCGCCGGCGCGGTCGCAGGCGTCAGGGCCTTCCGAGAGCGCGCTCCTGGCGCAGGCCCAGGCCGCGCTGAGCACTAACCCGGCGCGGGCGCTGGCACTGACTCGCGAGCACAAGCGGCGCTTTCCGAACGGCGCGCTGGCGCAGGAGCGCGAGGTGATCGCGATCGAGGCGTTGAAGCGCGGCGGCGACGCGGACGCCGCCCGCAAGCGTGCCAAGGAGTTCGAGGACCGGTATCCGGGCTCGGCGCATCGACGCAAGGTCGAGAACGAGACCAAGCCCTGACCGCGGCGTCCCCGCCATGATCGCCCGGCGCTGGATACTGACCGCGGTACTCGTTGCGGCCGCGTGCACCGACGAGGTCGAAGTGGGTGCGAACAACCCGCTCATCGGCAGCGGTGGCAGCGCCGGCAGCGACGCTGCGCCCGAGTGCGTGCCGGCGATTCGCCAGGGCCACAGTTATCAGTGCGGAGACTGCATCGACAACGACCAGGACGGCCTGATCGACGCCGCGGATCCGGAATGCCTCGGCCCCTGGGACGACACCGAGGAAACGTTTTACGGCGGCGACATGCCCAACAGCACTCCCTGCCGTCAGGACTGTTACTTCGACAGCGATTCGGGTTCGGGCAACGACGAATGCTACTGGAGTCACCGCTGCGACCCACGCAGTCGCGCGCCGGACTACCCGCCGAGCGCCGACGCGCGCTGCGACTACGACCCGAGCGCCATGATCCCGGGCATCTCGGCGAGCTGCGCCGACCTTGCCGCCTCACAACCCGAGCGCTGCCAGCAGGCCTGCCAGCCCCTCACGCCCAATGGTTGTGACTGCTTCGGATGCTGCGAGCTGCCCTACGGTAGCGGCCAACACGTCTGGTTGGGTTCGGCCGAGAACGGCGTCGGCACCTGCGACCTGGCCCACGTCGGCGACCCCCTCAAGTGCCGTCCCTGCACGCCGGTCGAAGGCTGTTTCAATCCCTGCGAGCCCTGCGAGGTTTGCGTCGGCCGTTCCCCAGGCGAGCCCGGGCCGTGCGTGGATGGTGGCCAACAGGTTCCGCAGCCTTGCGGCGCAGGGGGGACTCCCTGCGGCCGTGAAGGTCAAGCCCAGTGTGGCCCGAATCAGTACTGCATTACGGGCTGCTGCGTCACGATCCCCTCCTGATTCGGCGCTGGACGAACGATCGGTGCCGCCGGCCGCCCGCCGGGCTATCTTTGTAAGCTGGTTCAGCGAGGCCCGCGGGTGCATCAAGTTTTCGACGGCAAAGGCGGTCCCCCGCCAAAGGTATTCCGCCTGCGCCACCAGGGTCGCGAGCTCCGCTTGCTGCCCGGGGACGTGCTGCTCGGCCGCGGACCCCACTGCAGCTACTCGCTCGAGGACCCGCTGATCTCGCGCCGCCACGCGCGGCTCGTGATCGGCGTGAACGAGGTCGAATTGCACGATCTCGACAGCGCCAACGGCGTGTTCGTCAACGGCGAGCGGGTTCGCGGCAGCCGCCGTTTGATCTCGGGGGATCGGATCCAGCTCGGCAAGCAGGAACTGGTGATCACCGCGGTGAACGCGGACTCCCCGGAGGTCACGCTGTTCGATCGCGCGACGCGCGACACGCTGCGCAATGTCACCGGTGATGTGCGCCCGGTCATTCAAAAGAGCGATCCGATTGCGTCTTCCGAGGCCACGAATCGGCTCGACTCGTTTGCGCTGCTGTGCGGAATCGTCGACAAGATGCTCGCGCTCGGTAGCGGACTCGAGGCCGAACGCACGCTGCACGGTCACCTCTTGGTCTTGCAGTCGGGCCTCGAGCACGGACAGCCGCCCGATGACGCCACCGCCGAGCGGGCGGCGACCTACGCCCTGAAGCTTGCCGCAGCGACCGGAAAGGGCGAGTGGTTCAACTATGCGGTGCGGCTCTACCACCTGCTCAGCCGTCCGCTGCCGGCGCCCCTGGTCGACGAGCTTTACCGGCTTTCGCGCTCCGTGGGACCGATCGATCTCGAGCTCTTGCGCGGTTATGTCGAGGGGCTGTCGGCGTCGGCCGAGCGCTTCGGGCCCGCCGAGCGCTTCGTGCTGCAGCGTCTGCAGGGGCTGCTCAGGGTAGCTTCGGCGAAGTGAACGCGATGACGGGACGAAGCGCCGAACGTCTGCTGATCCTGCCGGTGCTCGCGTTCGTGATCGCGCTGGCGGCGCCGGCACGGGCGCAAAGCGAGCAGGTCTTGACCGAGGCGCGCGAGCAATTCAACCAGGCGATCGCGCTCCAGGCGGCGGGTGATTGTGCCGGCGCACTGGAGAAGCTGCAGCGCGTGGCCCGGATCAAATTGACGCCGCACGTCCAGTTCAACATCGCGCTGTGCGAAGAGCGCCTTGGGCGCCTGCTGGCGGCGCTCGGTCACTATCGCCTGGCGCTCGCCGACGCGGAGGCGGCTTCGATTTCCGAGGTGACCGAGCCCGCCCGGGCCGCGATCGAGGGGCTCGAGCGAAAGACGCCGCGGCTCACGCTGGTTCGCGGCGACGGTGCCGAGCAAGCCAGCATCACGCTCGACACGATCGTGCTCGACGATGCGAGCATCGGCAGCGAGCTGCGACGCGACCCGGGGCCGCACCGCGTCGTGGCGTCGATCGACGGCCGCACCGTGTTCGAAGAGTCGTTTCGGCTCGCGGAGGGAGAGCAGCGCAAGGTCGTCGTGGTGGCTCGGGCGGCTCCCGCCGAGACGAAGGCGCCGCCGGTTTCCACGCCGGCGCCCGCGTCGACGCAAACTCCGGCCATCCTCGACACCGCGCCGAAGCGCGGCGGGTCGCGCCGCACGCTCGGCTACGTCGCCGCGGGCGCCGGGGTGGCCGGCGTGCTCTCGACCGTGGTGTTCGTGGTGCTGCGAAAGAACGCCATCGACGAGCTCGAATCCACCTGCAACGGGCTCGATTGCCCGACTTCGGCCGATTCGACGATCGATCGCGGCCGGCTGTACACGGGGCTCGCCGAGGGCTCGGCCGTGCTGGGCGTGGCGGGGCTCACGCTCGGAGCAGTGCTGTTGTTCGGCGGCGGCTCGGAATCCGCGTCGCGCGCCCCGCGACGCGTTGCGCTCGCGCCGGCGGCAGGCGGTGCGATCGGGCTGCGGTTCGCTGCGGGCTTCTGAGCCCCTGCTCAGCGCTTCGTCACCGAGAGCGTGAAGTTGCCCTGGCTCGTGCCGTCGACGACGATGAAGTAGCTCATGTTGGCGTTGCCCGTGAAGCTGACGAGCTCGTCGGCGCGCGCGTTGTTTATCCCGGGCAGCGTGGACGGCAGGCAAGTACCGTCGCAGTTCTTTCCCGGCAGGACGAACAGATCGAGATTCGTGCTCAGGCCCGTGAGCCGCACATCGTAGACGCCCGTCTCGGTGGGCGCGAACATGAACGAAGCCTCCGGTGCCGCGCGATTGCCGATCGCGCAAGAATAGGTGGTCACCTTCTGAGTGACGTTGGACACGCCGGGCGTGTTGCTGCCGCTGAGCGTTTGACCCGCTTCGATCGGACGTGATGGCCAGCAACCCGTGGGCGTCGAACAGGCGGCGGAGATCGAATAGGCCGCGGCGTTCGGGCCGTCGACGATCAGGTAGTAGTCGCGGCCGGGGAGCGAGTGAAACGTCAGGATTTCGGCCTTGAGATCGGTGTTGGCGTCGCCCGCGGTCTTACAGCCGCTGAAGGCGTTGCAAGCGCCCCCCGCGGGGACGTCGACCAGAATCACGTCGAGGTCGGCGTCCAGTCCGTAGAGCTCGACGAACACCTGCCGATCGGTGTCACCGCTGAAGCGGTAGGCGAACTCGGGTCCGGCGTACTGCGCCGGCGCGCAGCCGTAGTTCGGCTTCGCGATGCGCAGGGTGGACCCAGCGGCGTCGCTGCGCGCCCCCGCGCGGACCACGTCGCAGGGCAGCTCCGCCGCGTCGGAACAGCGCCCGATGCAGGCTACGGCGTCCGCGCAATCGGTATCGAAACAGTCGACTCGGGTGTCGCCGTCGTCGTCCGCGCCGTTGCCACACTGCTCCGCGCACGCGCCGGGTGCACAGGAGCCGCCGCTGCCTCCCGTGCCTCCGGTACCCGCCGAGCCATCGTCGTTCGTGGTGCCGGCACTGCCGCCGTCGGCGCCCGCGGTTCCGCCGCTGCCGCCTCCGGTTCCGCCGTTTCCCCCCGCGGTTCCACCGCTGCCGCCTTCGGCTCCGCCGCTGCCGCCTTCGGCTCCGCCGCTGCCGCCTCCGGTTCCGCCGTTTCCCCCCGCGGTTCCACCGCTGCCGCCCTCCGTCCCGCCGTTGCCGGCGCCGCCCGTGGCACCGGAGCTTCCGGCGCTGCCACCGCTTTGCTCGGCGGTCCGGTAGTCCGGAAACAGGCACGCGCTGAACGCCGTCGAAAGCAGAACCGCCGACCACCAGCTGCGCGCCGCGTCCATCCAACGCCCCCGTTTGGTTCCTCGCCGATCCAACTAAAATCCTGGGGACCGAACCGGTGAAACGTCGGAACGCGCGCCCGCTTGAGCAGCGGGAGCCGGCGCGGGGGACGGCGGGGTCGCGTTCTTGCGTTTCTCCGCGGGTGCACGCTTGGTGCGCGGAGGTGGCACAGCTGCCGTTTCAGCGACGGGTGGAGCGGTGGCCGCGGGCGTCGTTTCGGCGGGTGGCGGGGCCGGGGCCGCCGCGCTCGGCGGCGGAGGCGCCGGTCGCGGCTCCACGCGAGCCGGCTCGGCGGCCGCTGCGTTGTCGGTTCCCGCGCTGACTTGCCCGCGTGTCAAAAAGAAGCCGGCGACGCCCGCGATCAGCAAAATCAGCGCACCGACTGCCACAATCAGGGTTTTTCGCGGACGCGGGCCGGCGTCGCTCGCCATGGCCGTGCCGTCGTAGCTGTCGGTAAAGCTCCTCGCGAGCGAGGAGCCGTTGTCGATGCTGCGGATCTGGCTGACTTCGGCGCGCTTTTCGGCTTCGCGCAGCGCCGCCGCGAGCTGCGCGGAGCGCCGTTCGCGTTCGTCACCGAGCAGCGAGCGCACGAAGGCGCCCACTTCCTCGTCCGCGACGCTGCCCCTCATCGAGGGCGGCAGCGCCTTGTCGAGCGCCCGCAACAGCGCGTTCGCGCTCTCGTAACGCTGGTCCGGATCGCGAGCCAGCGCCCGCATCAGCACCTGCTCGAGCGACGGCGGAAAATCGGGGGCGAGCTCGCGCGGAAATACCGCCTCCTCGCCCATCGCGATCTTGGCGAAGGTCTCCGCGTCGGTCTCACCCCGGAAGGGGTGGGTCCCGGTGGCGAGCAGGTGAAAGAGAATGCCGAGACCGAAGACGTCGGAGCGCCGATCGACCGGCGCGCCCAGCGCCTGCTCGGGCGACATGTACGCCACCTTGCCCTTGACCTCGCCGACCTCGGTCGAGCCACCACCGCGGGCCATCGCTTTGGCGATGCCGAAATCGGCGACCTTGGTGACGCCGCCGTAGGTGACCAGAATGTTTTGCGGCGAAACGTCGCGGTGCACCAGCCCGAGCGGCCGGCCGTTTTCGTCCACCAGCTCGTGCGCGGCGTGCAAACCCGCGCAGGCTTGCATCAGGATCCTGACCCCGATCGGCACCGGGACTCCGCCGCGCGTCGCCGCCGCGTTCATGATCACGTTGAGCGCTTCGCCTTCGACCCACTCCATCACGATGTAGAGAATCTTGTCGGCTTCACCCAGATCGAGGATCTCGACCACGTGGGGATGGCGAACCTTCGCGGCCAGCGTGGCCTCGTCGAGAAACATGCGCTCGAACGAGGCCTGGTCGCTCATGCCGGGCAGCATGGTTTTGACGGCGACGAGCTTCTCGAAACCGCGGCTCCCCTTCAGCCGCGCCGCCCACACCATCGCCATGCCGCCGCGCGCGAGCGGCACCAAAAGCTCGTAGCGGCCTAGCGTGCGGTGCGGCGCGAGGTCGAAGCCGGGGGGAGGGCTCGCGAGCGGAGCGATCATCTCTTCCTGAAACGCACGTTTGACGAACCTTCTTATCCTACACGACGGAACGTTACCGCGCCGTGTCA
>Ga0111539_10012160_pt1 | contig 10798 bp, 12 predicted proteins | sample RhiMethybrSRZTD1_FD_79667 | JGI IMG/M metagenome (GOLD analysis project Ga0111539, IMG submission 79667) | Populus rhizosphere microbial communities from Tennessee, USA - Rhizosphere MetaG P. TD hybrid SRZTD1 (version 2) (version 2) | ecosystem: Host-associated > Plants > Roots > Rhizosphere >... | reverse complement strand
GCCAGTTCGTCGACGGCGCGCCGCGCCTCGGCTGGCGTCGTGATCTCGTACGCAATGCCCGCGTAGGCGGCAGCGCCGGGTCCCGCGTTCGGTGCACCGATCCCGCGACCCGCCACGAGCAACTTGGCCCCGCCGAGCACACCGGCCTCCTGGTCCGCGCGAATCCGGTACAGCACGTCGCCGCGTTCAATGCCCTGCGACTGCACGACCGAAATGCCGAAGTAGAGGGCGCGATTGAGGTCGTTCATCACGCTGGCGCGCGTGAAGTTTTCGGCGACGTACGTGACGCCCTTCTGGAATCCGGGATGCACGTGCGTGCTGATGAGCGTGGGCATCACCGTCTTGCCGGCAAGGTCGATGATTCTTGCGTCGCCGGCTTGCGCCATGATTTCGGCGGTGGTGCCGACCGCGACGATCGCTCCGCCGCCGATCGCGATGGCTTGTGCCACCGTATTGCGGCCGTCGACGGTGACGACCGTGCCGCCGACTAGCGCGAGATCGACGCGAGGTTGTCCAAGAACTGCGCTCGCGACGACGAGCGCAAGAGCTCCACCAATGATATGCGTCACGACCGTTACGCCTAGCGAATCAACCCTTCCTTGCGCAACTTCTTGGCGATCGGCGGAGTGATCTCCGCAAGCACTTGGCCGCGAGACTCGATGCGCTTTACTTTCGTGTCCACCGTGTAGACCGCCGTCGCAGCGCGCGTCTCGTACAGCTTCGACAGGATGTGAGCGTCGCCCTGGATCGCCGTGAGTGGCTGTGCGGTGTGGTACATGCCGGCGACGACGCTGCCGTAAGGACCGAAGTAGGCGTCCGAGGCCTTGTACATGGCCATACCTCTCGTGTCCTCGGTTCCGCCTTCCTCGACCTCCGACGACTGCGAAACGAGGCTGGTTACGAACACAGCGTCGGCATTTCTCTCGGCCACGGCGGCCTCGATGCTTTCACGCGAGAGATCCGTGCCTTTAGGTATTGCGTCGCAGCTGATGAACGCCGTTGTGCCTCCAGTCCTGATCTGCCCCGCCATCGATCGTTCGAACGCGCACCGCTGGTTGAGGTCTGGGCTCAACCCCACGACCAACACGCGCGAGAAGGACTGGTCGCGCGACGCACCCTCCGACCACCCGCCCTTGACCTGAGCGTGGCTCGGCGATGCCGCGAGCAACCCGACGCCGAGCAGCAACAAAGTAAGGCGACGCGCGACACGCGGATCGACAGCATTAATGGACACGAGATGCTCCTCTCGGCAACGACGATCGAGTCTACTCCTTGTACGGTGGAGACGCCCTGGCGCAGAATCCTGAGCTCCTAATTCGAGGTGACGACGTCATGCGACTTTCGAGAGCGTTCGTATTGGTGTGTGCGTTCGCGGCGAGCGCCGCGTGGGCTCAAGATCTCACGGGCAAGTGGACCGCGACGGCCGTGAGCAACAACGTCGCCGTCACGCTCGACCTCAAGGTCACGGGCAATGTCGTAACCGGTGCGATCTTGAATCCGCAGTCCGGCCCCGCCGAGATCAAGGAAGGCAAGATCGAGGGTAGCAGTATCTCGTTCCACGTCGTGCGCACGGCGAACAACACGACCAACAAAATCCTGTGGAAAGGGATGATCCACGGCGAAGAGATCCACTTCACGCGCAGTGTCGAGGGTGCTCCGGGCCCCGGCATGGAAATCGTCGCGAAACGAGCGCAATAGTCATCGAAGCGCGCCGGCGCCGCGCGTCCCACCAATCAGCGGCTTCGAGATGAGCCCCGCCTCACTTCTCGAGCACTACGGTTACCTCGCCGTCTTCGTCGGAACGTTCGCCGAGGGCGAGAGCATGCTGCTGCTCGGCGGCTATGCCGCCCACAGCGGCTACTTGAGCCTCCCGTGGGTGTTCGGCGTCGCCTACGTCGCTGCCGTCTGCAGCGACCAATTGTATTTTCGTTTAGGCAGGCGCTTCGGGCATCAGCTGCTCGCGCCGCGCCCGCGCCTGAAGTCGAAGGTCGCCATCGCGCTCACGATCGTCGAGCGGCACAGCACGCTGGCCGTGTTCGCCGCGCGATTCCTCTGGGGCTTCCGCATCGCGCTGCCGGTAGCGATCGGGATGGGCGCGATGCCGACGCGCCGCTATCTCGCGCTGAACCTCGTAGCCGCTGCATTGTGGTCCACGGTGATCGGCTCGATCGGCTTTGGGGCTGCGCAGTTGCTGTCCTATGTGATTGCGGATCTCTATCGCTATGAGCGCGAGATCATCGTGGCGCTCGTGCTTCTGGCGCTCTGCGTGGTGCTGGTACGCTGGTGGCCTCGTCGAACTAAGGTCACGCCACGCTAAGACCTCCACTCGGTCCGCGCGAGGAACTGCCATGGGCTCCCCTGTCGCGCTTCACCTGAAACACCACCCGCGGTTTTACTCCGCGGCGCTACTTGGCGTGCTCGTGTGGCTCGGCACGGCGTCGCTCGAACCGTTCATGCGCATCCTGCTCGCCGGCGACGCGTTCTTCTTGGCGCACTTGCTGGCCATGGCCGTGCTGCTGTCGAGATCGAGCAAAGCGACGTTTCGACGCCGCGCCGAGGAGGAAGACGACGGCCTCCCGCTGATCGCGCTGATCACGATCGCGGCGCTGACCTTGAGTCTCGGGTCGATCTTCGCGCTACTGAACCATGACCAAGACGTGACCCCTGGGCACTATGTGCTCGCGATGGCCAGCGTTCCGCTCGGTTGGCTCATGCTGCACACCGTGTGGTCGTTTCACTACGCGCACGTGTTCCACTCGCCGCGACCCGATGACGCCGCAACCGACGCTGATCTCCAGTTCCCCGGCGGCAAGGAACCGGGACCGTGGGATTTCCTCTACTACTCGTTCGTGGTCGGCATGACGGCGCAGGTTTCGGATGTCTCCGTCCTCACACCCCGCATGCGCGTGTTGACGTTGATCCACGCGGTCGTGTCGTTCTTCTTCAACACGGTCATTCTTGCAGTCGTCGTGAACGCCGCCGTGACCCTATCTCCATAAGAGGTGCCCTCCATAAGAGGTGCCGGTGTTACGGTTTCGGTTCCCGGCAGCACGCATGGCTCACTCCGCCCGGCCGCGCCGAACCGAAACCGTAACACCGGCACCTCCGATCAGCTTTCGTCGCCCGCCAATTGCCGCAAGTGTTGGCGCGCCAGCTCCAAAGCACGCTCGGCGCCTTCCGCGGCCTGCTGCGCTTGATTCGCGTTCGCCGCCGCTTCACTCGCGTCGGCTTGCGCCGCTTTTGCATCGAGCGACACGCGAGCGAGCTGCTTTTCGATCTTGGCGCGCTCGCCCTCGAGCTCCCTCGCGCGCTCCGCAGAAGTCTCGACCTTCGCCGCCGTACGCTCGGCGTGCTTGCGAGCAGCGTTCAGGTCGCGCTCCGCGTCTCGGACCGAAGCTTTGGCCGCCGCGATCAAGCTCTTGCGCTGCGCCTCGTCGCGGCGAGCCGCCGCGGCGCCGACTTGTTTCGCTGCGGGCTCTGCGTGCGGCAAGCGCATCTGCGTCGGAGCCCCGCGCGCCGCTCGCGTCTCGCTTTGCGGCAGGAGCCCTGCCATCGCCTCGAATCCCGGCGGCTGCAAGTCGTCCGTCAGACGTCCGGCGACCGGCGCGCCGGGAAGCGACGCGTAACTCGAAAGCGCTTCGAGCGTGCTCGTGACGCGACGCATCAGGTCGCGCGTGGCGTTGTGCTCACCATCGCGCAGCAAGTCCGCCGCAAGCCTCGTGAGCTCCGCCAACGCTTCGCGTCGCGCGCTGACGGCATCGCCGGTCAATTGCGCCGCGCGCTTGCGACGCAGCTGTTCGCCCGCCTCGATCAGGCGGTCAAACACTTCGCGATGCCGCCAGTAGAGCTGATTGACGACCCATGCGGAGGCGGACGGCTTCGGCAGCGCCTTCACGTCGCTCGCCTCGGCTTGACGGCCGTCCTTCTTGAGCTGGGTAGCGAGAGCGTTGCGCGCCGACGTGAACTCGGCGAGCGGCAACTTGAACAGCGCGTCACTATCGTTGGGGGGTGAGGATGCGCTCATGGCTGACGTTGCGCGCCGCCGGAGAGCGGAATCACGGTGGCGGCGATCACGACGAGCGCAAAACACGTGGCGACGCGCATGACCAATGCCTCCGACTACGGTTTCCGCGGGCTGTGATCCTTCTCGCGGCGGGCTGCCGCGGGCTTGCGATGCAAAGACGGGCCCTTGCGGTGCTTCTTCTTCGGCGGCGGCCGTCGCGACTCGACGAATGGCCGCGAGCGCGCGGGCTGCGCCGGCGGTTCGTCGCCCACCTCGAGACTAATCGCGAGCTTCTGCCCGCAGACCCACGTCTTTTGCAGCTTCTCGAAAATCTCGTCAGGCATGCCGTCCGGCAAATCCACCGTCGAATAGCCGTCGAAGATCTGAATGCGGCCGATGTGCACCGAGTCGATCGCCGCTTCGTTCGCGATGGCGCCGACGATGTTGCCGGGTTGCACGCCGTGGTCATGGCCGACCGCGATTCGATACCGCACGCTGCCGCGCGGCGGTGTCGCGTCACGTGGTTGGCGCGGCGCGCGGTTGGCGCGGCCGTCGTCCGCGTAAAGCTCGATGGTGCCTGCGTGCTTCGCCGCTCGCGCAGGCTTGTCGGCCGAAAGCTCACGAGCCTCGCGCCGTTCCTTACGCTCGTCGCGCGGCGCGCGACTCTCAGCACGAGGCGCGGACGCGCGCTCGACCGGCGGCGGCTGCAGCGGGCGATCCTTCTGCGCGAGATACGCGAGCGCCGCGGCGATCGCGCGCGGCTCGGTGCCGTGCTCCTCTTCATAGCCCGCGACGAGCCGCTCGAAGAACACGAGATCCTGCCCGGTGATCACTTCGGTGATGCGCTGCTTGAACTGGGTCGCGCGCCGATCCGCGACGTCCTCGCGAGTCGGCAGCCGCATCGGCGTGATCGGTTGGCGAGTCGCACGCTCGATCGCCGCGAGCATATTTCGCTCGCGCGGCGTCACGAACAGGATCGCATGGCCCGCCCGCCCCGCTCGGCCGGTGCGCCCGATGCGGTGGATGTAGCCCTCGATGTCGTTCGGAATGTCGAGGTTGACGACGTGGCTCACGCGCTCGACGTCGAGCCCACGCGCCGCGACGTCGGTGGCGACGACGATGTCGAGCTTGCCGTTCTTGAGCCGCTCGACGGTGCGCTCGCGCATCGCCTGCGTCATGTCACCGCTCAAGGACGCGCTCGCGAAACCGCGCGCTTCGAGCTTCTCGGCGACCTCGGTCGTCGCCGTGCGCGTGCGCACGAACACGAGCATCGCGTCGAACTCCTCGGCCTCGAGGATGCGCGTGAGCGCATCGAGCTTGTCGAAATGACGGCACTCGACGTACCGCTGGTCGATCGACGCGACGGTCGCGGTCTTGGCCTTGATCTTCACCTCGACCGGATCGGACAAATGATGCTGCACGATCTTGCGAATGCGATCCGGCAGAGTCGCCGAGAAGAGAGCTACCTGCTTCTCCTCCGGCATCTGCTTCAGGATGTCCTCGACGTCCTCGATGAACCCCATCCGCAGCATTTCGTCGGCCTCGTCGAGCACGACGGTCTTGAGCGCGTCGAGCTTCAGAGTCTTCCGCCGCAGGTGGTCTTGAATGCGGCCCGGCGTGCCGACGACGGCGTGCACCCCGCGACGCAGCTGCTTGAGCTGAAAATCCATGCCTTGCCCGCCGTACACGGGCAGTACGTGGAAGCCCCTGAGATGGCGAGCGTAGGTCTGCATCGCTTCCGCTACCTGGATCGCGAGCTCGCGAGTCGGCGTGAGCACGAGCAACTGCGGCTGCGCGAGCTTCAGATCGAGCCGGCTGAGCAGTGGCAGCGCGAACGCCGCCGTCTTGCCGGTGCCCGTCTGGGCCTGGCCGAGCAAATCCTTGCCGGCGAGCAGCGGCGGGATCGCGGCGAGCTGAATCGGAGACGGCGACTCGTAGCCGACTTCGCGGACGGCGTCGAGCACGGCATCGGCAAGCCCGAGATCGGCGAAGCCCGGGGTCGTGCTTTGCGGGGTGGGTTCGGTCATAGGGGGCGCGATGATCGTCGAAGCGAGCCCGACTCGCAACCCGTGGTGTCGGCCTGCCCTGCACGTAGGCGTATGATTAGAGTCGTGACGAAGCGTTGGCGGTTCGGTCTCGCCGGAGCGCTGCTGATTTCAGCAGCGTCGAACGTCACGGCGCAAGAACCGGGAGCACCCGAGCTCCGGCCGCTCGAACGCTATCGCGGATCGTGGACGTACGAGGGCGAAGACCAGTTGCTCGGCGGCAAGGTGACCTGCAAGGTCCTCCGGCGTTGGATTTCGGGTGGCTACTTCATGGAGAGCCAACGGACGTGCGAGACGCCGCGCGGCACGCGCGACGAAGTCGAAATCTACGGCTTCGACTTCAGGACACACGAATACACGTACTACGGCTTCACCGGCCGCGTCGTCCACACCTATCGCACCGCATCGATCGACGGCGATTCCGTGAAGTGGGTGGGCACGGAGTCGAGCCGCGGCAATCGCTGCACCGACGTGTTCGAGGCCGATCACCGATCGTCGACGGAGAAGTGCGAGACGGCCGCCGCGGCCGGCACCTTCGAGTTGCGCTCCGAAGGGCGATTCAAGAAAGCCGGCTGAGACTCCTGGTTGCCGCCCGCGAGCAGCCAATTAGCGAAAGCCAACGCGGCCACGGCACCGATTAGTTGCGCAACCACGAACGCTACGACATTGCCCGGCTGGATTCCCGAAAATGTATTGGTCAAAGAGCGCGCAACGGTTACCGCGGGATTTGCGAACGACGTCGACGCCGTAAACCAATACGCGGCGCTGATGTAAAGCCCGACGACATACGGCACCGCGGGCGCTCGCGCTCGCAGAGTGCAGAGGATCGCGCCGACCAGCCCGAACGTCGCGACGAATTCCGACAGCCACTGCGCCGGTCCCGTCCTGGCGTGCGTTGAAACCTGAAGAATCGGCAGCTCGAACATTGCGTGCGCGAGCAGCGCGCCGGCGACTGCGCCCGCGAGCTGCACCGCGACGTACGCCGCCAAGCGGCGCGCAGCAAGCTCGCGACGCAGCGCAAAGACGAGGCTCACAGCCGGGTTGAAGTGCGCGCCGGAGAGCGGGCCGAACATGAGTATCAGCACGACGAGCATCGTACCGGTCGCAAGCGTATTACCGAGCAGCGCGATCGCGTCGTTCCCGCCGGCGAGGCGTTCTGCCATGACGCCGGAGCCGACGACCGTGGCGACGAGCAACGCGGTGCCGAGGGCTTCGGCGGCCAGCGCGCGCGACAGACTCGCGCTCACGCGCTGGCCGGTAGGTCGCGGCCGATCTCGTCGATGCGCTTCTGCAGGCTGAGCTTGTCGAGCGACTTGAGCGGCAGGTTTACGAACGCGCCGACGCGGTTGTTGAGCATGCGCAGCGTCTCGGCGAACGCCAAGCGGCGCTCCGCTTCGTTGCCTTCGGCGGCCGCCGGATCCGGCATGCCCCAGTGCGCCGTCATCGGTTGGCCCGGCCAGATGGGGCACACCTCGCCGCGCGCGTTGTCGCAGACGGTGAACACGAAGTCGAGCTGCGGCGCGCCCTCCTCCGCGAACTCGTTCCAACTCTTCGAGCGCAGATCCTCCGTATCAAAGGCCTGGCGTCGAAGCAGCTCAATGGCGTACGGATGCACCTCGCCCTTCGGAAAGCTGCCCGCGCTGTAAGCGCGGAAGCGCCCTTCGCCGAGCCTGTTCAGGACGCACTCCGCGATGATGCTGCGCGCGGAGTTTCCGGTGCAGAGGAACAAGACGCTGTAGGTTTTCTGGCTCATGGCGAAAGCATGTGTCGCGTGCGTTACGGGATCATGACGGGGAGCGGAGCGGTTCCGCTACACTGACGCCACGACCACGCACTTGTCGAGGCTCGAGCATGACAGAGGTCACCGTGCGTTCGGCGTCAGCGGCGGACGCCGACGCGCTAGCTCGCATCTACAACTACTACATCGCGAACACCGTCATCACCTTCGAGGAAGAGCCGGTATCGGCGGAAGCGATGGCCGCGCGCGTAGCTGAGGTTCAGGCGCTGTCGTTTCCGTGGCTGGTCGCGGAAGTCGCGGGCAAGGTCATCGGCTACGCCTACGCGAACAAGTGGAAGGTCAGGAGCGCCTATCGCCACTCCGTCGAGACCACGATCTATCTCGAGCGCGGCCATGAAGGTCGCGGTGTCGGCAAGACGCTCTACGCTGCCCTTCTGCCCCCCTTACGCGCGCGTGGCATACACGCCGTGATCGGCGGGGCTGCGCTGCCGAACGAGGCGAGCGTCGCTTTGCACGAGAGGCTCGGCTTCGACCATGTGGCGACCTTTCGCGAGGTCGGCTTCAAGCACGGCCGCTGGGTCGACGTGGCCTACTGGCAGCGCGTTCTATGACACCCGACGCGTCGACGTTTCGAGCGCGCGAAGCAACGGCCGACGACGCGGACGCCATTCGCGCCGTCGTCGTCGCCGTGATGGCCGAATACGGTCTCTCTTCCGACCTCGAAGGGAATGACGCCGACTTGCGCGATTTCGTCGCCGCGTACTGCGAACGAGGCGGCTCATTCCGCGTAGTCACGTCGAGCGAAGGGAACGTCGTCGGTTGCGGCGGCTTGTATCCCATCGACGAACGGGAGGCAGAGATTCGCCGGATGTACCTCTTGCCGCAGGCCAGGGGCTTCGGCATCGGCCGCAAGTTGCTCGAGGAGCTGATCTCGCTCGCAAAGGAACGGCGCTTCGAGCGCGTCGTCTTGGAAACGGCTTCGGTGCTGAAGGAAGCGATCTCGCTGTATCGCAACAGAGGGTTCGTTCCGGTGGCTCGCCGCGGCACCGCCCTGCGCCGGTGCGACCAGGCCTACGCGCTGCAACTCGAGGCGCCACGCGGCAGCTGACGAGCGCGCGCGGGACGTGCCCAGATACGGCTACAGCCTCGGGCTCGTCTTTCGGTACACTGATCGCACACCCGACTCGACACCGCACGCGGTAATACACCTGCCGTGATCCGACGACATTCACACAGAGAGGACTTGTCCGTGGCCGAACGAGACGAACCGGCGCTCGCACGCCGAATTGAGCAGCTCGCGAAGTCCGGAGACTTCGAAGGGTTCAACGCCATCTTGGGCAGCTTGGACGACGAGCTCAACGCGACGAGCATCGAGATCGTCAAGCGCGATCCGGGGTTCAAGCACCGCATCACCGAAGTGTGCCGCGAAGCCTGGGAACGCAAGCACGCACGGCGACATTAGCGCCGCACACTCGCGCACTTCAGCTCGCGTCGGCTGAAAACCAAACTGGCGCAGGTACTCAAGCCCCAAGTACAAACACGACGGCGACCAACACCACGACGCTCACGACGTCGCCACAGAGCTTCCAGTACCCGATCGCAGCCGGCGGAAACAAATAGCTGAGCACGGTCCACCTCCAGTTCTTCTGCACGTCACAGTCTTCATGTGTCACGTGCCGGGCGGGAGTCTCACTCGACTTCCCGGGAGAACCGAAGGCAGCAGAGCGCAGTGTTACGACGGGCGGCGCGCGTAGCGCTCGGCCGACATGATTTCCCCGGCCGGCGACAGCCGATAGCGACGCAGTCCCCAACCGATGTAGAAGCTGCCGGTCTCGCCGGGATTCTCGGTGACGTCGAGCTCCTCGGGGTCGACGTCCTGCTTGACGTAATCTCCCAAGAGCTCGGCGATGCTCCGTTTTTCAGCCGCGTAGATGACGTCCATGTGCCCTCCACGGTTTCGGTGAGCTTGGGACGTAGTTTGAGCGGGGCCGGCTTAACGCCGGCTGAAGCCGCTCTCCCGCCAAGAACTCTTGATACGCCAGTGCACCGGCAATGTCGTACTATCCCGCACGTTTCTTAGCGATTCAGACGCACCAAGAAGATGGAAAGACCGTCGGGTTGGCAACGATGGGTCCGGCAGCCCCAGATGCTGGGCTGGCGGCGGCTCCTCGTGCAGCTGCACTTGTGGACGGGCCTCTTGGTCGGGATCTACATCCTGGTGCTCAGCGTCAGCGGCAGCTTGAGCGTGATCCGGCCCGACGTGCACCGCTGGTTCGTGCCGCGCGCCGTCGCGGTCGTAGGCACCAAGCTCACGGGCGACGACCTTCAGGCCGCCATCCGGCGCACCTATCCGGACTACGAAGTCACGAATGTGTTCGAGCGGCGCAGGCCCGAGGCACCCGTGATGGTGACGCTACAACGCGACGGCGAGACCGTCGAACGCCTGTTCGATCCCTACGCGTCCCGCGACCTCGGGCTCACCTATCCGCCGATCACGGAAGCGATCGAGTGGGTCGTGGACCTGCACGACAACTTGCTGACGGGTCTGACCGGCCGCCTCGTGAACGGCATCGGCGCGCTGCTGTTCCTGGCGTTGGTGATCACGGGTGCGATCGTCTGGTGGCCCGGCGTCGGGCGCCTCGGGCACGCCATGCTTCCCGGCAAACCCGCGAAGTCAGCGCGCTTTGCGCGCCGGCTGCACAACGCGCTCGGGTTTTGGGTGTTCGCACTGCTGCTCCTCTGGGCCGTCACCGCCGTCTATTTGTGCTTTCCCGATCCGTTCGAATGGACGATCGACTATTTCGACACCGACCTGACCGACGAGCACCGACCCGGCGATTGGCTCGTGCGGCTACTCGTGAACCTGCACTTCGGCCGATCCTGGGGCATGACCGTCAAATGGGCGTGGATGGTGCTCGGTCTCGTCCCGGCGGCGCTGTTCATCACGGGCGGCATCACGTGGTGGGCACGCGTCGTTCGGCGCCGAGCGGCCGAAGCTGCGATGGCGGGTCG
>Ga0111539_10012159_pt1 | contig 10798 bp, 6 predicted proteins | sample RhiMethybrSRZTD1_FD_79667 | JGI IMG/M metagenome (GOLD analysis project Ga0111539, IMG submission 79667) | Populus rhizosphere microbial communities from Tennessee, USA - Rhizosphere MetaG P. TD hybrid SRZTD1 (version 2) (version 2) | ecosystem: Host-associated > Plants > Roots > Rhizosphere >... | reverse complement strand
TTTTGAGGCTTGCGCGTACCTCATGGTCAAACCAGCGCCCGTTTTTGAGGATTTTGCGAAATTGTTCGAGGCTAGCGATTACCTAATCTGCTGGGGTGAGCGACTAGTGCCGATGACCGCCGACAGTTTCGCGCAGGTGTGCCCGGCGGGCGGGGGCTTGGACCTGATCGCGGTCCCGCGCGAGCGCCACGCGAAGTTGAGTCAGAAGGGACGCGAGCCCTGAATCGCTTAGGGTGAGCTCCGCCTGTTTGATGGCGGGAGTATTGTCCGCCGCTCAAACGCGGCCGCTCGATGTTGGTGCCGCAATACGCGCTTTCCGGACGCCATTAGTGGCTAAACTCGAATAGTTTAGGCGGGCAACGCACCGACGAATAGAAGCTTCACCTTAAATCCAAAAATGGCTAACACCCTGTCCGTTCCGGCGCCGTCCAGCGGGCTATGGCGCCACCGTCATCTGGTCGCACAGCTCGTCCGACGCGACGTAGTGGGACGTTATCGAGGATCCTTTCTGGGCGTATTCTGGTCGTTGTTCAATCCGTTGCTGAGTCTCGCGGTGTACACGTTCGCTTTTGGCGTGGTTTTCAAGACCAGGTGGATCGGAAGCGAAGCCGGCGGATTGCTCGAATTCGCAGTCATGCTGTTCGCTGGCTTGATCGTCTTCGCCGTTTTCTCGGAGTGCGTCACGCGAGCCCCGGGCGTCGTGCTCGCAAATCCCAATTTCGTCAAGAAAATCGTTTTTCCTCTCGAGGTGCTTCCGGTAATGCTCCTTGGCTCGGCGCTATTTCATGCCACAGCCAGCTTCGCCGTACTGGTCGTGGGCGTAGCAATTACGTACGGCAGCATTCCGTGGACGTTTCTGCTCTTTCCTCTAGTCTTGGTTCCGGTCGCGCTGCTCAGCCTCGGCCTGGCGTGGATTCTGGCATCTCTCGGCGTATTCGTTCGAGACATCGCCCAAGCGATCAGCATTTTGACGTCGGCGTTGCTGTTTCTCAGCCCCATCTTCTATCCGCTTTCGGCGCTACCGCCCTCGGTTCGTCCCTGGATTGCGCTCAACCCGATTGCGTTCCCCATAGAGCAGGCCCGCGATGTACTAGTCCTTGGAAATCTTCCTGATTGGGCGGTACTCGCCGCGCACAGCGCAGGCGGCCTCCTGATCGCGATGGTCGGCTACTGGTGGTTCCGGAGGACCAAGCGGGCATTTGCCGACGTTATGTGAGTTGCTGCGCTACCAGGCTCGAGGCGTCACCGGTCTTTGCGCGGGTGGGAGCGAACTACCCTAAAGAAGGTACCGTCACCTAGCTTTACGGTGTCGCCCGCCTGCGCGACGCAGAGGCTGACAACCGCTGCGCCGTCCGCAACGGGCGCGTCCGCGAAGGCCGTCACGAGTTTCCCCAGATATGGCTCGGCTCGCTGCACCGCATACATAAGCGTAGTACCAGAAGGTTGCGGTTTGAGCTGTAGCCACCACGTGTTTGGTGACGCGGGGTCCAACTGAAGTCGCTCGTACGGAACTCCGAGCGGTTCACCGCCGAGCGGCAAGCGATACTCACCAAGGGTCATCTGAATCGCTTCTCTTCGCAGCTGCGCGACAACCTCCTGCTCTTCATTCGCACACACCCCGGCCTTCTCGATGGGTTTCAACCGAAAAGTTTCGGCGAGGGATGTCGATGAAAAGACAGCGAGAAACGCCAGTAGGCCGGCCAACATGTTGGCTGCCAGGCGTACTGGTCCGTCGCCCTCGGGCGCGGAGCCAGCAAATCCGCGTCGAAAGGGCGAAATCGCTGATAGGGCGAATGTAACGCCAAGCGCGGCCGTCGCCAGACGGGCCGCCACCGTCACCGCAAATCCACGATGACCGCCGGCGTCGAAGGCGAACGGTGCCGAAAGGAATTCGGCCAAGGCAAACGCGAGAAGAAGAGAACATGCCCCATTGCGCCGGTAGACGAGGCACGCGACGAGACCAAGCACGAACGCCGCGCCAATAAGGCCATTGTGCTTCTCCAATCCGCCGAAGGTAAAAAGCTGCGTTGCAAACGAGCCGGCTGCCGCCATCAGCGACGCAATGAAGACACGCGGCCTTTCGCGGATGTTCGAAAGCGCAACCCCTCTGATCTTCTCGTACACCACCGTTTCCGACTCATTGCGGAAGTCATCGGCAAAATCCCGATGGGCCTGGCTCCAGTCACGGCTGCCGGTCGACAAGCCGTAAAGGACAACGGCGGAATTGCCGGCCGTATTGCGGGCGATTCCGCCGTAACTGTAGACAACGAAAAGGTGGAGCAAAAACCCGAGCGCAAGTGCGCCCGCAGCGACTACGAGCAACCGCCATCTTGCAGGCCGCGGCAGCGTCCGGGTGGCATAGATGGTCCAGACGCCAAGTATTGGTAGTGCAAACACGGCGCCTACCCGAACTGCCATTCCAATACTGATCATGCCAAGCCCACACGTCAGGAGCGCTGGAGTCGGCTCGGTGCGGCGCACGGAAAGGAGCAGAAGAGAAAGGCCGCACAGTCCGGCGACCAGGCCCAGTGACTCTGTCATGAAAGTCGCGAGTGCGAATTCCTGAGCAAAGACCACGACACCCGCCGTGGCGAGCAGCGCAGTCATCCAACCGAGTGTTCTCTGCACGGCAAGAAGGAATGTCCCTGTCCCGAGACCGATCATGCCCGCCAGCAGGATCAAGGTAGTGCCGGGGCTCCATCCCGACAACGCCAACAGTGAGCTCAGCATCGCGGGATAGAGGGCGCGTCGCGAACACCAATCCCCGATCAGCTGTGCCATGCTGTCCGACGCACCGATGGAAAGGGCGCATTGGTAGTAGCCAAGCGCATCGCTTACCGGGAAATAGCTACCGACCGAGAGGAGGCTGGTAGAACCGCTCCACCAATCCTGGAAAAGTGCCGCAATTCCGCCGAGCGCTCCCAGAGTCATCACCGAGTACTCGATCAGCGGGCGGGTTATCCGATGGACGCCATCCCTGTGACCGACTGGGCCGCAAAGTACTGGGCCGTTTGAGACCTCGCCGCGCCGGCCCCGCGCAATCATGATTGCACCTACACCGATCACGCCGATGACGAATGACCAAGAGAACGGAGCCGGCTCGATTGGAAACTCCACTTCGTAGCGCCGAGCGTTGGTGCGCGGGTCCGAAAAATCAGGGGTGGAAAAGGCGATAGCATCCCCGAAGTATGCAAACTGTCCATCACCTTTCAGGACCGAACCAAGACTAAGGCTGGGTCGGCCGACCGGAATTCCGTTTTCTACGAGGTGCGGCAGGTACCGTCCGTTCAGCGCAGCGGAAATGCGAGCACCGCGCCATGGCCACCGGTGATCTGTCGAAAGAGGGGCGTAGTAGGCGAACTTGCCTACCTGCCGGATTGTCTCGGCATTCACAGATACCTTCTGCGGCGACAACAAGAAAGTACCCGCAATCAATGTCGCGGTCGCGATGACGCCTAAAGCGCTTAGCGCGAGGCCAAGTCGTCGAATCCGATGCGCCGGTCGGGCCTGATCAGCTCGGGCAGCCGATTGCGGCCTCGCGACAGCCTGAGTTGAGATGAAAATGCACCATAGGCCAATGAGCGCGGCCAGGATTCCAAACCCTTTGAGGGCCGGCCTCAGAGTGCTGCCAACTCGATACGAGTAAACGCGTCCATTCGTGCGGGGATCACTACCGTCGGACGACGAAAAGAACAACGTGTTCTCCCAGTGCGAGTAGGCGCCCGACCCAGCGCTACGGATCAGCTCATGTACGGTTCGGTCCGGCCCAAGAGGGAATCCGTCCTCGGACAAAATCATCTGCCCTGATTCACGCTGACCTCCCGAATACCCATGAATCGAATAGATTCGAGCGATTCTTGTTCGAATGGGGGCCGTGAATGCAGCTCCGCCATCGGAGCGGACGGCGTGGGGATCTATCAAGCCCGTGGCGTCCGGTGCAGCCAATTCCGCAAGGAGGACCGCCACCGCCAGGCTGAGACAAATTCGGCCGAGCGGGAGTCTGATCATGGCGAAGCGAGATTGCAGACGGGTCAGAACACTGGAGACACGTGGCTGGCTGCGGGCGAAATTGCGAAGCTGTCGCAGCATCTAGCCTGTGCCGCCGGGCCGGACGCCGCGCACACAAGTGTTCCAGCCGCTCGGACGTCGAATATCGATCAGGCCCGCGTCACTGAACCAGGCCTCAACTTCTTCCGGCGCATGGATTCCGTGGTAGCGCGGTGAATAGCCGTCGAACGTGTCGAGGATGTCATTTTCCAAGCCGAGACCCTGAGTCGAAAACGGAAACATTCTCCGAATCAGGCCAATCCAGGGATTGTCGAGGTGCCGCTGCGCCCAAGGAACGAACCATCTGCACCATTCGTAAAACATTTGAGGCGGAATCTTGTTGACGAACCGGATCCAGCTCTTCCGGACGATGTAATCGCCTTCCCGCGGATAGACCCAGATCGCTATCGTTCCTTCGGGCTTCAGCAAAGGCACGAGCTTCAGAAAATAGTCGCGCGTACTGGGTGTGTGATGCAGAACCCCGATGGAGAAAATGACATCAAAGCTCTGGGGGCGAAACGGTAGCGCCCCGATATCTGCCTGAGCAATGAAAACGTTACCTCGATCGGCGAAGTTCCGCTGGGCCGCCTCGACCGCATAGCTAAGGTCGACGCCTACGACGTCGGCGCCCCAACGGCTCACGATGTCCGAGTACCGACCGGCGCCGACGCCTGCATCGAGAACCAGTTTGCCTTTGAGGTCTTGCTCCGTCAGACCGGTCTTCTGGCGGAACTGCTGCTCAGATGAATCGTCGCCTCGGGATGAATCAAGCTGGGTATTGGAATGGGTATTCCATTCGAAGCTGAACGACTTTACGTAATGGTCGCTTGAGACGAACCTCGGGATGTCCCGGACAATCGGGAATCTCGAAGACGTCGAGACCAAACAGCCCTCCGACAAGGTCAGGGGCTGCCCGGTGGAAGGATCACAGAGAATCGGAAGGATGCGATCCCAGATGCGTTTTCTCGTGGCGACGGTCATTCGGAGACCGAGTACCGGCGACCATTTGTCCGCGGATCCGAATTGTCGGAGGTGGAGAAATAGAGCGTCGCTCCCCAGTGCGAAAAACTGCCGCGGCCTTGCCTGCGGATATCGGAATGAGGCGAGTGAGCTGGCCCGAGGGCTTTTCCATCTTCATAGAGCTTGAGCGATGACGCAGACTCGCTGTCAGACAACAGCCAATCCGGCACGCTGGCCAGCCAGCAATAATTCTCTTCGCTTCGAAAATCGTTGAGCTCACCTGCGAAAGGTCTGCGCAGCTTCGCCCGGATTATCCTGCCCAGGCTCGGGGCGGGAATTTCTCTGGTGATGACAAGCCATGCCGCCACGGCAACTAGATATGTCGACACCAAAGCGACGCGCAAGGTCTGCATCGGCTGCGCTGCTAGACCGCCTCTCTAGCAAAGCCAGTGGCCTGGCCGGCCGATCGGGAGGCGTCCGGCGCGGATAACAAACTGAGGTATCGATCCACCATGTTGCGTCTGGAGAAATTCTGGGATGCCTGCCTGCGCGCTGCACTCGCCATGCGCTTTGCGACCTCCCCATCGGCGAGGATCGAGATGCAAGCCTCGGCCAGCCCGGAAACGTCCCCAGCGCCACGAAGGTATCCCGTTACGCCGTCCAGGACGATGTCTGGCGTTCCTCCGGTACGCGTCGCAACTACAGGCAACCCGAACACCTGAGCTTCCATCGCTACATTGGGCATGCCCTCGTGCGTAGAGGTGAGCAATAGCAGCGACGAGATTGCCATAAGGGCCGGGATGTCCGTGCGGCGACCGAGTAGCGTGACGACGTCCTGCAGGGAGCGCGCGGCGATCAATGCCTCCAATTCACCTCGCAATGGTCCGACGCCGGCGACGAATGCCCGAAGGCCAGGGATCTTCTTCGCCATGCTGGCGCAGACTTCGAGAAATGTTTTTGGATCCTTCTCCTCCGACAATCGGAACACGCCAAGGACCACCGGGCTGCTTGGAGAGACCCCCAAATCCTGGCGTAAACGATTCAACTCGGCAGCGCCGGGGACATCGAAATCCACCGTGTCGATGCTGTTCGGGATCAGTGCGACGCGCTCCTCGCGTAGGTCCAGCCAGCGCGCATAGTCTGCATTCGCCGCACGGGAATTGCCCGACAAGACAATTCGAGGCGACTCGCTGAGCGCCCGATAACACGGCAAGAACCAATCCTGATGCAGGTATGAGAAGTTTGTCGGGTTGTAGTTGCGGAAGGACAGCACGCAACGTGATATGTTGGCGACAACCGCAGCGACGCCAGCCAAAAGATTCACTTCGTCAAGCTGGGCGAAAATAGCTTTCGGCTGCAGCTCCACAAGGCGCGCAGTGAGGTTCAGCAGCTTGAGGCCAAATGGTCCGGCATAGGGGCGAAGCAGGCGGAGCGAGATCGGGTCGCTGGGGACTGTGGTGAGCGCTTTCGCACTCGCCTGATCGGTGATCTCCATTGGCGAGATGCCGTGGCGCCCGAGCATCGGCGCATAGTGGGCGCTGCTTCCTTCGAGGGCGTCGAGCACGAGAAATCGAACGTCGACTCCCCTCTCCTTCAGCCCGATCGCGAGGTAGCACCATTGCCTCTCGGCGCCACCGGGCTGCAGCGAGTTGGTGATCAAGACGACCCGGTCGGTTGGCCCCAAGCTGTCGTGCGGTACCGGAGGCTGCTCCCGCATTTTCTGCCTTAGCGCTTGCAGGAAATCGTCTAGGCGAGGCTCCGTTACGCTGGTCGAAATAGGAAGGATCTCGAGTGTACGTTCCGTCTGTTCAACGACTCGGTATCGACTCAAGGTCGACCGCCGCCCTCTCCCGCTATACAGGCAGTGACGCGACCAGATGGAATAACGTTCGGCACGCGCCTGCGCCATTTGCTCATGAGAAGCTGGGAGTGGGAACAGTTGGCGGTTGCCTCGGAACATAGCGTAGCGACAAGAAAGTTCGGTGTTTTCCGGTCCCGTCAACTGCGAAAACGGCCCAACCAGGCACAGACGCCCGTCGTGACTGTGTCGCGCAGACCAGCCCCACCATGAGACGGCCGCCAGGCGTCGCAAACGCAACCGGGTCAATATTCCGGCCACGCCTCGGTGACGATTGAACCTGTAGTGAATGAAGGCTCCGGGCGGTCGGTGAGGATGGGGCACGACGATCTGTCTTACCCCGGCAAGTCGCCATGCATCAAGCAAACCGGTGTCGAGGTCGCAAGCTGTTTGGGTCGCCGGAAGGACCAACGTGCAGTCTTTCAGATTGCTGTCCGTGGCGATCTTCTCGGCTGACAACGGAATCTCGATTCGCCGCCTTGTTAGAGCGCCATTCAAGCGCTTGGAACCGACGTCCAGCAACCCGCTTTGCCATGCTGCGATTTCGACCTGACCGGAAAGCTTGTCGCGATCGTCCGGGGACCCGCCGAGAGCCTCGCGCCTCACAACGGCATAAGCACCGCTCTTGATCTCCAGGCCCACCAGGTCGCCATCCTTCGCGCCCGATACCAGGGAAGTCGGGGAATCAAGTCGGAACGACGGCACCTTGGGATCGTGGTGACGCAACCAGGACTCGAGCATGGCAAGAGCCCACACTTGATAGGTCGAAAACCCGTCGGGCGCACGCTGCCGGTTCATGAAGCGAGCGACGGCATCCGAGCCTAAGCTGTGTCGCAACCGACTTTCATCAGTCTCAAGAAGCTTGGCCGCAACGTTAAGCAGCTCTTCGCGCGCCCAGCTGACCATCGGGACCCCGAAGCCCTGCTTCGGAAGATCGATCAAGCTCCGCGGCAAGTAGCGATACGCCACCTCGCGCAGGACCCGCTTGCCGATCTTGTCGGCATACATCGCATCCTGCGGCAAACGTTCGGCGAAGCGCGCAACTTCGACATTCAAGAACGGAGTACGCACCTCAAGAGAATGCTGCATGCTCATCCGGTCGACTTTCGGCAGCACTGCACCGGGAAGGTAGTTGTCGACGTCGGTTTGGCGCAGTCGGCATATGAGAGGCGCTGCGCCATGCGACACTGAGTCTCTTAACCTCCTCAAGTGTTCTGCCGCACGAGGCGGCACGCCGCCAAAAAGCTCGGCAATGTGCTGTTCCGTAGAAACGAGGATCCTGTTGGAGTAATAGGCATCCCCCGCCTTCCATCCCGGGCTCGAGGTCCGCTCGAGCAGATTCGCGTCGTCGATGGTATGGAAATAGCGACCATAGCCGGCGAACATCTCATCCCCGCCATCTCCGGACAGCGCAACGGTTACGGACTCCCGAGCGAACGCAGACAAGAGATAAGTCGGCAGGCACGAACTGTCGGCATTGGGCTCGTCAAGAAGTCCGCCGATTTCTTGCAGGAAATCGCTCGCATGAGGAGCAACGATCTTCTCGTGATGCTCCGTACCCAGATGTTCGGCGAACAAGCGCGCCGTATGGTGTTCGCTCTCTTGTGCCTTCGCGAAACCGATCGAATAGGTCTTGAGCGGCACACCTAGGCGACCGCGAATGAGGGCGCATACCGTGGACGAATCGACGCCGCCGGACAAGAAAGCGCCGAGGGGCACGTCAGAAATGAGACGCCGCCGCAGGCTACGTATCAGAAGGTGCTCCAGCTCATCCGCCAGCTGCGCGATCGGACGTGAGTCGAAGCCATGCTCCCCTGGCCTGAACTTGAAATAGCGCTCGATCCTCAGCGGCCGGCCCGGAGATGCAACCATCCAATGGCCGGGTGCCAGCTTGTTGACCTTTGCGTAAACCGTCCGTGGCGCGCCGATATACTGGAACATCAGCAGCTCAGCAACGGAATCGGCACTAACCGTCAAGTCCACGCCCGGGACACCCTCGAGCGCGTGCAGCTCGGAAGCGAACGCTAGGCCGTTGCCTGGCAATTCGGCGTAGTAGAGCGGTTTCTCGCCAAAAGCGTCGCGCGCGAGAAGGAGCTGACCCGATTCGCGGTCGAAAGCCGCAAACGCGAACATGCCGTCGAGCCGGGGCAACGCGTCAGTACCCCAGGTGCAAATCGCCTGCAGGAGCACTTCCGTGTCCGTACGCCCTCGAAATGGCACCCCCATTGCCTCCAGTTCCGCTCGCACTTCAACGAAGTTGTAAATCTCGCCATTGAAAGTGATGACCCAACGGCCTGAAGCGTCGAGCATCGGCTGGTGGCCAGCCTTGGAGGTGTCGATGATGGACAATCGACGGTGCGCAAGGGAACAGCGACCCTCCGCGTCGTGCCAAATCCCTTCGTCATCCGGCCCTCGGTAAGCCTGTACGCGAGCCATCTGGCGCATCACCTGATCGCGTGCTTCGAGAACAGGCAGGATACGGTTGACCGAGAACAGTCCAGCTATGCCGCACATGGATTCTTGCGATTCTCCGGCTACACCGCGCGCTCGGGAGCTTCGAGTTCTGCAGTCATGGTGAAGCTGCAGCGCAGCGTTCTCGCTACACGATCGAGCACCGGCGTGTAACGCTTGTCGAGCGAGTCCACCCAACGCATCAATTTGCTTGGTTTGCCACGGAGCCGCTCCTCGAATTCGAGCCAGCGCTCTACGGACCGGTTCTGCGCCAAGATTTCGTCGTAGGTCTCACCGAAGGCCCGCTTCACCAAGAAGTTCAGGACGCCTCGGGTGGAGCCTGAAAAAATGTCGTCGCTGAACACAGTGCGTCGAACTTTCAATCCGGCGGCCGACGCTGCCTTCGATAGCGTCGACGGGGTAAACATGAGCAAATGTCTGGGTACGTCGTCGTGCCGCATCAATCTGGCAGGCAGGCTGCGAAAATTGGGTACCAGCACGAAGGCACGTCCACCGGGCTTGAGCAACTCCGCAATCAAGCTAAGCGTCTGGATCGGATCGTGGACGTGCTCGAGTACGGCCCACATCGTAATCACGTCAAAGCTGCCGCGCGTCAGCGGTGCAGATTCAAGCCGACCGTAGAAGATCGGCATATTGAATACGTTCGGCGGCGTCTCGGAGAACTCCACGCCCTGGACGCTCCATCCCAGGCGCTTCATCCAAAATAGGAACTCTCCCTTGCTGCACCCGATGTCGAGCAGCTTGCCCGGTGCGAGGCCGGTGAGTAGCTTCGCCCGGGCTTCAAGGCCGCTTTGCTTTTCCAGCAGAAGCCTTTCCGGAGCCATGCTGACGTCGTAGAACTCCGGAGGATAGTAAGACTTGATTTCTTCTCGTCCTGGCCGCGGGTTCACGAACACCATAGAGCACTCCCGGCATCTGACGATACGAAACCGATCATTCGTCACGTAATGCGTGTGGTCCAAACGCTCGAAGAGCAGCTTGTGGTCGTCGCTACCGCAAAGCGGACAGGCGGTGTATTCCATGCTTTCAATGGGACGCGGCTGAGTGCAACCAGGATCGCAGTCGCATAGCATCGTCATCGGGTTACCAATGCATGACTCAAGTCCGCATCCAGGTCGATGAGGCTCGTCGTAAACGTCCTGACGCGACCGACAACTTCGAATTCCAGGGCGTCAAAGCGGAAGTCCAGAAATTGTCCGTCAGCGCGATCGTCATCATAGGCGAGCGCCGCCGACAGAAAATAGCGTCCAGGGACAAGCCGAACCGCAAATCGAAGGCGACACTCGTAGACGCTGTTATCTGACTCCGGCTGGAGCGCGGTGGAGAAGAATCCCGACTTCGTTCCGTAGATCTCCACGCCGCGCACGTTCGAAATGATGAACCCATACGCAATCGGAACTGCGATAGGGACGGTAAACGCGGCGCGGAAGTAGGCTTCGGAAACCCCCTGCGTTTCCGCAA
>Ga0111539_10012158_pt1 | contig 10798 bp, 6 predicted proteins | sample RhiMethybrSRZTD1_FD_79667 | JGI IMG/M metagenome (GOLD analysis project Ga0111539, IMG submission 79667) | Populus rhizosphere microbial communities from Tennessee, USA - Rhizosphere MetaG P. TD hybrid SRZTD1 (version 2) (version 2) | ecosystem: Host-associated > Plants > Roots > Rhizosphere >... | reverse complement strand
TCCCGAGCAGGCCGCCGAAGTTGTCGGTCGCGGCGGTGATCCCCGTGCCGATCGACGTACGCGCGCGGTACTCGGGGCTGGTGTAGACGGAGACGACGTCGCCATAGAAAAACCGCGTCGAGGCGAAATCGGTGACGCCGAGGCCGATCATGTCCTGCGCGGGATCGCCCGGGTAATCCATGGCCGTCGACTGCATCCACATGGTGATGAGCTGGGACTGCTCTTCGTCGGTGAGCGGATCCCAATAGCGCGGTCCCACGCAGCTCGCCCCATCCGCCGCCGGACCGCTGCACGGCGTTTTGACGGCGCCGTTCTTGGTGCGAAGCTGCCAATACTGCGGGCGATAAAAAAGAGGCGCCGAGCTCGACACGAAGTTGTGGCGTAGCCCGATGGAATGGCCCATCTCGTGGGCCATGATCGCGTAGTGGTACTGCTGCTGGATGTAGTGGAACATCCGCTCGTTCCGCTCTTGTCGCGCCATCGGCGATTCGCCGGCCTGCGACGGAAACTTCTGGCGCAAGATGTCGGCGAGCCCGGTGAGCGACGTCGGCTCGGGGGCCTCGCTGACGATGCATGCTCCGCGCGCGGCGAGCGCGTTGTCGCGCGCCTGCCGAATGCGAGCCCACAAGCGCGGTTGGTTGATGGTGAGCGGCGAAACGTTGCCGAGGTCGCTCCCGGCGCCACCGGTGCCGCTCTTGCCGGCAAGCTGCATCACGGCGGGATTCATGAGCTGCGCTTCGACCGCGCTCCCCCGCCCGCGATTCAACGTCGCCTTGAGCTTGGCATTGCCCGGCGACGCGACGTCGGAGCGCGCCTGCACATCGAGCGCGCGCGCTTTGCCGGCGCGTTCGAATTGCAGGACCTCGGGCAGCCGCGCGCCGCGCGTCAATGTATCGAACGCCGTTCCGTCGAGCTTCGTTCCTCCGGCGAGCCGCGAGAGGACTTCACCGCTCGACATGAGCGGCAGCCCGGCGGCGGAACCGAGACGCGACGCGCCCGCCCAATCGCGGACGTAAGAGCCGTTGGTAATTTGTTCGGTGGTGAGCTCGCCGTTGATGTAGCGAACGAGATCGACGAGCTGCTGCGAAGCGATGTCGGTCACGTGCGTCCACACGTTCATCGAGCCCGCCACTTTTTCTCCGGTGAGCGGGTCGTTGCCGTCCACCATGATGCCCCACGGGCTCGGTGTCTGCGGCGACTCGACGTTGAGGACGATGTTGTAGCGAAGGTCCCCCGGGCGCGCGACCGTGCCCGCTTTGCCGCAGGCCGGATGATCGCCGGCGATGACCGGGTTGTGGCAAAGCACGATGATGGGCTCCATGGCGGCGACGCCGCCGATGGCGAGCGAGCTCGCGTCGTCCGGCGCACCGCGCTCCGCAGCGACGGCCGCCCCCGCCTCGCGCGCCAGATCGATGCACGATGACGAGGAGAATCCGTTCTTTCGACGGCAAGCGTCGACGTCGCGCGCGATGCGCACCGCTTCGTCGATGTCTTCTTGTTGACCCGTCCACATCGCGAACTGGGTGTTGCACTCGTCTCCGCCGCCGAGCCGGCGGCACTCGGTGAGGCGCGCCGTTTGCACGGCGGTCTTCAGCGCGAGGTCCCATTCCAAGACGGCCCAATTCGTCGGATCGAACAGCGAGGTATCGCCGGCGACGTACCAAGGGATCGTCTTCGGTTTGCGCTGCCTATAAGGGAGTGCGCATTTTTGCGTGTAAATATCGCAGTGCGCACCGGCCCCCGCGGCGGCGCACTCGTCGGCCGTGCCGTCGGCGTCGTCGTCGCGGTTGGGATCGGCGGAAGGGTCCCCGGTGGCGTCCTCGGTCGTGGCTTTGGTCGCGCACGGAATCGGACCTTCCATCTTGTCGGAATCGGCGTAGTAGTGGCTCCGTTCCCAGATGTCGTAGCGCGCGAGAAAGCGCATCCAGTCGCGGTCGAGGATGCCGTAATTGCGCGCATAGCTGCGGCGATAGTCGAAATTGAACCCGCCCATCACTTGGAAGCGCATGCCGTCGTGATCGATCGGCTCGTAGTCGCTCTTGCCCACGCGGCGATACGATTCGCGGATGGTGATCTCGATGGGACCGCAGTTGGCCCACGGCTCGCTGCCCCCCTCGAAGTAGCTGGAGAGCATGCACGCCGGGTATTGCTCGGCACCCGCGTCGAGCCCGGAGAGATCGACGATCTGCGGCGTGGCGTAGGCTTTGTTGGTGACGTCGAAATAGCCCGCTTCGCGATCGAAATGGGGCGCGTCGGGGTGCTCGGGGTCGAGCACCGTGTAGGCGAAGGCGTCGTATTTCACGCCGCCGATGACGCCGAGGGACGCCAAGGTGTCGAAGTCGTACGAATCGGTGACGAGGTTCTTCGACCAGTCCACGCGGAAATACTCGCGCTGGTACCAGGGCCTGTCGCTCTCGTTTTCGACGACGATGTTGAGCTCTTCGCCCGTCTGCGGGTTGTAGTCGCGCCGGATATCGAAGTGGCTCTCTATCTCGTAGCTCGCCACGATCTGCCCGTCGTTGGCGACCTTCCTTTCTACCCCGTCGTACGAGTTGCCCTTCTTGTCGGTCGCCTTGATTCGCTCGTAGGCGAGGCGTGCGTTGAGCGTCTTTTCCGTGATCTCCCAGCGGATGCGCGACACCGGCTGGGCGTAGGTCGACGTGAAGAGACCGCTCCACCCCGCGCCGTAACCGACGTCCACGACCGTGCCGCGCTTGTAGAATTCGGGGTCGTCTTCGGCGCTCTCCAATTTCGGGCCGACGAAGAACGACTTGGCCAGCGCATCAGCCTGCACGCGGTTGATGGGGTCGCGCTCCTCCGCGCATCCCGCCGCCGTACCGAGCAGACCGGCGAGGGCGGCCAGCGCGAACCCTCGAGTAGCGAGCCTTGAAGCGGCCCTCGCTCGCAGCCGCAAGAAAATGCCTTTTCGCATGACGCCTAGTCTGGCGTTTATATCTTGGTCAGCGGAGGGCGGCTAGACGCGAGGCAGCGCGCTCAACTCTTGGCAAAAACTTCGGCCAGCGCGATCTCGAGACCGGGAAGAAGCGGCGATCGCAACGTGTCCTCGCGCCGAAAAAGCGCTTCACGCACGTAGGCCCCATCGCGCAGGACCTGCACCTCGACGCTGGCACTGGCCGGATCGACTATCCAATACTCCGGCACGCCCGCTTCCCGGTACTTGTCACGCTTCGGCCCGAGATCGCGGCGCGCCGTGCCCGGTGAGAGGATCTCGACGATCAAGTCCGGCACGCCTTCGATGACCTGCGTTCCGATCCGGTTCGCGTGCTCGCGCAGGACGACGACGAGATCGGGCTCGAGGACGTCTTCGTCCGAGAGCCGAACACCGATGGGAGCGTCCAGGACCTCCCCTCGGGAGGACCGGCGCAGGAAGCTCACGAGAAAGAATTCGATGTTACGGGAGATGCGTTGATGCTCGACGCTCGGCGGCGGTGTCACGTAGAGCTCCCCTTCCAAGATCTCGTAGAGTCGCCCGTCGTCCGGAAAGCGCAGCCAGTCCGCGAACGTAAGGCGATAGACGCCGGGCATGGGCGAGGTGACCACCTCCTCGTCTTACCACAGCAGCTAGGTTCCAGCCCCTCTCGGCCCATCGGCCCGACGAATGGCAGCCCCGTCTGTCTCGCCGTCGCGGGCGCGGCGGAGGTCGGTCAGTCGGCCCCCGCGTCGACCGTTCCCCCGCCGTCCATCGCGCGCGGATCGCCCGACGCGACCACCAGAAGCCAGAACTCCGCGCAGCTGTCGTTCTTCACGCGGATGTACTCCTCGTTCTTCAGCTGGATGAGCGCCGAGTTGCCGGCAGCGAGCGACAGGGACCCCTTGTCTTCCGTCTGCTGGTCCGTACCAATGCCCCCGGCCTTGAACGACCAGTAGAGCTGCACCTGAATCGGCTCGAAGCCGAGATGGTGAACGATGTCGTACCGACGCCCTCCCGGAAAGTGCAGCAGGTCGCCGTGCGCAGACGAGGAAAAGTAAACGCCGTTCACGGCAGTTCCCTCTTCGTAGCGGGTTGGATCGTTGGCCTCGTCGGCCGTATCGCACGCCGCCGAGCACCCCGACACGGCGAAGACCGCAGCAAGCGCGATGAGCGCAGCGAACATCGGGCGGATGCCTGGGGTCATGATCGGCGCCGACCAGTATCACGGGCTCCGAGAGCCGGCCAGCGCGCGACCTTGCGCGGCAGATTGTCACGCACCGCGGGCGCCCTTTTTCGCGTTCCGCCGCCGTCCTGACGCCTTTACCCGGTCGATGACGCGTTGGTCACGTTGACGTGGTTGACAACGCGTGGCTGGCCTCTCATAATCAGAAAAACGAACGGTCGTTCTATTTTTTACACCTACCCTGACACCGCGCCATGATGCGACACCATGCGTAAAGGCGAACAAACCCGAGCTGCTATCGTGGAAGCCGCCCTCGAGCTCGCAGGGCGCGACGGATTGGAGGGGCTCACCATCGGCCTCGTTGCCGATCGAATGCGGATGTCGAAGAGCGGCGTCTTCGCGCACTTCGGCTCGCGCGAAGACCTGCAGATCGCCGTCCTCAAAGAATACGAAAAGCGCTTCGTCGAGGATGTCCTCCTCCCCAGCCTGAACGAGGCTCGCGGCTTACCCAGGCTCGAAGCGATGTACGGCCGCTGGATCGATCGCATCAGTCTCGAGATCGCCAGCGGCTGCATCTACGTCTCGGGGGCCGTCGAATACGACGACCGGCCCGGCCCCATTCGCGACGAGCTGGTCGGCATGATCCGCTCGTGGCAGGCGGAGCTCATGCGCGCGATCAAGCAAGCGATCGAACTGGGACACCTGCGCGCCGAGCCCGAGCCGCTCCAGCTCATCTTCGTCATTCAGGGTCTCGTTCTCTCGACGCATTTCAACGCTCGCCTCATGCACGCCAAAGACAGCATCACCCGGGCCCGCGCCGGGTTCAGCCAACTCATCAATGCCCACCGAACGCCTGCGCAGAGCCCCGTCCGGCTAGCGCCACGCAATCGGAATCTCTGAAGGAGAATCTCCCCCATGGGACAATACATTGCCCCCCGACGTGACATGCAGTTCGTCCTCTACGAGCTGCTCGACGTGGAGCGCGAGTTCAAGGACATCCCCGAATACGCCGAGATCGGCCGGGACGTCGTGGACCAAGTGCTCGAGCAAGCCGCCAAGTTCACGGGCGATGTGCTCTTTCCCCTGAACCAGAGCGGCGACCGCGAGGGGTGCCAATTCAAAGACGGCGAGGTCACGACGCCCAAGGGTTTCAAAGAGGCCTACAAGCGCTACTGCGAAGCGGGGTGGCCCTCGCTGTCCGCTCCTGGCGAATACGGCGGCCAAGGTCTCCCCCACACCGTGCAGTACGTGGTGCAGGAGATGCTGAACTCCGCCAACCAGGCCTTCACCATGTACCCGGGGCTGGCGCACGGCGCCTACGAAGCGCTGCACGCACACGGCACCGACGAGCAGAAGCATACCTACCTGCCGAAGCTCGTTTCGGGCGAGTGGTGCGGCACGATGTGCCTCACCGAGCCGCACGCCGGCACCGACCTCGGCCTGCTCCGCACCAAAGCCGAGTCCGACGGAAACGGCGCTTACAAGCTCACCGGGACGAAGATCTTCGTTTCCGCCGGGGAGCACGATCTCAGCAACAACATCGTGCACCTCGTTCTCGCGAAGCTGCCCGACGCGCCTCCCGGCACGCGCGGGATCTCGCTCTTCATCGTGCCGAAGTTCGTCCCCGACGCGAACGGCAGCCCCGGGGAGCGCAATCGCATCCGCTGCGGATCCATCGAGCACAAGCTCGGGATTCGAGCCAATGCCACGTGCGTGATGAACCTCGAAGATGCGACGGGTTACTTGGTCGGCGAGCCGCACAAGGGCCTGCAGGCCATGTTCGTGATGATGAACGGCGCGCGCCTCGGCGTGGGTCTGCAGGGGCTCGGTCTCACCGAGGTCGCGTACCAGAACGCCGCCGCCTACGCGAAAGAGCGCATCCAGTCGCGCTCCCTGTCCGGCCCCAAAGAGCCGAACAAGCCGGCCGATCCCATCATCGTTCACCCCGACGTGCGCCGCATGCTCTTCACGCAGCGCGCGTACGTCGAAGGGGGCCGCGCCTTCGCCTACTGGGTCGCGCTCGCGCTCGACAAGAGCCAGCACCATCCCGACGAAAAGGTGCGCAAAGAGAACGACGATCTCGTGGCGCTTCTGACGCCGATCGTGAAGGCCTTCCTCACGGACAACGGTTTTCTCTGCACCAACTTGGCGATGCAGGTCTTCGGCGGGCACGGGTACATCCAAGAGGGCGGGATGGATCAGTATGTCCGCGATGCGCGCATCAACATGATCTACGAAGGCACCAACACCATCCAGTCGCTCGACCTCCTCGGGCGAAAGGTGCTGGCCGACGGAGGTGCTAAGCTGCGACTCTTCGGGGCGCGCATCCAGGACTTCGTCGAAAAAGAGGGCGCGGGAGGGGACATGGCGGAGTTCGTGAAGCCGCTCGTCACGCTGAGCAAGAAGGTCGAAGAGCTGACCAAAGAGCTCGGCGCGCGCGCGAAGAAAGATCCCGAAGAGATGGGGGCCGCCGCGGTCGACTACTTGCGTATCGCGGGGCACCTCGTCTTCGGGTACTTCTGGGCGCGCATGGCGAAGCTCGCGCTCGCCAAGCAGAACCAAGATCCGTTTTACAAGGCCAAGCTGGCCACGGCTCGTTTCTATTTCGGCCGGCTCTTCAACGAAACCGAAGCGCTCCTTCCGAGCGTCCGCTCCGGCGCCGCCAATCTGCTGTCGCTCGAGGCGGAGCTGTTCTAAGCACCACTGCCTGAGTCTCGGCATCGGTTTTCGAAACCAACGACGGGAGATAGATCGTGCACAACGTGATCGTGAAGAAAATCGCCGTGCTCGGCGCGGGAGTCATGGGTGCGCAGATCGCCGCGCACGCCATCAATGCCAAAGTGCCCGTGATCTTGTTCGACCTCCCGTCCAAGGACGGTCCCAAGAACAAGATCGTGCTCGGCGCGATCGAGAACTTGAAGAAACTGAACCCGGCGCCGCTCGCCAACAAGGACGACGCCGCGTTCATCGAGCCCGCCAACTACGAAGACGATCTCGCGCGGCTCAAAGAGTGCGATCTCGTCATCGAGGCGATCGCCGAGCGCATGGATTGGAAGCACGACCTCTACAAGAAGGTCGCGCCCCACCTCGCGCCGCACGCCATTTTCGGCAGCAACACGTCGGGCCTTTCCATCACCGCGCTCGCGGAAGGCTTCGACCCGGCTCTCAAATCGCGCTTCACCGGCGTGCACTTCTTCAACCCGCCGCGCTACATGCACCTCGTCGAGCTCATTCCCACCGTGGACACGAGCCCCGAAATTTTGGACCGCCTGGAGACGTTTCTCACGACGGTCCTCGGCAAAGGCGTCATTCGCGCCATGGATACGCCGAACTTCGTCGCCAATCGGCTCGGCGTGTACGGAATCATGTCGACCATCCTCGAAGCGGAGAAATTCGAGCTCCCCATCGACGTGGTCGACGACCTCACCGGCTCCAAATTGGGGCGCGCCAAATCGGGCACCTTCCGCACGGCCGACGTCGTGGGACTCGACACGCTGGGGCACGTCATGAAGACGATGCAAGACCAGCTCAAAGGCGATCCCTTCCACCCGCTCTACGCGACCCCCAAGATGCTCGCCAAGCTCATCGAGCAGGGCGCGCTCGGGCAGAAGACCGGCGCCGGCTTTTACAAGAAGGTCGGCAAAGACATTCACCGCATCGACGCGAACGGCGTGTACGTCGCGTCGGGGGGCAAAGCCGATCGCGACATCGTCGGCATTCTCAAGAAGAAGAACCCCGTCGAGAAGCTGCAGCTCCTTCGCGAGTCGAAGCATCCGCAGGGGCAGTTCTTGTGGGCCATCTTCCGCGACGCTTTCCAATACGCCGCGCACCACCTCGCGGGCATCGCGAAGACGGCGCGCGACGTCGACTTGGCGCTGCGCTGGGGCTTCGGGTGGAACGCGGGCCCCTTCGAGATCTGGCAGTCGGCCGGCTGGGAAAAAGTCGCCGGCTGGGTGAAGGAGGACATCGACTCTGGCAAGGCGCTCTCCAAGGTGCCGCTGCCGAAGTGGGTCTTCGAGGGCAAGGTTCCGAAAGCGGGCGGCGTGCACACCGCGGAGGGGTCTTACGCTCCCGCCGCGGACGCGTTCGTACCGCGCTCGGATTTGCCGATCTACAAGCGTCAGGTCTTCCGCGCCACGTTGGTCGGCGAAACGTCGCCGGCCACGGCGGGCACGACGTTCTTCGAAGACGAGTCGGCGCGCGTGTGGACGATCGACAAAGAGGTGTTGATCGTCTCCATCAAGACCAAGATGCACGCCATTGGTCCGGGGGTGACCGCTGCCATCGACAAGGCCATCGACGAAGCCGAGAAGAACTACGCGGGCCTCGTCATTTGGAGCCCCGACGAACCGTTCTCCGTGGGCGCCGATCTGCAAGCGATGCTTCCGCTCTTCATGGCGGGGGGCATCGAGGCCATTGGGCCCGAACAGAAGAGGCTGCAGGACGGGATGCTCCGGCTGCGTTACGCGGGGGTTCCAACCGTAGCCGCCGTGTCGGGCCTCGCGCTCGGCGGAGGATGCGAGCTCGCCATCGCGTGTGCGCGCCGCGTCGCGCACCTCGAGAGCTACATCGGGCTCGTCGAAGTCGGCGTCGGACTCGTCCCCGGCGCAGGAGGGCTGCTCTACGGCGCGCGCCGCGCGGCGGAAGAGCGCGCCGTCGCTCCCGAAACACCGCTGCTCAACTTCTTGAAGAAGTATTTCTTGAACGCGGGCATGGCCAACGTGTCCAAGTCGGCCATCGAAGCGAAGCAGATGGGCTACCTCCTTCCGAGCGACCCCGTCGTCTTCCATTCGCACGAGCTGCTCGGCGCCGCGATCCGCGAAGCGAAGACGATGTACGAAGCTGGCTACCGTCCCCCGCTCAAGGTGAAGGGCTTCCCCGTGGCCGGTCGCACCGGCACCGCGACGATCATGGCGCAGCTCGTCAACATGAAGGAAGGTGGCTTCATCTCCGAGCACGACATGCACCTCGGCAAGACCATCGCCGAAGTCATGTGCGGTGGCGACGTCGATCCGGGCACCCTCGTCGACGAAGCTTGGATCCTGACGCTCGAACGCAAGGCGTTCATGAGCCTGCTCATGCATCCGAAGACGCAAGAGCGAATCATGGGAATGATGAACGACGGCAAGCCGGTCAGAAATTAGAGAGAGCCACCATGACGACCAAGCAAGTGCAAGACGCTTACATCGCTGCCGCCATCCGCACCCCTATCGGCAAAGCGCCGCGCGGCGTGTTCAAGAACACGCGCCCCGACGATCTGCTCGTGCACGCCATTCGTTCGGCCATGGCCCAGGTGCCGAAGCTCGATCCCAAGCTGGTCGAGGACGTCATCGTGGGGTGCGCCATCCCCGAGGCCGAGCAGGGTTGGAACGTCGCTCGCGTGAGCCTCTTGCTCGCCGGGTTGCCCAATACCGTGGGGGGCGTGACGGTGAACCGCTTCTGCGCGTCGGGGCTCACGGCGCTCGCGATGGCCGCCGATCGCATTCGCGTGGGCGAAGCGGATGTCCTCATCGCCGGGGGCACCGAGTCGATGAGCATGGTGCCCATGATGGGGAACGTGCCGTCCATCAACCCGCGCGTCTTCGAGAGCGACGAGAACGTCGGCATCGCCTTCGGCATGGGGATCACGGCCGAGAAGGTCGCCGAGCGGTGGAAGGTGAGCCGCGAAGACCAAGATGCGTTCGCTCTGGCGTCGCATCAGAAGGCCATCGCCGGCCAAAAGAACGGCTGGTTCAAAGCCGAGATCGCTCCTTACGAGGTCGTCGACCGGCAACCCGATCTCGCGAAGGGCGATGTCAAAGTGAGCAAACGCGCCGTCGACCTCGACGAAGGGCCGCGCGCCGACACCAACCTCGAAGCGCTCGCCAAGCTGAAGCCGGTCTTCGCCGCCAAGGGCTCGGTCACCGCGGGCAACAGCTCACAGACGTCCGACGGCGCCGGCGCGCTCGTGGTCGTGTCGGAAAAAATCTTGAAGCAGTTCGATCTCACGCCGCTCGCGCGCTTCGTCACGTTCGCCGTCAAGGGCGTCCCGCCGGAGGTCATGGGCATCGGGCCGAAGGAAGCGATCCCCCTCGCGCTCGCGCGCGCAGGGCTCAAGAAGGAAGATCTCGGCTGGATCGAGCTCAACGAAGCTTTCGCTGCGCAGGCGCTGGCGGTGGTTCGCGAGCTCGGGCTCGATCCCGCCACCGTGAACCCGATGGGCGGCGCGATCGCACTCGGGCATCCGCTCGGTGCGACAGGCGCGATCCGGTCGGCCACCGTCGTGCACGGCCTGCGCCGTATCAACAAGAAGTACGGCATGGTGACAATGTGTGTGGGTACAGGTATGGGCGCGGCGGGTATTCTCGAGCGCGTCTAGCCCTTCGTCTCCCGCGTATTTCGGCCCTCGCAGCTAGCGCACCGAGCGAAAGCGGCGTAGTCCATGGACACGTCCTCTAGCGCGAAGCTTTGTGCTCGATCCGCCCATTTTCTGAGGCGTGGCGCCATCGCTACTGCGTCCCACACATTTCATGAAGATTCAGTCACCACATTTTGGCCGCGTGAGCCACTAACAGGTTGCTGAAAAAGGACCCGCCTCGGCACCGGATGCGTTCCCCTCGCTGTTTCTCCCCCCGCCTGCCGGCGCCCCCCTCACGAAGTGAGGGGGGTTTGGGGGGAGAATTGGCAGCACCAACCCCTCAGAG
>Ga0111539_10012155_pt1 | contig 10799 bp, 7 predicted proteins | sample RhiMethybrSRZTD1_FD_79667 | JGI IMG/M metagenome (GOLD analysis project Ga0111539, IMG submission 79667) | Populus rhizosphere microbial communities from Tennessee, USA - Rhizosphere MetaG P. TD hybrid SRZTD1 (version 2) (version 2) | ecosystem: Host-associated > Plants > Roots > Rhizosphere >... | reverse complement strand
GGGGATGCGGTACTGCGCGACAAACCGCTGCCGCCGCGCCTCGGGCAGTTCGGGCATGGTCTCGCGCACGGCGGCGATGCGTGCGTCGTCGACGATCAGCGGAGGAAGATCCGGTTCCGGAAAGTAGCGGTAGTCGTGCGCTTCTTCCTTGCTGCGCATCGAATGCGTTCGCCCGGAGCCCGAGTCGAAGAGGCGCGTTTCCTGAATCACACGTCCGCCGTTCGAGAGGATCTCGATCTGGCGATCGATCTCGTACTCGAGCGCTTTCTGCACGTAGCGGAAGGAGTTGATGTTCTTCACCTCCGCCTTCGTGCCGAACGTCTCCTGGCCAACCGGACGCAGCGACACGTTCGCGTCGCAGCGAAGGCTGCCCTCTTCCATGTTCCCGTCGTTGACGCCGATCCACACGAGGATGTCGCGCAGCCGCTCGAAGAACTCCGCCGCCTCGGCTGCCGATCGCAAATCCGGTTCGCTGACGATCTCGATGAGCGGCACGCCGCTGCGGTTGTAGTCGACGTAGGTGCGTCGATCGGAATCGTAGAAGCCCTCGTGCAACGACTTGCCGGCGTCCTCCTCCATGTGGATGCGCGTCAGCCGGACGAACTTCGTCACGCCCGCGACCGCGATCTCGAGTCCGCCGCCGAGTGCAAGCGGCCGCTCGTACTGCGAGATCTGATAGCCCTTGGGCAGGTCCGGGTAGAAATAGTTTTTACGCGCAAAAATCGACTGCGGCTGGATTTCGCAGCCCAGGGCGAGGGCGGCTTTGATGGCGTAGTCCACAGCCCGACGGTTCAGCACCGGAAGCGCGCCCGGCATCCCGAGACACACCGGGCAAACCTGCGTATTGGGAGGCGCGCCGAACGCCGTGCTGCACCCACAGAAGATCTTCGTCCGGGTGTGCAGTTGTCCATGGATCTCCAGGCCGATGACCGGTTCGTATCCGGTCGTGGGCATGGTGGCGCGGGCGCTGGTCGTCGTCATCGGTGCTCCCGTAGGATCGGTCCATCCCTCCCGGCAGGTCAACCGCCGGATTTCGGGTATATTGTTTCCACCTCTCGTCAGTATCGTCGTCCGGTAAACGCCGGGAAGTCGCCAGCGTAATTCACTATGCGAACACCTCCTCAACGCGCGCTCTCCCCGACCGGTACGCGACCGGCGTCGGCGCCCGCGCTGTCGAAGGATTCGGAACTGGCGGGCGCGATCAAGGCGTTGGTCGTCGCGGGCGACCGCGACGCCGCCCGCGAGCGGTTCGCTGACCTGGTTGCCAGTCAACAGCGGCGTGCGGTCCGGATCGCCTATCACTATCTCCGGGACGCGCACGATGCCGACGAGGCCGTCCAGGACGCGTTCGTGAAGGTGTTCACGCACATCACGAGCTATCGCGAGGAGCTGCCCTTCGAGGTGTGGTTCACGCGCATCCTCGTGAACGGTTGTCTGGATATGCGCAAGGCGCGCGCGCGGCGGCTGCGATGGGCGCTGCCGCTGGCGCCGGCCTCGGAGGCACCGGCCACCGAGCCCGTGGCCATGCATCCGTCGGCGGAAGATCGGCTCGTCTCGAGCGAACGGGCCCGCGAGATCGCAGCGGCGGTGGAGCAGCTCCCCGATCGCCAGCGAACGGTGTTTACGCTCTGCCATCTCGCCGAGCAGACCACGGCGGAAGTGAGTCAGGCGCTCGGGCTCAGCGAGGCGACTGTCCGGGTTCACCTGTTCCGTGCGGTTCGAAAGTTGCGCACGTTGCTCTCGCGCGAAAGGTCACTGGTATGAACCGGAGACATCTGACCGACGACCGTCTCATCGACCTGTGTCTGAGCGGGCCCGTGTCTCCGACGGACCAGCAGCACCTGGCTGGCTGTCCCGACTGCGAGGTCCGGCGGACGGAGTTCGCGTCGCTCCTGACCGAGATCGACACCGCGGCCACGATCGAGGCTGACGCCGCGTTTCCCGAGGATCGCCTGGCACGGCAGCAGGCGCGCATTCTGGCCAGGATCGATCAGAACGGACGTCCGGGACGCGTCATCGCGTTCCCCGCCGGCCACGGCCAAGACACCCTGTCGACCCGCACGCGTCCGATGAGCCGCTGGGTGGCCGGTGCCGCTGCCGCCGGCCTCATCGTCGGTCTCGTCGCCGGTCACATGTCACACGATTTCAGCGGCATCCGTCGACAGCCCGCCGCTCGCGTCGCGGCCCACCAGCAGATCGCGGCAACGACGATGCGCGACGTGGCGCCCGCGATCACCGATGACGAGTTCCTCGGTCAGGTGGAGGCGGCCGCTGATCGCAGCGGTTCCGCCGCGCTTCGACCGCTCGACGCGTTGACGCCGCGCGCGTGGGAAGTTCGGTAATATCTGCCAGATAGCGTGCCGCAGGTAGTCTTTCGCAAAGGGCTCGACCTCAAACACGAGGTCACCCACGTCCTCGCCGACAGCTATCACAGCGATCTCGTCGCCAGCATCAAAGAGGCCGACTACCGATACACGTCAGGGCGTCTCACGCTGCATCTCGCCCGCGAGTTCGGCTTCTGCTACGGCGTCGATCGAGCGGTCGACTACGCGTATCAGGCGCGCAAACGGTTTCCGAACCGGACCGTCTACCTGACGGGCGAAATCATCCACAACCCGCACGTCAACGATCAGCTGCGCGCGCAGGGGATCCGCTTCCTCAGCGATCCAGGCGAGTCTGGTCGAGCGCTCACCCCGGACGACGTGGTGATTCTTCCTGCATTCGGGATCACCGTGGAGCTCCTGTTGACCCTCGAGGAACGCGGCTGCACGCTCGTCGACACGACGTGCGGTTCGGTGCTGAATGTCTGGAAGAACGTGAAGCGCTACGCCGACGAGGGATTCACCTCGGTCATTCACGGCAAGTACTGGCACGAAGAGACGCAGGCCACGGCATCGCAGGCGCGACGCAGCGGACGCGGACATTACCTCATCGTCCTCGATCATCGTGAAGCGGCCGTGGCGTGCAGCTACATTCGCCAGGGCGGCAGCCGCGAGGTTTTCGTCGAGATGTTCCGGCATGCCGTCTCACCCGGATTCGATCCGGACGTGCATCTGCAACGCATCGGGTGCGCCAATCAGACGACGATGCTCAGTTCAGAGTCGCTCGAGATCGGCGAGATGTTCCGCTCGGCGATGCGGGACCGCTATGGCGAGTCGGCGCTGCCTGTGAGATTCCGTGCGTTCGACACGATCTGCAGCGCCACACAGGATCGACAGGATGCGGTGATCGCGCTGCTGGCCGAACAACGTCTCGACCTGATGCTGGTGATTGGCGGTTACAACAGCAGCAACACCTACAACCTGGCCCGCATCTGCGCCGAGAAGCTGCCCACCTATCACATCGCCGAACCGGCTGCTCTGCTCTCGGCGTCAGTGATCCGGCATCAACCGGTGGGGAGCAAGGAGGAAGTCACGACGACCGGCTGGCTGCCGGACGCTCAGATTGTGGTCGGTCTCACGTCCGGGGCGTCGACGCCCGATAACCTGGTCGACCAGGTGATTCGGAGGCTGGAATCATTCGTGACGCGTGATTCGTGAATCGTGATTCTTTTCAGCCGGACGTAAATCGGCGATCGCAAACAAATCACGAACCACGCGTCGCAACGCACAAAATCACTCGGATTCAGACGCCGGCTCCACGGTGATCCGGACCCGTCGGCCTACTTTTCCTTTCAGGTAGGCGTGAAGCTCGCTGCCCGGCTTGACGACGATCATCGTCTGCTGATCAATGGCGAAATAGCCCTCTTGCGCCTCCTGATCGGTGGCGCCGAGCCGGCCGCTGACGGTGAAGCCCTCCTGCGCCGCAGCCACGAGGCTCATCACCAGGAATCCGACCATCGCCAGGAGCACGACGAACCGTCTCATAGAGAACCTTCCTTGGGCGGCGCTCGGGCTCAACTGCCCGCCGCCCGGCGCAAGTCGAGGGCAAGGGACGTGCCAGCCAGCTCCCCGGACGTTTTGCCTGCAAGATTCGCGGCCCGCATGTTACCGTATGTGTTTGCACCCAGAGAAGTAAACGTCGCTGTGGAGGGAGTCGTATCCTCGGCAGTTGCCATGAAATCCATAGCTCGAGTGTGGCGGTTTACCGCCGTCCTTATCGTCGTCTTATTGGCCGCCAGTTCCGCGTCCGCGCAAGCGTTCAAGTGGTGGCAGTCGGACCGGTACAAGCGCGAATTGGGCTTGACGGGCGATCAGGTCAAGCGCCTCGAAGAGATCTTCCAGGCGGCGCTTCCCACGTTGCGCATGCACAAGAAGGCGCTCGACGACGCCGAAGCCGAATTCGATCGCATCATCGAACGCGGCGGTGACACCGCCGTGATGGAACAGGTCGACCGCGTCGAAACCGCACGCTCGCAGTTGAACAAAACGCGCACGATGATGCTGCTGAAGATGCGGCGGCTCCTCACGACCGATCAGTGGGTCAAGCTCGGAGCGCTGCATCAGCAGGACGAGCGCGACCAGCACGATCACGAGCGGAGCAAGGATCACGACGCCAGTAAAGATCGCAGTTCCACGAAGTAGGTTTCGTCCAACACGGGTTTCGCAGCATGAAGATGTTCTTTCGATTGGTCCCCGGTGCCGTCGCGCTGTCTCTTGGCGTGATGGTGTCTTCGGCGCTCGCCCAGAACACCGACGAGCGCGCTCGTCTCGATGAAATTGCGCGGAACGCCGCGCAGCAGTTCGCTGCCGCGCGCGCGGAGGTCGATCAGACGCGCACGAATCCGGCGCTCGACACCACCGGAACCAAGGTGGAGCTGACGCTTGATGATGCGGTGATGCGGGCGCTCGATCGGAACCTCGATATCGCGGTCGAGCGATTGAATCCTGAAGTCCAGGATTACAACCTGGCCCGGCTGCGGAATGCGTACAAGCCGACGCTCACGTCGACGGTCTTCACGCGTTCGCAGGTGCAGCCGCCCACCAACCAGTTGAACGGCGGCAACATCGTCACCAACGAGAACGCCACCTACAACGCGGGCATCGGTCAGTCGCTGCCCTGGGGCGGCGGCAACTTCAGCCTGGCCTGGAACAATCAGAAGCAGACGACGAACAACGCGTTCGCCAACTTCAACCCGACCTACAACTCGAACCTGATTGCCAGCTACGCACAGCCGCTGCTGCGCGGATTGATCATCGACGCCAATCGCCAGCAGCTCCGGGTGACCTCGCTGTCGCGGGACATCTCAGAAACGCAGCTGAAGGGCACCATCGCCACCACGCTCGCCAGTGTGCGCAACGGGTATTGGGAACTGCTGTACGCCACGCAGGCGCTCGAGGTCGCGAAAGGCTCGCTCGACCTGGCGGAGAAGCTGGTCGAGGACAACAAGGCGCGCGTCGAGGTGGGCACGATGGCGCCGCTCGACGTCGTTCAGGCAGAGGCCGAAGCCGCATCGCGCCGTCAGGCGGTGGCGCAGGCCGAAGCGACATTGCGCACGTCGGAGCTCTCGCTCAAGCGAATGATCGTCAACGGCACCGAGGATCCGCTGTGGCGCTCGACGATCGAGCCGGTGGATAAGCCGACGTTCCGTCCGGAACCGCTCGACGTCGAAGCTGCCGTCCGGAACGCCCTGCAGAATCGCACCGACCTCGACGCGGCGCGCAAGACCGTCGAGAGCAACGACATCACGTTGAAGCTGCTGCACAATCAGACACTGCCTGCGCTCGATCTCATCGCCAACTATCAGTCGCAGGGTCTCGGCGGTACGCAATTCGTCCGTCAGGGAACGGGCCTGGGCAGCACAATCATCGACACCATTCCGTTCGGCTACAGCCGGGCGCTGAGCACGCTCTTCAATCGCGATTACCCAATCTGGCAGGTGCAGCTGAACGTCACCTATCCGATTGGCGGGAGTCCTGCCGAGGCGAACTATGCGCGCGGTCGCGTCCAGCGCAATCAGTCGGCGGCGCAGTTGCGCTCACTCGAGCTCTCGGTGGCAACGGACGTCACCAACGCCGCGCTCCAGGTCGATAGCAGCCTCAAACGCTACGAGGCGTCGGCAGTGGCGCGCGAGCTCTCCGAAACGCGGCTGCAGGCGGAACAGAGCCGTTTCGAGGTGGGCCTGTCCACCAACTTCTTCGTCGTGCAGGCGCAGCGCGATCTCGCGACGGCGCAGAACACCGAGTTGCGCGCGCTGCTCGATTACCGGCGCGCGCTCGTCGACTACGAGCGTGTCCAGCAGGCGCCGGCCGTTCGCGGTGGTAACACGGTGCAGGCGATCGCCCTGGGCGCGGGCGGCGCCGGTGGCGCGGCCACCGGCAACTAACAGAGGACGTTCGTTCCGGATCTCATGAAGAAACTCGTCATCATCGCGGTGGTCGTCATCGCCGGTCTGGCCGGCGTCGCGTTCTACTCCGGCATGTTCCGAGGCGCACAGGCTGCCGGCCAGAACCAGGTCGGGCAGGGTGAAGGAGCCGGCCAGCAGCAGGCGGGCGGCGGCGGACGCGGCCGGCGCGGCGGCGGCAATGGTGGTGGCGGGTTCGGCGGCGGTGGTGGATTTGGCCGGCCACCGATGACCGTGGAAACAACCACTGCGCGCAAGCAATCGATTTCCGATGAGATCACGGTTGTCGGCAACCTGATTGGCGACGCCACCGTGTCGGTGGCGCCGCGCGCCGCGGGTCGCCTCCAGGACGTCGCCGTTCGTCTCGGCGATCGCGTGGGGATGGGTCAGCGGCTCGCCAAGATCGAAGACTTCGAGATCGTCGAACAGGTCAAGCAGGCCGACGCCGCGCAGCAGGTGTCGCTGGCAACGATCCGTCAGCGTGAAGCGGATCTGAGGCTGGCGGAAACGAGCGCCGAACGCTCGCGCAGCCTGTATGAGCGGCAGCTGCTGCCGAAGCAGACGCTCGACGACAACGAAGCGAAGTATCAGGCGGCGATCGCGCAGCTCGACCTCGCGCGCGCGCAGAACAACCAGTCGAAGGCACGCCTCGACGAGCTCAAGATCAACCTGGCGAACACGGTGATTCAGTCACCGGTCAACGGGTTCGTGTCGAAGCGACTCGTCGACCCGGGCGCCTTCGTCAACCAGAATGCGCCGATCGTGGAAGTGGTCGACATCACGCGCGTCCGTCTGGTGGTCAATGTCGTCGAGAAAGACCTGAAGCAGTTGGCGAAGGGCGACCCGGCCGACACGCAGGTCGATGCCTTCCCCGGGGAACTGTTCAAGGGTCGCATCGCGCGCGTGTCGCCGGTGCTCGATCCGTCGACACGAACCGCTCCAATCGAGGTCGAGATCGCGAACCCCGACTTCCGCCTGAAGCCCGGCATGTACGCGCGTGTCGGGATTACCACGAACACGAAGAAGGATGCCCTGGTCGTTCCCGCCAATGCGGTCGTGGATCTCGGCGGTCGCCGCGGCGTCTTCCTGCCCCAGCCGGACAACACAGCGGCGTTCCATCAGGTGCAACCGGGATCCGAACAGGCCGACCTCGTGGAGATTGTGGACGGTCTGAAGGAAGGCGATCGCGTGATCACGACCGGCGCGGGCGGTCTGCGCGACGGCGATCGCATCCAGCTCGCCGGCGGCGGGCGCGGCCGCCGCGGCCAGGGCGGCGGCGATGCGGCGCAGGGCGGCGGCCAGGGTCGTGGAGGCGATGCGTCCGCGAGCAGTCAGTTCGGTGCGCGTTCCGGTCAGGTCGGTCAGGGTGGTGAGGGGCAGCCTCGCCGCGGGGGCGACGGTCAACAGTTCAGGGGCGGCGGCGACGGTCAGTTCCGTCGCGGTGGCGATGGACAGGCTCCGCGCGGCGATGGTCAGTTCCGCCGCGGGGGGTCGCAGCAGTAGTACCGATGCGGCGCGGACCATGACGGTCCGCGTCTTCGCGGTGCAGCGCGTAACGCCGGAACCCTCAGGTCCGGCGACCTTAATCGAGTCGACGTTATGAGCATTCCTCGTTTATCCATTGAGCGCCCGGTCACGATGTTCATGATCAGCGCTGTGATCACGCTGCTGGGGTACCTCTCGCTGACGCGACTTCCGGTCGATCTGATGCCGGAATTCGAGCAGCCGACCCTGACCGTGCGCACGACCTACACGGGCGTCGGCCCCCTCGAGATGGAGGAACTGATCACGCGTCCCGTCGAGCAGGCGGTCAGCGCCGTGCCTGGATTGACGCGGGTCAATTCACAGTCTTCGGAGGGCAACAGTCAGGTCCAGTTGAACTTCGAGTTCGGTCACGACCTCGGTGAGGCCGCCGACGAAGTCCGCACACGACTGGACCGCATCCGCAACCGTATGCCTGAAGACGCCGACCCACCGACGATCTTCAAGTTCGACTCGAACTCTCAGGCGATCCTGCAAATCGGCATCGAGGGCGACTATGACCCGGTGACGCTGCGCGAGATTGCGGAGAACGATCTCTCACCACGGTTCGAGCGTCTCGACGGCGTCGCCGCCGTGACCGTCAACGGCGGTTTGCGCCGACAGATCCACGTCGATCTGTCGAAGGAGAAGATTCAGGCCCTCAATCTATCGGTCAACCAGGTCGTGAGCATCCTGAAGACCGAGAATCAGAACACGCCGCTCGGCGAGATATACCAGGGCGACTCGACGTTCCTCGTCCGCAGCCAGGGTCAGTTCCAGAATCTCGAGGACATCCGCAACCTCGTCGTCATGACCCGCCAGGGCGTTCCGGTCTATGTGCGCGATATCGCGGACGTGCAGGACTCGACCGAAGAGCGCCGCTCGTTCATGCGGATCAACACGAAGCCGGCGGTTCAGCTCCAGGTGCAGAAACAGTCGGGAAAGAACACGGTCGAGATCGCACAGCTGGTGCGCGCCGAAGTCGAGAAGGTCAATCGCGAAGTGTCCGGCATTCACATGATCGTGACGCAGGACAACGCCGTGTTCATCGAGCGCGCGATCAACAACGTCGAAGAGCACGCGGTCGTCGGCGGCATCCTGGTGGTGCTGATCATCTTCGCGTTCCTGCGCGACTTCCGCTCAACGCTGATCGTCTGCACGTCGATCCCGGTCTCGGTCATCGGCACATTCGCGCTGCTCTACTTCGGCGGCTTCACGCTGAACACGATGACGTTTGGCGGTCTCGCGCTCGGGATCGGCATGATCGTCGACGCCTCGATTGTCGTCCTCGAGAACACCCACCGCCATCTGCACATGGGCAAGGACAAGCTGACGGCGGCGATCGACGGCAGCGAGGAAGTCTGGTCGGCCATTCTGGCGTCGACGCTGACGCACATCGCCGTGTTCGTGCCGCTGCTCTTCCTCGCCGGCACGGCCAGCATCCTGTTCACGCAGCTCTCCTTCGTCGTGATGTTCTCACTGGCGATGTCGCTGTTCGTCGCGGTCACGATCGTCCCGGTGCTGTGCTCTCGCTGGCTGAAGACGCCCGATGAAGAAGCACGTGCCACCGGGATCATGGCGCGGGTCTTCCGCGTCAGCGAGGCGTTCCTGGACACGATGGATGAGCGCTACCGTCAGGTCATCCATGTCGCGCTGAATCACAGGCCCACCGTGCTCGCGACGGCAGCGGCACTCGTGGCGGTCGTGTTCTTCATCTATCCTCTGGTCGGCGTCGAGCTGCTGCCGCAGACCGACGAAGGTGAAGTCAACGTGAACGTCGAGCTCCCCGTCGGGACGCGCGTGGAGCGCACCGAGGAGGCGATTGTCCGTCTCGAGCAGACGATTCGACAGCGGGTGCCGGAGGCCGTGAACCTGATCGCGTCGGCCGGCGGCGGTGGCGGCAACAACTACAACGGCGGCGGCGGTAACGGCAGCAACACGTACCGCGGTCAGATCAAAATCCAGCTGGTGGCGCGTAACCTGCGGAAGCGCAACAACGACGAGATCTCGCAGGCGCTGCGTCGCGAGCTGACCGGATTGCCTGGCGTCATCGTTCGGGCGCAGCCATCGGGCGGCAACTTCCAGCTGACCCGCCTTCTTGGCGGTAACAACAACAACGGCAGCCGTCTGGCGCTCGAAATCCGCGGCCACGACCTCGACGATGCCCGCCGCATCGCACTCGATGCCCGTAACGTGATGGAGAACACTCCAGGCATTGCCGACGTGCAAATCGGACGCGACGAAGGCCGTCCGGAGCTCGCGGTGCGCGTGGATCGACCGAAGGCGGCGATGCTTGGCCTGACAGTGTCCGGCGTCGCCACGACGATTCAGACCAACGTCCAGGGGACGACGGCCGCGCAGTTCCGCGACCGCGGCAACGAGTATCCGATCGTGGTGCGCTTGCGCTCGGCGGATCGCCAGGAGATTTCCGACGTTGGCGATGTGCTGCTGAACACGCCTGCGGGCCAGGTCGTGCCGGCCCGCAACGTCATGGCGCTGAACCGCGAGGCGGGCCCGGTGCAGATCCAGCGCAAGAACATGGAGCGCATCACCACGGTGCAGGCGGAGATCGAAGTTCCGCTCAGCCAGGCGGTCGACAACGTTCAGGCGCGGCTGGGTCAGATTCGGGTGCCGCCGGACTTCTCGGTGGGATTCGGATCGGAGGTCGAAGAGCAGGCGCGGTCGTTCCGGCAGCTCCAGCTCGTGCTGATTCTCGCCGTGCTGCTCGTCTACGCCGTCATGGCCTCGCAGTATGAGTCGCTGCGCGATCCGTTCATCATCATGTTCTCCGTCCCGACCGCCTCGATTGGCGTCGTGCTGAGTCTGTATCTAACGGGCACGTCGTTCAGCCTGCAGGCGTACATCGGCATCATCATGCTGGCCGGGATCGTCGTTAGCAACGCGATTCTGCTCGTCGATTACATCAACACGCTGCGGCGACGCGACGGCATGGCGCTGCGCGAAGCCGTCGAACTGGGGGGCCGCACACGTCTGC
>Ga0111539_10012149_pt1 | contig 10802 bp, 9 predicted proteins | sample RhiMethybrSRZTD1_FD_79667 | JGI IMG/M metagenome (GOLD analysis project Ga0111539, IMG submission 79667) | Populus rhizosphere microbial communities from Tennessee, USA - Rhizosphere MetaG P. TD hybrid SRZTD1 (version 2) (version 2) | ecosystem: Host-associated > Plants > Roots > Rhizosphere >... | reverse complement strand
CCGAAGCGAACTGTTGGCACGGAAATCGTTCTCGCATTTCCACTGCCGTCGTCGAGCGAGAATTTGAATGACGGGAGCGATGCGTCAATCGGAATAACGGCGGTGGCTTCTGAATCAATCCTCGATCCCGAGATCACTTGTGCACCCATGCTCGCTGACTCAACAGTCGCCAAAGGTCGTTTCACCCTCGGTCCTGTTACTGAACGCTCGCTTTTATTTTTCGGCGCAGTGCCTGGTTGCACTCCAGCAGTTAACTCACTCGACGGAGAGACTGTATTCGGCGCTACCGGCGCAACGAGTTTTGGCGCGGGTTGCGGAACCACCGGTTTGCTTTCTGCGACCTCACGGTTGGTTTGTTGATTCACGATGTTGCGCACGACGATGATCCCCATTAGAAAAACGACGAGCACCGCCGCAAACGCGAGACCTTTGCGCGCCAACGGCCAGAAATGAAAGCCCTGACTGCTCGAATCATTCGCGAGCCGTGCACGCAGGCGAAAATCAAAATCCGGCGGCGCCGCGACTGTGCCGAGACTTCCGACCATTTGACGCAACTTCGTTCGCGTCTCATAAAACTCACGACAGGTCGGACAACGCTTCAAATGTTCGACCGCAGAAGCGCTGCACGCCTCGTCAAGCATCAACTCGTCGAGTTCGCGACGAATTTCTTCGCAGTTGTTTTTTCTCATAACACTTTCACCTACAAATAAGCCCGCATCTTCTCTCGCAGAAATCCTCTCGCCCGGCTGATTCTCGACTTCACCGTGCCCTCACTCGTCTCGAGAATCTTCGCGATCTCGTCGTAGCTTCGACCGTCGACGTCGCGCAGAATCAAAGGCGCCCGGTACTTCTCCGGAAGCGTGCTGATCGCACGTTGGACCGCGTTGCGCCGCTCAGTGTCAACCAGCTCAGAGTCCTGCAACGGCCGGCAATCCGGGGGGTTCAACTCCTTTGGTTCGCCGCCATCGCTTGGTAGAAAGAATCCCGTCAGGGAAACAAGTTTGCGTCGTTTTCGTTTTCTGAGCTCGCTGATGGCCAGGTTGGTAGCAATGCGGTAGATGTAAGTCGAGAACGCATAGCTGCGCTGGTACCTGTCAGCGGCCCGGTAAACTCTGACAAACGTCTCTTGAGCCAGATCCACAGCGCCGTCGTAATCGTTGGTCATTCTGTAGATATAGCTCGTAATCTGGTTGCGATATCGACTCACCAACTCTGCAAAAGCGTCCTGATCTCCCGTCCTTGTCGCTTCGAGCAATGCGTGGTCAGACGTAGTGTCTTCCAGCATGTCCTCCTGCAAGGCTCGGGCAAAACCCAGTTCATCGATGGTAGTCAACGTTTCCATCACGGTAGGTTACGGGCTCGACCACGAGCATACACGCCGTGGTTCTGCTCAGGTTCCGAGGAGTTTAGCTCTATTTGTGCTTTTTGTGGACTAAGACTAGCCCTCGGGGCTTTTGAAGATTGAGTCGTCGACTTTGGCGCCGTAGGTTATGGTGAGAACGCGGGTTTCCTGGCTCTGGCGGCCGTCTTCTAAAAGGACGGTGCGATAGGGGGCGAGCGTTTGCTGAACGGCTCGATAATCGTGGAACTTCCGGGTGTACTTGATACCACCTTCCTCATACTCAAGCCAAAGGACGCGCAATGACCGCGCGCTGATGTAGTAACGGGTCTTTCGATCGTGCTTGTCCGTCAGGTCGACGACGAAAAGCTCGAGGCCTTTTTGCTGTTCCTTGCCGACGAGCGTGGGAGTCGAACCACATTCCTTGTAACGCAGCAGCGAATCGATGCTGTGAACGTGCTGAGAAATGAAGCTCGCCGTGGCGTCCTGGCGCGGCGTGAAAGCGGCGCCATTGATGATTCCCCACAGTTTCCCGTCGCCGTAGATCAGTGAATACTCCATCGTAGGCAGTTTCTGATCGAGGCGGATCTTGTCTTTGTCGAGGTTTTCACCGCGCACAAAGCGTCTTTCGTAGTTTGTCTCTTCAGTATTGCCTTCGGCAGTTGTGCGAGTGATTCTGCCGCGCTCGACGCCATTCCGGCGGATGTGGTCTAGCGCTGGACGTGTGCCGTATACGAGGATTACCGACTCAACAACCTGTTCGGCCGTGTACTTGGTGTTGTCCTGCTTGCCGCCCTTGTTCTCTTCTTTGGGCTTGTTCTCAGGTTTCGGCTCTTGTTTAGCTGGCTCTTGTTGCGGCGCCGGGGTCTGGGTATAACCCGGCAAAGCCATCGACATAGAAAACACAGCGAGAGCTATCAGGGCCAGAAATAGACGAACCAAACTAAACGTTCTCCTTGAATTCAGATCGCCGTCGTGATGCCGGCGCCAACCGGGGAAAGTCCTGCATTGAGGGCGGATTGTAACACATGCCTCTTAAAAAGCCCGTTTTGCCCTCAATGACTGTTGCATGGATGCCACAGGCGAAGGTGCGGATGCCTGTTTGACAAGGAACACCGTCGCGGGTATTTTGCTTGATTTTCGCGAAAGGACACATACACACATATGAAGCGAGTAGGAATTCTCGTTGGCCGGGAAAAGACTTTTCCGGAGGCAATAATCAAAGGCATTAATGAACAGGGTCGGGGCGATGTTGTGGCCGAATACATCAAGCTCGACGGCGTCAAATTCGACGATCCTCCGAAGTACGACCTCGTTATCGACCGCATTTCGCACGAAGTTCCGTTCTATCGCGCCACGCTGAAGCGAATGGCGCTCGAAGGAACCATCATCATCAACAATCCCTTCTGGTGGTCGGCCGACGACAAATTCTTCAACTATTCACTCGGCAAAAAACTGGGCGTCGCGATTCCGAAGACGGTTTTGTTGCCACAAAAGGACTACATCGAGGGCATCGTCAGTGAGAGTTTGCGCAATCTCGCATTTCCACTCGACTGGCAGGCAATCGTCGACTACGTCGGTTTACCGGCGTTCATGAAACCGTTCGATGGCGGTGGCTGGAAGAATGTGTCGAAGATCAACTCGCTCGAGGAACTCTGGGCGGAGTACGACAAAACCGGAACGCTCTGCATGACATTGCAGGAGTCGATTGAGTTTGAGCAGTTTGTCAGGTGCTACTGCGTGGGCCAGCAGGAAGTGATGATCATGGCTTACGATCCGCGGAAGCCGTACCTGTCGGGCGAACAGTACGTTCACAATCCAAACTACCTGGCGCCTGCGTTGGCGGAACGCGTGGCCAATGACGTGCGCACGCTTTGCACCGCGCTCGGTTACGACCTCAACACCGTCGAGTTTGCGATCAAAGACGACGTTCCGTATGCGATTGATTTCATGAATCCTGCGCCTGATGCGGAGCTGGCGTCAGTGGGCGAGTTCTATCACACGTGGATCGTTAATGCGGTTGTGCAGCTTGTGTTCAAGCGTTTGAGTGAGGGACGTGAGCGCCCGCGTTATCGCTGGGACGCTTTGCTCAGTCCCGAGCCGGTAAAAACATTCGCCGTCGCGTCAGCAGCGGAACAGCAGGCGCGAACGATAACTCCGGCGCCTGTTACCAAGAAGGCGGCAAGTAAGCGGAAGAAAGTTTAACCCGATAACGCGGATTTAATATGTTGAGGGCTTGGAGCGCGTGAAGAGCATGCGCGTGCCGAGCAAGGTGAGTAACCAGATTATCAACGCGGACGAAGCAAGCGACCACCCCAGGCTACCGGCAAACGGATCAACAAAACCTCCGATAATCGCCAGCATCACACTCGCATTCGTCACACGCAATGCAAGACGACGAATGCGAGTGACTGTCTGCAACCAATTAATCCGGCGCAGCTCCGCAGCAAGATAATCGTCATCGTTGTTCAACTGCATGTAGTAGTCGCCTTCGCTACGAGCGTAGCGCGCGAGCGCCTGTTCTGAACTGACACGCGCTGCTTCCTGGTAGTGATGAATAACGTGGGCCAACTTCCCTTCCCGCAGCGCGATGTCCGCCAGCCCCACTCTCGCTTTGAAGTTTCCGTTATCGAGCTCGACAACCCTCTCCAACGCGCGTCTCGCATGTCGCGCATCACCACATTCGAGGAAGCTTTCGCCGATCAGCGGCAGCAGAATCAGATCGTTCTCCGCTCGTATGCTTGCGAGCCGCAGCGCCGCTCTCGCCCTCGAAAACAAACGCGCATCTGCCTGCGCGCTCGCCTGCGATCTCAGTAACCGTGCGAAATCGTAAATCAGCCACGCGCCGTGCGGCCGCACGTTGAGAGCCCTGCGAAACGCTTCGCCTGCTTCACGCAGACGGCCTGACACTCGCAGTTCATTTCCGAGTCGACGCAGCAGTCGCGCTCTTTCGAGCTCTTCAGGAGTTGCGGGCGCGTCGGGAACGTCAGTACGCCGGTTTGCTTTACCGCCGAGTTTGAAATCCGACCTCGTGAGGTCGAGGACGTCAGACGACGCGAGCTGCGAAAGCTGGCTCTTCCGGTTCAGGAAGGTCGGATCGTTTAAATAATCACGTAAGTCGCGGCTGCGATTGTCGAGCTTGCTTTCGTGGATTAGTGGGAAAAGCTCGCGCACAAAGTGCCGGTAATATTGGCCACCGGAAACGATCACAAACTCTTTTCCTTTTCCTGTGATCTGTGTTCGATAGCGATAGCGAACGCGTCCTCCGCGTCGCAGTGTGCGAACGGCCTGTGTCTCGACAGTCTCGAAATCGTCGATCGCGAGTTGTTTGCTATACCCGAAAAGCAGATGGATTAACGAAGCGAGTGGTCCCTGGCGTCGCAGCGAAATGCCATCGAATGCGATGCGATCGCTGAGCGCGAGCACGGGAATGATCAACCACGCTGAGACTATCAGAATTAAAGCAGTCGTATCGTAATTAGCACGCAACACGAGGGCTGCAACGAAGGTAACGACGCTGGCCACTGCGAGGTACGGACCCGGCGAAACTCGTACGCTAGCGATGGTGAGTTTCTTTTGCGCGCTCTCGCGTTCCTCTTGTACTTCGGAGAGGACAGGCAAGCTATTGAACTCTTTGGTTTCGTTCATCTTCTTGAATACTGCACGGGACAATCGATCGGAACTTCAAGTGAAAACGTGCCTCTCGATCTGCCCGGCTCAGTGTAGCGCAAGTCGGCTAATTGAACGAGAGTCTGCGTGGTGCAACTCGGGTCTTCCAATTCCATCACCGGAAATCGCGCAAAACCCAGGAACACGCGAGCAGGTCGCTGCTCCGAAACCCTTTCCTGCAACGCAGGTGTCTTCACGTAGCGAACTGCGTTGCCAGGCTGCGCATTTCCAACAAGACTGAGGTTGAACCGGTACATCGCGCGATCTGTTTCAAACACGCAATCCCAGCGAAACGGATTCGCAAGCGTGGGCATCGCGGCAAGTCTCGACACGACCTCGGCGTTTGCACCTGCCAATTGTGCAGCGTGTTCACCTCCGCGCGCGATCGCTCTGGAATGTGCAACCGCGAGCAGGCCCCAGTAACAAATCACGAGTGCAAACGCGGCCAAGGCGATCTTGTTCCCCCAACGCTCGCGCGCTCCTGTTACAAACAGAACAATGAACGCGGTCAATGCCACTATCCATAAAAGCGCAATCAGAGGACGATTGGGCAGACTGTTCGCGCGCGGGCTCGCTACGATCAGAAACGTCAGTATCGCTGCCACTGCCGCCCAGATGAACTTGAGCGGCTTGGTTTTCGCACCTAACAGAAACGCCGCGCCTCCGAGTATCAACCACATAAACGGATCGACGATAAAAACAAGATCGCCGTACGACCACTTCGCGTTCCACGGCAGCCAGAAACGAATGCCGTAATTATTAGTCCAATCGAGCAGTGGGTGAGTTGCGCTTGCGACAAACGAAGCGATCAAAAGTCCCTTGAGTTTTACTGCTGGTTCTTTCTTACGGAGTCGCGACCAGAGAAGATCGCCGACGTAGAAAATCAGTGGCAGCACTATGGCCAGAACGATCACGCCGATGATTGCGTGAGTGATGCCCCGATGATGTTGTAGAAAGTCCCACCTGTCTCCGAAAGCCAGAACGACGATGTCTGAATCCGGTGAGTTGGCGGCGAGCACACAGAGCATGGTGGCTCCTGGCGAAAGTCTCTCCAACCCCGCCCGCGCGGCAGTAAGTCCGACGAGTGTATGGGTCAGGTTGTCCATTAGTTCAACTGCCTTCTTCTCTGTGCAACAGAGAAATCAGCAAGGAAGCACTTGGAGTAGCTTTAATCTAACCTGCTAAAAAGGGGGCTTCGGGCGGAAGCTGGGCAAAGCGCTCCGGATCGAGTTTCTTGAGTTCGTCAGCCGCTTCTCGCGCGGCCTCACTCTGCGGAAGTGGAAGATTATCGTCGCCCTTAGCCTTTCGCGAGGCGTCGACGATATTGAAAAGCAGATCCGCGGCTTCTTTCTTCTTTCCGAGTTTTTCGTAAACCTTTGCCAGGCGCAGATTTGCAGTGTCAGAACTGATCGTGAGGCTGTTCATTTTTGCGAGATCGCTATAGAGCTGTGCGGCTTCCTGGAGTTTGCCGTCGCTTTCATAGGTCTGTGCGAGTGCGAACTTCGAAAGGGGGCCGACTTCCGACACGTTGCTGTTGCCGAGTGCGGCCAGTTCGCTGACTCCCTTTTGACGGTCGAGAGCCAATCGATTGACCGCGATAAAGTACTGTGATTCCGATCGGTAGGGGTCTCCGTACTTCGCGGCGACTTTTTCAAACTCCTCGATGGCCTTCTGAGCCCGTTCCTTTTCTGTGGGGAAGGTCATTTCAGTAGTCCCCGGCACGGGTGTCGCCATAACGGGAGCCTTCTGAATCGTTATCGCGCGACCGAGGGCCTGCCGGGCCTCGTCGCTCTTACGATTGCTCCATTTAACAAACAAAAGCACTATCAGGCCGGCGAGTATCACCCCGCCCAAACCGTAAAGAATCGTGCGGCCTCGACCTTCCATCAAATTGCCGAGCCGGTCGAAGAAGCTCATCGTCGTGTCGCGGAAGCGGTCGTGTTGCAGTTCGCGCGCACGCTTTTTCTTATACTTTGCCACTGTTTTCCTCTTGCAAGCCTACGTAGTCGTCTACGTTCTCTTGGGTGTATGATTAGCGGAAAAAGATTCACTCTAATGGGCCGTATAAAAACTTGTCAAGAAGCCATAACTGATAACTGAACGCATCTAAGACACGGCATGGATTTTTTTCAGAAACATTGGGAACAAAAACTGGATGAGGGTTGTCTAAGGGGCAGCCTGTCCGGGAAAGGGCAAAAATTATTAGCTGCTCGGATTCCCGCCCCAGGGGGTGATCAGTGAGCTACGGAGAGCCAATAGTCCTCCGCGGGCAAGTGGATTTAGAGCAGGTTGCATCGGCGGCCGTAGCCGATGCACGGCCACAAGCCGACAGTCAGTTCATTGAAAGATTAAAGCGCGGCGACGCAGCAGCCTTCGAGACACTGGTGAACGAACGCTCGGGCGAGATTTATGGTTTGTTATATCGCCTGACCGAAAACGCCGAAGAGGCACGCGACCTGACACAGGAAACATTCCTGCGTGCCTTCCAGAGCATCAATCACTTTCGAGGCGAATCGGATGTGCGCACCTGGATTTACCGAATCGCGATTAACCAGGCTCGCAATCGTTGGCGCTGGTGGCGTCGCAGGCGTCGTGACGCAACTGTTTCCCTGGACGCGCCTGAGATCGGCGGTGGCCGGTTGGGACTGATTTCGACGCTGAAGTCCACCACTGTTAAAGATCCGGAACAGGACACTCTCGCAAACGAGCGAGAACGAGCGTTGATGAAAGCGCTGAGCAGTTTGCGAAGAGTTTATCGAGAAGCGGTGGTTTTGAGAGATATCGAAGGCTTTGCATACGAGGAGATCGCTGCGACTCTCCAAATCAGCGTGGGAACTGTGAAATCCAGACTGGCGCGAGGGCGTCAGGAACTCCGGCGAAAGCTGGAAGGATCTTTGTAATCGGATGGCTGATCCGCCCCGGCTCACAAAAACTCGGTGCCAAATGGGTCGAAGTGAGGAAACGGCGGGCTCAAGGCTTCCGTAGTGGCATGATGAGGGCGTATTGAAAACGTGGCCAGCAACACCCGTTGAAAGCATCGCTCACTCAAGCCTGAAGGGGTTGCCCTAAACTTGTCGGAGTTGCTTCTTTTCAAAAAGGGAGCAGCCGGGGTCGGTCAGCCATCCGAGAACATCGCAATTGGAATTAACCCCTATGTCGTGCGAAGAAACCAGACAAACGCTTTCGTTGTACGTTGACGACTGTGTGTCTCTCCCGACTCGAGTGGCAATCGATGAGCATTTAGATCGTTGCCCGGTGTGTCGTGCCGAAGTTGCCGAGTTGCGTTCGCTGACTCGGAGTCTTAGTTTACTGAGCCGACCGGTGCCTCCCGCAGGTCTCGCCGATACGATTACAGATCTTCTGACGATTGAAGCAGCCGCTCGCCGGCAGGCTCCGCCTCCTTCGCTGGGTGTTCGCATCGCGCGTTTCATCGAGCCGCGCCTGATGCCCTACACTGTTGGTTCTTTCGCTTCTGTAATCATGTTCTTCCTGATGTTCACGGCTCTGCGTCCACACTTCGTGGCGTTGCGCGAAGCTGCGCTGCAAAACAGTGGCGTACTTGTCTTGCGAATAGAGCCTGGTTACAACCTCTACAAGCCGGTAAGTCCGGAAGACTTCGCAGCGAGCCGCGCGCCTTACGCCGAAGAATCGCCGAGTTTGGATCCCGGTGGTGCGCTTGCTGCGTTGACGCGTGCGTACGCGCATCCGCATTCAGACGCACACTACTCGGATGACGCGGACGACATGGTTGTGGTTACGAATGTATTTAGTAATGGTTCAGCATCGTTGGCGAGCGTGGTCCAACCTCCGCGCGATAAGCAAATGCTGGATGACTTTGAAACTGCGTTACGTCAGAGTGCTGCCTTCGTTCCTGCCTCACTCGATCGACGCCCGGATACAATGCGCGTCGTGTTTACTGTTCAGAAGGTCGGCGTCGACGGGCGAAATTTCTAAAAAATTTGACTTTCGTTCACGACGAGAGTAGATTGCGCTGGTCCAATTCAGGTTGAGTTTTCGCCTGGTCCAACGGACGTCCCCCGACGTCAGCGAATCGGTCCAAACGAAACACCCACACTCAGTCACAACTATTAATTCGTTCGCTTGATTTACCCACCGTGCATCCGGGAGAGGCTCTTGGTTCTGACTGATTCTTCTCTGCGATCTCTGCGTATCTCTGTGATCTCTGCGTTAAATATTTCTCGCGACTATCGTTACGCAGAGATCACAGAGATACGCAGAGATCGCAGAGAAGACTTCAAATCCCGACAGGGACTACTTTTCGTGCAAAGCCTGTAAAAGCTAGAATACCTTTATCGGCGTTCCCCTACCCCGCTTGACGCACCGCAGCGCGCATGCTACGTTGCCGATTCACCTTGTTATTACTGATCTAAACAACAGGACGCTCATCTCTGGCGTGCGTGGTGAGTAACTTGACGGCAACGGCTCCGCAGCTAAAACAGACTCCACTCAACAGCGCCCACCGGCAAGCAGGCGGGCGTATGGTCGACTTCGGCGGCTGGGATATGCCCGTTCAATATCCCGCGGGGACTATCGAAGAACACCTGCGCACACGCACTCACGCCGGACTGTTCGACGTTTCTCACATGGGCGAGATCGACGTTCGCGGCGCCGGCGCGATCGCTTTCGTCAACCGCATAACCTGCAACGACGTCACCAAACTCATCGACGGCCAGGCACAATATTCAGCACTGACAACTCCGCAGGGAACCGTTATCGACGACCTGCTCGTGTATCGTCTCGCTGAAGATCACCTGTTGCTGGTCATGAATGCCGGCACGACAGAAAAAGACTGGGATTGGATCAAGTCGAATCATTCAGGTGAGTCGGTCGAGTTGAACAACGTCAGTTCCGATTATTGCCAGCTCGCACTGCAAGGCCCGGATGCGCAGTCAATTCTGCAAAAATTGACTGACCTGCCGCTGGATCAGATCAAGTACTACCATTTCAGCCATGGCAGCGTGGACGGTGTCGAAGGAATCATTTCTCGCACTGGTTACACAGGTGAAGATGGCTTCGAAGTTTACGCAGCGGCGGATCGTGCGGAACAGTTGTGGAACAAGATTCTCGACACCGGCAACACCGGCACACCCACAGGTGTACTACCCTGCGGTCTCGCTGCGCGCAACACTCTTAGACTCGAGGCCGGCATGGCGCTCTACGGCCACGAGATCGATGAATCGACCACGCTCCTCGAAGCTAACCTCGGCTGGATTTGCAAACTGGACAAGGGCGACTTTATAGGTCGCGAACCGCTCGCGCGCCAGAAAGCCGATGGTGTGAAGCGCAAGCTCGTGGGATTCGAAGTAACTGACCGCGGCATCGCGCGCGACGATCAGGAAGTTGTCATTGATGAAAAGCGTGTCGGAAAGGTGACGTCAGGCAGTCCGGCGCCTTTTCTAAAGAAGAATATTGGCCTCGCATATGTGCCTGTCGAACATGCGAACGTCGGCCAGGAGATAAAGATCGACGTGCGCGGGAGGCTTGTGGGTGCGCAAATTGTGAAGACGCCATTCTACAAGCGGCCTAAGTAGAGACAGGATTAACGAGATTTAGGGATTAACAAGATTTAGACGATGGAGGATCCATGGCGAACGTTCCGGAAGACCTGCATTTCAGTAAAGATCATGAATGGGTGAGAGTAGAGGGTAATGAGGCCGTCGTCGGCATCACCGACTATGCTCAAGACTCATTGTGTGACGTAGTGTACGTCGAGTTGCCGAAGGCAGGCGATGAATTCGCCGCGAATGAATCTTTTGGTTCGGTCGAATCAGTT
>Ga0111539_10012146_pt1 | contig 10803 bp, 13 predicted proteins | sample RhiMethybrSRZTD1_FD_79667 | JGI IMG/M metagenome (GOLD analysis project Ga0111539, IMG submission 79667) | Populus rhizosphere microbial communities from Tennessee, USA - Rhizosphere MetaG P. TD hybrid SRZTD1 (version 2) (version 2) | ecosystem: Host-associated > Plants > Roots > Rhizosphere >... | reverse complement strand
TTCGAGACCATCAACCGCACCGCCTCGGCCCACTTCACCGGCGGGATCCCGATCGGAGACAGCAGCGACTCCGGCGCCGTCGATCCCTACCAGCGTCTGTTCGGCCAGCCGGGTCTCCACGTCATCGACGGAAGCGTCATGCCGGCCAACACGGGAGTGAACCCCTCGCTCACGATCACCGCGCTGGCCGAACGCGCGATGTCGCTCTGGCCCAACAAGGGAGAGGCGGACGCGCGGCCGCCGCTCGGGTCGGGCTACGAGCGCGTGGACCCGGTCATGCCGCACAACCCGATCGTGCCCGCCGGCGCGCCGGCCGAGCTGCGACTCGACGCGAAGGAGGCGGATGTCATCCCTGCATACCCATACTGATGTCGTCAGCACGGTCGGGCCGGCCGACGCCATCCCGAACGGCTTCGTCGTCCCCTACTACCTGGACGACCGCAGGCTCCGGGTTTCGGTGGCGCGTGTCGACGATCGCCTGTACGCGTTCGACGACCTCTGCACCTGCGCCGACGAGGCCTGTCCGCTTTCGGGAGGCCTGCTGACAGGAACGACGCTGATGTGCCAGTGCCACGGCTCCCGGTTCGACATCGCGACCGGGGCGGTGACGGGCGGCCCGGCGACCCAGCCACTCAGCGTCTACGACGTACAGGAGGTCGACGGCAGCATCCAGATCCGAACCTGACGCACCGTAGGCGGACCGAATCGACAAGGAGGTCTCCATGAGCAGCACGGTTGCAACCCCAACTGAGATCAGGCCCTTCCACCTCGACATCCAGGACAAGCAGCTCGAAGACCTGCACCGGCGCATTGAAGCGACGCGCTGGCCGTCGAAGGAGCTCGTCGACGATCGATCGCAGGGCGTGCAGCTCGCCACGATGCGGGAGCTCGCTCGCTACTGGACGACCGAGTACGACTGGCGCAAGTGCGAGGCGCGACTGAACGCGTTGCCGCAGTTCACGACGGAGATCGACGGCGTGGACATTCACTTCATCCACGTGCGGTCGCCGCACGAGGACGCCATGCCGCTGGTCATGACCCACGGCTGGCCCGGCTCTGTCGTCGAGCTGCTGGAGAGCATCGGCCCCCTCACCGACCCAACCGCGCACGGCGGCGACGCCGAGGACGCGTTCCACCTGGTGCTGCCCTCGCTGCCCGGCTACGGCTTCTCGGGGGAGCCGGCGGAGATCGGCTGGGACGTCGGCCGTACCGCAATGGCTTGGGCGGAGCTGATGCACCGCCTGGGCTACGAGCGCTACGTCGCCCAGGGCGGCGACGTGGGCGCGGCCGTCACGGATGCGATGAGCCGGCAGGCTCCCGGGGGGCTCCTCGGCGTGCACACGAACCTGCTCGTCCAAGCACTCGCCATCATGGACAAGCTCCCGGCCGAGTCCGAGCAGGAGCGGGCGGCGCGCGATGCGGGCACCGAGTTCAGGGCCACCGGCTTCGGCTACTTCCTCGAGCAGTCCACGCGGCCGCAGACGATCGGCTACGGCCTCCTGGATTCACCCGTCGCGCTCGCGGCCTGGATGCTCGACCACGACACGGACAGCTACTACAAGATCGCCCGCGCCTTCGTGGACGACGAGCCGACCGGCAATCTCACCCGTGAGCACATCGTCGACAACATCACGCTGTACTGGCTGACGGGCACCGGCGCCTCGGCCGCCCGGTCGTACTGGGAGAACGGACGCGCACAGGCGCTCGCGGCCGGTCAGCCCCCTCCGCCCGCGGCCGTCCCGGTCGGCTTCACAGCGTTCCCCGACGAGATCTTCGTCGCGCCGCGCAGCTGGGCCGAGGCGGTCTACCCCGGCCTCGCTTACTACGGCGAGGCCGACAGGGGCGGCCACTTCGCCGCCTGGGAGGAGCCCGAGCTGTTCTCCACCGAGATCCGAGCGACGTTCCAGTCCCTTCGCTAGAGGAGATGGTCATGACCGATTCCACAGTTCCGGAAGGCCCCGGCTCGGTCGCCGGCGCCCCAAATCTCCCCTCCGGCTTCGCCGACACGTTCGCAAGCCGGTACATCGACGCCGGTGACGTGCGCCTGCACGCCGTGGTCGGCGGCGAAGGCCCGCCGCTGCTGCTGATCCACGGCTGGCCAGGGAGTTGGTACTACTGGCGCCTCGTGATGCCGGCGCTGGCCCGGGACTTCGAGGTCATCGCGGTCGACCAGCGTGGGATCGGGCTCTCCGACAAGCCGGAGGCCGGCTACGACGCGGGCACTCTCGCGAACGACTTCGCAGGGTTGATGGACGCGCTCGGCCACGAGCGGTTCGCGGTGGTGGGCGTCGACACCGGGATGCTGATCGCCTACGCGCTGGGCGCGGATTTCCCGGACCGCGTAGTCCGTCTCGCCGTGGGCGAGGCCCCGCTGCCGGGCATCACACCGCCCATCCCGCTGGTCCTCCCCGACCCGCTCGTCGACCGCCTGTGGCACATACCGTTCAACCAGGTCAGGGAGACGAACGAGAAGCTCGTTCGAGGACGTGAGGACATCTTCTTCGGCGCCGAGTTCTCCGCATCGGCGGGGACGAACAAGCTGCCGGAGGAGACCGTCCGGTACTACGTGGAGGGTCTCGCCGCGAGCCCCGAGGCGCTGCACGGGAGCTTCCAGCTCTACCGCGCCTTCGGCGCAACAGCGGCGCAGAACGAGGAGCGCAGGACCCGCCGGCTGCCGATGCCCGTCCTGGCGATGGGCGGGGCGGAGAGCGGCGGAACGATGGCCGCGGAGACGATGGAGCTCACCGCCGACGATGTGCAGGCGCTCGTGATCGCCGACACCGGCCACTGGCTCGCCGAGCAGGCGCCCGAGGAGGTCCTCGCGGCACTGGCCGAGTTCCTGGCTCCGTACCGAGACGAATCGGCGGAAGCCAATGCGAGCATGCACGCGGCGGTGTCGAGATGAGCGTCTTCTCCCGAGTCCACATGCCCTCGCTGGACGGGGCGACCGGGTGGGTCGGCTCCGAGCCGCTCGGCCTCGACGACCTGCGTGGCCGGGTCGTGCTCGTGAACTTCTGGACGCTCACGTGCATCAACTGGCTGCGCCAGGAGCCGTATGTCCGGGCGTGGTCGCGCGCGTACCGCGACGACGGGTTGATCGTGATCGGGGTGCACACGCCGGAGTTCACGTTCGAGCACGACATCGAGCTCGTGCGGAAGGCGGTGGAGGTGCGGGACATCGACTACCCGGTCGCGCAGGACAACGACTACGGGGTCTGGACCGCATTCGCCAACCACTACTGGCCCGCGCTCTACTTCGTGGACCGGGAGGGCGTCATCCGCGACGAGCACTTCGGCGAGGGCCGCTACGAGGAGTCGGAGCGTGTCATCCAGCGGCTGCTCGGGGTGGAACGCGACCTGGTGTCCGTCGAGGGCGCCGGCCCTGAGGCGGCGGCCGACTGGGACAACCTCCGTACGCCCGAGACCTATCTCGGCTACGGCCGCGGTGGGAGCGGGGCGGACACGCCCATCTCCGACCTGCTCCTGAACGACTGGGCGCTCGCCGGGGAGTGGACGATCGGGCCGGAGAACCTCGTGCTCGACCGGGCCGGCGGCAGCATCGCGTTCCGCTTCCACGCGCGCGACGCGCATCTCGTGATGTCTCCGGGACGGCACGAGCCGATCCCCTTCCACGTCCGGCTCGACGGCGAGCCGCCCGGCGCCTCGCACGGCGTGGACACGGACGAGGACGGGAACGGCCTGCTCGAGACGGGACGCATGTACCAGCTCGTGCGACAGCAGGACCGGATCGTGGACACGACGCTCGAGATCACCTTCGACGACCCCGGCGCGGAGGCGTACTCGTTCACCTTCGGGTAGCCCTCGGTACCGTCTCTGGACGGTGCGGATCGCCACCTGGAACGTCAACTCGCTGAAGCAGCGCGTGCCGCGGCTGTTGCCGTGGCTCGACCAGCGGCGGCCGGATGTCGTGTGCCTGCAGGAGACGAAGATCGCCGACGACGCGCTCGCCGAGCTGCTCGGTGACGAGCTGTCGGACCGCGGCTACGAGATCGCGGCGCACGGCGAGGCCACCTGGAACGGCGTGGCGATCCTGTCCCGGGTCGGGCTCGCCGACGTGTTCACGGGCCTCGCGGACGCGCCCGGCTTCCCGCATCCGGAGGCGCGCGCCATCGCCGCGACGTGCGACGGCGTTCGGGTCCACTCGGTGTACGTGCCGAACGGGCGCCAGCCCGGCTCGGACCACTACGAGTACAAGCTCGAGTGGCTTCGCGCGCTCCGGGACGTAGTGGCCCGGGAGCAGGACGAGGTCGTCGTGTGTGGCGACATGAACATCGCGCCGGCCGACGAGGACGTGTTCGACCCCGACGCATACGTGGGCCAGACGCACGTGACCGAGCCGGAACGTGAGGCGCTCGCGCAGCTCCAGGCGCTCGGCCTGCACGACGTGGTGCGCGACCGCTGGCCGGGCGAGCGCGTCTTCAGCTACTGGGACTACCGCGCCGGAATGTTCCACCAGGACCTCGGCATGCGAATCGACCTGATCCTCGCCGCCGGGCCCGTGGCGGAGCGTGTGAAGGCGGCGTGGGTGGACCGGCAGGCGCGCAAGGGCACCGGGCCGAGCGACCACGCGCCGGTGATAGTCGACCTCGACGAGGCGCCGGACGGCGACATCGGACCCGTGGTGCCCCCGCCGTCGAACCCGGTCACGAAGCGCGGCGCGAAGAAGCTGCCGCAGGGCTAGTCCGTCTTGCGATCGCGGTCGCGCGACGGCTGCACGCGCTTCGGCTCGCCCGGCATCTTCGGGTAGTCGGGCGGGTACGGCATGTCGCCCTCCCCCTCCGACTCGTCGCGCTCGTACATCTCGAGCAGCGGCTCGAGCGAATGCGCCCTGTCGTCGATCTCGGCGTGCCGGTCGCCCACCTCGGCGAAGCGGGCCGGCATCGTCTCCACGTTGAAGTCCTCCGGCCGGCACTCGGTCAGCTCATCCCACGTGACCGGCGCCGACACCGGCGCCCCCGGCTTCGGCCGCACGCTGTAGGCGGAGGCGATCGTGCGGTCGCGCGCGTTCTGGTTGTAGTCCACGAAGATCCGCTCCCCGCGCTCCTCCTTCCACCACTTGGTGGTCACCTCGCCCGGCATGCGCCTCTCGAGCTCCCGCCCGAAGGCGATCGCCGCGTGCCGCACGTCCGTGAAGGTCCAGCGCGGCTCGATCCGGACGTAGATGTGCACGCCGCGCCCCCCGGATGTCTTGGGGAAGCCGACGTAGTCGAGGTCGGCGAGCAGCTCGCGCGCCACGCCCGCGACGCGAACGGCGTCGTCGAAGTCCGTGCCCGGCTGAGGGTCGAGGTCGAGCCGCAGCTCGTCCGGGTGGTCGGCGTCCTCGCGCCGGACCGGCCATGGGTGGAAGGTGATCGTCCCCATGTGCGCGCACCAGGCCACGACGGCTATCTCGGTCGGGCAGATCTCGTCCGCGTGGCGGCCGGACGGGAACTCGATGCGACAGGTCTCGAGGTAGTCCGGCGCGCCCTTTGGTACCCGCTTCTGGAAGAAGGCATCACCCCCGCCGCGCTCACGGGTCGAGAGCCGGATGCCCTCGTGCACCCCCTTCGGCCAGCGCTCGAGCGTCGTCGGCCGCCGGCACAGCGCGCGCATTATGCCGTCGCCAACCGAGACGTAGTACTCGGCGATGTCGAGCTTGGTGATGTCCCGTGTCCGTTCGGTGGCCGCAAAGATCACCCGGTCCGGGCTCGACACCCGCACCTCGCGCCCACCCGCCTCGATCATCGCCCCGTCGGACTTGGCCATCCCGTAGTTCTACGGGAGCGGAGCCACTATTCCTTGACATGCAAGTATTTACTTGCCTATTGTGTGCGCGGTGGGCGACGTGTTCAAGGCCCTGGCGGACCCGACCCGGCGCCGGATCCTGGACGAGCTCACCGACCGGGACGGGCAGACCCTCTTCGAGATATGTGCGCGGCTCGCCACGAAACATAAGCTCGGCTCGTCGCGCCAGGCGATCTCGCAGCATCTCGCGATGCTCGAGGACGCAGGCCTGATCGAGTCGCGCAAGGAAGGCAGATACAAGTTCCACCACATCGACACGGGGCCGCTCGAGCGCATTGCCGATCGGTGGGTGGCACAGGATCGACCGGAGGCAACACATGAGGATCCACCTGACCAGCGTTCTCGTCGATGACCAGGAGAAGGCTCTGCGGTTCTACACGGAGGTGCTGGGCTTCGAGAAGAAGGCAGACGTTCCGCTCGGCGAGCACCGTTGGCTCACCGTCACCTCACCTGAGGACCCGGATGGCCCGGAGCTTGTGCTCGAACCGGACCAGCACCCCGCGGTGCGGCCGTTCAAGGAGGCCCTGGTGAACGACGGAATACCGTTCACGTCGTTTACCGTCGAGGACGTCGAGCGTGACTTCGAGCGCCTGAGCGCCCTGGGCGTGACGTTCACTCAGGAGCCGACTGAGATGGGCCCCGTCACAACCGCCGTCCTGGACGACACCTGCGGCAACCTCATCCAGATCGCGACACAGCAGGAGACCTGACGCCTCGCCAGACGAACTCGCCGATCACGTGTCGATGCCGAACCGGTCGCCCTCCAGGGGCCAGATCGGTCAGGCGGTCGGGGCGGGTCGGTCCGAGGGCGGCTCCCATGCCTCGGTGACCGGCTCCGACCGGCCGTTCTTGAGGCCCCGGCGGCGGTGCAGGCCCGCGGCGATGAGGAGCAGAAGTGCCGGGGGTGCGGCGAGTGGGAGCCAGCTCGTGCTCGCGTCCTCGCTGCGGCGGCGGACGGTCGAGGGCGAGGCGGTGGCGGTGAGCCTGTGCGTGCGCGTGTCGATGCTCGCGAGCACGCGCGCGTGCGGACCGATCACGTCGAGCCGCTTCCCGTGCAGCCCGAGGGTCGAGCCCCACGCCTTCCTGACGTCCAGATCGATGCACACGGCGGTCCGCCGTGAGGTGTCGAGGGCGTGCACGAAGGAGTGCCTGCCGTTGTCGTACAGCGTGTACGCCCAGCGGCCGTCCACGTCCGCGATGCGGGTGACGGGCATTCCCTTCATTGCCTCGTCCGGCTCCTCCGGATCAATGACGGGTGCGCGCAGCAGCCGCCGCGCCCGTAGGTCATAGGCCCTCACTGCGTAGTTGAGAACGTCCCGCGAGGTGTACTGGATCAGGTACATCGTCCGCCCGTCCGGCGAGATCGCGTCGAAGCTGAAGTCGCCCCTCAGGGAGATGTGGCGGCGCACGGTCAGCGTGTGGGTGTTGACGACGGCGAAGGTGGTGCGCTTCCGCGGGAAGCGCTTCCGCGGGCTGATCAGGATCAGCTTCCGGCCGTCGGCCGACAGGCCGCTCGGGGATCCGTCGTACGCCACCGCCGGGATCGAGAACCAGCCGCGCAGCCGCCGCTCGCGCACGGGCCCGCCGTAGCGCGCGTGCTCGATCAGCCGCGTGCCGTGCGAGCTGCCCTGCGTGATGTACGCCACCTCGCCCTCGGGAAGCGCCAGCGGGTGCGCGTCGACGCCGACCGCGGGAAGCCCGTCGGCGCGGGCGGTGACGGGCACGGCGGCGAGCAGGACGATGGCGATGACGGTGGCCCGGCGCATGCTCCTTATACGCCGGACTTGGCTCGCAGGGTCCCTCGACCGTAGGATCGCCCTTGCGATGAACGACCGTCTCGACACCGTCGTCGTCGGTGGCGGTCAGGCCGGATTGGCGGTGAGCCACGAGCTCACGGAGGCCGGCGTGCCGCACGTGGTCCTCGAGCGAGGACGGGTCGGCCAGACCTGGCGCGGCCGCTGGGACAGCTTCTGCCTCGTCACGCCCAACTGGAGCGTGCAGCTGCCGGGCCATCACTACGACGGCGACGATCCCGACGGCTTCATGCCACGCGACCAGATCGTGGCCTACCTGGAGCGCTACGCCGCGAGCTTCGACGCGCCGGTGCGCGAGGGGGTCGAGGTCACCGCACTGCGCGCGGGCTCGAACGGGCAGCTCGGGCTCGATACGTCGGACGGCTCGATCGAAGCCCGGAACGTGGTCCTGAGCACCGGCGCGTACCAGCGGCCCAACCGCCCGCGGGCCGCGGAGTCGCTCCCCGGCGACCTCCTTCAGATCGACGTCGAGTCCTACCGCAACCCCGGCGACCTGCCGGATGGCGCGGTGCTCGTGGTGGGCAGCGGCCAGTCCGGGTGCCAGATCTCCGAGGAGCTGCACCAGGCGGGCCGCGACGTGTTCCTCGCATGCGGACGCGCAGGCTGGGGCCCGCGGCGGTTCAACGGCCACGACATGGTCTGGTGGCTCGATGCGGCGTGCAGCTTCGACGACCGCGTCGAGGACCTCCCCGAGCCCGGCGCGCGGCTGTGGGGGAACATCCAGGCGAGCGGGCACGACGGCGGGCACGACCTGCACTACCGAACGCTCCACGCGATGGGGGTGACGCTGCTCGGGCACTTCCTGGGAGCGGACGTCCGCGACGCCCTGTTCGCCCCGGACCTCCAGGCGAGCATCGCCTGGGGAGACCAGCGTCACGAGAAGATCATCGGCGACTTCCGCGATCACGCGGCCGCGGCCGGCCTCCCCTGGGAGGACCTGGATCCCGCTCAGCCGGTCGACGCGGAGCCGCTCGAGCGGCTGCCGCTCAGCGAGCTCGGCGCGGTGGTGTTCACGAGCGGCTTCCGGCCGGACTACGAGTCATGGGTCGACTTCCCGGACGCGTTCGACGACCTCGGCTTCCCCGTCCACCGCGACGGCGCGAGCACCGCCGTCCCGGGGCTGTACTTCGTTGGCGTGCACTTCCTGCGCAAGCGGAAGTCGTCGCTCCTGATCGGCGTGGGCGAGGACGCGGCGATCGTGGCCCGGCAGATCGCCGGGCGTTAGGCGGCGATCGCGGCGCCGGACGGCAGCTCGAAGCGGGCCGCGACCTCGTCGAGAATCTCGAGCATCGCGCCCGTCGCGGGCGAGCGGTAGCGGCCGGCGAGCGTGGCCGCGGCGATCTGCCGCGACGGCGCCTGCGGGCCGAGCGAGCGGATCACGATGTCCTCGCGCACGTTCGTGAGCGCGAGTCCGGGAAGGAGCGAGATGCCCACACCAGCGGCGATCAGGCCCTGCACGACGTTATAGTCGTCGGACCGGAAGCCCACGTTCGGGCTGAATCCGGCCTTCGCGCATACCGCCTCGTGGAAGCTGCCGCACCAGCTGTGCGAGCCGGTCTCCTGGATCCAGGTCTCCTCCGCCACGTCCTGGAGCTTCACGCGGTTCTTGCGGGCGAGCGGATGGTCGCGCGGCAGGGCGAGGTACATCGGGTCGTCCACAAGGTGGTGCAGCTCGATGCCCTCGTAGAAGCGCTCGAACTCGGTCGGGTTGAGCTTGTCGTACTTGAACACGATCGCGATCTCGAGCTCCGCGGCGCGCAGCATCTGGGCCGCCTCCTCGGGCTCCCGCTCGACGAAGCTGAGCTCCACCTCGGGATGGCGCGAGCTGAACTCGGCGACGGCGGGCGGGAGCACCGACGCGCCCGCCGTCGGGAACGAGGCAAGCCGCACACGGCCGCCGCGAATCCCCGCGATCGCCTCGAGCTCGGCCTCGGCGGCGGCGAGCCGGGCGATCACGACCTCCGCGTGATCGACCAGGGCGCGCCCGGCGTCCGTGAGCCGGACGCCGCGGCTGCCGCGGTCCACGAGCGTGGTGCCGGCGCGCTTCTCGAGCGCCGCGATCTGCTGGGAGATGGCGGGCTGGGAGTAGGAGAGCGCGTCAGCCGCGGCCGAGAACGAGCCGTGGTCCGAGACGGCCTTGAGGACGCGTAGCTGCTTCACATCGAACATAAGCTGACCTTATCGTAGCTCATACGACTTCGTATTTGAACTTATGGGCGCGATTGCCGACAATTACTTAGACAGCAATCGAACGAAGGGAACCCAGAATGAACATCACCATCCGCCGTGCAACCACCGCCGACGAGTTCGCCGTCCGCCGTCTTGCAGTCCTCGACAGCTCGTCCCCGCCCACCGGAGACGTCCTTCTCGCCGAGATGGGTGACGAGCTGTGGGCCGCGATCTCGATCGAGACGGGCAACGCGATCGCCGACCCGTTCCGCCCGAGCGGTGACCTCGTGGACCTGCTCCGTCTGCGGGCCGATGGCCCGGCGGGCGAGGTGCGCGGACGCCGCAGCGCCCGCACGCTCCTCCTTCCGCGCGCGGCCTAGGCAGCCGGCGGCGGCTGCGTGGCCGGCGCCGGCTGCGCGCGCGGCGCCTCCATGTTCGCCCGCCAGCCGCCGTAGGCGATGCCCGCCGCGCCGATCAGGCCGATGAAGATGCCGATCTTGCGGCTCACGTCGACCTCGTCCGGCAGGTCGCTCGGCGCGGGCGAGTCGATCAGCCGGTAGAGGATCAGGAGCACCGCGAGCGCCCCGAGGCCGAGCAGGATGAGCGGCACCGGCGTCTCCGCGGGGACCTGGTCCAGCGCCTTCAGGGCCACGAGCGCGATCGCGACGACGGCGATCGCGAACAGGATGATGTCGATGGTGCTGAACACCTCCCATCCGGACGCGTTCTCGCTGGCCGAGAACCCGGCGACGTTCACGCTGACCCCGTACCACGGGAGGAACAGCGAAATCAGGAGGACGATGCCCCCGACGCCCGCGCTGATGTCGCCGGGCGTCAATCTCGAGGTATCCATGGGCGCGACCTTAAGCACGCCGCCGGTCGGCTAGGCCTGGCCGGACGTTCCCCAGGAGCTCAGGTACTCCAGCTGCTCGGGGGTGAGCGTGTCGATCTCCACGCCGAGCGACTCGAGCTTCAGCCGCGCGATCTCCTCGTCGATCTCCTTCGGCACGTCGAG
>Ga0111539_10012145_pt1 | contig 10805 bp, 9 predicted proteins | sample RhiMethybrSRZTD1_FD_79667 | JGI IMG/M metagenome (GOLD analysis project Ga0111539, IMG submission 79667) | Populus rhizosphere microbial communities from Tennessee, USA - Rhizosphere MetaG P. TD hybrid SRZTD1 (version 2) (version 2) | ecosystem: Host-associated > Plants > Roots > Rhizosphere >... | reverse complement strand
GCGGATGTCGACTTCTGCGAACGGGACGAACGTCCCCTCTGCCGAGTCCGCGGCTCTGGGCTTGCTGGCCAAACCCTGCAAAGTTTCGCCTGCGTATGGCGTAGCGTCAATTAACTACGCGCGAACGCAGAGTTAGGCGCTGCCTTCGACCAGACGCGTGCTCACCAAAAGCGACCGGCCGCGGGGCGTCAGGAGCCCCTGCCGGACCAGCTCGGACACCGTCCGGGACACGGTCTCACGGCAAGCGCCGATCTGATTGGCCAGCTCCTGCTGCGTGGGCCGGTTACGGATGAGCAACCCCTCCGGCTGCGCCGCGCCATCCTGACGTCCCAGCGCGACCAGTCGCGAGACGACGCGCTCCTGCACACCCGACAGCGCAATGCCCGTGGCGAGCTGCTTGGAACGCTCCAAGCGCCCGCACAACCCCGCCGCCAGCGCCAGCAGCACGTCGGGCGCCCCCCGCAGGAACGTCATCAGGACTTCCCGCGGAATCATCAGGAGAGTCGAGCTTTCCACGGCTTCCCAGTCGTTGCCCAGAGGCAGGTCCGCCAGGGCAAAGTCTGCGATCAGATCACCAGACCGAAACACCTCGACTGAGATCTCGCGACCATTGGGCGCCCGGCAAACGGAACGAATCCGTCCCCGAACGACCAGAACCGCCGCGTCCAGGCGCGTTCCTGTCGCGCCCACCGTGGTGCCGCGTCCCACGGGCCGCAGGGTCGCCTGTCGCGACAGCGCTCGCAGGGCATCGAGCGACGCGCTCCGGAGCTCGGCGCAAGCCTTGAGCGCCTCCAGGGCGGGTCCGTCAATCGGGGTCGGTTTAGAGGATCGGTCGTAAGCTTCGAAGTCCACCGGGGCGGTCGCAATGGCCATGTCTGCCTCCTGCCAGAGATGCCCAACGCAACCGCAATGCCAATTCGAGACTGGCGAAATCGCAACGGATTTCTCCGGTGGTGTAAGGCCACCCATGACGCGCGTGTCGCGGTTGCCACAGTCGCCGTGACAAAACCGGCGCAACCGCGCCAGGGCGCGCACGCTGTTGAAAACCTACCACTGACGACGGCGGCAATCCGCCGCCGTCCGTCCGGGCAGTTTCCCGCCGGCGACCCGTCCAACTACCTGGTCGCCTGCTGGGCCCCTACTTGGCTTTCTTGGCTTTCTTTGCGCGACGGGCGTCGCGGTACTTCTTGATTGTCGCCTTCGGCAGATCCTTGTGTTTGGCGCAGACCATTCCGAAAACCGGCGCGGCCCTGTTGGAGCAACCAGGAACCGGACAAAGCTGAATCGGACCTTTGCGGCGCTTGCGAACGACGCCGCCGCCACGAATGGTGACCGAACCGCGTCCGTCGAGCGCGTGTAAGGCGGTCTCGCGCGCGCGCGACACAACCTCTTGTTCAATCAGCGACGACAACTTGTCTACGAACTGCTGCACGACTTCTTGAAGATCCGAACGTCTTGGCATCATTTTCCCCCTGTTTGGCGGGCGCAGACTAGCTGCAAAGCTGGATGCTAGCAATGCTTGATTCTCCCATTCAGCGTGTCAGAACCGCATTCCATGACTCGATTCCTCGTGTTCATTGGCGTCGCGCTCGGTGTGCTCGGGGCTATTCATTACTACCTGTGGATTCGACTCGCGCGCGACCCGCATTGGCCCGCGCCATGGAACACGGTGATCGGCTGGTTCTTCGTCGTCGCGGCGGTGGGCATGCCCGCTGCCGCGATCATCGCGCGCGGACGCAGCCACACCGTCGCTGGACAAATTGCCGTCTGGCCGGCATTCGTCTGGCTGGGAGTGATGTTCCTGCTGTTCACCGCGGTGCTGGTGACGGATGTGGGGCGGCTGCTGGCGGCGATCGCGCGGCGCATCACCGCGAACGGTGTCGTTGACGCGGAACGCCGCACGTTCATTGCCCGGGTTGCAGCGACCTCCATTGCGGCCGTCGTATCCGGCCTGAGCGTCATCGCGGTGCGATCGGCGCTGCGGCCGGTGGAGGTTCGCAGAGTTCGCGTGCGCCTGGCGCGCCTGCCGCGTGCGCACCACGGCCTGACCATCGCCCAGATCACCGATCTGCACGTCGGCCCGACGATCGGGCGCGACGTCGTGGAGGACATCGTCGAGCGCACCAACGCGCTCGCGCCCGACATCACTGCGATCACCGGCGATCTCGTCGACGGCAGCGTCAGCGCGCTGGGTGATGCCGTCGCGCCACTTGCCAAATTGCGCGCGCGCCACGGTGTTTTCTTCGTTACCGGCAACCACGAGTATTTTTCGGGCGCCGAGGCATGGTTGGGTGAGCTCCAGCGGCTTGGCATTCGCGTTCTCAGCAACGAACGGGTTTCGATTGGCGAAAACGATTCCAGCTTCGATCTGGGCGGAATCGACGATCGCACCGCCCATCGATACGGCGGCCTCACGCCCGCGGCGGCGGTGTCGCGCGCGCTGGAGGGACGCGATCCAAAACGCGAGTTGGTGCTGCTGGCACATCAACCGCTGTCCCTGTTCGATGCAGCGCCGTTCGGTGTGGGACTACAGATTTCCGGACACACGCACGGCGGCCAGATCTGGCCATTTGGCTACCTCGTTCGTCTGCAGCAGAGGTTCTTTCCGGGCCTGCATCGCCACGGCGAGGCGCAGATCTACGTGAGCCGCGGTACCGGCTACTGGGGCCCGCCCATGCGGTTGGCCCAGCCCGCCGAGATCACGCACCTGACGCTGGAGAGCGCCGCCGCCGTCGCCTGACCGGCGCCGAGCGACGCCGAACGACTAGCTCGGTGATTTCGCCTTCGCGGGCCGGTCGGCGACCGAGAGCGGCAGCGTCAGGGCAGCGCCGCCCCGAACGACACCGACGACGACGCGCGCGCCCACCCGCTGCGCGGAGATGATCGCAACCAGTTCGGCAGCGGTCGGGATGTCGCGGTTGTCGATCGACATGATGACGTCGCCCGCTCGCAACCCGGCGCGTTCCGCGGGCGTATCCCGCACGACCCGGGTGACCAGCGATCCCCGCGGCGGCAACGGGCGTGCGCCCGTCGACCAGCGATGGATTTCTGCGCGATCGAGGTCTCGGATGTCACGCAGCGCAACACCGATATACGGATGCTGCATGTGCCCGCCCTCAATCAGCGCCGCGGCCGTCCGCCGCACGAGATTGATGGGGACCGCGTAACCATAGCTGCCGCCGGGGCCCGCGCTGATGAGCGCAGCCAGCCCGACGACCTCGCCGTCGAGGTTCACCAGCGGCCCGCCCGAGTTCCCCGGATTCACCTTGGCGTCGGTCTGCAGGTAGACTTGGGCCGCGACGCCCTCGCTGGCCTCCAGCGGCCCGCGGCCGCTGATGATGCCGGCGGTGATCGTCTGTTCGAGGCCGAGGGGGCTGCCCACAGCCAGCACCCACTCGCCGATCTCGGCGCCATCGGAATCACCGAAGCGCGCGGCCGAGAGATCGGCAGGCGGCACGCGCAGGCGCACGACCGCGACATCGCTGGGCGCATCCCGTCCAACGACGTCGGCCGGCAACCGGCGCCCGTCCGGAAAGATGCAAGCGACGTCAATCGATGGAGCGCCCTCGAGGACGTGATTGCTCGTCACGACGTATCCGCGCGTATCGATGATGATCCCCGAAGCGGTCCCGCGCTCGCGCGCCGTTTGAACCTCGATGCGCACCACCGACGGGCCGATGGCGTGCGCGACGCTGGCGAACGCGCGTGACAGCGCGCGCGCCTCCCTCGGTGCCTCCATCGCAGGGGTGACGCTGGCAACGCGCACGCCCGCCGCCGATTGTGCGCCCGCCAGTGCCAGCCCGACGCCCACCACCATCATCCCTGCCCACGTCCGCATCCGCCGTCCCCCTCCGGACAACGTAAGCCGTGATGGCCGCTCGCAAAGCGGCACACGCTACCCGTCTAGGGGATCGGCCCGACAGCCGCGGACGTATCTCGCGCCGGACGTTACTTGACCGTTACGAAACGCGTGCCGCCGGCCCCGCGTACGCGCAGCAGATGGCCGTTCTTCTGCGGGGCGTGCAGCGCCGAAACCGCCTCCTCGGACGAATTGACGGGCCGGCGATCAACCTCGACCACAACGTCGCCGGGCTTCAGACCGGCCGCGTCAGCCGGGCTGCCCTTGACCACGTCCGTGACGACCGCACCACGCGTGCCCCGCTCGAGACCCAGCGAGCTGGCCACGTCCGGCGTCAGCGTCTGCAGCCCGAGCCCAACTTTGCCCTGCCCCTGCGCATCGGCGGCCTGGCGCTGATCCTCGTCGGGCAACTCGGCGAGGGCGACCTGCGTTTGAGCCGGCCTGCCTTCGCGCACGTAGTGCAGCGTGACCTTCGCCCCGATGTTCTGCCCCGACACGTAGTCGACAACGTCGCCGGCACCGGTGATCTTCTGATTGTTGACCTCGGTGATGACGTCGCCCGGCCGCATGCCGGCCTTGCCTGCCGGCCCGCCCGGCGTCAGCTCCTGCACGACCGCGCCGTGCGGCGGCAGCGCCTTGCCGAGCTTGGTGCGCTGGGCGTCGTCCAGATCCTTCACGTCGGTCAGCAGCAAGCCGAGGTAGGGATAGCGAACGCGCCCTTCCTTGACGAGCACCTGCGCCACCCGCCGCACCTCGTTGACGGGAATCGCAAAGCCGTACGCACCGCCCGCGCCGACCTGAATCAGCGTGTTGACGCCGACCACTTCGCCCTCGAGGTTGACCAGCGGCCCACCCGAGTTGCCCGGGTTGATCTTCGCGTCGGTCTGGATGTACCCGCGCACGCGCTTGCCAGACATCTGTACGTGTCGGCCCGGCCGGCCCTTGCCGCTGATGATTCCGGCGGTCACCGTCTGCTCGAGGCCCAGCGGGCTGCCGACCGCCACCACCCATTCGCCGACGTCCAGCCTGTCGGAGTCGCCGAGACGGGCGACCACCAGGTTCGACGGCGGCTTCTCCAGCCGCACGACCGCGACGTCGGTCTGCGCGTCCTTGCCGACGACCTGGGCGGTGTACTCCTTGCCGTCGTTCATCGTCACGGTCACCTTCGTCGCGCCCTGCACGACGTGGCGGTTGGTGATGATGTCCCCGTTGGTGCCGATGATGAAACCCGACCCGACGCCGTGGGCCGGGCCCGGTTCGGGCATGCCGCCGCCGCCCTGACCGAAGTCTAAGAAGTGACGGAAGAACGGCGGGACGCCGTCGTCATCGTCGCCGGGGCCGTTGGGCGCGGGCCGCCCGCGGCGATCCGGCCGGCCGCCGCCGCCCCCACCGCGCGCGACCTCGACCTCGATGCGAACGACCGACGGGCCAAGCGCCTTGGCGACGTTCGAGAACGCGCGCGACAGCGCGCGCGCTTCGTTGGGCGCCTCGGTCTTGGGCGTCACCGCGCCGCTCGCCGCCGCGGCCGGCGCGATCCCGATGGAGGGACCGTTCGGCGACGCCTGAAAGAGACCTGGGAGCGCGACGCCCCCGGCCAGGCCGACCACGAGGGCTGCAACGATCGCACGCATGCGGGTACGAATCATGTCTGTTCCTTGTATCGAGTTGGATGAGGTGTCAAGCGGCTGGGGTTGCCCCATCGCCGCGAAACAACCGGTTAACCCCCTGGGGCGGCTGAAAAATTCCGCGCGGGCTTCACGAACTGTAGGGCGAAGCGATCGCTGGTGCCACGGCGTCCGCCCGCCGCGCTGGGCGAAGGGTTCCAGTCACGCTTGTCCTCCGGGTTCCGCATGAAGTCGGCCACCGCGTGCAGCTTGAACCCGGCGCGCTCGACCTCTGCAATCACGAACGCCTCATCGATTCGATGCAGCGTCTTGGCATCGGCGGCTCCGCTGCCGGGGCGCGCCGCGTGATCGACGATGAAATACGAGCCGCCCGGGCGCAGCGCGCCGAACACCGCGCGATTCATGCGGTCGCGGTCGGCGCCCATCCATACGGTGTCGTGATAAAAGAGCACGATGTAGACGCCGTCGAGGTCGCGTGCCTCCGGCGGGAACGGATCGTCCAGCTCACGATCGACGCGGACGACGTTGCGCAGGGCCCGGCGCTGCAGGCGATCGGACCACGGTTTTGCGGCGAACTTCTCCAGCACGAAGCGGTTGTTCTGGGCGAACAGGCGGCCCTGCTCGCCCACCGCGCGCGCCACCAGCTCCGTCGTGTAGCCGCCGCCCGCGCCGAGCTCGCCGAGCTGACCGCCCGGCGCGACTTCCAGGAAGGCGAGCAGCTCCTCGATGTGGCGGCCGGCGTCGAGCGCGCGATCGGCGTCCAGGCGATCCTCGGCCAGCACGACCTGGCGAATGAACGGCGTGACGCCCGGGTGGGCGACGCGGATCACGGACGCCTTCGGCTTGCCGGCGAGGGACGGGCTGTTGCCGTTCGCGCAGGCGGACGCCACCGAACAGACGACCAGCAGCGCCGACCGCGACAGCGTCCAGGTAGTCATCCGTGTGCAAGTCTGCGCATGACGGCCGAGCTTGTCGAGTTCAGGTGCGCGAAAGCACTTGAGGAAAAACTTGTCGGGCCGATACCGCTTCTGTGTCCATGGACGCACGGGAGATGTGCATGCGATCGAACCTGGCTTTGTTGTGGGTGGTGGCGGCGAGCAGCGTGGCTCTGGCGGCGTGCGGAAGCGTCGCGGCCCAGAATGATGCGGGGTCGGGGAACGGCGGGGGCGGCGGCGGCGCGGGCTCCGGGGGCGGCGGCGCGGGAATTGATGGCGGCATTGACGCGGGCCCCCCAACGGTCGAGGAGGCGTGCGGCCAGTACGCGTCCACGTTGTGCAGCCGGCTCGGGGGCTGCGCCCCGTACGCCCTTCAGCTCTTCTACGGCGACAAGGACACCTGCATGTCGCGGGTGAAGCTGGGCTGCATGCTCGATCTCGAGGTCCCCGACAGCAACCAAACGACCGGCGGCATGGCTGCGTGCGCGCGCGACGCAAACAACTCCAGCTGCTCCGACCTGCTGGCGAACGTGTTCCCGGCTTCCTGTCAGATCAAGCCAGGCAACAGGTTGAACGGCGAGCGGTGCGGATCCAGCTGGCAGTGCATGAGCACGCACTGCGAAAGGTCGACCGCCGACTGTGGCGTGTGCGCGCCGCGCGCCGCCGCCGGCGGCACGTGCACCGTCGACGGAGGCTGCATGCAGGGTCTCGTGTGCGCCGCGCAGAAGTGCGTCGCGCCGGCGGTGATGGGCGCGCCCTGCAGCGCGATGGCACCCTGCCGCGCGAACCTCTATTGCAGCGCGATCAGCAACACCTGCGCGACGCCGCTGGCGCTGGGCGCGCCGTGCGGGGGCGATACCAACGGGTGCGACTTCCGGCAAGGTGTTTCGTGCAACACCTTCGCTGCGATGGCGAATCAGAAGTGCGAGACCGTCGCCGCCGCAAAAGGCGGCCAGGCGTGCGGCATCGTCAACAGCACGCTGACCCTCTGTGTCGCGAACAACACCTGTCAGGGCATCTCGCTGATTCCTCTGAAAACGGATGGCGTCTGCCCGAACCCGGCCGGCGACGGCATGCAGTGCACCGACACCGTGCACTGCCTGGCGCCCGCGAACTGCGTCGGCGGCCTGTGCCGGCTACCCAGCACCAGCTCGTGTCCTAAATAACGGGTAGCTCGCTGCCGGCGCGCACCGAGAAGGCGGCGTCGAGCTCGGCGAGGTCCGCGGCGGTGAGCGCGAGGTGCAGCGCGCCGGCGTTCTCCTCGGCGTGCTCGACCGTCGACGCCTTCGGGATCGTGAACAGCGGCGGCTTGCGGGCGAGGAACGCGAGGGCGACCTGGCGTGGGGTGGCGCCATGGCGGGCGGCGACGGCGGCGAGCGCGCGGCCGCCCGCGCGCGACGGCGACGGAAATCGGCCGTGGCCGAACGGGCTGTAGCCGACGACCGCGATGTCGTGCCTGGCGCAATACGGAACCAGCTCGGCGTCGATGTGGCGCTCGCCGAGGTGATACAGCACCTGGTTGCAGGCGATCGGGTGCTTGCGCAGGAGAGCGCGCGCCTCTTCCAGATCGGAGACGTCGAAGTTCGAGACGCCCAGCGCACGGATCTTGCCCTGGTCGACCAGTTCTTCCAGCGCGCCCAGCGTCTCGGCGAGCGGCACGCTGCCGCGCCAGTGCAATAGATAGACGTCGAGGTGGTCGGTGCCGAGGCGCCGCAGGCTCTGTTCGCAGGCGCGCAGCGTGCCTGCGTGGCTGGCGTTCTGCGGGAGCACCTTGCTGACGATGAACAGCTCGCGGCGGGGAATGTCCCTGATCGCCTCCGCGATCAGCTTTTCGGCCGCGCCGCTGCCGTACATCTCGGCCGTGTCGATGTGCGTGAGGCCGCGCGCGATGCCGGCGCGCAGCGCGGCGACCTCGTCGGCCCGGTGCCGCCCCTCCGCCATCTGCCAGGTCCCCTGCCCCACGATCGGCACCTCGTCCGGCATCGGCCCGAAGCGTCGCCTCGTCTTGGTCATGCGTTACATTGAGTCCATGGCGATCGAAAGTGTCAATCCCGCGACCGGCGAGCGCCTGCGCGCGTTCGAGCCGGACGCGCCCGACGCGGTCGCGGCCAAGCTGGCGGCGGCAGCAGCGGCGTTCAAGAGCTGGAGCGGCCGGCCCGTCGCCGAGCGCGCCGCGGTGCTGCGCCGCGCGGGCGAGATCCTGCAGGCCGAGGCGCGGGCGTTTGCCGCCGTCATGACCGCCGAGATGGGCAAGCTGCTCGGGGCCGCCGTGCAGGAGGCGGAGAAGTGCGCGGCCTGTTGCCGGTATTACGCCGACCACGCGGAGGCGTTCCTCCGGCCGGAGGTGATCGCCGAATCGGCGGGGGCCCGCGACGCGGTGATGTTCCAGCCGCTGGGGGCGGTGCTGGCGGTGATGCCGTGGAATTTTCCGTTCTGGCAGGTGATCCGGTTCGCGGCCCCCGCGCTGGCGGCTGGCAACGTCGGCCTGTTGAAACACGCGTCGAACGTTCCGCAGTGCGCGCTCGCGCTGGAGGATCTGTTCGCGCGCGCCGGCGCGCCCGCCGGTGTGTTCCAGACGCTGCTGATCGGTTCCGACCGGGTGGCGGCGGTCATCGGCGACGAACGCGTCGCGGCGGTGACCGTGACCGGCAGCGAGGGCGCCGGGCGCGACATCGCGGCGACCGCCGGCAAACACGTCAAGAAGAGCGTGCTAGAGCTGGGCGGCAGCGACGCGTTCGTGGTGCTGGCGAGCGCGGACCTGCCGCGCGCGGTGGCGACCGCCGTCAAGGCGCGCATCGTCAACAACGGCCAGTCGTGCATCGCGGCCAAGCGCTTCATCGTCGCGGACGCGATCTACGACCGCTTCGTGCGCGAGTTCGCGTCGGCGATGGCGGCGTTGCGGATCGGCGATCCGGCGGCGCCCGACACCGAGCTCGGGCCGCTGGCGCTGGCGGCGATCCGCGACGACGTCGCCGATCAGGTCGACCGGTCGGTGGCGGCGGGCGCGCGGCTGCTGGCGGGCGGCCAGCGGCTGGAGGGGCCGGGCTTCTTCTACCCGCCGACGGTGCTCGCGGACGTGCCGACGGGCGCGCCGGCCGCGCGCGAGGAGGTGTTCGGGCCGGTGGCGGCGGTGTTCCGCGTCGCCGGCATCGACGAGGCGATCGCGCTGGCCAACGCGACCCCGTTCGGCCTGGGCGCGGCGGCGTGGACGCGCGACCGCGCCGAGGCGGACCGATTGGCGCGGGAGCTGGAATCGGGCAGCGTGTTCATCAACGGCATGGTCGCGTCCGACCAGCGGTTCCCTTTCGGCGGCGTCAAGCGCTCGGGCTACGGACGCGAGCTGGGCGTCTTCGGCCTGCGCGAGTTCGTCAACATCAAGACGGTGCGGATGGCGGATCTCGCGTGATTGGCGGGGCGCCGGTCGCGGCGGCGGCGGCGGCGGGATCGGCGGCCGCCGCGTACTCGCCGAAGCTGTCCAGCCGCGCCAGCGACGGGAACACCCAGTTGGTGACGAACGCGACGATGACGGTGATCGCGCCGCCCACGACCACCGACGGCACCGTGCCGAGCAGCCGCGCCGCCACGCCCGATTCGAACGCGCCCAGCTCGTTCGACGAGCCGATGAAGATCTGGTTCACCGCCGACACGCGCCCGAGCATCCCCGACGGCACCATCACCTGCATCAGGGTCGCGCGGAAGTAGACGCTCAGCATATCGGCGGCGCCGCTGGCGGCCAGCAGCACCAGCGACAGCACGAACGACCGTGACAGCGCGAAGCCGATCATGAACGCGCCGAACGCGACCACGGAGCGAAGGAACGTCCGCCCGATCTGGCGGCCCGGCGGGCGGAGCGCGATGAACCCCGACATCAACACGGCGCCGATCGCCGGGGCGGCCCGCAGGGCGCCCAGGCCGGTTGGCCCGACGAACAGGATCTCGGCCGCGAAGATCGGCAGGATCGCGACGGCGCCGCCGAACAGCACCGCGAAAAGGTCCAGGGTGATCGCGCCCATGAAGATCGGTCGCGTGAAAAGAAAAGCGAGGCCCTCGCGCACGCTGGCGACCAGCGCGGCTTCGGAGCGCCCGGACGGCGGGCGGGCCGGGGCCCGGATGCGCCACACGGTCACCAGCGATGTCGCCATCAGCGCTCCGGCGATCGCGTACGAGCGCGTCGGGCCGACCCAGGCGTAGAAGATGCCGCCCAGCGCCGGACCCGCGACGGCGGCGACCTGCCAGGTGCCGGTGCGCCACGCGACCGCGCTGGGGAACAGCGCGCGCGGGACCAGGTCGGCACCCAGCGCGGCGCGCGCGGGCAGCAGGAAGCTGCGGGCGGCGCCGCAGACGACGATGATCGCGTAGATGACGCCCTGAATGAGGGCGCCCGGG
>Ga0111539_10012141_pt1 | contig 10806 bp, 5 predicted proteins | sample RhiMethybrSRZTD1_FD_79667 | JGI IMG/M metagenome (GOLD analysis project Ga0111539, IMG submission 79667) | Populus rhizosphere microbial communities from Tennessee, USA - Rhizosphere MetaG P. TD hybrid SRZTD1 (version 2) (version 2) | ecosystem: Host-associated > Plants > Roots > Rhizosphere >... | reverse complement strand
TGAACTCGGTCTCGATCTTGAAATCCTTGAACTTCTCCTTCGAGATCGGGTTGTAGGTCGGCGGCTCGTTCGACAGGATGCCGTTCTCGATCTTCCAGCCGCCGGATTTCTCGGCGGTCGCGCCCGTCCACACTTCGAGGCCGACGCCGGGGCCGACGAGTACGACCGGTTTGCCGTAACTCTGGCTGCCGTTCGCGTTCGAGGGCGGCCAGGTCGGCTGACGGGTCCCAACCCACTGGATTTCCTTGGCGGGCGGCGCCGGCGGCTTCGCGCCCGCAGCCGCGCCCGCCGCCGGGGCCGCCGTGGCGCCCGGGCTGGACGTGGGGGCGTTGCAGGGCCCAGGCACGTGGTGACCGATCAACTTGCCGTTCTCCAGGTGGGCGCGATAAATCGGCCCGCATTCAACGACCGGACTTTCCGGCAGGCCTTCGCCCCGCCCGTAACGGAACACGAGTTCCTTACCCTCGATCCGTATCCAGGCGAGCGGCGTCGCATGCGCGGAACGATTGAGGAAACGGCCCTCGAGTTGATCGCCCTTCTGCGTGACCTCGAGCCAGTACACCTTATCGGCGTCTGGGCCGGTGCCGCGAAGGTTCCAGCGCCCGACGAACGAGTTCTGACCCTGCTGGGCGACGGCGATCGCGGATGAGACGGCGAGCAGCGCAGCAACGGCGGATCTGATCCGCATAGGAACTCCCTTCCTTTCAGCTTCAACGTGTCCTGGGCCGGCGGCCTGCAGCGACGCGTGATTATCGCTTGGTACGGGCGGATTACAACCGCACTGGCGAAGCGCGAATCGAAGGTCCTGGAGCATGGCTCTTGGACGGCCGCCCGTGACGCCAGGTTGCCGGCGATCGTAGGATGTGCTGAGGACGTGGAAGTTCCGTGCAGCCGACGCTTCACACTCAGCGGGGACCACAATGACTCGAGCGAACGCCGCCGTCAGCGGGGTGACATTGGTGATCGGGCTGGTGGCAATCGCCATCGCATTGCCACGGGCCCAGGCGGGCGCCGCGAAGCCCGCCGCAGGAGCGCGTCAGGGTGCTGTGCCGGACCAGGGCGGGCGCAGTGATGGGCGGGGTGGTGGTCGCGACGCCAATCCGACGGCTGCGCTCTTCATCGAGCAATGCTCAGGCTGTCACGGCACGGACCTGGCCGGCGGCCGCGCGCCCAGCCTGTTCAACGAGCAGTGGCTCGCATCGACGTCCGACGAGCGAATTGCGAGCGCGATTCGTAATGGCGTCCCGAAGACCGCCATGGCGCCGATCAAGAGCTTGAGTGACGAACAGATCTGGCAACTCACGCAGTACATGCGAACGCAGAGCGGCGTCCTGAAAACGCGTCCCGCGTTCGTCGTCAATCTTGACGGCGCGGTGGTGAAGAGCGAGAAGCAGACGGTGCGCATGGAAGTCGTGGCCAAGGACCTGGATACGCCCTGGGGCATCGCGTTTCTGCCCGACGGCCGCATGCTCGTCACCGAGCGGACTGTCGGCGGCGGTCAACTGCGGGTAATCGAGAAGGGCATCCTGCTGCCGCCCGTGAAGGGCACGCCACGTGTGCACGTCCAACAGGATGCCGGGATGTTCGATGTGCAAGTGCACCCGCGGTACGCCGACAACGGTTGGATCTATCTGTCCTACGCGGAGCTGCTTCCCGGCTACTCGCCGCCGGCCGCGCCGGCCGCCGGCGCGGGGCGCGGCGGGGCGACGGCTCCGTCGATGACCGCGATCGTCCGCGGACGCCTGAGAAACAACGAGTGGGTCGATCAGCAGTTCATCTATCACGCGCCGCCGGCGCTCTACACCACAGACGGCTCGCACTTCGGGTCGCGATTTCTCTTCGGACCTGAAGGGCATCTGTTTTACTCGATTGGCGATCGCGGCGTGATGCAGAACGCGCAGGATCTGTCGAACCCGCTTGGCAAGATTCATCGGGTGAATGACGATGGCACGATTCCGAGCGACAACCCGTTCGTGAAGACGCCGAACGCGGTACCGTCAATTTGGAGCTACGGCCATCGCAACCCGCAGGGCCTCGCGTGGGATCCCGTCTCGGGCCGGCTCTGGGAAACGGAGCACGGCCCGACGGCTGGCGACGAAGTCAATATCATCGAGCGCGGACACAACTACGGATGGGGAATCGCGACCAAGGGCACTCAGCCCGGCATCACCAAGAGCTCGGAACCCGGGATGGACGAGCCGGTCGTTTATTACATCCCGACGTACGCACCGGCGGGCATCTCGTTCGTGACAAGCGATCGCTATCCCGCCTGGAAGAATACGAGCTTGTTCGTCGGCGGTCTCGCCGGGCAGGCCCTTCGCCGTCTCGAAATCTCTGGCAGCCGGGTGACGCGCCAGGAAGTGATCTTCAATCAGTACGGCCGCGTTCGCGATGTGGTCGAGGGACCGGACGGCTGTCTGTACCTCGCCATCAACCACGCCACTGGTGCAGGAACGGCATACGGCCTCATCGCGCCGGTGCCTGGCTGGGTCGTCCGGCTCGTGCCGGTGCCGTAGCTGGCTCGATTCGATCGCGGCCAAGATAACTGGCATGCCTCGGTAGACCAGTACGAGAGACCAAACACCAGGCGCCGTCTCCAGCTGGTTCCCGGCCAAGCCAAAGGTGGCCTTCGAACGACGCGAGCCGACGAGATGTGGCACATCGACACCATCGTCATCCGTCTGCTCGACGGAACTCGCGCCTACCTGCAGGCAGTGATCGACAACTTCTCTCGACGGATCTTGGCGTGGCGAGTCGCTGATACGTTTGCGCCGGTGAACAGTGCGGCGGTGTTGGTCGAAGCCAGTAAGGCGCGGCACGTACGCACCGCCCCAGGCCGTGACTACTGGCGCGGACGTGTTAGTGCTCTGGGACACGACGCTCTCGACCGATGCCGGGAACGTCGAAGGACCTGCCCGGCGGGCGGGGCGCTGCGCCGGTGACGCTCGCGGGTGGTTCGACGGCCCGGCGCGCGCGGCCGGGCGAAAACCGGGGGTGAGCCGACGGCAGTGGACGGCGACGCTGAAGAACTAGCGTCCGGCCCGCCGGCCTCCCGCTTCTGTTTGCTGTCGCACAGCGTCAGAATGCGATATGTGATGGCCGTGCTCGGCGGCGGGTTCTCACCGAGACCCAGCGTGTGCAGCATTTCGTGAATCACGAGCGCTTGCGCGAGGCGGGCGTTGCTGCGCCAGACGCGCTCGAACTTACGGCCGCAGACGAACACCACGCGTCCACTCCGGATGGTGACCGCGAACGTCATGTCGTCTGCGCACGCCGCTGCCTCGGCTCCGTCGCGGAAAAGGAGCAATGTGAGGTAACTCCGTGGGTCAACGCCGTGCGCCCCGAGACGATCGGCGAGAGACCGTTCCTTCTCGTCCCGGAACTCCGACAGCACTCCGCGACAGCGTTCGTTGTCCAGCCATCGTGCCGCCCCCGTCAAGGCGAACTCGACCGCGGCGCGCGTGGAAGGATCTTCGATATACACCCGTGGCCAAGCATCGGACGCCGCGAGCGGCTCGGACGCATTCAGCCAAGTGCACGCGACGACGACACACACCCGGAACCAGGCGGGCGCACACGCCCGTCGAGGTCGGACCAAGGTACGCATGAGCGGCTCCTTCGCCGGTGAGCCGCTTGGCCAAGCGCGAACCGGTGCTACAATCCGTCAACCTAAGTAACACTAGGGGTCGGTAGAAGTCCTTCCGGATTTGTTGCGTCTTTCTTCATTCTGGTGAGCGTCAGTGCGGATCCGTTTCGCGGATTGCGTTCTCGACACGGCCGTGCGCGAGCTGAGACGAGGCGGCCAGGTGAGACCTCTGTCGCCCAAGGCCTTTCGTCTGCTCGAAGTGCTCACCGAGCGGCGTCCACAGGCGGTTGCGCAGGCTGAGCTGCGCCGCGTGCTCTGGCCGCAGACTGTGGCCGGCGGCACGACTCTGGCGCGACTGGTCACCGAGGTGCGCGCCGCCCTTGGCGATCACGCGCGGCCGGCCCAGTTCGTCCGCACGCTGCACCGCTACGGCTACGCGTTCTGCTCCGAAGCGGTTGAAGAATCGGCGTCCGAACGGGCACCACTCTGCGGATACGCGCTTCAGTGGGGACTACGGCACGTGCCACTGAGAGCCGGCGAGAACATCATCGGGCGAGTGACCGGTGCCGTTATCAGCGTCGCTTCATCGAAGGTGTCGCGACGGCACGCACGGATTGTCGTAGCCGACGAGGGCGTCACCCTCGAGGACCTCGGCAGCAAGAACGGTACTCGCCTCGGTCAGCAGCCGATCGACGGGCCCGTCGAGCTACATCATGGCGACCACATCACGATCGGGCCGGTGCTGCTGATTTTCAGAGTCTCCAATGACGAAGCCGCAACATCCACGCTCGGGCGTGCCACGAAGCCTCCATGCCGCTGATTCGACGTGACCGGATCGGATCGTGTCCGATCGTCGTCGTCCCGCCGGCGCTGATGTTCGGGGGAGCAGTTGGCGGAGCCGGGCCCGCGGAGGCGTCGTGGCGCTGACGGCCGGCACTCGTCTGGGTCCGTATGAAATCGTTGCCGCCGTCGGGGCGGGAGGGATGGGCGAGGTCTATCGTGCGCACGATCCCCGCCTCGGTCGCGAGGTCGCGATCAAAGTCGTCCGGAGCGGCGCAGCGGAGAGCCAGCGCTCTCGCGAGCGCTTCGAGCGCGAGGCAAAGGCCGTCGCTGCGCTGTCCCATCCCAACATCGTGGCTATCCATGACGTCGGCACCGCCGACGGACAGATCTATGCGGTCATGGAGCTGTTGGACGGCGAGACACTTCGCGCGCGGCTCGAGCGCGGCCCGCTGTCGTGGCGGAAGGCGATTCAGGTGGCGTCCGCCGTTGCTGAGGGTCTCGGCGCCGCGCATGCGAGAGGCGTGGTGCATCACGACCTGAAGCCGGCGAACATCTTTCTTACAGCGGATGGCCTGGCGAAGGTGCTTGATTTCGGCCTCGCGACGCTCCCCGAGCCCGCGGCCGTTGATCCGCGCGACTCGCTCACGTTGCCGCAGACGAATCCGGACGCTGCACCCGGCACCCTCGGCTACATGTCACCCGAGCATGTCGCGGGCACTACTACGGATGCTCGCAGCGATCTCTTCGCCCTGGGTTGCGTGTTGTACGAGATGGTGAGCGGCGCGCGGGCGTTTGCACGAAAGACGCCGGCGGAAACGATGGCGGCGATTCTCAACGATGATCCACCAGAGCTCGCAGTCGGCGTACCGTTCGAGCTACGCCGGTTGATCGCCCACTGCCTCGAGAGGGATCCTGACGCGCGCTTCCAGTCCGCACGCGATCTGGCGTTCCATTTGGGTGCGCTTCTCGATCCCGCCTCTTCGGTCGAGGGAACCGGAGCTTCACTGGTCCGGCCAACCAGACCGCGCCGTGTCGTGTGGCTCGCGGGCGGTGCGGCTGCCCTGGCGGCTGTCGCGGCGTCGGGCCTGCTGCTCCGGAGTGGACGGCAGCCAGCACTCGCGCCCGCGACACAGTCATACCTGTTGCTCCCGGACGGGACGGTTCTGGCCGGGGCGCAGATCGAACCCTCCGCGGCGGCGCCGATTGCCCTCTCTCCGGACGGGCGGCAGCTTGTGTTTGCCGTCAACCAGCCAGGAGGAAGGTCCTCGCTGTGGGTCCGTAGTCTCGACTCTCAGGCGGCGCGGAGACTGGAAGGAACCGAGGACGCCGCCGGACCGTTCTGGTCACCGGACAGCCGATTCATCGGGTTCAACTCCGACGGGCGGCTCAAGACGATCGCCGCCTCCGGCGGCCCACCTCAGACGCGGAATGACACCAGGGTGCCGAACGCTTTGTTTCCCGGTGGGGCGTGGAGCCCGGCTGGCGACATCCTGTTCGGGCAGTACTTGCTGCCGATCCTTCGATTCCAGCCGTCGGGTGGCCCTCCGGTGCCGGCCACTGAGATGGATCGCTCCAGAGGAGACACCCGTCATTGCTGTCCGGCCTTTCTGCCAGACGGGCACCACTTCCTGTTCTTCGTCTCGGGGACGAGCCCTGAGAAAACCGGGGTCTACGTCGGCTCAGTGGACTCGAGAGTCTCGACGTTCCTGGTGCGGTCCACTGGAAACGCCTCGTTCGCTCCGCCGGGTCATCTGCTCTTCCGCCGTGGAAGCATGCTCATGGCGGTGGCGTTCGATGCCAGACTGCTGCGAGTCACCGGTGAGCCGACGCCACTCGTCGATCAGGGCGGCGCCTTCTCGGCCTCGTCTACGGGCGTACTGGTGTACGCGCCCGCGGCTGAGAGCAGCCGACTGGTGTGGCTCGATCGGAAGGGGAATGAGATTGAAGAGCTCCCCATCACCGGTGTGCTTCGCTACCGACGCCTGTCGCATGACGGCCGCCGGCTCGCGGCATCGGTACCGGACCCGCAGACCGGGTTGCTCGACCTCTGGGTCTTCGACCTGGTTCGCCACATCGGCAACCGGCTCACCTCCCACTCCGCGGACGAAACTGGCCCCGTCTGGTCCTCAGACGACGAGCGAATCGTCTTCTCGTCCAATCGGACGGGGCGGTTTGACATCTATCAGAGGCCGTCCGACGGGACAGGGGATGAGGAGCTGCTCTACGGGTCAGCCGCGTCGAAGGGCGTTGGATCCTGGTCACGAGACAGCCGTTACCTGGTCTTCAACACGGACGGCGAAGCAGAGGGGGAGCTGTGGAGTCTCTTGCTGCCCGAGCGGAAGCCCACCCGTCTCCTCCGCACGTCGTCTCTCCTGTGGGACGGGCAGATCTCGCCGGACGGGCGTTTCGTCGCCTACATGTCGGGGGAAGCGGAAGGCAGGCTGGAAGTGTACGTCCAGTCGTTTCCTTCGGGGCCCAAATGGCGACTCTCCATGTCCGGCGGCCTCTATCCAAGATGGGGGCCTGACGGGAAGGAGCTCTTCTTCGTTGAGGACGGCACCCGCTCATTGATGGCCGTGGACCTGACCTCGGCAGGCAGCGTCGGCGGCGCGAGGCCGCGTGCGCTCTTTTCCCTGCCGGCATCGTACCGGGACAAGTGGTACAACACGGCCGACGGACGCCGCTTCCTCTTCGCGAAGCCTGTGACAAGGGAGGGCACCTACATGCTCACTCTCGTGCAGAACTGGCCGGCGCTCCTGACGCAGTAATTTACACAGGCCTGATGCGTTCCCGTTGACGCGAACGTTCATGATCTACGCGAAGCCTGCCGGCACCTACAGGAGCCGGCGCAGAGCAGCGCCGACATCCGGATCGAGAAGCTCGTTCGTCTCAGATCCGCGAATCTGCGTCTCTACGGTGATTTCTTCAACGTCACCAACCGTATCGTCGCTAGCCGTCAACAATGCGTCGGGTTCGAGCTTCGGGCAGCCGCGCGGGTTCAGTGCCCCGCGGCTTCGCGTGACGCTCTGACTTCCAGGCAGATCCCGCCTTTCGTTCAGCCCACGACAACCCCTTCTCGGTAGCTGGCGGGTCTTCGCCGCCACTCCTCCTTACCAACTGCGCTGGCGTCCGCTGACGCCTTCCTTGCCGGTATTTCGATTTACCCATCAGTGGCCCTTTACGCCTTGCGGCCGGGGGCAGAAATCGATGACTCGTGTGCAAGGAGCAATCCATCATGACCGTCGCTCGACGCTGTTTATCCCGCATCCTTGTCACGGCAGCACTAGGCTTCCTGGTGTCCGTGCCGGCCGCGCAGGCGCAGCAACAGCCTTTCGTTCCGGATGTGGAAGCCCAGTTCAACGCGCTGTCGTTTCGTCCGGATCCACTCGGGTTCGACATCGCCAACTCGCCCGATCCCACAACCTGCAAACACTACGAGGGCATCGCCCGCCTGCAGGGCGCGGACGGCACACCGTATTTCGTGCTGACGCGCAGCGGCAACTACACGCCTCCCTGCTTCTTGACCGGTGATGAGCCCGGCAGCCTGACAGTCGTGCGGATGGGATCGCGCGACAAGAACGGCGAACGGCTCCGGAGCAACCGACTCAAGAAAGGCCGCGATCTGGCCGACACCTTCTCGGATCCCGACTGCGTCGCGCCGAACTATCCCAATTGCCTGAAGGATGTGGCGGTCGCGTACCGGCGATTCAACGGCTACGGCGGCTGGCCCATCTACGGGCACCCGGAAAGCATGCAAACGCTCGGGAACATTCTCGTCGTCGGCGTCGACACGCCGCTCGAGGAAGACTGGGATCGCGATCCCAATGCGCCGCCCATGCGCGTGCTGTTCATGAACGCCGAGGACCCTGAGCACCTGGAGATCATCAACGAGTTCGTGCCGGCCAGGGACCCGGTCAACAACCGCGATATCAATGGCGGCATCGTCGCGATCACCCCTCTTGCCAGTGGCCGCTACCTGATGATGATCACCGGGGCGAGCCGTCCTGATTTTCCGTTCGCCGTGTTCAACGAGAAGATGTGGTTCTTCGAATCGAATTCGACGACCGCTGATGCGAACGGCCCGACGGATCTCAGGGTGCCGACGCTCACATGGAGGCAGTTGGACATGTGGGAGGCCGACTCTGGCTGCGTGCCGATCTACGATGCGCAGGGACGCATGGTCGAATGCCGTCCGAACCTTTCACCGGACGAGCAGTACGCCGGGCAGAACTGGCCGGTGTTGAAGGGCCGCGAGCATCAGATGTTCAACTTCATCCGCCAGGGCGACATCAACGGCACCCTGTACCTGGCCGGCGCCCGCGGCGGCATCGATCTCGTGCTCGGCACCCGGATTGGCGATGACATCATCGACTTGTATCGCGTCGATGTCGTTGGCGACGAGATCAAGTTGAAGCTGGTCTCCAGCACGCCCAAGGACTCGCATCCAAATGCGCAATCGACCCTGCTCACCGGCGGGGAATCGAACTTCGCAGCGGCGTCGGGGTTCTATGTCAGCCCGAGCGGCGAGCTGCTCTTCTATGCCACCGCACACGAGAACGACGGCCCCGCCGGCATCACCACCGTCGGTGAATGGCGGCATCACGACATGGTGCGCCCGGGCAGCCCCACGCTTCTCCCGGGAGTGAAGATCCTTCCTCCCGCCGGCGCCACCTTCGAGGTCCCCGAGGGTGACTCGACAACGCTCGCAGGTCTGGGCGAGCAGCCCGCGACGAAGGCGTGGATCCAGTTGTTTTCGGATGACTCCTACTCCGGACGATACGTCGTCGTTGACTTCCTCGACTGGAGCAAGGACAACTTCGACAACTTCAAGGACCTCGATGGATCGTACGCCGATCTGCATTTCGGATTCAGCGACGAGGCGAGCTCGTGGCGATGGTTCGCACCGTACAGCACCCGCATTCGCGCCAATGACGACGACTTCGGCGACAGCGGCTTTCCAGGCGAACATACGCGGACGCTTCGCGGCACCGGGCAGCCTCGGAGGAATTCCGATCTGAGCTCCGTGTTGAACGATACCGGCAGCGCGTCCATGGGAGATGCCATCACATCGGTGGAGTTCATGGACGACGTCGGCCTGTATTACAGCGGTCGGCCCGAGTTGTACTGGGACGCCACTCTCGACGGCAGTTTTGGGACCGTGGGCAACATCGCGACGTTCCGAGCCACCGAGCTCGATGGCCCGAGTGTCGTCCAGGTTCCCGTCAAGGCCGTTCATCACGTCGATGGCCAGGCCGGGTACGCCAAGGCTCCGGTTCGCGTCGTCAATGTGGCGCCCATCATCACGCTGTTCGGCATTTTCAATAGCCTGAACCAGCAGCTGGGCACGACGGTGCCGTTCTTTGTCGCGGGCCTCCCCGTCACCGTACGCGGGTCGTTCACGGATCCCGGCAAACCCGATCGTCAAACGGCCGGCATCAATTGGGGCGACGGCGTCTCGACCCCGAGCGCGCTGTTCAACAGCTTCTCTGATGCCTTCGGCGGAGCGACGGGCCAGTTGAAGCACACACGCAAGTATGCCGGCGCGGGCACCTTCACCCTGACGCTTGGCGTCACAGACGATGATGGCGGCGCAACTGCACGGTCGGTCGCGGTGCCGGTGCTCACGTCCGAGCAGGCGCTGGTCCGGATGATCGAGATGCTCGACCAGATCATCGCGAGCACCACGAATCCCGCCCTGAAGCGGGTGCTGCTCGAGGCGCGCAAGACGCTGGTGTGGAATGGCGACAGCGGCGCGCTCGACAAACTCAGGCTCAAGGATTTCCAGGCGGCGCTCGTCAAGCTCGGTCTGACGCTCGACTCGCTCCGGTCCGCCCGGTCCGCAGGGGCGAACGTCGGCACCCTGATGGCGCTCGTCGAGCAGGTGATGGCGTCGCTCCTGTGAGCGTGCGGCGTCACCTCCAGCTCGACTCAGGTCACACGGCGGCGGCATTCAGCCGTCGCCGTTCATGACGAGCCAGCCAGATCGTTTGCCTCGTGATATACGTACTCTCATGACTCTGACCATCGCGTTCCTGCTCAGTGCCGCCTTCATCCAGCCTGCCGCACCGAAGGCTGGCCCGTGGAAATCGCTCTTCGACGGCAAGAGCATGAGCGCGTGGCGCATCTTCAAGACCGACAACGCTCCGAAGATGTGCGACACGCCAGGCGCGAAAGACTGCTGGGAGATCGTCAACGGCGTGCTGCGGAAGGACAGCCACGCGAACGACATCGCGTCGAAGGAGCAGTTCGGCGATTTCGAGTTCGAGCTCGAGTGGAAGATCGGCGACGCCAGCAACAGCGGCGTGTTCTACCGCGGCACCGACGAGTTCAACCAGATCTACTGGAGCGCGCCCGAGTATCAGCTGCTCGACAACGTGAACGCGGCCGACAACAAGAAGGACAATCACCTCGCGGGATCGGTCTACGACCTCTACGCG
>Ga0111539_10012139_pt1 | contig 10807 bp, 7 predicted proteins | sample RhiMethybrSRZTD1_FD_79667 | JGI IMG/M metagenome (GOLD analysis project Ga0111539, IMG submission 79667) | Populus rhizosphere microbial communities from Tennessee, USA - Rhizosphere MetaG P. TD hybrid SRZTD1 (version 2) (version 2) | ecosystem: Host-associated > Plants > Roots > Rhizosphere >... | reverse complement strand
TCCATCTCGGCCGCCAGCCGTGTGCGGTCGATCTTCCCGGTGGAGGTCTTCGGCAGGCTGGATTGAAAGGTGATCGTTTCGGGAACCATGTAGCGCGGCACCAGGCCCGCGCAGTGGGCCTGCAGCGCGCTCGCCGTCGGCCCCTCCTCCGGCCGCACGGCGACGACGGCCCGCAGCCGGCTGCCGACCTCCTCGTCGCGCACGGCGATCACGACGGCCTCCACGACCGCGGGGTGGGCGTAGAGCGCCGCCTCGATCTCGCCCAGCTCGATGCGATAGCCGCGGCTCTTCACCTGGCTATCACGCCGGCCGAGGAACAGATACTCACCGTGCTCGTCGAGCGTGACCAGGTCGCCGGTGCGGTAGAGCCGCTCGCCCAGGTGGGGGGCGAACGAGTTGGGCACCAGCGCGCGGGCGGTCTTGTCGGGATCGCCCCAGTAGCCGGGCGTCAGCGACGGGCCACGCACGAACAGCTCGCCGGTGGCGCCGTGCTCCACCAGCCGTCCGTCCTCGCCGACGGCCAGCACCTCGGTGTTGGCGCAGGCGCGACCGATGGGCAGGCGCTCCTGACCGGCCAGACGGAAGCGGTCCACCCGGTGGTAGGTGCACACGTTCGTCTCGGTCGGTCCGTAGAGGTTGTAGAGCTCCGTATGCGGCAGCAGGTCGGCCAGCTGGCGCAGGTACTTCATCGGGAAGACCTCACCGGCAAACAGCACGAGGCGCAGCCGGTCGAGGTCACGGGCCGCGAGGTCGCCGTGCATCACGAGATACACGAGCGCGGAGGGGACCGAGTACCACACCGTGATGCGCTGCTCCTCGATGAAGGCGGTCAGGCGCTGGGGGAACAGCGCGGTTTCCTCCGGGATCATCGACACGGTGGCGCCGGCCTCGATCGCGTTGTAGACGTCGAATACCGACAGGTCGAAGTGCAGGGGCGCGTGATTGGACAGGTGATCCTCGGGGCGGATCGCAAACGTCGCGGCGCACCAGTCCACGAACGTCAGCGCGTTGCGATGGGTCAGCATCACGCCCTTGGGCTGCCCGGTGGAGCCCGAGGTGTACAGGATGTACGCAAGGTCGCCCTCGACACTCACCTCCGGCGGCGGCGCGGCCGGGAACGCGCCGAGCGCGCTCCACGGCATCTCGTCGGGCCCGCCCGGCTCGCCGCTCACCAGCACCGTGCAGCTCACCGCCGCGGGCGGCAGGGCACGGCGCTTGTCGGCCGTCGTCACCAGCGCCCGCAGACCGCAGTTCTCCACGATGCCCGCGATCCGGCGTACCGGCGCGTGCGGATCGAGCGGCACGTATACCGCGCCAGCCTTGAAGACGCCCAGCATCGCGACCACCGACTCGACCGACTTCGGAAAGAACAACCCGACCCGGTCGCCGCGGCCCACGCCGCGATCACGCAGGAGGTGGGCGAGCTGGCTGGAGCGCGTCTCCAGCTCGGCGTAGGTCAGGCTGGAGCCCCGCGCGCGCACCGCGAGCTGGTCGGGATGCCGCTGTACCGAAGAGGTCAGCAGCTGCTGGAGGAGATAGGCCATGGATAGCTCACAGTAGCGGCAGCAGCGAGATCAGCTCCGCCGCGTCACCGTTACGGGCAGGAAGCGTGGAGGCCACTGCCCGGGCCGGGGCGGCCAGGGCGGAACGGTTGCGCCAGCGGATGCGGGCCGGCACTCCCACCACGGTGAGGTTGTCGGCGACGTCGGTCATCACCACGCTGTTGGCGACGACGCGCACGTTATTGCCGATCGCCGCCCGGCCGATCACCTTGGCGCCGGGGCCGAAGTAGACGTTGTCACCAACCGATCGGACCCCGTGCGTGATCGCGACGCCGTGCTGGACCACGCAGTTGCGGCCGATCCGGGTCTCGGCGATGAAGACCCCATGGGTGGAGTGCACGACCAGGCCGGGCCCGATCTCGGCCCGGGGGGAGATCTCCACCCCGGTGACGATGTAAACCACCCGCTGCATGATGACGGCAAGCAGCAGCAGAAGCTGCCGGAGAATCGGGATCCGCACCCGCCATACCGCGGCGGCCAGCCGATAGCTCAGCACGGCGACGACGCCCGGATGAAGCGGTGTCTTGACCCACAAGTTGAGCCACCCCGGCGGCTGCCCGTTGACGGCACGGGCGTGCTCGAGGTCGGCGCGGACGTTGTCGAACATTCAACCCCCCCTCACGGTGCTGTCCACCGGGGAGGAATCGCAAGAGTTGTACCGCCAGGGGTGGGTCGGAAAACCTCGCGAAATTGGGCCCTCCACCCCTCAGGCTGCAATGGGATGGCCCATGTCACTACCCGCTTGCCCAGGATTGGGGGCTACTGACCGGGGCCCCCAGAGGGGGATCGGGGGCGGCACGGTGAGCCCGTGGACGCCCCGCGCAGTGGCCTACCTAGCTGGCCTGGCCCCCGCGAGGCAGGCGACGACGGTGGAGGCCCCGGCCCAGCGGCCGAGGGCGTCGACGGCGCGGGCCGTGACGGCATGCCGGCCCGGACCGTAGACGTCCAGGGAGAAGTCGAACGAGGCCTCACGCTCCGTCCAGGCCTCGGCAAGGTCGCCGTTCACGCAGAGATAGAGGCGCAGCGGAAGACGGGCACCCGTGACGCGCAGGTGGATCGTGACGACCCCGAGTGCGGAGTCGGCAATCGGATCGCCCGTGGTCATCGAGAGTCGCAGGCACGGAGGCCGTGCCCCCGTCCGTTCCCGCGGGTTCGAGCGAGCGTGGTCCAGCGAGATCACGGTACCCAGCTCAATTCCTCACGGTGACGGTGAAGCTGGTGCGTCCAGTGTTGCCGGTTGCGTCTCGCACCGTGGCCGTCAACGTGTGCGCGCCGTTGGCGACCGAACGCGTCGTCCACGGAATGGTGACCGGACCGCGCTGCGAGACGGTCAGCATCCCGATCGTTGCGCCATCCACGGCGAGCGTGAACGTGTTGGCGCTACCGCTCGTTCCGTCGACCCATAGGTTGACCAAGGGCGTGCCGCCCACCGTGGCGCCACTGGTCGGATTGGTGATGGCGACCTTCAATGTGCCGGTCGCAGCCGTCGGCGGCGGCGCCGTGCCGTTGCGCACGGTCACCGTCACGCTGCCGCTGCCCGTCTTGCCCGCAGCGTCGCGGACCGACGCCGTCAGCACCCGGCTGCCGTCGGCCACAATTCTGGTGTTCCACGCGATCATCACGGGACCGGTCGAGGACGTCGGGATCGTGGCCACGTCCTGGCCACCGACGTTCAGGGTGTAGACCTTGGAGCCGGTGACGGCACCCGCCACCCAGACGATCGCTTGGTGGATGCCGCTGACCGTCGCCCCGTTGGCCGGCTGGGTCACCGTCACCGTCAGGCCGCCGCCCGTCGGCGGTGGCGAGTTGGGTATGGGCTGGGACGCCGCACCATTGCGTACGGTGACCATCACCCCCCTACCGCCCGTCTTGCCCGCAGCGTCGCGGACCGACGCCATCAGCACCCGGCTGCCGTCGGCCACACTCCGCGTGTTCCACGGGATCGTCACCGGACCGGTCGAAGCCGTCTGCATGGTGGCCACGGTCTGGCCGGCGACGCTCAGCGTGTAGGCCTTCGACCCGGCGCCGGCACCATCCACCCACACGATCGCGTTGTGGCTGCCACTGACCGTCACGCCGTTGAGCGGCTGGGTCATCCAGACCGTCACGCCGCCGCCTGTCGGCGAGTTGGGTATGGGCTGGGACGCCACACCATTGCGCACGTTCACCGTCACGCTGCCGCTGCCCGTCTTGCCCGCAGCGTCGCGGACCGACGCCGTCAGCACCCGGCTGCCGTCGGCCACACTCCGCGTGTTCCACGGAATTGTCACCGGACCGGTCGAGGCCGTCTGCATGGTGGCCACGGTCTGGCCGGCGACGCTCAGCGTGTAGGCCCTGGTCCCGGCGCCGGCACCACTCACAAACACGATCACGTTGGGAGTGCCGCTGACCGTCGCGCCGCTGGTCGGCTGGGTCACCGACACCGTCAGGCCGCCGCCCGTCGGGGGCGGTGGCGAGTTAGGCGGCGGTGACGCCGCGCCATTGCGCACGGTCACCGTCACGCTGCCGCTGCCCGTCTTGCCCGCAGCGTCGCGGACCGACACCGTCAGCGCCTGGCTGCCGTCGGCCACACTCCGCGTGTTCCAAGGGATCGTCACCGCACTGGTCGAGGCCGTCTGCATGGTGGCCACGGTCTGGCCGCCGGCACTCAGCGTGTAGGCGTTGGACCCGGCGCCGGCACCAGTCACAAACACGATCGCGTTGTGGCTGCCACTGACTGTCGCGCCGTTGAGCGGCTGGGTCACCGACACCGTGAGGCCGCCGCCCGTCGGGGGCGGTGGCGCCGGGCCATTGCTCACGGTCACCGTCACGTTCCGGATGCCCGTCTTGCCCGCCGCGTCACGGACCGACGTCGTCAGCACGTGGCTGCCGTCGGCCACACTCCGCGTGTTCCACGGGATCATCACGGGACCGGTCGAGGCCGTCTGCACGGTGGCCAGGGTCTGGCCGCCGGCGCTCAGCGTGTAGACCTTGGCCCCGGCGCCGGCACCACTCACAAACACGATCGCGTTGGGAGTGCCACTGACCGTCGCGCCGTTGGTCGGCTGGGTCACCGAGACCGTCAGGCCGCCCGTCGGCGACGGTGAGTTGGGCGTGGTGGTGTTGGACACGATGACGTCTCGCAAGGCCAGGGCCTGGCGCCCGGATCCGTCCCTGACCGACCCCGTCAGCGTGTGATTGCCGTCGGGGAAGTTGGTCGTGTCCCAGCTGAACGTCGGATTGGTGCCTGTGTACACGCCTCGACCGTTGATCGCGAGCACGTACGTGTAGCCGCCGCTACCACCAGCGGCCGCGAGCGTCACCGTCGTCATATCGCGGACGGTCGCGCCGTCGGCGGGATTGACGAAGGCGAGCGTGGGCGCGACGGGAGCATTCGGCGTACCCGGGTTGGGGCTCTGCGTACCGCCCCCCGGTCCGCTCGTTCCGCCGTTGCCGAGCACGTAGACGTGAGCCTGGTACGGACCGAAGGAATCGGTGAACGTGTTGCCCGACGCGGACAGCAGCGTGCGGTTCTCGGCGTTCACGGTGACCCCGCCCGGCGCGGTGTTCCACGTGAAGGTGGCGCTCGCCGCCACGTTCTTGGTGTTGTAGGCGAACACGTAGCCGCGACCGTTGACGATCTTGACCTTGGTGCGGATTGCGCTCGGGTTGGAATTGCCGGTGAGCGCCCCTGGCGCGTCATCGGCGAGGAGGACCGGCTCCAGCGCGGCGACCTCGTTGATCACCGTCTTGAGGTTGTTCATGTATCCCGTCTTCTGGGCGCACCAGCCCGCGCAGACTTCCCTGAGCCCGTTGACACCGAGGTTCCACCAGAACAGACCGCGCGCGCCTTCGACGACCGCCATCCAGGCGTGATTGCGCATCTCCGGCAGCGTGGGGAAGCGGCCCTGATCGGTGAACTTGAAGAACTGCAGCACGGTCATGACCGGCCGCGCGTCCTTGACGGCGTCGCGGGTCCTGGCGGTCCAGTCGCCGACTTCGCTGTGGTCGTAGCCGCCGCTCGGCTCGATGTGGTACAGCGGGTACGGGTCGGTCGACAGAATGTCCGCGCTGTCGCGCCAGAGCATCAGGTCCGGTCGGGCGAAGTTCGTCATGAACGTGAGGCTGTCGGGATCCAGCCGGCGCAGCCGATCGTACTGGGCGAAGGCGCCCGGGATCAGCGTCGAGATACACTCGTCGACCGTGTAATAACCGCCGCTGTTGGGGTGCGCGCCGATGTCGCGCACGTACGCATCGGAGCTGTTGATCAGGAATTGCTGACCGGCCGGGAACTTGTCGAAGCAGTTGCCCGTCTGCAGATACATGACGTCGTGCTTGGCGAGGTTGTCCATCATCGCCTTCATCGCACTGGCCGGCGCCTCGCCATACCAGTAGTTGAGGTAGAAGTTGATGTTCATGCCGTTCATGCGCCGCTCGCCGGTCGGCGACCACAGCAGGTTTTCCCAGAACGCATCGGTGGTGTTGTAGTTCAGGCCGGAGTCGTAGACGCCGAGCACGAAGCGCGGCACGCCGTGCACGAGGACGCGGTTCTTGGCATCGAACGACACGTTCATCGACGCCCGGGCCGACCCCGGCACCCTGGACACGCGGTACGCCGGATAGGTCGAGACGACGGCGTTGTTCGAGCGGTTCACGAGCGAGAAGGTGACCAGGTAGGCACGGCCGGGCTGCATCGAGCCGCCCTCGAGGTCGGCCACGAAATTCGGCGCGGCGGCGTAGTCCTGACTCCGGAGCTCCTGGCCGGAGACCTCATCCTTGAGCACGCCCCGCACGAGGTAGCCCGCGAAGTCGTCACCGGGAGGCGTGACGGTCAGGTCGAACTTCATGGTCTGCGACTGATCGTCGAACAGCATGCCCCGGAAGTTCGGATAGAGCATGAAGACCTGGACGTCGGGGCTCTTCTGCTCCTCGAGCTTCAGGTCGTCGAACCAGACCGTGCCCGTGAGGTTGTTGAAGTTCTCCAACCTGATCGTCACGATGGCGTCCGTGCTGACCACGATGTCGGGGACCTCGAACAGCGTCCAGTCCCGGGTGCCGCCGATCAGGTCGGTTTGCTTCCAGTCTGAGAGGGCCGGACGGCGATCGAACTGCAGCCTCACGCCCCGGGTGGTGCCGGTGCTGATCCCCTGCGTCCGGATCCAGCCCGAGAGCTTGTAGATGCCTTGCTTGAGCGCCACGGCCTGCGTCGCGCTGACGAAACTGCCGGTGGCCCGGTAACTGTAGCTGCCCGAATGTTTCACCTGTTGATCCATAGCCCAACCCGCACCCGTGCTCCAGGAGGCGGGCACGCTTCCACTCAGCGTTTCAAAGCCGCTGTTCCTGAGCTGATTGGGGCCGAGCGACTGACCCGGTAGTGCGGTGAGGCCGCCACCGATGAGGCCGGTCGTTTGCGCCGAGGCCGGAATCAGGCTCCCGAGCGCGAGGAGGACCGAGCCAATGAGCATAGCCGTCCGCCGCATGCGCACCCCCAGTAACTGGTAGTTTTTACAACAGGCTTGGGAACCGGTTTGCTTAGCAGGTGTCTGGGCAATCAGTGCGCCAGCCCTGTGAGACCCCTATATGCGTGTAAATAAATAGGTTGGAACTTCTACGATTCAATCTGCCGACACATCGTTGACGCGGCGAAGTCGTCGGCTTGACACGTTTGGGCGGACCACGGGTCCCCCGTGGGCGCTCTGCTGCGGTGGGCGCTCTGCCCAAGGAATACCGAGGGTCTGCACGCGCTGACCCGATCTTCCTCTTGCCTATACGAGTCGGGGCTCGTTTTCTCCACAACCATAGGGGTTTGGCTCCTGGCACCCGAATTGCCGGGACGGTCCCCATGATCAAGGTTGTCCGCGCGCCCGAGGTTAACAAATCGTGGAATCGCTTCGTCGAGCATCACCCCCGCGCCACGGTCGCGCACCTGGCCGGGTGGGGTGAGATCGCACGCGAGGTCTACGGGCACGAGAGCATCTACCTCACGGCGCAGGACGGCGATGGTGACGTGGTCGGCGTATTACCGCTCATCCTGGTGCGAAGCCGGCTCTTTGGGCGCCGCCTGGTCTCGATGCCGTTCCTGGACTACGGCGGGGTGCTGGCCGAGCCGGACCGCGGCATCGAGATGGCCCTGGCCGGGGAGGCCCTTCGGGTGGCCCGCGAGTCCGGCGCGAAGACCCTGGGGCTACGCCAGCTTCACCCCGAGGCCCTCACGTGGCCCACGACCGAAGGTCGCGTCACCATGCTGCTCGACCTCACGACCGAGGCCGCCGTGTGGAAGGCGTTGCCATCGGAGCGACGCAATCGGGTCCGCAGGGGCGGCAAGCTCGGACTCACCGCTACGTGGGGCGGGGCCGAGGCGCTCGACGACTTCTATCCCGTCTACGCGATGAACATGCGCGACCTGGGCTCGCCGGTCCACAGCCGGAGCTTCTTCCGGGCGATGCTGGCCACCCTGCCCGACGTCGCCCGCGTCCTGCTGGTGCGCGATCGCGGCGGGCGCGCCGTGGGCGCGGCCGTGTGCATGTTCTTCCGTGACACGATCATGGTTCCGTGGGTGTCCTCGCTCCGCGAGGCGTTCGCCCTCTGTTCGAACTTCGTTCTGTACTGGGAGGTTATCCGGCTCGGCTGCAGCGAAGGCTACCGGACGCTCGATCTCGGACGCTCGTTCCGCAACGCCGGCACGTTCGAGTTCAAGCGCCAGTGGGGTGCGCAGCCTCACCCGCTGCCGTGGCTCTTCATCGACGCCAAGCCCGGCGCTCCGCCCTCGGTGGACCGTGACGCCAGCCGCTTCGACCTCATGGTTCGCGCCTGGAAGCGCCTGCCGATGCCGGTCGCCAACGCGCTGGGTCCGTGGATCCGGCGTCAGGTGCCCAACTGAGGATGCTCGTCTCGATCGCGATCCTGAACTACGAGCGCCGCGACGCGCTTCGGCGCGCACTGCACGCCGCACGCCGGCAGCACCATCCGGTCGAGATCCTCGCGGTGGACAACGCGTCCACCGACGGCAGCGCCGAGATGGTGCGCGCGGAGTTCCCCGACGTCCACCTGGTGCAGCTGCCCCGGAACATCGCGGCGGCCGCACGCAACGCCGGCGTGGCCGCCGCCAAGGGCGACATCGTCCTCACGCTGGACAACGACGTGGAGCTCGCCACGCCCGACGACGTCAGCCGGACGCTCGAGGCGTTCGCGCGTCACCCGCGGGCGGCGGTCGTCAATTTCATGATCGTGGGGCCCGACGGCCAGCTGTGCCGGCGCGACTGGTGCCATCCCCGCGACCCCGACGCGTGGGGAGAACGCGAGTTCGTGACCGACTACGTGCTGGAGGGGGCCTCGGCGTGCCGGCGGGAGGCGTTCCTGGCCGCGGGCGGGTACTGGCCGCCGTTGTTCATCGGCCACGAGGGCTGGGACCTTGCGTTCCGGCTGCTCGACGCCGGCCACGATCTCGTCTACGCGCCCAGCGTCCGCGTGCACCACCACGTGGAGCCGAGCGTCCGCCCGTCGAGCCGCATCTACTACACCTTCACGCGCAACGCCGTATGGGTGGCGCTGCGCAATCTCCCTCCGGGTGCGGCCGCGGTCTCCATCGCGCGCGACCTGGCGCTCATGGGCTTCGCCGCCGCCCGGGCCGGTGAGCTCGCGACCTATGGTCGCGCGCTGGCGGATGCGGCGCGCGGTGCGCGGGCCGCGCTGGCCACGCGGCAGACCATCGGGCGGCCGACTCGCGAGCGACGGCGAGCCATCCGTGCCCTCAGGCCGGGGTTGGCTTCACGGGTGGTCCGACATCTGCGCGAGCGGCTCATCTGAGCCGTCCCGCGCGCCACCGGCCTCGGCCGGGGTCGAGCGCTTGAACGGCCGCGACGATATCGATTGCCGTGCCGACGGCAGCCACACGGCCAGCGCGCGGGCGAGCAGGCCGGGCGCCCAGGTGAGAGCAAAACCATTGAGGAAGACGCGGCAGGCACGGGAGCGCTCGCCGCGTTCGACGTGGTGCCAGGCGAAGTGCTTGACCCGCATCACCAGCCCTCGCCGCGCGGCCGCCAGGGCCTCGGCGTCGCCCCCCAGGTCGGCGCGCTCGCGGGTGAGTAGCCGGATCATCGCCGTCTCTCCCCGAATCTGATCCATGACATGCAGCGAATCGGCCGAGATGTGCAGCACGGCCAGGGGACGGTCGATGTAGGCGAAGCGGTGCGTGTGTGCCAGGCGCAGGAGCAGCTCCCAGTCCTCGGCGGATGACCACGCCTCGTCGAAGCCGCCGACCCGATCGAACGCGCTCCGCCGCAGCGTCAGCGCGCTCGGCTTGATCGGCACTTCCTGCAAGAGACACAGGCGCAGATCGCGCGGATCGAGCAGGTGGACCGCGCCTGGGGTCTCGCCGATCAGGCGGCGGGAGAACACCGCGGTCTGGCGCATGAACGACGGAAACACCTCATCGCCGTGCCGCTTTTCCAGATCTGAGAACACGGCGTCCACCTCGGGGCGCCCGACGAGGACATCGACCTCGTACGCGAGCTTGTCCGGGTCCCACCGATCGTCGGAATCCAGGAACGAGAGGAACCTCCCGGTAGCGTGACGCACGCCGAGATTCCGTGCGGCCGACACCCCCGCGTGGCGTCCCGATATGTAGCGCAGCCGCCCATCGGGAATCGCGGCGAGGCGGCGGGCGGTGTCGTCCGTCGAGCCGTCGTCCACCACGATCAATTCGAGGTCTTCGTACCGCTGCGCGAGCACGCTGCGTACCGCCTGGACCACCGTCCCCGCCCGGTTGTACGTTGGAATGACCACTGATACGGTCATGAGCGCAACTGCACTGCATGACACGTACCAATGCCCTGCGCCTCCCCGACGACGATACGGCGCGGGCCTAGCATGGGGGGGAGGGCAGGACACGCCCGGCGCTTACAGGACTCTGGCAATTGGCTGCATCGCCCGTCGAGTGCTCAGATCCACCCGTTCCGCGCCATGAGTCACTGGCACGGTGATTGGACGAGGGTGGTGGTCGTGGACTGCGCTGCACGGGCGCCCCTTCCCCGCCGTACCCAGCTCATCGCGGCCGTGCTCGTGTTTGCGCTCACCGGCGTCGCATTCCCGGTCACCGCCGAAGCGCAAGTCGCCGTGGTCGGCGAGTGGCGCACGCTCGGCTCGACCGTGCCAATCAACCCCATCCACGCGGCGCTGCTCAGAACGGGCCGCGTGCTCCTGGTGGCCGGCTCGGAGAATGACGCCACGGTCACCACGTATCGCGCCACGGTGTGGGACCCGGCCAC
>Ga0111539_10012138_pt1 | contig 10807 bp, 8 predicted proteins | sample RhiMethybrSRZTD1_FD_79667 | JGI IMG/M metagenome (GOLD analysis project Ga0111539, IMG submission 79667) | Populus rhizosphere microbial communities from Tennessee, USA - Rhizosphere MetaG P. TD hybrid SRZTD1 (version 2) (version 2) | ecosystem: Host-associated > Plants > Roots > Rhizosphere >... | reverse complement strand
GAACAGGCCCTGCGGAAACACCTCGCGGATAATTCGTCCAGTGTTGGTGTGATGGGATTGGCAATGGCTCTGTATGCGCTCACGAGGTCGCCAAATGGCGAAGCGGCATTCGCGCTCTGACGCGCCCGCGCCGGCCGTCGCCTCGATGATGGATTCGCTGTCGCGAAGGGACTTCATCGCGACGCTGACTCTGCCGCTGATTGCGAGCGCCTGCGACCGTCCACCGTACGACCATCGCAAGTTCAGCGTGCCGTCATCGTCGATCGTCGGGCTGTTTCCCGCCGCGTCGTACGCCGTGGACATGGCCGACGTGGTGTTCCGCGGCCTCGCCGAGCTCGGTGTGGATTTGCGCGGAAAGCGGGTTCTGCTCAAGCCGAACATGGTGGAGTACGAGCCTGGCACTTCGATCAACACGAACCCGGTGGTTGTCGCCGGCGCGGCCGCCGCATGCCGGCGCGCGGGCGCGGCCTCGGTCACGATCGCCGAAGGCCCCGGGCACCGGCGCGACATCGAGTATCTGCTCGCCGCCACCGGTCTTGGCGACCATCTTCGGGAGATGAAACTCCCCTTCACCGATCTGAATCACGACGACGTGCGGATGGTGACATTGGCGAGCGGCTACATGGGTCTCCAGGAACTTGCGTTGCCTGCGACCCTGCTCGCGTCCGACTTCGTGATCTCGATGCCGAAGCTGAAAACGCACCACTGGGCCGGCATGACCTGCAGCATGAAGAATCTGTTCGGCGTCGTGCCCGGCGCCGTGTACGGCTGGCCGAAGAACCTGCTGCACATGCGCGGCATTCACCAGTCCATCCTCGATCTCAATGCGACGATTCGCCCGTCGCTCGCCATCGTCGATGCGGTCACGGCGATGGAAGGCGACGGCCCGATCATGGGCAAGCCGCGCACCCTCGGCTTCATCGCGATGGGCAGCGATCCCGTGGCCGTCGATGCCACCTGCGCGCGCATCATCGGACTCGATCCGCTGAAGATCGGGTATCTCCAACCCGCGGAAGGCTTCCTTGGCAATGTCAACGAAAAGCGCATCCAGCACCGCGGCGAGAAGCCTTCGCGATATGCGACGACATTCGAGGTGATTCCGGACATGCAGGGGCTGAGGCTGGGCGCTGGCGAATGAACTTGGCCCATGTAGGATCCCTGAATCCATTAGTCGAACTGGAGACACGGGATTTCTGGATCGCAGGTGGGCTTGCCCTGGCCGTCGTCGTCTTCGCCGGTGCGTTTCTGTTCGTGCCGACAGCGACTGGCAGCTTTCATGACGATGCGATCTACCTGAGCACAGCGCGGTCACTCGCCGCCGGCGACGGCTATCGCCTCATAGATCTTCCCGAGTCGCCACCTCAGACGAAGTACCCGATTCTCTACCCTGCTGTGCTCGCCGTGGTCTGGATGTTTTTTCCCGACTTTCCACGAAATCTGTGGCTCATGCAGGGCCTGACGCTGCTCTCCGCTGCGGCAGCGCTCGCGGTCAGTTACCTGTATCTTTTGCGCTTCGGATACTCGACCCGTTACGCGGCTTTTGCATCAGTGGCTCTGGCCGCCACCACGCCGTTCCTCCTTTTCGTGAGCACCCGGTTGCTTTCGGAAATGCCGTTCGCGCTGTTGTTCCTCCTGGCGCTCTGGAGGCTGGAACTCGTGAGCAGGCGTGCGCCAGGACGCGGGCTGTCCCAAATAGCAACAGGCGTCATCGTCGCCCTGCCATTCCTCTGCCGCTCGGTTGGATTCGTGATGATTGCGATGACGCCACTACTCTTGTGGCGCGCCCGCCGCCCCATCGTCCTGACCCTTGTCGGCGCTGCAATCACAGCGTGCCCATGGATCTACTGGAGTCTGACAGCGCTCGGGCAATGGCAACGTGACAGCGTGGTCGGGTACTACACTGACTACATTGGCAGCTGGTCGATTCTTCTGAACGATCCTGTCGCTCTTCTTGGCTGGAACTTACTGCACCTGGGTTTGCAGCCGGTCAACCTGAGTCTCGTCGGATTGAACCTGGCCGGCGTGTGGCTCCTTGACTGGAAGCTGTCGCCGCTATTCCTCGTGGCCGGTGCGCTTTCCTGGATAACGATCGTTCGCGCAGCTACCAGATTGCAGATCCTGCCTGTGCTGCTGGTTTCGTACGCGCTTCTCCTCCTGCTGTGGCCCTGGCCCCCGGGCCGCTTCCTGCTGCCCGTGTTGCCCCTGGTTCTGGCGTTCGCTGGACAGACCGCGCTCAGAATCAGCCGAACAGTTCTTCCGACGCTGTATGCGCGGATCTGCCACCTCTTGCTCTGGGCGGCTCTCGCGGGAAATCTGTGTGCTCTTGGTCTTCTGGGGGCCGAAGTTCGCGCCTCTCAATTTCCGTTCTTCATCTTTCCGGATCGAGGAGTCAAGTGGCAGTCGTATGAGGAAGTCTTCTCCTGGATTCGCGCGAACACCGCCCCGGCAGACAGGATCGCATCCGGGCTGGATAGTATGGTTTTCGCGTATACGGACCGCCAGTCATTCCGTCCGTTTCCCTTCCGTCCCGACCGGCTTTTCTACGGTGCCCCAGGTCCCAAGAGCGGAACCGCCGAAGAAGTACTCGACAACCTCGTTAGGAACCAAACCCACTACCTCGCGATGTTTCCGATGCCGGGGTTCCAGGAGGAATTCTCCGTCGGCGTCGTCATAGCCGACCTGCGGCGAACGTTTCCACAGAGGTTCGTCCCGGTCTTCGTTGGCAGCGATCCACGATTCGCGATCTTCGAGGTCCGGTGACGACAGCACGCTCTCAATTAGCGCCGCTGCTGCTCCTGTCCGGAATCTACGTATTGGTGGCCTTGCTGACTGGAAACGGTCCAGTCGATGACAGCCTTATTTTCTTGCGCTATGCCCGGAACGCTCTCCACGGCTTGGGAATTGTCTTCAACCCCGGCGAACGAGTGGAGGGATACACCTCGCCGCTGTGGCTTGCGTGCGTGACGGCGGTGACAGCGTTGAGCAGGAACCCCGCCGACATTGTGCCGTACGTGAGCGGCGCTATTGGACTCGTCAGCGTCCTGGTCATCAGCCGGCGTTCCTTGGTCGCGGCGTTAGCCGTGGCTATCAATCCCGCCTATACCTTCTGGTCCTTCTCCGGAATGGAGAACGCGTTGACTGGCCTGACATTGGCAGTCACCGCCGTTGCCTTGTCGGACAATCAGATCGCTCAAAGGCGGTCTGTTGTCGCAGGCCTGGCATTTTCGTTGGGTTGTTTGAGCAGGCCAGAGACCGTCGTCCTGGCTCCAATCCTTGCGCTCTGGCTGGCACACCAGTCCCCGCAACAAGTAAGGATCAGGCGCGTCGTCGGATTCGTGCTGCCTCTGGTTCTGGTGCTGGTCCACCTGTTGTGGCGCAAGTACTACTATGGCCATTGGGTGCCGAACACCGCGTTCGCAAAAGCTGGAATAGGGATCGCCACGTTGGTCGGCCCGGGAGTCGCCTATCTGCCGAAGATGTGGATTTGGTGGGCGGTCATCATCGGCGGAGCCGCTGCCGAAAAGCGTCTCATCGTGCTCGCCGGTGCCGTCGCCGTCGGATGGAGCCTGGTCGTGATCTGTATCGGGGGCGACTTCTTCCCGTTTGCGCGGTTTGGCGTGGCGTTGATACCGTTTCTGGCCGTACTAATCTGCAGACCCGTACCCGGAAAAGCGTGGTTGTCCGGGATGGCAGTCGTGGCCGCGTCTCTGTCCTGTCTCGCGATCACTGACGACCGAGATCGGGGACTTTACGAACTACGCTTGGCGCGTGGCTGGCGTGAGTCGGGAATCTGGCTGTCACAAAACCTCCCGCCGCAGGCAACCGTGGCGACCCTCGTCGCAGGCTGTGTGCCGTATTTTTCCCAGCGGCCGACCATCGACATCCTCGGACTGACCGATTCGCACATCGCCAGATACGGAAAAATTGACCGTTCAGCTCACGTCGGTCACCAGCGCTTTGACACCGAGTATGTGCTCGCCCGGCAGCCCGACGTCATCGTGCTGCAGGATTCAGGACAGTCCCCCTGGCCTCGATTCGGGATTCAGGGCTGGCCCGTGTTTAGCGGCGAAGAACTGCGATACGTGCAAGCCATGGACGACCTTGTGCGCCATCCCCTGACAAGAATGCGGTACGCGTATCGTGCCGTTCGGCTTCCTGACGGAACCTACTTGGAAGCGTTATGGCGCTCTCGATGAAATCGGCGCGTGCGGTCTGCCTCGGTATTGCATTGGCGGTGATCTGGCCGGCCCTCAGTCTCATGAATGCTGCGACCGCGATTCATAGGCTGCCGTACTACTCCCCTCCCTGGTCGGAATCTCTGCTGGCCGCTGCTGCGGGCATTTTCCTTTCTCTACCGGAATTCGCAATCACCGGCGCGCTGACGGCGCTGGTGTTTTTCGCCTTCGAGGCGGCGGTCCAGCGATTCGGCTGGACCGGTCATCGGTTTGCTCACGAAATCGTCTCGGCCGCAGCGAGGGTCCTCCTGTTTCTACTGTCGCTTTTTTTCGGCACAGCGCTTTGGTACCCGACGGTCATCGCCCAGCCGTTGCTCGGGGGCTTCCTGACACTTCCGACCTGGATTCTGTTGTCGCTTGCCTTGATTCCCATCGCCATTCTTTCGCGCGCGGCCGCGCGGACAGGCAGGAGCGTTCATCTGTGCTTGTTTGTCCTTCTCACCGGGTTCCTTATCCCGCTGCCTTCCGCCCTGCGCCCGATGATTCCCACCTCCGGTCGGCCCCCAGAAATGGTACTGCTGGGGCTAGATTCCCTCTCTTACGATGAGGCGTCACCGATCCGGGAGTGGGCGTCGGCCCGAAACGGCACGGACTACCTCCGAGCGGTAGCGCCGGCACTACTGACGAATGCAGTGTGGGCGAGCGTGATCACCGGCGACTATCCGAGTGAGCACGGCGTGGTCCAGACATTCCAGCCGCTGAAACCTGGGCAAGAGCGACTGGTGAGCCTCGCTCGCAGAGAAGGCTATCGAACCGTTTCCAGATTCTCCGATCAGCTGACGTGTGCAGTCGGCACTGACTCAGGATTTGACGACGACTTGAGCGGTCCAATGGGCTGGCGCCAACTCGTTCTCCCAATCGTCCATGACAGTTCAGTGCTGCTGCCTCTTGTTCGGCCGCTCCTGCCGCGTCTCCATTTCCTTGCCTCGCCACCGAACATGGCCGGAACGTACTCTTTCAGCCTGCGCAGGGACCTCGACGAACTCCTGCACACGTCGCGCCCTGGACCGACGTTCGTCGCCGGTCACACGACCTTCATGCACACGCCGTCATACCCACGATACGGGGATCTCACGTGGTCGGAGACTCTGCGAATCCTGTCATCGCCGGCACTGAGAGTACGAGACCGATCGTTCGACTGGTCCGACAGCGATCGAGTTACCGACGCGGTCGCGATTCACCAATGGAAGAGACGCCGTCTCCTGGAGGAGGTGGCCGCCGCAGTCGATCGTTCTGGAGCCATTCAAGCGGGGAGTCGAATCGTTTTATTCTCTGATCATGGAGACCGTCGTGGCCTCAACGACAAGACGGCCACGGATCCGAAATACCATCACGTCCTGCTAACGACCTTCAATCTGGTCTCCCACTCTCCTCAGGCCGCCCGGTCGCTGGTTGACATCGGTTATCTGTTGGGGTTTGCCAAGGCCAGTCCAGTGCCACCGAGGGTCGAGTTCGCCGTATTCCCGGCACATCTGTGGCGAGACCTCGTGGTAACAGCCAAACTTGCATGGTCGGGACGCGTCAGTCTGGACTTGGCAACCGTCGATCGCGCGACAATCCGGCCGCTCGTCTTCGAACCGTGGTCACCGGACGCGGGTTCATCCGGTGCCCCGACTACTTCGCTGGCGCCCGGTACCCGGTCTGGCCGCCAATGACTATGCCCTCGCGCTTGGAGCGGACTTGAACCTTGCGCCAGCTGCCGTCACGAGCGGAGTTCGTCGAGGTGTAGCTGATCACGTAGCGGCGCCGCAGGTCCTCGAGCACGCGCCGGTACTCGGCGGCCAGCGTCGACACTTCGAGCGGAAAATATGACTCCCCGCCGGACGCCTGCGAGATGCGCTCGAGCGTCGCCCGGTCCACGTTGGGTCCGAGTCCGATCGAATAGACACCGATGTTGGAGTCCTTCAGCAGCCCGAGCACGTCCGTCAGTTTGTGGACGGAACCGGGACCGGTGCCCGGGTTGTCTTCATCGCGGCCATCAGTCATCACGACCACGACCCGGCGGCCCTGAACGTTGCTCAGCCGGGAAATGCTGTCGTACAGCGCGTCGTACAGGGCGGTCCCACCGACGCTCTGGTACTTGTCAATCGCCGCGGTGGCGCCTTCGCGATCCGTTGACAGGTCGTGCGCCATCACGACCTTGTCGGCGAACGTCATCACGCCGAGGGAGTCTTTGGTGGGCAACGCGACCACGAACGATCGTGCGGCTTCGATGAGGGCGGGCGCGTCGCGCCGCATGCTGCCGCTCGAGTCCAGCACCATCATGACGGAGACCGGCGCCGTGGATTCCTGAAAGGCCTCCACCTGCTGCTCGATGCCGTCCTCGGTCACGATGAGGTCGTCGAGGCTGATGTCGACCTGGCGCCGGCTGGTGTCGCGAATCGTGAGCTCGATCTGCGGCCGGACCGGGGGCGGCGCCGGCGCGAAATAGCCGGACCGCGCGCGCACAACGTGCGTCGATGTCGTCGTCTTCACGGTAATCGTCCGCCACGTGCCGTCGAGCACCTGGTTGCTCGGCGTGTACGAGAGCACGTATCGCTGCTGCACGTCAGCGGCGATGAGTCCGTGGACCTGCGTCAACTGAAACTCGCGGGACGGGAAGAACGCCCGGCCGCCGGTTTCGGAAGCCAGCCGCTTCAGCAGGTGCTCGCCGCTGAGGGACACGCCGGCGGTGCCTCCGATGCCAATGACGTACACCGTCGCTTTGGTCGCCTTGACGGCGTCGAGCGCGCGCTCGAAGGCGACGCTGCTGTGTTCGTCATAGCCGTCGGTGATGAGGACAAGGATGTGCCGGCTGTCGATCGTGCCGAGTTTCGCGGCGGCTGTCACGAGCGCATTCAGAATCGCGGTGCCGCCACCGCCCTGGACGGCGTCGATGGCGTCAATGATGGTCTCGCGATCGTTCGTCGGTCCGGTAATCGTACCGACGGTCTTCGTGAACGGCGCGACGATGACGTTGTCACCCGGACGCAGATGATCGGGAAGCTGGCGTGCCGCGTCCCGGACGAAATCCATCCGCCGCGCCATGCTCTGGCTGGTGTCGATCAACAGCGTGTACGTCGCCGGCGCGGCGTCGGGCTGGGCCAGATCGATCTTCTGCAGCACGCCGTCCTCGAACACGGTGAAATCCGCGGCCGTCAGGTCGTTGACCGGCTTCCCGGTCTTGTCGACCACCGTGGGCTCCAGCAGGACGCTCGAGACGTTGGCCGCCTCGGAGAGTTCCAGCGGCCGCAGGAAAATCGAATCGCGCGCGGTCTGCCCCTGCGAGTCGGCGACGGTGACCACGATCTCGCGCGGCAGAAACGGATTCTCGTCTACCCAGTCGATCGCGTAGGGTGCGCCGTCCTTGTCTTCGCCTATCAATTTCCCATCGACGAAGAACTGGACCGTGCTCAAGACGGTGCCCAGCGCTGATGTGATGCGGGCCACAATCCGGGTCGTGCCGGCCACTCCGGTGCGGCCGAGTGGCGACGTGATTTGCACGGCCAGTGGTTTCGGCGGGCTCTGCGGACTTTGCGGAGTTTGCGCCAGTGGGCGCACCACACCTGCGCCAGCCAGAATCAGGGCCAGCACGTAGTTTGGAGTTCGGCGGTTCATGAAAGCGCCTGGGCGTCCGCGGCGTCGTCGATGAAATACGTCTCGACCGCGGCGTCGAGGAGCGGAATCGTCAGCGCCTTGGGCTCTCCGAGGTACTGACCGAGCGCAATCGCCTGGCCGATCAAATCGCGCGGATGGCAGCCCCGGAACGGAATGCCGCGCCTCGTGTAGACGTTGTCGAGCAGGTGCCTGACGTGGGCATCCTCGTAAGGGATGCCCCGCTCGAGGCACGCCTTCTCGAAAATCCGCGCGTACTCCTGCGGCGTCGGATTCTGCGCGAGGATCTTGTACTGGATTCGGCGGAGAAACGCTTCGTCGACGAGTTCCTCCGGTTTGATGTTGGTCGCGAATACCGGCAGCGTCAGGAACGGCACTTCGACCTTCTGTCCTGACTGTAGCACCAGGTAATCGACGCGGCTTTCGAGCGGATGCACCCACCGGTTCAGCATCGCGACCGGCGAGCACCGCTGCCGTCCGAAGTCATCGATGACGAGCACGCCGCCGTTGGCCATGAGCTGAAGGGACGGCCGGTAGATTCCCGATGTCGAGTTGTACGTGAGGTCGAGCGCTTCGAGCACCATCTCGCCCCCCACGGTGACGAGCGGACGCCGGCATCGTTCCCATCGTCGATCGTACTGGTTCGTGGCTTCGAAGGTCTCACTCGCCTTTGGTGGAGGAAACGCGTCGTGGTTGATCGGGTCGAAGACCTGAATGATCGATCCGTCGACTTCGAGCGCGTGCGGAATCCAGATGTCACCGGGCAGCAGATTCCGGATGGCCTGCGAGATCACCGTCTTGCCGTTGCCGGGAGGGCCGTAGACGAACAGGGACTGACCGGAATTGACGGCAGGACCGAGCTTGTCGAGTACCTGCTGGCTGAGGACCAGATGCGAAAACCCCCGTTCGACGTCGGCCCTGGCGATGCGCTTCGGCGCCGTCGCGTCGAACTCCAGCATGTAGCGCCGGTATTGCTCGAGCGGGACGGGCGCCACGCCGACGTAGAGATTACGGTCGAGGAAGATCGCGGCCCGCTCGCGTCCGAGTGTCGTGATGCGATACCGATACGTCAGCGGACCGAGCGCCGTGCCGCCGACGATTTCGCACAGGCGCTCCGTCTTCATCGTGTCGACGCCAGCCTCGATGACGGGAAACGCCAGGCCCAGCCGTTCGGCCCATTCCGTCCCGGTCATTTCGCCTGTGAGATGCAGTGTCTTGACGAGGAGCTGCACGATCAGGTCGAGCCGCAGGCCGCTGGCCTCGAGCGTCGTCGGCATCGGGATGTCGGCAGAACGGAACGGCGCGCTGGCGGTGGTCATAGAGGTATCGCTAGGGGGTCCGGGAGGCCAGGCCCCGGGCTTCCACGGCCCGGCGGCATGCGGCGTCAAACGAAGGCCTGAGCCGGCAGGCGTCCGAGAACGACAAGGCCGCAGCCGCATACTCGCGCCGCGACATCAGCACAATCCCGAAGTTGTAGTGGCCGGCGGCCTTGTCCGCCGATTGCAGAAACAGTTTTCGCGCCTCTTCGAGCCTGCCTGCCGAGGCGTGGACGAGCGCGAGGTTGTTTCGCGCAAGCGTGGAGTCGGGATCGCGCTCGAGCGCAGCGCTGCACCGTGCGAGTGCGGTTGCCTCGTCGCCCTGGATCAGTGCGAGATAGCACAGGTTGCTGAGCGGGAACACCGCCCCGGGCATGAGATCGAGCGCGCGTTCGAAACTCGCGCGCGCTTCCACGTGCTGGTTCAGCGCAAACTGGATGGTGCCGAGCGTGTTGAAGGCCTCTGCCGAGCGCGGAGCCAGATAGGTGGCTCGATGCGCGTCGCCAAGACCAGTGTCGGGCTGGTCCCAGTCGCGCCACGCACGCGCGCGCATCGCGAACAAAGACGCGTCGGCGGGGGCCATCGCGAGCGCGCGTGTGAGCGAGTCGATCGCCTGATCGAAAACACCGAGGCGCATGTATTCGGCGGCAACGGCTTTGAGGCTGGCAGCGGTCGGGCCGGCTTTCAACGCCGCGATGGCGGCCGCAAGCTTCGCGTCCTCGGTCTCGATCGTGCGGGTCGGGGGAATGTCCGGCGGGGTAACGGGCGCGGGGCTTGCGTCTGTCGCGGCCGATTCGACAGGGCCGGCGCTGGTCGGTTGCGCGGAGGGCGCGCGGCGGGCGGCGCAAGCACCGCCCGCCAGCGCGAAAATCAACAACTCGACGGCAAGGGCCGCGGCACGCTGCCGGTGCGGCCACCTTTCCATCTTGGTCAACCTCCGATCCAGCTCAGTCCTCGCGGCCCAGCCGGCCCTTGCGACGCTGGACGTAGAGCAAGAGAAACACGGCGGCGAGCACTAGCAGAACAATCTGATACGTCTCCATTCATGCGCTCCTTTAATAACGTTTCAGCCCGGGATCCTACTTCGACTACTGGCCCATCTGTTGAGCGAAGACCCGAACAAACTGGATGACGGCCGGCCCTAGTGTAACGACAAAGAAGGCCGGGAACAGCATGAAGACGAGTGGGAAGACGAGTTTCACGCCGACCTTCTGCGCCCGCTCCTCGGCTCGCTGGCGCCGCTTGGTGCGTGACGTGTCGGCGTGGGTCCTCAAAGCCTGAGAGACACTCGTGCCAAACCGGTCCGTCTGCACAAGCATGGCGACGAGCGCGCGAATGTCGTCGGTGCCCGTCCGCGACGCGAGATTCCGGAAGGCTTCCATCCTGGGTTTGCCCGCGCGGGTTTCGGTGACGACCAGCCGGAATTCCTGCGCGAGCGGCGGATAAGACAATTCGAGTTCGTCTGTGGACTTGAGAATGGCCTGGTCCATCGCGGACCCGGCCTCGAGACAGACGATCAGCAGGTCGAGGAGATCTGGAAGCCCGTTGTCGATGGCCCGCTGACGCTTGCTGATCTGCCGGGCCAGCCAGAAGCCGGGCAACTGGAAGCCCAGGACGGCCGCGACCAGCACGAGCGCCCACGCCTGCCTCAACGGTAAAAAG
>Ga0111539_10012135_pt1 | contig 10810 bp, 11 predicted proteins | sample RhiMethybrSRZTD1_FD_79667 | JGI IMG/M metagenome (GOLD analysis project Ga0111539, IMG submission 79667) | Populus rhizosphere microbial communities from Tennessee, USA - Rhizosphere MetaG P. TD hybrid SRZTD1 (version 2) (version 2) | ecosystem: Host-associated > Plants > Roots > Rhizosphere >... | reverse complement strand
TCTACCGCGTGCACCGGGCCACGGCGGCGCGCTGGCTCACCAGCGTGCGCGAGGCTCTCCTCGCCGACATCCAGCATCGTCTGGGCGCGCGGCTCGAGCTCGATCCGCGCGACGTCGACAGCGTGCTCCGGCTCGTCAGCAGTCAGCTCGATCTCAGCGTGGTCAGCGCGCTGTAGGCTACTGCACGAGCTCGATCTTTCCGAAGTAGCCTTCGGTCTCCTCCTCGGGCCCGGCCGCGAAGTAGAGGACGTTCGTCGGGCCCGAGCCTGCCCCGTTGCCGAACCCGAGGCCCCAGAGGCCCTCGACGACGAGGTCCTTGCGGCCCTCGCGCAGCCGTCCAGCGGGGTGCCACTCGCCTTCGTCATCCTTGCAGAAGGCGTTGATCCGGCCGTCGCCGAAGTTGCCCACCAGCAGGCAGCCGCTGAACTTGCCGAAGTCGTCCGGGGCCATGGCGATGCCCCAGGGCGCGTTGAGCCGGCCGTGCGAGCCCACCTCGGCGATCAGGTGGCCTTCGAGGTCGAACTCGCGCACGACGCCGCGGCCGATTCCGGCGATCTCCTCCTCGCCGCCGGAGAGCGCGTAGCTGACGAAGATCGAGTCGCCGATGGCCTGGATGCCGAAGGGGCAGTAGCCCGCCGGGATGGTGTCGTCCTCGAACTCGATCTCCTCGCTCTCCTCCCAGTCACCGTCGAAGGCCTCGACCTCGCACTCGGTGAAGTCGGTGGTGTAGAGCGTGTCACCGTGGATCGCCAGCCCGAGGTAGATCGAGCCCGGGTCGCTGAATTTCTCCAGGGCGTGGGTCGGATCGACCTGCGGGTTCCAGCCGAGGAAGGTGCCGCTGCCGGTGGCGAAGATGAAGCGCGCCGGGAACCCGGGGGCGACCTCGAAGGCCGAGCCGCCGTTCCAGACGATGCCCGTCGGCCCGCCGGGGACTTCCACCTCCAGGGGCACCTTCACGCCCACGCCGGTATAGAGGGTCGAGAAGTCGGTGGCCTCGTCCGAGACCCACCACGGACTGGTCGGAGACGCGGCGATACCCCAGGCGTTCACCAGGAGTGGGTCCGCGAGCGGAGCGTCTTCTTGCAGGTTCGCGACCAGGACGGTGGACCGGTAGCTGTTGTCGTTGTCGGCGTGCGCCGTGGCGACGAAGGCGCCGAGGGCCACCGAGGCCGCCAGCAAGCTTACGAACTTCATGATGTCCTCCTGTAGTCAGGAACCGACATCCGTTGCGGTGTCGCATCGATCCATGCGACCCGGCCGCGCAACTTCTGCTCGCTGGAGATCAGCTCAGGGGGTCGGCGCGGCGCGCTGGCGGGCCGCGAGGTAGAGCTCGTCCCCCAGCCCCACGCGCGCTTCCTCGACGAGCCGCGACGGCGCCGCGGGACCGAGGACGTCGATCGCCTCGATCGCCTCGATCAGCGCCTGCGCCCGCGCGGCGTCCCGGGTCGTCGCGATCTGCCCGCCGGCCCGGACGGCCAGGCCGTGAAACAGACAGGCCGCCGCGTCGCGCAGGGCGCGCTGCGCGGGATCGAGGCCGCTCGAGTCGCTCTGCGGATCGCCGAGGCCGGGCATCGCGGCGCGCACGGCTCCGGTCGCGTCGACGAGCCCCTCGACGGTGGCGGGCGTCTGGCTCACGCGAACCAGCGTGGCCTCGACGGTGCTCCGCGGCGATTCCGGCAAGGCGGCGACCGCGGCCCGGGCCCGGTCGAGCTGCCCGGGGGCCAGGAACCGCGCGTCCTCTGCGCCCGCGGTCCACGTCGCTCTTCCGCCGCATCCATCCTGCATCGCCGTCATGAGGAACCCCAGTTGCAGCCAGATCCGGCCGCTCATCACGGAGCCGGATCTTCGGTGTAGTAGTGCGTCGCCTTCGCCGCGTTGAGCCCGAAGGTCTTCACGAACTCGCCGCTCTGCAGCTCGGCCGCGCTCACCCATCGCGAGGAGCCGCTGTACGGATCGGCGACCAGGTAGGCGCGGTTGCCATCGCGATCGGTGCGCGCGTCGGTGATCGCCATGCCGTGCCCGCCCCCAAATCGGTAGCCGATGCGCAGCCCGACGTCCTCGCCGTCCTTCAGCCTCTGGTCGATGGCGCCCAGGTCGGTCTCGGTGGGGCCGGACGCGGGGTTGTTGTTGGCGTAGTTGATGGGCGACCCCGCCCGGACCGCGTCGCCGATGCTCATCCCGGTGCTGGTCTTGCCGGAGTCGCCTTGCATCGCGGCGACCTCCTCAGGCGTGGGGTGCCCGTCGTTGGCGGCGCGGACCGCCTCGAGGCCCTTGTCGGCAGCCGCCTGCTGCTCCGGCGTGAGGTTCTGACCGCTGATCATCCGGGTCACGGCGTTGCGCTGGTCGGCCGCGAGCTGGCCGGCTTTGGCGGCGGCGTCCATCTGACCCGTGAGCGACCGCTGGGCCTGGATTCCCATCCTCGAGACCGGCACGCCGCCGCCGGCGCTCAGGATCCGCGCCTGCTCCTGAGCGTGATCGCTGCTGGGATCGGCGTTGCCGATGCCCTCCTGATGGACGGCGTGCGCGAAGATCGGGTCGATCTCGCCGTGGAGGATCTGACCGCTCGTCGGCCCGCAGGAGTCCTCGAAGCGCTGGAAGAGGCCGTCGTTGTCGCCGGTCGTATCGTTGTTTGCGGCGAGGTTCGCCGGGTTGACCGTCGAGGTGTTCGCGTCCTGGACGTCGAGGAGCGTCGTGGTCCGGATGAGCTCGCTGCGCTCGGTGCCGCGGATGGAATCGGCGAAGGTCGAGATCTGGTCCATCGCCGCCCCACCGGTATCGGCGCCCTGCGCCTGTTTCTCTCTCGCGCCGAGCGCCTTGAGGAGCAGCGCGCGCTCGGCCCAGGCGTCGGCGCCCTCGATCGCGGCTCCGGCGTCGTCGGTCCCCGCCCGGTTCAGCGTCTTCACCATCGCCGCGTACTGCTCCTCACCCATGGTCGCCAGCGCGCGCGCGGCGGCACGGGCGCTGCGCCCGCCGAGGACGCCCTCCTGCCCGCGCTCGGAGTCGCTGCGCGAATCGGCGACGCCGCGCACGAGGGCCTCGACCACCTCGGGGGTGAGCCGAGCGCGGGCCTGCTCGCTGCCGCCGGCGACCTCGTACACGTCGACCATCGCCGACAGCGCCCGGTCGGCGTTCGGGCTCGCGATCGCGTGCTCGATGACCCGCATCTCCTCGCTGAGCTCCTCGCCCTGCAGGCCGGCGACCCGCTCGTGCACGCCGGTACGGGCATCGGCGTCGAGGCCGGGCAGCGCCTGGAGCTGACCGTCGAGGCCCGCGCGGGCCTCCACCGCCAGCTCCGTCTTCTCGTCGGCCGAGGCCGGCTTCGCCAGCCGTTCCTCCATCTCGGCGGCGGCGCTCTTGGTCTCGGGGACGCCCTCGCCGTCGGCGAACCGCCCGAACAGATCCCCATGCGCTCCAGGGGTCGCCGGCGTGGTGGAGCCGGTCGCGGGCGCGGCGGCGGTGGGTGGCCTTTCGGAGACACGCGGGCCAGCTCCCGGCGCGGGGCTCTCGCCGCCGAACAGCGCGGTGGCCAGCTTCTCCAGGAAGGCGAACATCCGATCCATGGTACGGGACGCCCGCGCCGGAGTTCAACCGCCGAGTGGGGGCTAAAGCACCTCGGTGATGCGCCACGCGCGCGCTTCGCCGCGCACCTCGACCTCGACGGTCTCACCGCGCCGGCGCCCGAGGACGGCGCGGCCGATGGGCGAGGCCGGCGTCACGACCGAGAGGAAGCCGTCACCGCCGGGGCCGGTGAGCTCGACGCCGGCGCCCACGGGCGCGAGGAACAACGTCCGCCCCTCCTCTCCATCCTCGATCTCGACGATGGCGCCGACGGCGATGCGCGCTCCCTGGCCCAGGACAGGTGGGCGGAAGGCTTCGAGGGCGGCGATCTCGGTGCGGGCCTTTTCAACACGTCGGCCGTGGCCTTTCGCCAGGCTCTGCTGCTCGAGCGCCACCCGGGCATCCTCGCGTTTCTCGGCGGGCGTCGCGCCGTCGCGGGCGGCCGTGGCGGCGTCGTGCTCGGCGTGCTCGGCTACCTGGGCGGTCCGCCGGAGGCTCGCGGCCAGCTGCTCGATGAGGCTACGCTTGTCCACGGGCCGATCTTGGGCCGCGAGGCGTCCGCGTCGCAAGAAAACCTATCCCCGATCGGCGTCGATCGTAAGCTCGCCATCGGCGGTGACGCGGGCGCGGATCTGGATCGGGTGGCAGCAGACGTCGCAGTCCTGGATGAAGGTCTGCTTCCCGGCCTCGTCATCGACCGAGACCTCGGTCGGCTCTCCGCAGAACGGGCAGATCACGCTGGCGTCCATGGAACGATCCTCACAGTAGACGATCGGCGAATCGGGCCCAAGCTGACATCGTGATCCGGACCTGGCGCAGGACCGTCGTCTTCGTCGTCGTCGTCGCCGCCGCGTGCGCGCACGAGGGCGGCGCTCGACGGGGCGGGATCATCGGCCAGATCGACGCCGAGCTGGCCGGCGCCGACGAGACCACGTATGCGTTCGGAGGCTCGGGGCGCGGTCAGTCGTACGACTGCTCGGGCTACGCGAACCAGGTGCTGAGGCAGGCCGCGCCGGGGGCGTTCGCGTCGTTGCGCGCGCTGCGCAGCCGTCCGCGGGCGACCGAATACGTCGAGCGCATGGAGCTCGGCGGCAGCGACTGGCGGCGCGTCGCGCGGGTGGCCGACCTCGCCCCCGGTGACCTCATCGCCTGGCGCCACCGGCCGGACGCGCCGAGGACCGACGCCTTGTCGACGGGGCACGTCGCGTTCGTGGTCGAACGGCCAGCGCCGGCCGGCGGCGGGCTGTGGCGTGTGCGCGTCTCGGATGCGGCGCGGAGCGGCCACTCCGACGACACGCGCGCACCGGGGCGCTCCGGCATCGGCGCCGGCACGATCCTCGTCGCCACCGCGCCCGACGGCGCGCCGGAGGCGGTCGCCTGGAGCTTGCGCGGCCGCTTCGAGGTTCCCGCGGCGATGGCGCTCGGCCGCCCGCTACGATGACGCCGGAAGCGGAGACGGTTGCCGTCGTCGGGGTCGGGGCCATCGGGGGCGTGTGCGCGGCGAGCCTGGTCGCCGCCGGGCGGCGCGTCCTCTGCTGCGTGCGCACGCCGTTCACCGACCTGGTGCTCGAGTCGCGTGCGGGCGTCCAGCGCTTCGCGGTCGAGGTCGTGCGCGACGCCGCCGGGCTGCGACCGGCGCCGTGGGTGCTGCTCGCCACCAAGGCCCACGAGACGGAGTCGGCCGCGCCGTGGCTGGCGGCTCTCCTGGGGCCGGGCTCGCGCCTCGCCGTCTTGCAGAACGGCGTCGAGCACGTCGAGCGCCTGACGCGCTGGATCGACCGCGCGCGGATCGTGGCGGTGGTGGTCGCCTGCCCGGCGACGCCGCTGGGGCCGGGGCATGTCCTTTTGCGCGGCTCGGCGCGCCTCACGGTGCCCGATGACGAGGGTGGCAGCGGTTTCGCCGACCTGTTTGCGGGGAGCGCCGTGACCGTCGAGCGCACCCCCGACTGGCGGACGGCGGCGTGGCGGAAGCTCGTCTCGAACGTCACGGGTGGCGCGCTCGCCGCGCTCGCCGGCGCGCCGGTCGCCGAGGTGCGCCATCCGCTCCTTCCCGCGCTCGCCCTCGGCCTCGCCGTCGAGTGCGCCACCGTCGCGCGGGCCGAGGGCGCAGACGTCCCCGACGGGTTCGCCGCCACCGTCGCCGCGGACTGCCTCGGCGCGCCGCCGACCAGCGTTCCCTCGACGCTCACGGATCGCCGCCGCGGCCGGCCACTCGAGGTCGACGCCCGCAACGGAGCGGTCGTGCGCATCGGCGCGCGGCACGGCATCCCCGTCGCGTTGAACACGCGCGCCGCGGAGCTCCTCGCGACGGCACACCTTCACCCGACGACCGATCTCTTGCCACGGCTGGCCGAGGTCCTCCCGACCTGACGATGGAGATGCCTGGTGCGTCGGTGATCCGGCAGAGCGTGTTCGCGGCGTAGGAAGTCTGCCGTCTACGAGACGTCGGGGAGCGCCACCGCGTCCCAGCAGGCCTCGCGCGCGGCGGCGAGCTTCTCGTCGGTGAGCTCGAGACGACCTTCCCAGTGGGCTCGCATCACGCCGACGAAGGCGCCGAAGACCAGCTCCATGAGGACCGAGGCGTCGAGCGGCTTGAGCTCGCCGGCCTCCTGCGCCCGCACGATGACGGCGCGGGCGAAGTCCTTGAGGTTGCGATCGACCGCGCGGCTCTCCGCGTCGAGATACGAGGCGTGGTTGTGGAGCTCGATGAACGCGAAGGCGACGGGAAACTCCATGGCGAAGCGCACCATCTCGTTCCACATGACCGCGAACTGCTCGCGCACGGGGGCGGTCTGCGGGAAGGCGGTGAAGACGCGCCTGGCGACCTCCGACTTCCAGGTGCGGAAGAGCGCGTTCACCAGCGCGTCCTTGCTCTCGAAGTAGTGATAGATGGTCGCGGCGGCGATGTCGGCGCGCTCCGCGATCTGCGGGATCGCGGTCCCGTGAAAGCCGCGCTCGACGAAGCAGCGAAGGGCCGCGTCCATGATGGAGTCCCGCCGGTCGGGTCGCTCGGGCGGACGTCCTCGTCTCGGCTGGGCCACGTTACTGACTGAATATTCGTACGGAAATTTGTCCATGTCAAGCACGGGAGGATTTTCCTCTTGACGCCATGCCTCTACCGGTGTTTCTTGTCGATCAGATTTATCGAATGAACGTTCAATCAATTAATCGACTGGCAAGAAAGAAGGCTCCCATGACGCTGCGATCGACCCTCGCCCTTCTGGTCCTCGCCTCCGCCGGCTGCGACGAATTGCCGCCGGGTGACTGGAGCTCCCCCTGGTTCTGGGGCGCTACCTTCCTCGCCAAATACGCGGCCCATCTCGAGATCGACGAGCTCGAGCCCGGCCCGCCGCCGCAGGGCGAGCCGCGCACCGTGCTGCTCATCACCGGCGTCACCATCCCGGCGCGCTGGTTCGACCCGATCGTCGCCCGCCTCGAGCGCGACGGGTTCCGCCCGGTGGTCTACGAGCCGCCCGACCTCTTGAGCGGCAGCCTGTTCGAGAACGCCGAGGAGCTCGGACGTGTCATCGAGCAGGTGCGCAGCGAGAGCGGCCAGGACCGGATCGACATCCTCGCCGAGTGCACCGGCGGGGTGATCGCGCGCCACTACATCCAGTCGCTCGGCGGCGATCGCTACGTGTCGCGCCTGGTGACCTTCATCTCGCCGCAGAACGGCGTCGCCGCCGCCCCGCTCGCCGCCAAGCTGGTCGGCTGGCCGGCGCTCCACGACCTGTCCCCGGGCAGCGCGTTCCTGCGCGCCGTCCAGGCGGTCCCGCTGCCGCCGACGGTGGCCGTCACCTCCATCTACTCGTGCACCGACGAGTACATCCAGCCGTACCAGACGTCGATCATCCCGGGCGCGACCAACCTCGGCATCTGCGACCGCTTCGTCGGTCACTTCGAGTTCTTCTACGACCCGGACCTCTACCTGCTCATGCACGCCGCGCTCGTCGCCCCGGCTCCCGAGCTCCCGGGCGCGCGCGACGACGCCGACACCGTGGAAATGGAGCCCGCACCCGCAGGCTGCGCGGCGGGCGGCGGACCCGGCGCTCCGGCGGGCGCGCTGATGGTGCTCGCTGCCCTGCTCAGGCGCCGACGTCAGCCTGCGATCGCCGAGATGAGGGCCAGCGCGGTGCGCAAGGTCCGGTCGTCGACGTCGAGCTCGGGCGAGTAGTAGGAGACGGTCGCCGCCACGATGCGCAGGCGCGCGCGCACGGCGGCGATGACGTCGGTCGCCTGGGCGAGCGAGAGGCCGCCCGGCGAGCGATACGGGATCACCGACGGCACCAGCTCCGGATCGAGGCCGTCCAGGTCGATGTGGAGGTACACGTCGTCGACGCGGCGGGCGAGGGTCTCGATGGCCTGCAGCGGATCGCCGAGCGGGCGGCCCTCGCGCCATTCGATGGTTCGCGCCGGCGAGCGCTCGAGGCGGACGCGCTCGGCGGGATCGAGGTCGCGGGTGCCGAGGAGCAGGGTGGCGTCCTCGGCGACGGGCGTGGCGTCGCCCATCCTCGCCCAGGCCTCCGTGTGACAATGGCCGACGATGGCGGCGAGGGCCATCCCGGGAAGGAAGCCGCTCGGGGAGGTCTCGGGGGTGTTGAAGTCGCCGTGCGCGTCGATCCAGACCACGCCGCAGCGTCCGTGCTCGACGCCGGCCAGGACGCCCATCGCGGCATCGCAGCATCCCGGCAGGACCAGCGGCGTCTCGCCGTCGGCGACGACCTCGCGCACCCGGTCGGCGAGGGCGCGGTTGACGGCGAAGGCCGCCTCGTGGGAAGCGGCGCCGCCGACCTCGACCTCGACCGCCGAGCTCGGCAGGCCCGACCCGGCCGCGAGCCGCGCCGGCCCCTTGCAGGCCGCGTGGTGCGGGTCGCCGCTCATGTAGGGAACCTCGATGGCGCGCAGCTTCATCTCGGCCTTCCGCCAAGCATAACGCCGGTGTCCCCATAGGCGCCGAATTGGGCGTGACGGTTCGGCGCGTGCGCCCGTTAGCTCCAGTCGAGGAGGTCGCACATGAAGTTCGCAATTCCATCTGTGTTGGTGCTGTTCGCCGCTTGCGCCGACGCGCCGCCCGAGATCGCCGCGCAAGCTCGGGAGCTCCACGGCAACCCCAACCCCGGCATCGCGCCGCCGGACTCACATCCCTACGGAAAGTCGTACGGCGAATGGGCCGCCGACTACTGGCGCTGGGCGCTGCCGCAACCGGCGGGGGTGAATCCGCTGCTCGACGAGACCGGCGCGGATTGCGGCCAAGGACAAGACGGCAGCGTCTGGTTCCTCGCCGGGAATTTCAACGGCACCATGCACCGCGAGTGCACCGTGCCGCCCGGGCGCGCGTTGTTCTTCCCCATCGCCAACGTCTTCTGGATCCAGACGTTGCAGGACCCCAATCTCAGCATCGCGGAGATCCGGGCCGGTGCCCGCGAGCTCCTCGACGGGGGCCTCGAGATGTCGGCCACGATCGACGGCCGGCCCGTCGTCGAGCCCGAGCGCTACTTCGAGGATTCGTCGGTCGTCACCATGCGTCTCCCCGACGACAACGTGCTCGGTTACGACGAGACCATCTGCCCCCGCGACCTGGACGGCGTCATCGCGTGCGACCCGTTCCTCGACGCCGGCTATTACCTCTTTGTCCAGCCGCTCCCGCGCGGCGACCACACCCTTCGATTCACGTGCACGATTCCCGCCTTCGATTTCGTCCTGGATATCACCTACACGCTTCACATCGAATAGGGACTCACCGGGTCAGGTACTTCTCCATCCAGCCGACGATCGACACCGCGGAGCGGATGCGATTGGGCATCTTGCGCCAGCCGTGACCCTCGTCCGGGAAGAGCACGTACTCGACGGGCACGCCGCGCTTCTTCAGGTTGTCGATGACCTGCTCGGCCTCGATGACCGGCACGTTGGTGTCGTTGGCGCCATGGAGCACGAGGGTCGGCGCGCGCACGCGGTCGACGCGGTGGATGGGCGAGAGCCGCTCGAGCATCGCCGCCTCGGTCGCCGGGTCGCCGTACTCCACCGTCGAGATCGCGGCCATCCACGGCTCGGTGTGCTTGAAGAAGGTGGCGAAGTTGACCACGCCGAAAAGGTTGGCTCCGGCGGCGAAGAGGTCCGGATATTCGGCCATGCCCGCCATGACCATGTAGCCGCCGTACGAGCCGCCCATGATGCCGATCCGCTTCGGGTGAGCGATGCCGCCGGCGATCATGGCGTCGACGGTCGCCTTGATGTCGCGCACCGCGTTTTCGCGCAGGGCGCCGTTGTCGAGGTTGACGAACTTCTTGCCGAACCCCGAGGAGCCGCGCACGTTCGGCGCAAAGACCGAGATGCCGCGCGCCACCAGCGCCTGGTACGTGCTGTTGAGGGCGGGACGCTCCTGCCCCTCGGGCCCGCCGTGGAACGAGAGCACGATAGGCCCGGCGCCGGCCGCGCCGCGCGGACGGTAGAGCCAGCCCGACAGCTCCAGCCCGTCGTGCGCCTTGTAGCGGACGAGCTCCGGCCTGACGAGCGCACCGAGGTCGACGCCGGCGTGCGGGCTGTCGGTGACCCGGGTCAGCTTCCCGCCCGCGACGTCCAGCACGTGGATGTTCGACGGCGCGGCGGCGCCGCTGCCCACGAAGGCCAGCTTGCGCCCATCCCGGGACCACTCGAGCCCGCCGATCACGTCCGTCGTGAGCTTCGGCCCCGGCCGGAGGCGGCCCGAGCGCAGGTCGACGAACGCCAGCTCGCTCCTGCCCGCGACGTTCCACACGAGGGCGGCGCTCGTCCCCTCGTGGTTGACGGCGAGGCTCTGCAGCTCCGCATCCGGCCGCTCGGCGAGGATCTCGATGGGGCCGGCCTTGCCGTCGGGCCCGAGCTTGACGCGCGCGAAGGCCACCAGGTCCCGGTCCTTGTTGGAACCGAGGTAGACGGTGCGTCCGTCGGGCGAAAATGTGCCGCCGGAGAACGTGCCCGGGCCGGAGTGCGGCGTGAGGACCTGCTCGCTCCGATCGGACAGCCGCACCAGCACGAGGTCGTTGCTTCCGCGGCTGATGCTCCGATTGACCACGGCGTACGCACCGTCGCGGCTGACATCGGTGATCGAGTGGAAACCGCGCGTCTCGAGCACGGCCACGGCGGTCCCCGTCGACGGATCCATGAGGTACGGGTCCGTCGCGCTGGGATCCCGCCGGTTCGACGAGTACCACAGCCGCTTGCCGTCATCGGTGAAGTCGCCGAGGAAGGTGTTCACCTTGCCACCTTCGGTGAG
>Ga0111539_10012134_pt1 | contig 10810 bp, 6 predicted proteins | sample RhiMethybrSRZTD1_FD_79667 | JGI IMG/M metagenome (GOLD analysis project Ga0111539, IMG submission 79667) | Populus rhizosphere microbial communities from Tennessee, USA - Rhizosphere MetaG P. TD hybrid SRZTD1 (version 2) (version 2) | ecosystem: Host-associated > Plants > Roots > Rhizosphere >... | reverse complement strand
GCGCCGTCCTCGCCCGCCGCGTCGCGCTCGATCTCACCGGCCTGCCGCCGACGCCCGAGGAGGCCGACGCCTTCCTGCGCGACCCCGCGCCGGACGCCTATGAGAAGCATGTCGACCGGCTGCTCGCCTCGCCCCACTACGGGGAGCGCTGGGCCCGTCGCTGGCTCGACCTCGCCCGCTACGCCGACACGAACGGGTACGAGAAGGACCGTCCGCGCTCGATGTGGCCGTACCGCGACTGGGTGATCCGCGCCTACAACGAGGACCTCCCGTTCGATCGCTTCACCCTGGAGCAGCTGGCCGGCGACATGCTCCCCGGCGCCGGCCCGGCCTCGCGGGTCGCCACCGGCTTCCACCGCAACACGATGATCAACGAGGAAGGCGGCATCGACCCGCTCGAATTCCGCTTCCACGCCCAGGTCGACCGCGTCAACACCACCGGCACCGTCTGGCTCGGCATGACGCTCCTCTGCGCCCAGTGCCACACCCACAAGTACGATCCCATTCCGCACCAGGACTACTACCGGCTGATGGCCTTCTTCGACGGGGCCGACGAGATTGAAATGCCCGTGCCCGACCCGGCGATCGCGAAGCGGCGCGAGGAGCACGCCCTCAAGATCGCCGCCGCCGAGGCGGCGCTCGAATCCAAGTTTCCGCCCGGAGGCGAGCTCGCCTGGACCGCGGTGAAGCCGTCCAAGGTCGATGCCGCGGGGAAGGCCGCGGCGGAGATCCTCGAGGACGGCGCGGTCCGCATCGGCGGCGAATCGCCCGACAAGACGACCTATACGGCGACGTTCGAGGCCGACCTTCAGGGTGCCGCCGGACTGCGCCTCGAGGTCCTCGTCGACGACGCGCTGCCGAAGCACGGCCCCGGGCGCGCGGAGAACGGGAACTTCGTGCTGAGCGAGATCACCCTCACCCGCGCAGGCGCCGCGGTGCCGATCACCGGCGCATCGGCCGACCACGAGCAGGACGGCTGGCCCGTCGCGGGGGCCGTGGACGGCAAGAAGGACACCGGCTGGGCGATCGCGGCGGCCACGCCGGAAGCGAGCCACGTCAACCGGAGCGCCGTCTTCCATTTCGAGCCCCAGCCCGCCGGAAAGGCGACCTGGACCGTCACGATGGACCAGCAGTTCGGCCAGCGCCACACGATCGGCCGCTTCCGGCTGAGCCTCGGGACGTTCGCGGGGAACGCCGACCGGGCGTCCCACCTCGAAGAGAAGCTCGCCGCCTGGACGGCCGCCGAATCCGCGAAGGCCGTCGCGTGGACCGTCCTCCCCCCGGCCTCCGTGAAGTCCACCGTGCCGCTCTTCACCGTGGAGGCCGACCGGTCGGTCTTCGTCCATGGCGACATGACGAAGAGCGACGCCTACGACCTCTCGTTCGAGACGGGCGGGCGGCGCCTCACGGCGCTGCGCCTCGAGGCGATGACCGACGAGCGGCTGCCGCGGAACGGGCCCGGCCGGGTTCACTACGAGGGACCGACCGGCGACTTCTGGCTGAGCGAGATCAGCGCGAAGGCGGACGGGAAGCCGGCGAAGTTCTCGCACGCGACCCAGAGCTACGCCGACAAGGACAAGAACGCCGCGAAGGCCATCGACGGGGATCCCCAGACCGGCTGGTCCGTCTCGGGCGGCCAGGGGCGGCCCCAGACGGCCGTCTTCCGCTTCGACCCGCCGCTCGAGGGCACGGCGCGCCTCGACCTGAGGATGCTCTTCGAGCGCTACTACGCGGCGGGGATGGGGCGCTTCCGCGTCTCGGTCACCGGCGACGACCGTCCCGCCGAAGCCCGCGGCCTCGCCCCCGAGGTCGAGGCGGCGCTCCTCGTCGACGCCTCCCGCCGGACTCCGGAGCAGCGCGCGGCCATCCGCCGCCAGTTCCTCCAGTCCACGCCGGAGCTCGCGGGGGCCCGAAAGGAGATCGACAAGCTCCGCGACGCGATGCCGAAGGCCCCGACGACGCTCGTCTTCCAGGAGCGCGAGGCGAAGTATCGGCGGGCGACGAACCTGCGCCACCGGGGCGAGTACCTCCAGCCCCGCGAAGTCGTCTCGGCCGAGGTCCTCTCGATCTTCCCGCCGCTCCCGGAGGGAAGCGCGCACGACCGGCTCGCCTTCGCGACCTGGCTCGTCGACGGAAAGAACCCGCTCGTCGGCCGGGTCGTCATGAACCGCCTGTGGCAGTCGATCTTCGGGCGCGGCATCGTCCGGACCACGGAGGACTTCGGCTTCCAGAGCGACGCGCCGACCCATCCGGAGCTGCTCGACTGGCTCGCGCTCGAATTCGTCCGGCAGGGCTGGTCGTGGAAGAAGATGCTCCGGACGATGGTCCTCAGCGCCGCATACCGGCAGTCGTCGGAGACGACGCCCGAGGCCCGCGAGAAGGATCCCGAGAACAAGCTCCTCAGCCGCTCGCCGCGCCCGAGGCTCGACGCCGAGCAGGTGCGCGATGCGGCGCTCCGGGCGACGGGGCTGCTCTCGCCGAAGATCGGCGGCCCCAGCGTCTATCCGCCGCAGCCGCCGGGCATCACGACGGAAGGGGCGTACGGCCCCCTGACCTGGACCGTCAGCTCCGGGGAGGACCGCTACCGCCGCGGGCTGTACACGTTCGCGAAGCGCACGGCGCCCTACGCGATGTTCACCACGTTCGACGGCCCGAGCGGCGAGGCGTGCCTGGCGCGGCGGGAGGTGTCGAACACGCCGCTCCAGGCCCTGACCCTCCTCAACGACGAGGTCTTCGTCGAGGCCTGCCGCCACGCGGGGAAGGTTCTCGCGGGGGAAGCCGGGACCGACGACGAGAAGCTGACCCGGGCGTTCCGCCGAATCCTCGTCCGGGCGCCGTCCCCGGACGAGCGGTCGGTGATGCTGAAGTACCTGGAGTCGCAGCGGCGGCGGCTGGAGTCGAAGGAGCTGAGCGCCTCGTCGCTGGGGGGCGACGCGCCGTCCGCCGCCTGGGCGCTGCTGATCCGCGCGCTTCTGAACCTCGACGAATTCGTCACCCGGAACTGAGGTTGAGCATGGACTGCTGCACGACCATCGCCCGCCGCCACTTCCTGAAGGACTGCGGGATCGGGCTCGGCAAAGTGGCACTGGCCTCGCTGCTGGGCGGCTCGACGCTGCGCGCCGACGACCGGAAGGATCCGCTGTCGCCGAAGCAGCCCCACTTTCCCGCGAAGGCGAAGGCGGTGATCCACCTGTTCATGTCCGGCGCGCCCAGCCACCTGGATCTCTTCGACTACAAGCCCAAGCTGAAGGAGCTGGAAGGAAAGCCGCTGCCCCCGAGCATCATCGGGACGCAGAGGTTTGCGTTCATCCGGGGCGACGCCGGCGTCCTGGCGCCGCAGTTCAAGTTCGCGAAGCACGGCCGGAGCGGCGCGGAGATCGCCGACACGCTCCCGCACCTGGCGAAGGTGGTGGACGACGTCTGCTTCATCCGCTCCGTCCACACCGATCAGTTCAACCACGCGCCGGCCCAGATCTTCTTCAACAGCGGCTTCCCCCAGCCCGGGCGGCCCAGCCTGGGCTCGTGGGCGGTGTACGGCCTGGGCTCGGAGTCGCGGAACCTTCCGGCGTTCGTGGTCATGTCCACGGGCTCGGGCATCAGCGGCGGCGCGGCGTTGTGGTCGAGCGGCTTCATGCCGAGCGTCTACACCGGCGTGCGGTTCCGGAACTCGGGCGACCCGATCCTGGACGTCACGAGCCCCGCGGGCCTGGACGCGAAGGCGCAGCGCGACACCCTGGACCTGGTGGGGGAGCTGAACCGGAGGCGCCTGGGCGAGCTTGCCGATCCGGAGATCGAGACGCGGGTGGCGTCGTACGAGATGGCCTACCGGCTGCAGACCTCGGCGCCCGAGCTGATGGACCTGAAGGGGGAGGCGAAGGAAACTCTGGAGCTCTACGGGATCACCGACCCGTCGAAAGCCTCGTTCGCGCGGGCCTGCCTGCTGGCGAGGCGCATGGTGGAGCGCGGCGTCCGCTTCATCAACATCTTCCACGAGGGCTGGGACGCGCACAGCGACGTGTCGGGGAACCACCGCAAGAACTGCGGCGACACGGACCGCGGCGCGGCGGGGCTGGTCGCGGACCTGAAGCGGACCGGCCTCCTGGACTCCACGCTGGTGATCTGGGGCGGCGAGTTCGGCCGCACGCCGATGGTGGAAACGAACGCGGCGCTCGGCCGCAGCCAGGGCCGCGACCACCATCCGCACGCCTATACGATGTGGATGGCCGGCGGCGGCGTGAAGCCGGGCCTCCAGTACGGCATGACGGACGAGCTGGGCTACACCATCGTCGAGAACCCCGTCCACGTGCACGATCTGCAGGCGACGATCCTGCACCTGCTGGGCCTGGACCACGAGCGGCTCACGTACCGCTATGCGGGCCGCGACTTCCGCCTCACGGACATCCACGGCAAACTGGTGAAGGGAATTCTGGCGTAGGCTCAGCGTCGAGGCGCGGGACCGCGGCGCTTGAAGATGCGCTGCAGGCCGACCCCGATGATGAACACCGGAACGACGACCATGAGGGCGAGCTTCCGGTTGATGACGAGGTTGTTGAAGTCGATCGCTTTCAGGCAGAAGTAGCCGACGCCCACGCCGAAGAGACAGACGACCGAGCCGAGCACCAGATCGAACGCCTTGTGCATGTCGCAGCCTCCCTGTCCATAGTACTCAGGACGCTCAGGGGCGCGCAAGGAACAGCCGGATGGCCTCCCCCGGGGACCCTTCACCCGGTCTGACTGCACCCGATATTTCCCGCGGGGAACCGCGAAGCGCCGGGAACCCCACCGAGGGAGACGCCGTTTTCCCTATTTCCACGCCGACTGCAAATCCCAGACCTCGAACGACTCGATCGGCGCTTCGCCGCCTTCGACCCTCAGCGCGAAGGAGAGATTGTCGCGCACGGCCATCGACGCCACCGAGAGGGCGACCCGGCCGTCGTTGCCGAAGATCTCCACGGAGCCGCGGTCCACCAGCACCCGGAGGCGGACGACCCCTCCGATCGGCGCCAGCGGTGCGGCCGTCCTCTTCGACGACAGCTCCTTCTTCCGGGCGTCGTAGACCACCGCCAGGCCCCGGACATCGAGCACGACGCGCTCCGCCGTCCCGGGTCGGAAGGAGAGCTCCAGGTCCGCGGCCTCCCCGATCCGGCCGCTCGGCGCGGCGCCGTCCGGGGTGAGCGTCTGCTTCCGCTCGCGGAGCCGCTCGATCTCCCGCACGGGAAGGGCGGTCATGCGGAGGCCGTCCTCCGTGGATCGGAGCCGCAGCTCGACCGGGATGTTCATCTGCTGGTTGAAGGGCATGCCCGGGAAGTCGGTCCCGCGGGCCCAACCGATCTGGATGCGCCGGTTGTCGGGCGCATGGCTGAACGTCTGCGCGGCGTAGAAGTTTCCGTGCCAGAGGGTCTGCTTCGGCCCGTCCGGCTTGAACTCGCGTCCGTCGAACGAGCCGAGCCGATAGCGGCCGTCCGCGGCCAGAAGGACCCAGCGCGATTGCGACGCATCGCCGTCCGCCGCCAGCTCGAACAGGTCGGGGCACTCGTAGAATCCGTCGATCGTGCTCTGGAACGTCCACGTCTTCAGGTCGGGGGACGTGTGGAACGCGATCTCCTGCTTTTTCCCCGACTCGTGGTAGACGGCCATGACCCACTGCTTCGTCGCGGCGTGCCGGAGCAGTCGCGGATCGCGGCCCTGGTGCTTCACCACCGGATTGCCGGAGTATTCCGACCACGTCCGGCCGCGATCGTTGCTGTACACGATGCACTCGCCGCGCCCCGTGCTGGTGTAGGCGCCCACCAGGACGTCCTCCGCGCCGGTCTTGAACCCCGACGTGTTCCCGGCGTCGACGACCGCGCTCCCCGAGAACGCCCAATCCCCGAACCGGGCCGGATAGAGCGCGATCGGCAGCTCTTCCCACCGCACGAGATCCCGGCTCACCGCGTGGCCCCAATGCATGTTGCCCCAGCCCCAGCCGTACGGGTTGTGCTGGTAGAACAGGTGGTACTCGCCCTGGTGGTAGACCATGCCGTTGGGGTCGTTGAGCCAGCCGCGGCGCGACGTGAAGTGAATCAGCGGTCGGGACGGCTCCCCGTAGAGCGGATCGGTTCCCCTCAGCTCGTCGCCTTGCGTGACCGCCTCGAGCGCCGTCCCGGCGTCGGCGGGGCCCCGCACCTCCAGCCGCGCGGTTTGTCCCTTCCAGGCGCGAACGTCGACGAAGGCCCAGAACTGCGGGTCGCGCGCCGCCAGCTCGATCTCGAAGTCGCGCACGACGGCGCCCCCGACGGAGACCTGCAGGCGGCGCTTGGGCAGGCCCGTGCGCACCGGCAGATGGAGGAACGGCAGTTCGAGGGTCACGTCGCGGATCTGGGGGCCGGATTTCATGGAGGCGTCCGACTGGACGATCTGGTCGATGCAGACGTGCCCCCAGCCGCCCGTGTGGCGGTCGACGATCTCGACCACCGCGGTCCTTCCCGCGAACTCGGCGACGTCCCAGCCGTCCCACTCGAGGCGCTCGTCGTCGCGCCCCGTCGCGGTCCGCACGATCTTCCCGTCGACCAGGAGGTTGATGCCGGTCTCGCCCGGATGACGGCCGCCGCCGATCTGGAAGTTCAGGGACCGGCGCTCGAGGACGAAGGGCGGCGAGGTGAGCGTGCCCACGGAGGCGTCGCCGCCCGCGTAGGAGTTCACCAGGCCTTTTCCCAGGAATCCCGACACCGGCATCTGGTTCGGAAGCGTGCCCCGGGCCGGTCCGGATCCGAACGCGGCGCCGGTGACGGTCCAGGCGCCGTAGTCGCGGCCTTCGAAATCCGCCAGCACGAGGTCGTCGCCGGTCGAGGCCAGGAGCGCCAGGGTCAGCAGGATATTCATCGCCGTTCCTCCAAAGTCCATGGTGCCGGTTGATCCTTGGTCACGGGACGAGGACCTCCCTCTCCATCGCCTCGAGCGGCACGCCTTTCGTCTCGGGCATGACGGCGAGCACCCAGACGAGCTGTGCCGCCATGCAGAGGGCGTAGACGGAGAACGTGTGGCCGCCCGAGCGGGAGGTGATCAGCGGGAAGCTCCACGAGATCACCGCCGCCATGACCCAGTGGACGGTGCTGCCGAGCGCGGTCCCCTTGGCGCGGATCTTGTTCGGAAAGATCTCGCTGAGGAAGACCCAGATGACGGCCCCCTGGCCGAAGGCGTGGGCCGCGATGAACACGACCAGGCTCCCCAGGAGCAGCATCCCGCCCGTGCCCGAGTAATAGGAATAGGCCGTCGCGATGAGGCTGACGAGGTATCCGACCGAGCCGACCAGCATGAGCGTCCGCCGTCCGAACCGGTCGATCAGCGAGAGTCCCGCCATCGTCAGGGCCAGGTTCGTGCCGCCGATCACCACCGACTGCACCAGCGAGCTGGTCCGGTCGAAGCCGGCCATCCGGAAGATGTCCGGGGTGTAATAGATGATCGCGTTGATTCCCGACAGCTGGTTGAACGCCGCCATCGCGACGGCCAGCAGCACCGGACGCCGGTGGCGCCTGGAAAAGAGGGATTCCCCTCCGGCCGCCGAGTCTTCGAGAAGCGAGCGGCGGAGGGCGGCGAGCTCCTCCTCCGCCGGGGACGCGCCGATGGCGTCGAGCACGCGGCGGGCCTCGTCGAGCCGGTTCTTTGCCGCCAGCCAGCGCGGACTCTCCGGGGTGAGGAAGAGGAGCCCGAAGAACAGCGCCGCCGGCAGCGCCTCCACGCCGAACATCCAGCGCCACGCGTCCCCTCCCGGCGCGGCGGCGCCGATCAGCCAGTTCGAGAGATAGGCGAGCAGGATGCCCAGGACGACGTTGAACTGGGCCAGGGCGACCAGCCGGCCGCGCCGCGACGCCGGGGCGATCTCGGCGATGTAGAGCGGGCAGATGACGGATGCCCCGCCCACGCCGATGCCGCCCAGGAAACGGAAGAAGAGAAGCGACGCCCAGTCCCAGGGCCAGGCGGAGCCGATCGCGGAAACGAAATAGAGCACGGCGACGACCAGGAGGGAGCCCCGCCGGCCCCAGCGGTCCGCGGGCCAGCCGGCGACCAGGGCGCCCAGGATGGTGCCGATCAGCGCGGACGCCACCGTGAAGCCGAGCGCGCCGTCCCCCAGCCCGAACACCCGCCGGAGGTCCTCCGTCGTTCCCGAGATCACCGCGGTGTCGAATCCGAACAGCAGCCCGCCCAGGGCCGCGGTCAACGACGATCGCAGCACGACTCCCGTGATCTTCATCCGATGTCCTCCTCACACGTCCGCACACGATACGGGAGGAGCGCTCAACTTGTATTGACAGGTCAGGGGAAGATGTCAAATACTTGTCATGACAACTTGACCGATTGTCAAGGAGGCCTCCATGGCCGGGGAACCCCGCCACCGACGGATCTCGCGCGAGCTGCTGACGGAGATCGCCAACGGCCGGTACGAGCCGGGCAGCCGGCTGCCGAGCGAGGCGCAGCTCTGCCGGAAGTTCGGCGTCTCGCGCCCGACGGTCGGACGGGCCCTCCGCGAGCTGCAGGAGCAGGGGCTGATCGACCGCCGCGTCGGCTCCGGCACGTTCGTCCGGGCCTCCCGGTCGTCCGCGGAGCCGGCCTCGTACCGGCAGCTCGGGCTCCTGGTCCCCGGCCTCGGCAAGATCGAGATCTTCGAGGTCATCTGCGGGGAGCTCGCCGGGCTCGCGCGGGTCCACGATTTCGGCATGCTCTGGGGCGGCAACGCGCGGCCGCGGACGGACATCGACATGACGACGCAGGAGGCGGAGGAACTGGCGTCGCTCTTCGTCGAGAAGGGCGTTTCGGGCGTCTTCTTCGCGCCCTTCGAGCACACGCCGGACCGGGATCCGGCCAACCGCCGCATCGTCGAGAAGTTCCGCAGCGCCGGCATCCCCGTGATCCTGCTCGACCGGGACCTCGGCCCCTTCCCGCACCGGACGCCCTATGACCTGGTCGGGATCGACAATTTCGCCGGGGGCTATCTCCTCGCCGAGCATCTGGTGAAGCTCGGCGCGCGACGGCTGGCCTTCGTGACGCGACCGCTGTCCGCCGCGACGGTGCACGCCCGCATCGCCGGCGCGCGCGCGGCCCTCGCCGCGCACGACGTCGATCCCGGCGACCCCTTCGTGCAGGTCGGCGATCCCACCGACCTCGCGTTCGCGCGAAAAGCGGTGTCGCAGCGCCGCGTCGAGGCGATCATCTGCACCAACGACCGCACCGCCGCGGAGTTCATGCAGTCGCTGGCGCGCATCAAGGTGGGCGTGCCCCGGACGGTGCGGGTGGTGGGCTTCGACGACGTCCGCTACGCGACCCTGCTGCCGACCCAGCTGACGACCATGCAGCAGCCCTGCCGGGAAATCGCGATCACGGCCTTTCAGGCGATGCGGGAGCGGATCGCCGATCCGTCGCTTCCGCCGCGATCCCTGCTGCTGACGCCTCGCCTCATCGTCCGCGAATCCTGCGGCGCCTACCTGCGCGGGTAGAGCCCACAAAACCGGCCCCGGACGCTTTCATGTCCCAGGATGAGCGACCACCACACGGACGTCCTGGTCATCGGCGCGGGAGTCGTCGGGATCTCCTGCGCCTACTATCTCGCGTCGCGGGGGCGCTCGGTGACCGTCGTCGATTCGGGCGCCGTGGCGGCGGGTTGCTCGTACGGAAATGCCGGCCTCGTGGTGCCCAGCCATTCGCTCCCGCTGGCCGCGCCGGGCGTCATCGCCAAGGGCATGCGCTGGATGCTCGATGCCGACAGCCCCTTCTACATCAAGTTCCGGTGGGATCGCGACCTCTGGTCCTGGCTCTGGAAGTTCCGCGCCGCCTGCCGCGAAGAGCAGGCGCGGCGCGCCGTCCCCGTTCTTCGCGATGCGCAGCGGGCGAGCGCGGCGCTCATCGAGGGCCTCACGCGTCTGGAGGGCATGGAGTGCGCCTACGCGCGGAAAGGCCTTCTCGGCGTCTATCGCACCGACAAGGCCCTGGAGGGAGGGCGGAAAGAGGCGGCATTCCTGGGGGAGTACGGCCTCGAGGCCAGGGTTCTGGAGGGAGCGGCCGCCCGGGCGCTGGTGCCCGCTCTCCGCGACGGTCTGGCGGGGGCGATCCTGTATCCGGAAGACGCGCACCTCGAACCCGCCTCGTTCGTGAAGACGCTCGCGCGCCACGCCGAAGCCCGGGGCGCGCGCGTGCTTCCGCAGACGGAGGTCCTCGGCTTCGAGCGGAAGGGATCCCGGATCGCCTCGATCCAGACGTCGAAGGGCACCTTCCGCGCCGAGGAAGTCGTGCTGGCGGCCGGGTCCTGGTCGCCGTCCCTCGCGCGCAGTCTCGGATTCCGACTCCCGATCCAGCCCGCCAAAGGCTACAGCATCGCGTTGAGCAACCCGCCGATCCCTCCCGCGGTCCCGCTGCTCCTCATGGAAGCGAAAGTGGGCGTCACGCCGATGGGGCGCTTCCTCCGGCTCGCCGGGACCCTGGAGATCGGGGGGCTCGACCTGACGATCAACGAGCGCCGCGTCGACGCCATCCGGCGCCGATCCCGCGAGTATCTCGAGGGCCTGGACGGGCTCGAAGAACTGGAGGTCTGGCGGGGCCTGCGTCCCTGCTCGCCGGACGGACTGCCCTTCGTGGGACGCCCCGGCGCGATCGAGAACCTGATCGTCGCGACGGGTCACGCCATGATCGGGCTGTCGCTCGGTCCCATCACCGGCAAGCTCGTGGCGGAGCTCGCCGCGCGGCAGAAGCCGTCCCTCGATCTGGCGCTGTTCTCGCCCGACCGCTTCGCGTCCTGAGAAATCACTTCTTCTTCGGCAGCGGCGGCGGCGTGACTTCCTTC
>Ga0111539_10012133_pt1 | contig 10811 bp, 12 predicted proteins | sample RhiMethybrSRZTD1_FD_79667 | JGI IMG/M metagenome (GOLD analysis project Ga0111539, IMG submission 79667) | Populus rhizosphere microbial communities from Tennessee, USA - Rhizosphere MetaG P. TD hybrid SRZTD1 (version 2) (version 2) | ecosystem: Host-associated > Plants > Roots > Rhizosphere >... | reverse complement strand
CCAACCTGCTCACGCCGGATTCCAAACTGACGCCGATCGATGCGACGAGTGCCAGTGGTGAGATGTACATGCTGGAGACAGTGTCAAAGCATAATATGGTGCACTTCTCCGAGACGCCTGAGAAGACCGCAGAAGATATCGTCTATTACATCAATCCCGCAATTTTCATTGCCAACGGGCTCGATGTCACCAAGGTGCCACGTCAGCCTCGTGCACTGGGACAAATGAAACCGCTCCAATGGTATTACTATGATGGGACATATGTGGAGCCTCATCAAGGAACGCAGATGAACAAGGAGTTTGTCATCATGGCCATCGACGTCAAATAACAATCGCCCCGCATTCGCACCGGGACTCATTTTGACCAGGCAGTCCCGGCATCTGTACGGTGAGAACGATGAAAAAACTTCTTTTCTTCATACATAGGACCACGAGCCGGCGATGACGCGCACCAGACCCATGTATGTCGCATCGCTTACGGAGGGCGAGGCGGAGGCTGGATACTTGATCCTTCGTGATGGAACTACAGCCTTGATACGAGTGGCTCAGCTTTCCGACCAGTGGGCCTTGCAAGTCTTTGTTAATGGGCTTTCACCGGAATCCAAGCGACACCGATTCTTCTCCGAGACCAATCCTTCTCCTGAACTTATTGCATCTTTGTGCGAAAACTCCGACCCGCGTTCACTTCTGACCCTGCTGGTGACCAGAGCGTGGAAGGATGAACAGCATATCATCGCTGTCGGTTCATATTTCGCGAAGGAGGAGAATACAGCCGAAATCGCAATCGCTGTGGATGATACGTTCCATGGAAAAGGGTTAGGGACATTACTCCTGGAACGACTGGCGCTGCTGGCCATTCGGCACGGTTTTGTACACCTTTGGGCCGTGACGCATGCCGACAACCTTGCCATGCGCGAGGTATTTAAGGAATCCGGCTTTGACGTCCACGAAGCCCTCGAGAACGGTGATATGGAGATGGATATGTTGCTTGTGCCGACAGAAACGACCGTGACTCGTTCTGAAATCCGGGAACGCATCGCGACCACGGCGTCCCTCCGCCCCTTCTTTCGACCTCGATCGGTGGCGGTGATCGGGGCCTCACGGGATCCCTCTAAGATTGGGGCTAAGCTCCTTGGGGCCTTGATCGCAAATAATTTCAAGGGGACGATCTATCCGATCAATCGGCACGCCTCACACCTTCGTGGCCTGCGTGTATACCCATCAATGCGCGACCTGCCGCATCCGGTTGATATGGCCATTATCGCTGTTCCGTGCGACGCCGTCCTTGGCGTGGTCGATGAATGCGCGAATCGAAATGTGCGAGCGCTCATCATCATCACCGCAGGTTTTGCTGAAGTTAATCCGAAGGGACGTGCACTCCAGGAGCGACTCGTCCAACAGGTGCGAGAGCATGGCATGCGAATGGTCGGCCCCAATTGTTTCGGACTCGTCAATGCCGACCCGGTGGTGTGCCTCAATGCTACCTTCTCAACCCATTTTCCACCGTTTGGACGCGTGGCGATCTCATCTCAAAGCGGCGCACTCGGCCTCGCTATTTTAGCTGCCGCTCGACGCCTCCATTTCGGCATCTCCACCTTCGTCAGTGTAGGAAATAAAGCGGACGTGTCCGTAAACGATCTCCTCCAATATTGGGAAGAGGACCCGAGCACCGAGGTCATCCTTCTCTACGTGGAATCTTTCGGCAACCCGCGTCGTTTTGCCCGCATAGCCAGGCGCGTGAGTCGCGGCAAACCCATTATCGCCATCAAAAGTGGACGATCGCCCTCAGGCAGTCGTGCAGCGGGCTCTCATACTGCAGCCTTAGCCCAGCGCGATGTCGTGGTCGATGCTCTATTCCATCAGGCAGGCGTGATGCGTGCTGAGACATTAGAGGAGCTGTTCGCGCTCGCAACGGGTCTGTCCAGCCAGCCACTGCCGCCAGGACGTCGCATCGCGATTGTCACCAACTCGGGCGGCCCGGCGATTCTGTGTGCTGACGCCTGTGAAGCCGGCGCACTGGTTGTGCCGGCGCTCTCTGAGCAGACCACCACTCGTCTCGCGAGCATTCTTCCTTCTGCTGCCGCTTTGAAGAATCCGGTCGATCTCATCGCCTCGGCAACACCCCAGCAGTACCATCAAGCCATTCACACTTTGTTGGTTGCAGACGAAGTCGATGCGCTGATTGTGCTCTATACCTCTGTGACCATGTCCGACAACTCGGCGATAGCTGAAGGCATTCTCACGGGCATTACCGCAGGACGCACTGCCGGCGCGAAGGGCAAACCGGTGCTCGCTTGTTGGATGGCGGAAGGGGATCATGACCGGTCCCTTATGACCAATCACGAAACCGTTCCCACCTATCGCTTTCCTGAGACGCCAGCCAACGTACTTAGTAAAGCCGCTTCCTATGTCGAATGGCGTGCACAACCCATCGGCATGGTCGCGGACTTCGATGACCTCAATCTTCCGCTGGCACGAGAAATCTGTGAGAAGGCCGTTGCGCGGCGGGGCAGCGGATGGCTGACCACCGAGGAAATACGCGCCTTGCTGGCAGCCATGCACCTCCCTATTCTTCCCGGCGGGGTGGCTCCAACGGCAGACGAAGCTGTAGGGGATGGCCGCATGCATCGGATATCCTGTCGCCGTAAAACTGGCCTCACATCGTCTCGTCCACAAAACGGAGATCGGAGGCGTTCGCCTGAATCTCCATACTGCTGGAGAGGTTCGCGAAGCCTTCGCGGCGATCCGAGAACGTCTGGCGCATGACCACAACCTGGACGCAATGGAAGGAGTGCTTGTACAGCCAATGCAAGCCGATGGGGTTGAGGTGATGATCGGCATGACCCAGGACCGATTGTTCGGTCCTTTACTCGCCTTCGGCCTGGGCGGCATCCATGTAGAGATCTTGGGCGACGTGTGCTTTCGCATCACCCCGCTCACGGATTGCGATGCGGCTGAGATGATCCGCGGAATTAAAGGCTACCGTCTCCTTGAAGGCTATCGCGGCCATCCTCCGGCCGATATCAAGGCCATTGAGGAGGTTCTCCTCCGCGTGTCGCGTCTCGTCGAAGAGGTCGATGCGATCACCGAGATTGACCTCAATCCCATCTTTGCGCTGCCGCCTGGACAGGGCTGCCGTATTGTGGACGCCCGGATTCGGGTGGGACCCGTGGAAGCCAAGGCCAACCATATATAAAGTCCGCTGTGAGTCCTCACTTTCGTAACAAAGCGACGACCGAGTCGCCGTTATGAGATCCCATTGGCCATGTCATCCTGTCATCGATGACAGGCGCGCATAAAAGATCTTCTTCACGACTTCGGCGCTGATCATGTACAGCGCGACGATCGCCATCAGCAGGGCAAGAAACGACATCGGTAACGGCGCTAATCCAAAAGCACGGCCAATCGGTGTGAACGGCAGCGCAAAGGTCACGGCCACAATCCCGACCGTCGCCAGAAACAAGCCATTCGCCGGGCGGCTCCGAAGGAACGGCCGCCGGGTGCGAATCACCAGCACGATCATGGCCGCAGAAATGACTGATTCGATGAACCAGCCTGTCCTGAACTGCGCCATCCCGGCATCCAATACAAAGAACAAGGCCGCGAAAGTGAGATAATCAAATACGGAGCTGACCAACCCGAACGTCAGCATAAACTTTTTAATGAAGCCGATATCCCACCGTCGCGGACGCTGAATCAGTTCATCATCGACCGCATCCGTGGCAATCGTCATTTCGGGGATATCGGTGAGAACATTTGTGAGCAAGATCTGTTTGGGAAGCAACGGCAGGAAGGGAAGAAACAAAGAAGCTCCCGCCATACTGAACATGTTCCCGAAGTTGGCGCTGGTGGCCATGAACACATACTTGAGGGTGTTAGCAAACGTGACTCGTCCCTCGCGAACGCCGTCCACCAACACGCCGAGATCTTTGTCCAAGAGCACGATGTCCGCGGCCTCCTTGGCGACATCGACCGCGCTGTCCACGGAAATGCCTACATCGGCTGCATGCAGCGCCGAAGCGTCGTTGATCCCGTCGCCGCTATATCCCACGACGTGCCCGGCTTTCTTGAGCGCGAGAATGATTCGTTCCTTCTGATTGGGCTCAACCTCAGCAAAAATCTGCACCTGGTTCACTTGTGCCAACAATGCCTCATCGCTCGTCTGCCGGAGGTCCGCGCCCGTCACCCTGCGCGCATTTGACAGCCCAATCTGTTCGCTGAGATGCGCCGCGACGAGATGGTGATCGCCCGTGACCAGTTTGAATGAGACGCCTAATCCCTTGAGCGACGCCAGCGTCTCGGCAATTCCCGCCTTCGGCGGATCATAAAGCACGAGAAATCCTAAAAATGTCATGTCACACTCGTGAACCTTTGAAATCTTCGATTCCCCGTCAATGTCCCGAGACGCGATGCCGATGACACGAAACCCAGAACGGCTGAGATCGGCAAAGCGCATCAGAAGCTTGTCGCGCATCGCGTCCATGCCGCACGAACTCCCACCGTCCGACTCCACTGACGAACAGACGCTCAAGACACTTGGCAAGGCGCCTTTGTGACCATGATGCACCGATCGCCGTGCGCAACGAAAATCGACAGACGCTTGCGCACAAAGTCATAGGGTTCTTCATCCAGCTTGCGATAACCGCCCAGGTCGAACACACGATGGCGCCGTATCGCTTCATCGATGGGATTCAGAAATCCTGACTCGAACATGGCGTTCAGATAGGCGTGAAAGAGGACACGTTCGCTCTCTTTTCCCTCGACGTCGATTGCGGAGTGCAGCCGCACGACGCCTTCGGTCAGCGTGCCAGTCTTATCGCAGCACAGCACGTCCATACTGCCAAAATTTTCGATCGCCGCGAGCCGTTTGACGATGACCTTTTTGAGGGCCATGCGTTTGGCGCCGTGCGCGAGATTGATGCTGATAATGGCCGGCAGCAATTGCGGAGTGAGTCCGACCGCAAGCGCCATGGAAAAGAGAAACGCATCCAAGACCGGCCGCGCCAACGCCACGTTAATGGCGAAAATGGCCATGACCAACACCAGCGTGACTTCGAGGAGTAAGTATCCAAAATGACGCACGCCTCGCTCAAATTCGGTTTCCGGGGGGCGCAGCGTCAAGCGTTGCGCGATGCTACCGAATTCGGTTCTCGTTCCGGTCCGAACGACGATCGCCCGCGCACTTCCGCTAATGACATGCGTGCCCATCCACACGCAATTCGTGCGTTGATTTAGCGGCGTGTCGACTCCGACTACGCCAACGATCTTTTCGATGGGATATGTCTCACCCGTCAATGTCGCTTCATCGACGAACAAATTTTTTGACTCAAGCACGCGACAATCCCCCGGTACGCCCGCTCCGGCTGAAAGCAAGAGGATATCTCCGGGCACAATCTCATCGGTGGCAATCTCCTGAACAGTTCCGTCCCGAACCACTTCGGCCGTCACTCGCACGATCGTCAGCAGACGTTCCACGGCATGACCGGCGCCATGTTCTTGCCAGTACCCGAGCAGGCCACTCACGAGGACAATCCCCAGAATAATGAAGGCATCGGTCGGATTTCCCAAAAAGACGGACACACCAGCGGCAGACAGAAGAATGGCAACGATCGGACTCTGAAACTGCGCCAGGAGGAGACCCACTTCTCGAAGACGGCTCTTTCGTCGCAAGTGGTTGCCACCGCCCTGAAGGAGACGCAGCTGCGCTTCCTCCCTCGTCAAACCCTCGGACGCTGTATCAAGCTGCTGCAGTAATTCTGGAAGCGGCAGGGTCCAGAATGGGGTCACTGCTGTGTGAGTCGTCATAGTCGAGATCGACTGGAATATCGGTGTGTGCCAACGGCGCAACAGCATGTGATGCAGAGCGAGGCGCCCGCTCCCCTCCCTTCATCGGATGGCGAACCGTCGCATATCCAGCACAACGGATTGATCGGCCAGGAAGCTGAGTGGGCTCATAGGGGCAACCCTCAAGGTGAGAAGATCTATACGTCTCTGAACCTGTTTTGAACGAAACACGTTCGGTCTACGCGCGATCTTACCGCTTCAACCATCGGAATATTTCTCCACGCCCTTGCGGCCGCCGCTATGGCAGCGAAAGCAATCGGCAAACCGGCCGGGGCCGTGCGCGCCATTCCCTTTAGCAATCAGGCCGCGCACAGCGGCATTGTTCAGCACGGCGGGGCGCCCCGACGAGCCCTTCACCGACGCATGGCAGTCTCGGCAAGACGTCGTCCCGGTCACTCGAAAGACCAGGTCGCTGTGAGGATTGACGAGGTCCCTTAGATCATCCTGTTCCTCGGTAACGGCCGACGCCGGCGGACCATTTGCAGTGGTGCGCGTGGCATGAGGCATCCCTTCCGGATCAAGACTGAGCAACACTGCCAATAACCCGAGGCAGGTTGAGGCCAGGGCCCCCCACGTTCGTCCGATCATGTTCCTCCTCTTTGTCGCACGACCATGATCATTCTCCGGACACTCGATATTCCAAATGACAGGCGACGCACGCTTTGAGCACACCGTCCAGTTTCGGCAAAATTTGCTTGAGATCACGCGTCGGCATCACGCGACCCAGTTCCTCGGCGGCCTCATGATGGGCCATCGCGAAGTCATGATAGGCCGGGGGAAACCGTTCAGGCTGCTGTTCCGCCATCACCTGGCGATGCTTGAAAAATCCGAGATGCGCTTCGGTGAGTCCTTGCGCCCGCTCGAAATCCTCTTCGACGAGCGCCGCGACAATGGCCTGGATGGTCTCCAAGTGCTGCAGCATGACGGTCCGATGCTGACGGCTCGCCTCGGCGGATATCGCGATCGGGAGCCGGGTATCGGGAAGCTCTACAATGTGTTGATCCGGTCCCGAAACATCCTGAGTCGGCGCACATCCCCATAGCAGAGCTATTCCGACGAAACACCGAAGGATGGCCGTACTCCATTGCTGAGATGCGTTGCGTCTCTGTGCTCGCATCTGTATCGACCTCACCTGGTCACTAGCGAGATTCCGCGTCGCAACAGGCGCCCTCCGCGGGACTCATGCCGCGTTCGGGACCGCGTGGCCCCATCCGTCCCATACCGTTTTCATCCATGTGACGGCCGCGCCCATGGCCTCCCGAAAAACTGCGCTCGTATTGGATGATGGCCCACATGTCATTATCGGACAGCATGCTGCCGAATCCGATCATGCCCGTTCCCGGCGAGCCGTGCTTGATCACCCAAAAGATTTCACCCTCGGTCCGATGACGCCAGAATCCGTGATGATGAAAGTTGCGAGGGAACGGATCGAGACCGGCGGAGCCGGGTCCATCTCCTCGGCCGGTTGCTCCATGGCAGGTGACACAGGTGCCTTTGCCTTCGTAGAGCGCTTTTCCCTTTTCAACGGTATCGGCAGATTCAGGCAAGGGGCTCGTCAACGCGCGCGCCTGTTCGATCTGATCCGCAGGGACGCGCGGCGCCATCATGGGCCGGTCGTCTGCCCATGATGGCGCCGAGGCGGTCGCGCACAGTGCCAGAACAAACAGTGAACGACCGCCGAGACTCGCTACGTTGATGAACGGAATCATGATGCTCCCTGTAGCGAGATGTCGATCGCCGGCGCATGAATGATCGATTGATGGACGGTACAGCCATGCGCGACTTTCAACAATCTCTCCTGCTCTGAGGAGGAGAGTTCGGCCGGAAGATGAAGACGCAATTGAATGCGGCCAACCCGATGCGGCTGTTCGGCCATTGACCAATCCGTCTCGATGCAAAATCCTTCGGCGCGGATGCCGTGCCGGGTGCAATAGCGGGCTACAAAATACCCCACGCAGCCGGCAAGTGACGCAACAAAGAGCTCCACCGGACTCATCCCGGCATCTTGCCCTCCGTCTTCCTTAAGCTGATCTGTCGTAACGGCATGACGGCCGTTTGATAGCTCGAAGCGGCTTTCCCCCTGAAATGAGACCGTAAGTGCCATAATGCCTCTTGGACTACTGGTTTACCCGTCTATTAATCTGTTAATGAATTTCCCACTGGGTTCACTGCGATTCGCATGCCAGCAAGCCTTGGTTTACGTCGCCTGTACCAACGTATTACTACTGAAAAGCGAATGGAATGAAGAGAAAGGCAGCACCAAGAGACGAGCCATGTCGCAAGACTCCACAGTCATTAGACCTCCGTGGTCAATCGGTAGGACCGTCCGGACGATACCAGATGACCTATCCGTCGGTGTCATCGCCATCGGATGGCAGCAGGTCTTGAAGGGATCGCTTCACGCTGGCATACCGATGGATGGAAAATGCCGCCAGGACGATTCCGACAACAATAGACATGACTCCCAGCGCTTGAACGGCGAGTGTCTCGAACATAAAACTCGCTGGAATGCCGACCACGACAAACGCCAGCGCCGTCCGGACGTATGCCAGGAATGTCCGTTCGATGGCCAACTTCGTTCGCTCCCGGGCTAAACGATCTCGAAGCTGCCCTTCCGCTTCAATCTGCATCCTGCCAGCTTGTTGTGATGACAATTTGCGTTCATCCATCTTCCTGCTGCCGATTGCTCAGAGATTGAGCCAGGTAAGAAGCCGCGTCGTGAGCCGATAGTGGGATCGCATCGGACTTTACTATTAGACGACATGCGCGCTCCAGTGAATGTCTGCGCGTCGGATGGACGTGAGGCGATCGAACGCCACCTTCGCGAACTGGACCAGGAATGGGCATCGAGCATAGAGTCCGACGCGCTATTGTGTTATTTTGCCAAGCTCCTAATGTATCGAACAAGCTGCCACACATGATCGTCCGGCATCGAGGGAAACGACGGCATGCCGGTACCAGGCGATCCATTTTTGATGATCCAATAGAGCTGCCCGTCAGAAATGTTCTTCATCATCTCGCCACACGTAAAATTTCGTGGAGGAGGGATAAGGCCGGCGCCCATCAGTCCCTTCCCGTCTCCCTTCTCGCCATGACAGAAAGCGCACGCAATTGGTTGGGCCGTCTTTAAGAAGAGCGTCTTCCCGGATTCCATGGCCTCCGGTGTAGTCGGTAAGGGATTGTTTGTTTGCAAGTATTCGGCTGGCGCAGCGACCGTCTTCCTCGGCTGCACGCACACGCTGGACGAGGCCGCCCCGGCCATCTCCGGCACGCCGTTGAACGTGACGTTGAGATAGGCCATCACATCCGCTACGCCTTGTTGTCCGATCGTGAGTCCCCAGTAGGGCATCGCGGGCGATTGCCCCATGCTTCTCCCACCATAATAGATCACGTTATACACATAGTCCGGCGGCAGTTTCTCGAACGCCATGTTCGCGTGTATGGCCGGCTTTGGATTGAGCCCCGATGCGGCAGGCCCATCGCCCCGTCCCGTCGCACCGTGGCACTGCATGCAATACTCTTTATAGATTTGCCTGCCCCGATCTACACTGGCGCGTCCGAACTCCTCGCTCTTCCATGGCTCCGCGAAGCGAAATTCCGGCAGCCCTTGGATGGCCACGAAACCGATCACGTACCGCAATCCCAATCCACTCGCGTCCGCCAAAAATTCTCCGCTATGCGGATTGAAATCCTGCGGATTCATACCGAATCGGTACAGCCAATCGACCTTGTAGCGCCGACCGGCCTTTATCAACGAAGCGCTCTGCGGCCCGCCGCTGACTTTTCCCTGCTCCTCAATCTGATGGCAACCGATGCAGGCGTGCTCGTGATACGCTTTGCGGCCAAACTCCGCTTCCATCGCGCTGAACGTGGAAAGATCGAACGTGCCGATCGCGACACGCGGATCGATGAGATGTTGCTCGAAATAGTCGGCAATCCCTTGCGCATCAATCTCGGACACCGTCATATGCTTGATGGGCGTCGGTGTCACATCCCACCGATACCCTTTCGGATAGAGCGGTTCCTCTCTTCCTATCAGCCAGTCTATGACCCATTCGCGCTGATACTTGCTGCCGGCCCACATGAGGTCAGGCGCCTTGACATTAAACCGTGACTCAGGCTTCCCTTCGAAACGGTGACACGCGGCACAGGTCTTCTGAATTAGCGTCTGAGCACGTCCGTCGTCGCCCCCAAACAGCACACGCGGGAAGGTCGCCGCGAGGACCACGAATAATACCGCCATGCCGCTGATCATGATGCGCCGTGCCTTCATTGGCTGCCTCCCTACGGGATCACTTCAACGTTTGAAGCCAACTGTGAATATCCGCAATTTCTTGCCCGCTCAATATAGTTCCCCAGGATGGCATGCCGGCACGGCCATTTAAGACCGTTTCCCAGAAGCGCGGCGCATCGGTCAGGACCTGGTTACCCGCAAGCTTCGGCCCCACGCCGCCGATACCCTGCAGGCCGTGACACGGCACACAATTTTGCCCATACAAGTTTTGACCGCGCTTCGCATTGCCTTGGGCCTTGTCGATCGAGGGGAACAACTTTGGCTCAGGCTCCTCAGCGAGGACCGGCCCCGCGTTCGGATGATAGCGAGAAGCTAAATAGGCAACGAGGACTTCCTGCTCCAATTCGGAAACCTCTGCCCCCCAGCTCGACATTTTCTTCACGATCGTTCCCCAGTGCTCCCGGTCGAGCCGCTGTTGAACAATCAGTTCGATGCTATGGCACACGGTACAATGCGCGGCCAGCAGACGCTGTGCGACATGATCCGGGTGAGCTGTTTCCGGTTTTCTTGCCTCATCGCCTCGAGCGCCGACGACGAGCGTCACGGTGAGGAGACTGCCGATGGCCCACGCGCGCATCGTTCCCCTCATGCCTCCACCTGTATGCGAATACGATCCGTACCGTTCCAGAGAAACCCGCCTGGATTCCATGGACTGGTTTCCGGTTGAACATGT
>Ga0111539_10012132_pt1 | contig 10812 bp, 6 predicted proteins | sample RhiMethybrSRZTD1_FD_79667 | JGI IMG/M metagenome (GOLD analysis project Ga0111539, IMG submission 79667) | Populus rhizosphere microbial communities from Tennessee, USA - Rhizosphere MetaG P. TD hybrid SRZTD1 (version 2) (version 2) | ecosystem: Host-associated > Plants > Roots > Rhizosphere >... | reverse complement strand
CTGCCCGTCGAAGTCGAACATCACGTTGTCCGGCATGGCCTGGCCATCGATCGCCGGCTCGTTCATGTCGTTCCAGAGACCGTGGATCCCGAGCTCCTGGTAGAGCTTCATGTTGTCGATCCACCAGCGGCGTCCGCGCGGGTCGGAGAAATCGACGAAATGATTGGTGTTGGGCGCGATGTCCGCGACCCAGAGCTCGCCGTCGGCGTAGCGCAGGAATACGTTCTCCTTGAGGCCGCTCTTGTACTGCTCGTACGTGTCGTCGATAGCGACGCCGGGATTGACCGAGGCTGTCAGCTCGATGTTCATGCCGCGCAGTGTGTCGGCGAGGCGCCGCATGTCCGGAAAGCGCTCGCGGTTGATGCGGAACGGCTGGTACTGGTGCAGGTAGTCGGCATCCAGGACGATGCCGTCGAGCGGAATGCGCTTAGCGCGAAACGTGTTGGCGATGAACATCACCTGACTTTCTGGATAGTAACTGCACCGCGACTGCTGATAGCCGAGGCTCCAGCGCGGCGGCAGCGGCATGCGCCCAGTGAGCGAGGTGTAGTGCTCGAGGATCTTGCCGACCGACGCATCGAACATGAAAAACTCGTCCCGCGCGCCGCCGTCGAAACTGTAGGAGGCGAAGCGTCGATTCGACGCGCCGAAGTTGAATACGGATCGGTAGGAGTTGTTGAAGAAGAGCCCGTACACCTTGCCGTGATGCAGTCCCATGAAGAAGGGAATGCTCACGTACATGGGAACCTTCGGATCGTCGTACCGATAGTTATCCGTGTTCTTGAGCGTGATCACCGTCCCGCGCCGGTCGAGATTCCCGAGCTGCTCGCCCATCCCGATGAAGCGCTCGTCGCTCTGCAATCGCTTGTAGACGGTCACCTTGTTGCCCGTGAGCGTCGTGCCGAGCTCTTTGCCGGGCAGATCCTCGTTGATGATGTTGCCGTTGGCATCCTTGAATGTGACGCGAAGGTCGGGGCGCAGCTCGACCTCCGCCGTGATGCTCGACGTCTTGACCACGACGACCGGGTCGGCGGCGTCCACGCTGAACTGCGAGAAAGCGGGCACTTCGTCCGTGGTCAGCGCATAGCCGACGCGCCGCACGGATCCTTGCGGCGTTACGCGCACGCGCATGATGTGAGGCGAATAGACATCGACCGAGAATTCGGCCGTGGCGGTGCGTCCAGCGATTCCGTGCGCCGTTTTCTGATACGACAGCACGGCGCCGAGGCTGGCAGCGCTCAACGTCGCAGGCGCCAGCATGCCGAGCAAAAGAAACAGCGAGCTCGCGCGACTAGCCATCACTGCCGCTCGACGCCGCGGAACGTCATTCGCTGCAACGTCGGCACGCGGTCGAACCACTGGTGCTTGATCGCGCCTATGAGATGCGTTCCGAGCAGGACGTACAGCAGATAGCTGAGCCAGACATGGACCTTTCCGGCAATGACGTCGAGCACCTTCTTCGGCTCCGGTGGAATATCCACGACCCATCCGATCCGCGGCATCTGGAACAGCCCGAACACATCGATCGGGACATCGGCTGCATATTCCCACGCCGAATCGTAGATCCATCCGGAGAGCGGCATGGCCAGGATGATGAAGTACAAACCTGCATGACCGATGCGCGCGGCTACGCGCTGCCAACGCGGTATCGCCGGGCTGAGAGGCGGCGGTCGATGGCCGATACGCCACAGCAGGCGCAGCAGCGCCAGACCGAGAACGGTGATGCCGATGGTCTTGTGTGCGTTGGTGTACGGCTGCGCGATCTCGGCGGGCACGGTATGGAAAATCCAGGCCAGGATGATGTTGCTGATCACCATGGCGGCAATGAGCCAATGCAGGATGATCGCAATCCGCGTATAGCGATCCCCGGCTTGCAGCTGCAGCTGGCTTGCCATCAGCGAGCCAGGTTGCGCGCGGTCGTGTCGCGCTCCTCCGCCAGCCAGACGTCGCTGCTCTCCTCGCCGCTGAAGCGTCGCTCGCCATACTCGCGAATCTTGCTGTCCGGAACTTTGATCAGCGGCGTATAGCGAGGGTGATGCGATTCCTTGTACGGATCGTTGCGCGCTGCGTTGTAGCTGCAGATCATCGACCAGCGCGGGTGCTGCGACTTGTTCTGATCCGATCGATGCAGCGTGTTGCAGTGGAAGAACAGGACGTCGCCCGGCTCCATCTCGACGTGCACGAGCTCCTGCCGCTTCAGGACCTCCTTGACTCGTTCGATGTCGGCGCCGGCCTGTTCGCCGGTGAGGACATGATCGATGCGGCCCAACAGGTGCGAGCCACGCACGACCTGCAGGCAGCCGTTCTCGCGAGTGGAGCGATCGACCGCTATGAAAGCGCTGCCCATCAACGGAGCGAGGCAGGCATTGTGATACCAGTAGCCGTAGTCCTGGTGCCAGGTCCACGCGCCGCCGATCAGCGGATCTCTCATGATCATCTTCGAGTGATAGTGGTACACCTCACCGCCGAAGAGTTTTTCCATCGAGCCGACGATGGACTCAGAGCGCGCGATCATGCCGTAGATCGTGTCGGTGGGATGATTCCACAGCGACAGGCGCACCGTGCCGCCTTCGCCGTCCGCCCGGCCGAAAGCATGCTGGTCGAGCACTCGGTCGGCGCGCGCCGCGCGCCCGAGCAGGTCGATCTCGACGGCATCGAGCATGCCGCGCGCCAGCACGAAGCCGTCGACGTTGAACGCGCCGACTTGCTGTTCGCCAATAGGTCCGCTGGCCATAGGGGCGCCTCCTCTCTCAAGTCTTGGCCCAGTGCTCCTCGATCTCCTCGAGCGTCCGGTTCTTCGTCTCCGGCACGAACTTCCATGTGAACAACGCCTGTGCGAGCGAAAATGCACCGAGGATCGCGAATGTGGGCGCTTGCCCGAGCTGATGCAATGCCGCGGGGAATAAAAGGACCACCACGGCATTCGCCACCCACTGTGTCAGCACAGGCACGATCATCGCCGTGCCTCGAATCCGGGTGGGCAGGATTTCCGGCATCAGCGTCCAGAATACCGGCCCGATGCACGAGCAGAAGCAGATCAGATAACCGAGGATCAGGATGAGGACCAACGGACCCCTGAAATGTCCGAGCAGCACGGCAATGGTCAGCGCCGCGAGCATCACGGCCATGCCCAGCGATCCGGCGATGTACAAGGGGCGACGGCCGTAGCGATCGATCGTCCAGAAGGCGACCAGCGTGAACAGGAAATTGGTGAGGCCCACCACGAACGTCGAGAGCAACGCCGCATCCAGCTGCCATCCCGCCGACAGGAAGATCGCGGGCGCATAGTCGATGACCGTATTGATGCCGGAGAAATGCACCAGGATGGCGAGCCAGAAGCCGACGAATACGGCACGGCGCACGCCCGGCTGAAACATTTCCCTCCATGAACGCCACCACCCCAACCCTCCCCCGCTCGCGGGGGAGGTCAGGGAGGGGGCACTGGCCGCCGACGCCACCTCGTACTCTGAATCGCCGAGCCGGTGCATGACGGCGCGCGCTTCGTCGTGGCGCCCTGCCATGAACAGGAATCGCGGCGTCTCAGGGGCACGCAGCAACAGCGCGAAGAAAATCACGGACGGGAGCACGCCGGTGCCGAACATCCAGCGCCAGTTGTCCGGCCCGATGTCGTGCAGCAGATAGTTGATGCAATAGGACACCAGGATGCCCGTGACGATGGACATCTGATAGAGCGCGCCCAACCTGCCGCGCACGGGCGCCGGCGCGACTTCGGAGATATACATCGGCGCGACCAGAGACACTCCGCCGACAGCGAGACCGCCGATGAATCGCGCGGCGAGAAAGCTCGGAAAATCCCAGGCGAGGGCCGTGACGATAGACGTCAACGCAAACAACACTGCAATCCACAGCAGCACGAAACGGCGACCGTGACGATCGCTCAGTCTGCCTGCGATTGCGGAGCCGATGGCGCAGCCAAACAGCAGCGAGCTGAACGCAACACCCAGGCCAAGATCACCGAGCTCGAAGTGCCGGGCCAGGAACGGGCCGGCGCCGCTGATGATGGCTACGTCGAATCCAAACAGCAGGCCGCCGGTTGCGGCGGTACAGGCTAGGAACAGGACATAGCGCAGATTCATCGCCTATTCTTGGGCGAGCTTCTGCAACATCGCGCCGATTTCCGGATTCGACATGAAGGAACGCCACAACACGCCGCTGCGATGATTCTCGATCATGGCGACGATCGGCGCCTGGTTGAGTCCCATGTAGTGATAGGCGAGCCAGCTCTGACTCGGGTTGTAGTTGTCGCGGGGACCGTAGATGCCCCACAGCTCGGCGCCCAGCTCCCGGTAGAAATACTTGAACGCGGCCATTGACGCTTCCGGCGTATAGGGAAACGACGCCAGCGCGCCGGTGAGCGTGATCGTGCCTTCGTCGTTCCACTGGTCCGGCGCCGGCGTCGAGTAGCCGTTGAAGCCGAAGCTCGCCGTCAGGCCCCAGGCATTCGGCCCGTAGCCCTCGAACTTCTTGGGATTCGCGATGCAGTAGGCGCGATTGATCTGCGCGATGCTGCGGTTGTTCTCGAAGTACGAAGCCGTGTATCGATCCCGCAAGGCGCGCGGGTCGAACGCCATGAACGGGTAGTGCGTGAAGAAGAGCGGTCCGCCGGTGCTGACGCCGACGTCGAGCTTGATGCCGTAGTAAGTCTGGCCGTTCGCGTAGAGCTTGCCGTCCGGGCTGCCCGACCAGCCTTCGCGATAGCTCTGGGCGCGCGGCTCCTGGCTGGCCCAGCCGCTGTAGTACATGCTCGCGGGCACCGGATGCGTCGGCGAGGCGATCGCGAGCAGATAAGTCGAGAGGGTTTCGTTGAATCCGATCAGCGGGTGATGGATCTGAAATCCCCATTGCTCCGACCAGTGCCAGTAGAGATACGGGCTGTCGGGCGTGTCGCGATACCAGTCCCATTCCACCGCGCGCCAGAGAGCGGTGATGCGCTTGCTCAGAGCTTGCTCGCGCGCGGCCTTGCGATTGAAGTAACCGCGCGCAGTCAGCAGCCCCTGGATCATGTACGAGGTTTCGATGATGTCGCCGCCGTTGTCGTACATGCCGAAGAGCGACATCGTCGCGCCCGTTTCGTCGTTGTAGTAGTGCGACCACGCGCCGTGATAGCGCTTCACGCGCTCCAGGAACGATAGGATGGTCTCGAGCCGCTCGAGGCCCTGGTCGCGCGTGATGAACTTGCGCTCGACCGCCGCGATGAGCGCACTGATGGCGAGCCCCGTCGCGCCGGTGGCCACGATGCGGTCGTCTCCGGGAATGTTCTCGTGCGCCATGCCGGAATGGGTGCCCGAGGCTTCCCAGTAGTAGCGGAATGCGGCTTCCTGCAACATCGTGAGCAACTCGTCGTCGCTCATCTCGCGAGTTGCTGCGGTAACGACAGCCGACTGCGCCGACTCGCGGCCCTGCCAGTCCGCGGCCGCAACCTTGTAGCGCGCCGTGACACCGGCACGACCGATGAAGTCCGCCAGGCGATTCACACCCGGCCGTTGAGTGCCGACGGGAACGAACGGCTGCGAATCAATGGAGCGATACACGACGTAGTAGTCCGCGCTGCTCGCCGCGGGCGCACGCCATTGCACGTCGATGTGACGGTCGTAACCCTTGGCCGCCACTGAGTCCGGAACGGGCAGTGCCGCTGCGACAACGCCCGCCGCGGGCTCATCGTCGACGCGAATGTCGTCGACGATCAGCACGTGCTTCACACCATCGGCGCGCCGCTGGTGAAAGATGACGCTCTGCATGCGCTCCGGGTGAAACTGGTACACCGAGGCCGAGCGCAGCTCCTTCATGGGAATCCGTACCGGCACCCAACGCCCGGCGGGAAGGTCGCCGCCGGTGTAAGACGCCAGCGGTTCCGCGACCGTGAAGCTGCCCGGGAAGGTCGCGACCTGCAGGCCGTTGCGTGCATCCGAGAGCACGATGTTGGGCAGATCGGCGGCCGCAATCGGCTCCGGCGAATACACCCAGAAATAAAGAGTGCTGCCGGACAGCTCCGGGTAGCGATTTGGAAAATTGACGAGCTGGATCTGCGCATCCCAGCTGCCGCCGGACTGCGATTGCCACTCGATGCGCACGGCGTTCGGCGGCGTGCGGAATACCTTCGATTCCACCGGCAGGCGATAGCCTGTGTGCACGAGCACGCTCGGCTCCGACGCAGCGCCGCTCGACTGCCAGTACTGGCTGACCTGCCGGCTGTTGTCGAAAAACACGTGCCGGTAGTAGTCGGACTCCGCGGCGGCGGGACGAGCGCTGAGCCCGGTCAGGAGAAGGCAAAGGCCCAGCGCTCGAATTGTCTTGAACATGCTTTCGTCAGAACCCCACGTTGAAGCTCAACCGCACCGTACGCGGCACGCCCTGCAGATCGCCTTCCGTGAAGTAGAACGGCTTGCCCGGAAAGCCGTCGAACAGCGTCGCGTAGTTCTTGCGATTGGTGGCGTTGAGCACGTCGACCCGGATCTGGACGTTGGAGTCGCCGAAGAACGCGAACGTCTTCGTCACCTGCACATCGAGCGAGAAATAGCCGATGGTGTCTTCCGGGTGCTGCGAGACCTTGAGGAAGTTGTAGTTGAGGCCGTTCGGCGGGTCGGTGCCGATGCCATCGAATGCCGTCAACGGTTTCGGCGTCTCAACCACCATCTTCGCGCCGAGGTTGATGCCCCACGGCGCGTCGTAGCTGCCGAGGGCCACGAGCCGGTGCTTGGGAACGCGAGCCGACAGCACGTACGGCGAGTAGTACGGGAAGGCATAGTCGAACTGGTAGTCGCCGTTGAACTGCATCCGCTCCTTCGCTCTGGAATAGGTGTAAGCAAAGCTCGCCGACCAACCCGATTCGCTGGTGTAGGGCTTGTCAGCCGAGAGCAGCAGCTGCGTGGTTCGGGTCGCCTTCGCATTGTCGAAGAGGAAGAGTCCGCTGCCGACACCCGGCACCTGGGCACTGTCGACCGCGTACGCGAAAGAGTCGTACCAGTACCAGGTGCCATCGCCGAAGCGATTGCCGCTGCTCGCGATTACGCCGTCGTAGCTCGTGATGTACGCGACCGTGGCGCTCGTCATCCAGTCGCCCAGCCCGTTGCGCATTCCCAGGCTGAACTGATCGGAGTACGGCGTCTTCAGGTTGTTGTTGATCAGGTGCATCTCACCGAACTGCGCCGGCGCGATCGTCTGCAGCCCGGCCTGCGTCAGGTAGCTGTCGTTCCACTCGACGCAGAACGGATTGCCCGTCGTGCCCGGCTGGCAGCCCGCGTTGTTGGCGTTCCAGAACTGGATGGTCGGCACATACAACGTCGCTTTGTTGGTCTCGTGCTGCAGGATACTGAACACGTTGCGGTCGTAGCTGCGACCCGCACCGCCGAAGATCACATGCTGCTGGTCGGCGCCGAGGTCGTAGGAGAAGCCGAATCGCGGCGCGATGTTGTCGCTCTGGTCCTTGCGGTTGTGGCCGTTGCTGATGTAGTCGTTGATGTTGATGCCGCCGATGGCCAGCGTCTGCGCGTACGTCTGGCCCGGTTGCGCCCCGTGATAGCCGCCGCTGAAGACGAAGGGGCAAGCGGGATCGGCCTGGTCTGCGCAGCCGTTGGTATCGATCGCGTTGAGCGCATCGATGAAGCGCTGCGGCGTCACGAAATCGGTGTAGTTCGGCGTCTGCTCATAGTCGAAGCGCACACCGAGATTCAGCGTGAGCTTGTCGTTTACCGCCCAGTCGTCCTGGATGTAGAAGCCGTATTGGCGGTTCTTCGAGGTCGATGTGGTGGGCGCATTGCTGCCGACCTGCGCGCCAAAGGTCACCTGGAATGGATCCGCTTCCACGCCGGCGCCGGCAGGCGTGGGGCTCACGTAGAACGAGTAGAACGGCGAGGTCCCGGCGTCGCGATGCTCGAGCTTGATGTCCTTGAACTTGATGCCGGTTTTGACCGTGTGATCGCCGTGCCAGTTGAGATTGCTGAAGGTCAGGTCATCCTGCACGGAGTAGCCGCTCTGCGCAGAGAAGAAGTAGCTGCGTGGGTCGACGCCGTCGACCTGCAGGATCGGATCGAAACCGCCGGCTCTCGTCCCCAGGGCTACGAACTGCCGCCCCGGTGCGTCGCTCGTCTTCGACGGTGAATCTTCGGTGTCTTCGTAGGCCACCGTCGCCTCGTTGAACCAGCGGTCGGCCGAGTGCTCCCAGCTCAGCTGCCAGCGCTTGTCGTCGTTGACATAGGTCGAGGCAGCAGACTCGGCGACTACTCCGGAGGCTCCGGCCTGCTGGCGCTCCTTGCGGATCTTGCTCGACAACTCGAGGCGATCGGCGTCGGAGAACTCCCAATCGATCTTGCCGAAGTACAGGTCTTCGTCGAACGGATTGGCGACCGGACCGTAGTTCGCCTGCAGATCCGCAGGCAGGCCGCCCACCCAGTCGAGCTCCTGGTTATTGTCGTCGAACAGCTGCGGCGCCAGGATGGTATTCGGCGACGAGAACTCCTTGCCCTCGTAGGTGAAGAAGAAGTGCATCGCGTCCTTGATGATCGGGCCGCCCACCGAAAAGCCATATTCCTTGCTGTTGCCGCCTTTCTTGCCGGTGCCGGCAGCCTTCTCGGCCGGTGTCTCGGCGCGGAAATCGGCCTCCGTATAGGTCATGAAGGCCTGGCTTTCGAATTCATTCGTGCCGGATTTGGTGACGGCCGTGATCGCGGCGCCCGACACCTGGTCGTACTCCGCCTTGTAGTTCGAGGTGATGACCTTGTATTCGCCGATGGCGAGCTGCGGGAACGGGTTGCCCGGATCGCCGCGCGTATCCTGGAGAGGATCGGCGCCAGCCTGCCCCGTCAGTCCGCTCGGACGCACGTAGTTCTTCTGTCCGATGCCATCGATGTAGACGTTGGTCGTCCCCGTGCCGAGCGTTCCGCTGCGGATGGAGGTATTGCCCTTGGCGTCAACCTCGAACTGCATGCCTGGCACGGCATCGGCGAATTCGAGGAAATTGCGCGTGATCTGCGGAACGGTTTCGATCTGGTGCAGCGAAATGCCGGCGCCGACTTCGGATGTCTTGACCTCGTTGAGCCGTGTGCCGGTGACCACGACCTCCGCCACGTTCTCCTGCCTGGCTTCGAGATCCAGAGTTGCAGTCGAAGCGACTGCCAGCGTGACGACCCGCTCGGTTCCGGGGCCTGCGTCGACCTTGTAGGTGCCCGGCGGCAGAGACACCAGCACGTAAGTGCCGTCGCTGCTGGCTTGGACTCGCCGCGTGAGGCCGGTCTCGGTGTTCGTCGCCGTGACCTGGCTGCTCGCAGGGGCCTTGCCACGCAAGTTTGCGGTGGACGACTGGGCCGCGACCTCCTGCGGCAGGGCGCCGACCAGCACGATCGCGCTCACGAGAATCAAGATGCGCCAGATATTCATGAGAGTCCCCCAATCGTTGATGCCCACATGCCGGATTCCCGCCGGGGCCGCCTCTGTCTGAATTCACCGCTTCATCGATCGTCCGCCTCGACCGCACTCAGAGCGGCGCCGATCAATCCCCCTCGCGCTCCCAGTCGCGCACGCCTTACGCGTACGCGCCGCGCGTTTCGACCCCATGCAAACCGCGGCAGCGCCGCACGAAAGCTGTTCCAGTAACGACCCGGAGCGGCTCCCAAACCACCGCCCAGCACGACCAGCGATGGGTCCAATGCATTCACCAGGATCGCGACGTGCGCGGCGAGCTCGGTCGCTGCGGCGTCGACCACTCCACGCGCGACACCGGCTTTCTCGCGCGCCGCACGACAAACTTCCGCCGCATCCTCGGCGTGAACGCCCAACGCTTGCGCACGGCGGACCAATGCCGGTCCCGATGCGCGCGCTTCGAGCGGAGCGAGATCCGTCACGCCGTCGCGAGCTGCGGCGCAGGTCGCGCCGCTTGCAAACGCGATGGCATGTCCATGCGCACCGAGCCAGGGCTGGCCGTCGATGAACAGCGTGGAGCTGATTCCCGTGCCTACACCGACATAAAGAAACGTCGGGCTGCCGCGTGCTGCTCCGAGGCGCGCTTCGGCCAAGGCCGCCGCCCGCACATCGGAGGCGATGGTCACAGCGCCGTAAGCAGCGAATGCCCTGCGGACTCGTTGCGATTGCCACGGCAGGACTTCACGGCTCTCGATCTCGCCTCCGGGGCCGACGAGCTCGGGCACACCGATGCCCACCCGGTGAACCGACAACCCGGATTTGCTGCCTGCCTCGACGACCTCGCGCGCGACGGCCGCTGCGCGCGCCAGTGCTTGTCGTCCGCCGTTCGCCGCGTCCGTGCGGATCGCGCGGACGTGCCTGATCGATCCGGATCGCGGCATGAAGAGACCGGCCCGAATGCTCGTGCCGCCGACATCGATGCCGAGCACGCACCGCTGGCGGTTGCGCGCTCGCGTTGCACGTTGTGCCGCGCGGCTCATGGCAGATATCTCGGCGCGACACCGAGCAAGGCGGTCGCGCACCCGGAGAACGACAGCACCTCGTACTGCCCGCCTTCGGGAATGAACACGGCATCGCGCGGGCCGAGCTCGAAGGTCGTAGATTCGGATTTCCAGTGCGTGCGCACCATCAGCTCGCCGGACAGGCCGACGAGCAGCGCGTCGCCGCCATGGACGGTTCTCTCGCCGGCGGCTCCGGCCGGCACCTGCAGCTCGGCGACGGTCAGATGCTCGGTGCTGGCGATCAGGCCGACGGCGATTTCTCCCTCCAGCCGCAGCGAGCGCTCACGCGCTCCGATTCGATGCAGGGTCGACAGCTTGGCCGCACCGATGCAATTGCCGAGCAGCTCGTCGCGTCGATACGCCGGCTTCTCGAGAT
>Ga0111539_10012131_pt1 | contig 10812 bp, 8 predicted proteins | sample RhiMethybrSRZTD1_FD_79667 | JGI IMG/M metagenome (GOLD analysis project Ga0111539, IMG submission 79667) | Populus rhizosphere microbial communities from Tennessee, USA - Rhizosphere MetaG P. TD hybrid SRZTD1 (version 2) (version 2) | ecosystem: Host-associated > Plants > Roots > Rhizosphere >... | reverse complement strand
TATTCGTCTACTCGGGTCTCATCATCGTCGTCGTTCAGGGCGGCATGATCCGGCAGCTCGCGCCCGTCTACGGCGAACGGAAGCTCGCGCTCGTAGGCCTTCTCGCCGTGATCCCTGGCCTTCTCCTGACGGGTCTCGTCGCCAAAGAAGGAGCGCTCTACCTCGGTTTGGGCTGTATGGCGCTCGGAAGCGCCTTCATCACGCCGTGCGTGAGCGCGCTCGTCTCGCTCTACACGCCAGCGGAGCTGCAGGGCAGCTTCCTCGGCATCTTCCGCTCCCTCGGCGCCCTGGCCCGAGCCGTGGGGCCGCTCCTGGCGTGCGCAGCGTACTGGAAGCTGGGCGCCGCTCCGACTTACGCAGTGGCGGCTGCCCTCCTGGCCATCCCCGTGGTGATCTCCCTCTCACTGCCCGATCCGCGGAATGCCGTCAGTTCATCTCCGGATTCGGCGGCATGAAGGAAAAGAATGTGTACGGCTCCCCGAGGGAAGAAATCGTGCTGCTCCAGAGCCTTTCGGGCTCCTCGCTGAAGATGTGCCGGGGCGTCGCGGCGCAGGTGAGCCACCCACCCTGGCGCATCTCCCCGTCGAGCTGCCCCGGCCCCCAGCCGGAATAGCCGCAATACACGCGGAATGTCGTCTCCTCGGCGGCGCCGTGCGGACGGTGGAGGAGCCTGCCGAGGATGTCGATCGTGCTCGCCATGTAAACCCCGGGCAGGATCGGTTCGGCCTCGCTGTCGACTTCCTCGTGGCCGTGGAGGAGGAGGAGAGCATGCTCTTTCTGGACAGGGCCCCCGAGGAACGCCGTCTTCGCTGTGGTAGCGGACTCGTTGGTGAGGGCTGCCCACAGGTCGGCCACGCGGGTCTTCATGGGCCGGTTGAGGATCACCCCCAGCGCGCCTTCCTCGTTGTGCTCCGCCACGAGGACCACCGTCCTGACGAAATTCGGATCCATCAGGCCGGGCGCCGCGATCAGGAGGGAACCCTTGAGCGATGTCATGCTCCCATATTACGGGCTTGCCTTCCGAGCGTCAGCCGTCCTTGGCCGCGCGCAGCGCTCGAGCTCAGGAGGCGTGCTTCCTGTAAACACGTTGGTAAATGGGCCCGCCCTTGAAAAGGCCGGAGGGCTCAGGTAGCTTGCTACGGAGCTTGTAGAGAGACGCTCATGGACAGGAGCGTCCGGGAGAGAGAAATAACGAGGAGAGGCAGTGCTGGACCGAAAATGCCCGTCGGAACGGAGCTCCGCGGAGTGTTGGCGGGACTCATCCCCTCCAGCCACGCCCTAAGAAAGCTTTTGGAATGCCGCTTCGTCAGCGGAAAATCAGGCCATCAACATGAAAGTGGCCGCAGCCGGCAGCTGCGAAAGCAGTCAGCAGATCGCCCAGACGCAGCCGGGGAAGCACATCCTAACTGTTTCCTTCGAGGACTACTTCCACGTAGGGGCTTTTGAGGGGGCCGTCCGGCGAAAGCACTGGGACCGGTTCGAGTCCCGGCTCGAGCGGAACACGAGCGAGATCCTCGACCTCCTGGCCAAGTACGAGATCCGCGCCACGTTTTTCGTGCTGGGATGGATCGCCGAGAAGCAGCCCGAGATTGTGACGCGGATTGCGGCGGCCGGACACGAGATTGCCTCGAGCGGTTACTGGCCCCGCGGCCTGCGGGGCATGGTGCCGGATGAGTTCCGCACGGACTTGAAGCGATCCAAGGAAGTGCTGGAGTCCGCCGGCTCGAACCCGATTATCGGGTACCGAACGCCGCGGAGCTGGCTCCGGAAAGAGGATCTCTGGATCCTCGATATCCTCTGCGAGGAAGGCTACGTCTACGACTCGAGCCTCAACCCCGTGCTGCGGCGGTTCTCGGACGATCCCCGGCGCTTCCGCGTCCACCGCCATCGGCATTCCGTGGACGAGCGGACCATTTGGGAGTTCCCCATCTCGACGGCGAGCATCCTGGGCCTCCGCGTCGCGATTTCGGGCGGCAATTACATCCGCCAGCTCCCCCACACCCTCCTGAAACGCGCGGTGCAGGCCTGGACGGAGTCCGAGGAAGCTCCCCTCGTCTTCTATTTCATGCCTTGGGAGATCGATCGCGACCAACCGCATATTAAGTCGATCTCGGCCATGAACCGCATCCGGCACTACCGGAACCTCGCGAAGACTCGCTGGGTGCTCGAGGAGTATTTCCAGAAATACCAGTTCCAGTCGATCGGAGATTCTCTCGGGATCGCGCGCCCGGTAAGAGTCGCCGCCGATCTCGCGCAAGCGAAACAGCAGTCCTCGCCGGTCCTGGATGACGTCCAGGCCGCTCCCGACGCCATCCCCGTCAGCCTCGTCGTGCCGCTTTTCAACGAGGCCGAGAACGTTTCCTACCTCTCGAAGACGCTGCTCGAGCTCCGCCGCAGGCTGAGCTCGAAGTACAGGATCAATTTGAGCCTGGTCGACGATGGGAGCGCTGACAACACCTGGGGCGAGCTTGCGGTGCGCTTCCACGGCGTCCGTGACACCCAGGTCCTGCGGCACGACAAAAATCTGGGCGTCGCCGCCGCGATCCTGACGGGGATCCGGAGCGCGCCGACGGAGATTGTCTGCTCGATCGATTGCGACTGCTCTTACGACCCGAACGTTCTTGAAGCGATGATCCCGCTTTCTGCAGAGGCGGACCTCGTGACCGCCTCCCCGTACCATCCTCAGGGCAACGTGTTCAACGTGCCGAAGTGGCGGCTCTTCCTCTCGAAGACGCTGTCGAGCCTCTACAGCTTCCTCCTCAAGGATCGAATCCACACGTACACGAGCTGCTGCAGGGTCTACAGGAAGTCGCAGATCGTCGACCTCAACGTTCGTCACAAGGGCTTCCTCGGAGTCGCCGAGACTCTGATCTTGCTCAAGCTGCGCGGCGGCAAGATCGTTGAGTATCCGACCGTGCTCGAATCGCGGCTGTTCGGCGAGTCGAAGATGAAAATCGCGCGGACGATCTGGAGCCACTTCGGGCTGTTGCGCGACCTCGTTCTGCGCCGCCGTGCGCTCTCGACCGTGACAGCGGAACCCAGGGCGTCCGACCTGGGCGGCGGCGATGGGTCCGCATCGCAGCGGGACAAAACTCCCGTCGACCGTGGAGCCGCCCCGGTGGAGACCGGAGTGCATACTACGGAGCGACGACTTTGACGTTCGCATCGGATCGACTTGCGAGCTCCGCTGGGGCTACCAAGGTCAGCACGCCGCCAGCACCTGTGCAGGCTGCCTCTGTTGCCTCTGCTGCGCCGTGCGCGCCCGCGGCGCCTTCCGCGGCGCAGCCTGCTCGCGGCACGGGACGCCTGCTGAGTCTCTCGCTCGACCTCGACAACCTCTGGTCGTACATGAAAACGCATGGAGATGCGGGGTGGGACGCCTTCCCCACGTATCTCCCGACGTTCACCGAGGTCGTCCTGCCGCGCCTTCGCCACCATGGCCTCACGATCACGTTCTTCATCGTCGGGCAGGATGCGGCGCTCGAGGTCAACCGCGGCGCCCTCAAGGCCATCGCCGATGACGGCCACGAGATCGGCAATCATTCCTTCCGGCACGAGCCCTGGCTTCACCTCTACTCGAACACGGAGATCGACGAGGAGATCCGGCGGGCTGAGGAGCACATCCTTGCCGCGACGGGAAAGAAGCCGATCGGCTTCCGCGGGCCGGGTTTCAGCTTCAGCCTCGAGACGCTCCGAGTGCTTGAGCGGCACGGCTATATCTACGACGCCTCCACGTTTCCGACGTTCCTGGGGCCGATCGCGCGCGCCTACTACTTCTGGAGCACACGTGGCATGCCCGCGGCCGAGCGCGCTAAGCGGAAAAAACTCTTCGGTGCCGCTTCCGAGGGGTTCCGGCCCCTCCGTCCCTACGAGTGGGACCTGGGCACGGGCAAAATGCTCGAGATCCCCGTGACGACCATGCCGCTCTTCCGGATGCCGATCCACTTGAGCTATCTCGTCTACCTTGCGCGCTTCTCCCGCGCGCTCAGCCTCGCCTACCTGGGCACGTGGATCGCACTCGCGAAGGCCGCCCGCGTGGAGCCATCTTTCCTCCTCCACCCGCTCGATTTCCTGGGCGGGGACCGCGTGAAAGAGCTCTCCTTCTTTCCCGGGATGGATCTGGGAACGGACTTCAAGCTCGAGCTGTTCGACACGGTCGTCGCGCGCTTGAAGCAGCACTTCGAGATCGTCACGATGGAGGAGCACGCGCGGACAGCCGTTGCGCGCGGCTCCTTGCGTGTGAAGAAGCTGGCGGAAGGTGCCGGCCCGTGAAACCGACGCGGGCGCTCGTGATTCTCGGCACGCGACCCGAGGCCGTGAAGCTTTTCCCCGTCATCGGAGAGCTGAGCAAGGACTCGCGTCTGGAGACGGTCGTCGTCGTGACGGGACAGCATCAAGAGATGGTCGACCAGATCCTGGGACCTTTCGGAATTGTCCCCCGAGCGAACCTCGGGATCATGGAGCCGAACCAGACGCTCAACGGCATCGCGAGCCGAGTCCTGCCGCGCCTCGACGCGCTCTACACGGACGTCGATCCGGCCGTCGTCGTGGTCCAGGGCGACACGACGAGCGCGTTCTGCGCCGGGCTCGCCGCCTTCCACCGCGGCATCCACGTTGCGCACGTGGAGGCGGGCCTGCGAAGCTACAACCGAGCCCATCCGTTTCCCGAGGAGTCGAATCGGCGGATGATCAGCGCCGTGGCCGACCTGCACCTGGCTCCTACGTCGCGCAGCGCAGAAAACCTCCTTCGGGAGGGCGTGGCGCGAAGCGAAATCGTCGTCACCGGGAACACTGCGGTCGACAGCCTGCTGGCCGTGCTGCGAGATCCTCGCCTCGAACCCGCCCGCGGCGATGCTCCCTTCACGGCGGTCGGCGATGGTCGGCTGGTGCTGATCACCGTCCACCGGCGCGAGAGCTGGGCCTCCCGGGATGGAGCTGAGGGCGAGCTTCCGATCCACGAGATTTTCCATGCGCTCGCCGAGTCGGCCGCCAAGCACCCCGAAGTGGATTACGTCTATCCCGTGCACAGGAATCCGCGCGTGCGCGAACCGGCAGCTCGGATCTTGGGGCGGAGGAGAAACGTGCACATCCTGGACCCGCTGCCCTACGTGCCGTTCGTCGGGCTCATGGCGCGGGCGTCGGTGATCCTCACCGACTCCGGGGGCATCCAGGAGGAAGCCCCCTCGCTGGGTGTCCCGGTGCTCGTGGTCCGGGAGACGACGGAGCGGCCCGAAGGTGTCGAGTGCGGGACGAACCGTCTCGTGGGAACGAAATCGGCCGGAATCGTCGAAGCGCTCCGCCAGGCGCTCGCGCAGCCGCGCGCGGCCAGCGGAGACTTGCCCCTGCCGAGCCCTTTCGGCGATGGAAAGGCGGCTTGGCGCACGCGCCAGGCCATCCTCCACTTGCTCGGGCTCGAAGAACGGCCACAAGAATTTGAAGGAATCCGCTGAAACCGAGGATTGAGGTACACGAATGTCGCAAGCCGCCGTGCAGATCAGTTTACCGTCCGACCAGAACGCCACCGGCCGCTCGTTCGGCGCGGAGGAGCTTGAAATCCTCCGCAAAGTCATCGAGAGCGGCACGCTCAACTGCACGAAGGGCACAGCCGTGCGCGAGTTTGAGCAGCAGTTCGCTCGGCTCATCCATTCCCCTTTCTGCCGCACGACGACCTCCGGCACCGCCTCGATCCACGCCGCCATCGCCGCGATCGACCCCGAGCCCGGCGACGAGGTCATCTCGAGCCCGATTACCGACATGGGCGCGATCACGCCCATCCTCTACCAGACCGCGATTCCAGTGTTCGCCGACGTCGACCCCGAGACGTACAACGTTACCGCGGAGTCGATCGAGCGGAAGATCACCCGGAGGACCCGCGCGATCGTGGTCACTCACCTCTTCGGCAATCCGTGCGACATGGACCCGATTCTCGCGCTCGCGAAGCAGCGGAACTTCGCCGTGATCGAGGACTGCGCTCAGGCGTACTGCTCGGAGTACCGCGGCAGGCCGCTCGGGACGATTGGCGCCGTGGGATGTTTCAGCCTACAGCAAGGGAAGCACATGACGACGGGTGAGGGCGGCATGGTGGTCACGTCCGACGACGCGCTCGCCCGCCGCCTCCGGCTTTTCATCGACAAGGCGTGGGGCTACGGCGATCCGAACCCCGATCATTACTTCCTCGCGATGAACTACCGCATGACCGAGCTGCAAGGCGCCGTGGCGCTGGCTCAGCTCGCCAAGCTCGAGGAGATGACGCGCCAGCGCGTGGAGATGGCGGACCTCCTCTCGGAGCGAATTCTCGGAGTCCCTGGAGTCCGCCCGCCCAAAGTGACGCCGGGCGGGAAGCACGTCTACTGGAAGTATCCTCTGCGGATCGACCCCAAGAAAATTCGCGGTGGAGCGGACGCCTTCGGCGCGAAACTGAAGCAAGCCGGCATTTTCTGCGCCCCCCGATACATCCAAAAGCTCGCGTTCGAGTGCCAGGTGCTGCGCGACCGAAACACTTTCGGCAAGAGCAAGTTCCCGTACGTGGGCGAGCATCGCAAGGGCGATGCCCCCGTCGTCTACGACGTGAACGACACTCCGGGCGCCGTCGAGGCTCTCGCCGGCGTCGTCGTGCTGCCCTGGAACGAGAAATACCTGCCCGAGCACGTTGAGTTCATCGCCGCGAGCATTCGCAAAGCCGCGGCGGAGCTTACGCAGTAAGGAGTGGCCGCCGTGAAACCAACGATTGTGAAGGGATCTCCGTCGAAGGAGCTGCGATTCGCTCTCGTGGGCTGCGGGCGCATCGCCCAGTCCCATCTCGAAGCCATGGCAGCGCTCGACGACGTCAAGCTGGCCGTGGTCGTCGAACCCCGGGAGGGCGCCGGCAAGGCCGTGGCGGAGCAATACGGCTGTCGGCTCTACGCCGACTGCCGCAACCCCGAGGTGTTCGACCAGATCGACGCGGCCGTGATCTGCGCTCCGCCGAGCGTGCACTTCGAGACGGCGAAGACTTTCCTCGAGAGCGGCGTGCACGTGATGTGCGAGAAGCCCCTGACGATCACGTCGAATGACGCGGTGGACCTCGTGAAAGCCGCCGACGCCCGGGGCCTCCAGCTCATGATGGCGTCGAAGTTTCGCTACGTGGACGACGTGATCAAGGCCAAGGCCATCGCCGAGTCGGGCATCCTCGGCAACCTCATCCTGTACGAGAACACGTTCTGCAGCAAAGTCCTCATGAAGGACCGCTGGAACTCACAGAAAAACATGTCGGGCGGCGGCGTCCTCATTGACAACGGGACGCACTCGGTCGACATCGCTCGCTACCTGCTCGGCCCGATCAAGGAGGTCCAGGCCCAGAACGGAATTCCGGCGCAGGGGCTCGAGGTCGAAGACACCGTTCGGCTCCAGTTCCGCACGGTAGGCGGCGTGATCGGCATGGTGGACCTCAGCTGGACCATCAACAAGGAGTCCGATGTCTACATCAGCCTCTTCGGCTCCGAGGGGACGCTCCACGTCGGCTGGAACGGCTCCAGGTACCGCCAGGACGGCAACTCCAAGTGGGTGTCCTTCGGCACGGGATACAACAAGCTGAACGCGTTCAAGAGCCAGCTGCAGAACTTTCGGGACTGCATTCTGGGTCGCAAGCTGCCGCTGATCACTCCGGAGGACGCCCTCGCATCCGTCCAGGTGATCGAGAGCGCCTACAAATCCGCGGCGATCAACCACTGGGCGCCCGTGGCGACGCCGGTGGGAGCGTTGCCGTGAGCACGCCCGTCGCGCCTTTCCGGCACCCCACCGCGATCATCGAGGAGGGCGTGGAGCTCGGTGAGGGCGCCAAGGTCTGGGACAACGTCCACATCCGGCGAGGCGCCCGGGTGGGCAAGTCGACGATCGTCGGTGAGAAGACGTACATCGCCTACGACGTCCGCATCGGGGACTTCGTAAAGATCAATGCGTGCGTCTACATCTGCGCCGCCGTCACCGTCGAGGACTTCTGCATGATCTCGGCGCACACCGTGTTCACGAACGACCGCTTCCCGCGCGCCGGGAACCGCGACTTGACGGGCCTCGAGACGAGCGACCCCACGGAAGAGACGCTGGCCACGCGCGTCTGCCGGGGAGTGACGATCGGCGCCAATGCGACGATTGGCCCGGGCGTGACGCTCGGCGAATTCTCCATGGTCGGCATGGGCTCCGTCGTGACGAAGGACGTCGCGCCGTACTCCCTCGTTGTGGGCAATCCAGCCCGGCCCGCGGGCTGGGTGTGCGTCTGTGGACGGCCGCTCGTGCGCGGTGCAGGAGCCCGGCCGGCAGCGGCCTCCGTTCAGCTCACATGCGATCACTGCCACCGGAAGTATTTCTGGGATGCAAGCGGCTTTCACGCGGTGGCGCCCGGCGGCGGCAGGTAGAGCTGAGCGAGAAAAAGAAAGACGCCGAGAAGGAGATCGGACGCACGCGATGAAGACCGCGGTCATCGGCGGAGGAATCCTGGGCCTGACGCTTGCGCATCGCCTTTCGCGGCGAGGTCACTCCGTGGAAGTCTTCGAGTCGGGCAGCCAGCTCGGAGGGCTGGCTCAGCCGCAAGACTACGGGCTGTTTGTGTGGGACCGCTTCTACCACTGCATTCTCCCCCACGACGAGCACCTGCTCGGCCTCCTGCGGGAGCTTGGGCTCGAGCGAGATCTCCGGTGGGCCGTCACGAAGACGGGTTACTTCGGCAGCGGCAACTTCTACTCCATGTCGAGCAACCTCGACTTCCTCCGATTCCCGCTCCTTGGGCTCATCGACAAGATGCGGATGGGAGCCGCGGTCGTCTACGCCACGCGATTCACCGATCCTTTCACCATCTACGGCGTGACGGCGAAAGACTGGCTCACGAAGCTTTTCGGCCGCCGCAACTACAAGGTCTTCTGGGAGCCCCTGCTCAAAGCAAAGCTCGGCACGTACTACGACAAAGTCTCGGCGGTGTTCCTCTGGGCGACGCTGAAACGCCTTTTCGGCGCTCGGAAAGGCACTGCGAACAAAGAGAAGCTAGGCTACGTGACCGGAGGCTACGGCAGGATCCTGGAGCGCTTCTCGCAGGTGTTGAATGAGCAGGGCGTGAAGATCCACCTCGCGGCGCCGGTGACTTCCATTCGGCCGGCGGCAAATCTTGCCGGCGCCCCGAGCGAAAGCGACAACCGCAGCGCCGCCTGCGAGGTGAAAAGCCAGCGCGCGGACGGCAGCAGCAAGGCCTCGGTTTTCGATCTCGTCCTTTTCACGGCGCCGCCTCGCGTGGCGCGTAAAGTGGTCTCTCCCGAGCTCCTGCCGCACGTGGAGCGGATGGAGGCCGTGTACCCGACGTCCTCGGCTTACCTCGGCGTCGCATGCGGCGTCTTCGTCCTGCGGGAGCCGCTCACGCCTTATTACGTGCTCAACCTCGCGGACCCCGACGTCGAGCTCACGGGCCTCATCGAGATGACGAATCTCGTTGACTCCCGGAGCGAGACTGCGGGAAGGTCGCTCGTCTATCTTCCGCGCTACGTCGACAGCGAGGATGCCGTGCTGCGGGAGAGCGACGGCAACCTCCTCGAGGGCTTCGTCGAGCGCGGGTTGCAGCGCCTGTTCCCCGACTTCACGGAAGACAAGGTCTTCTACCGCGCCGTGCACCGGGCGCAGTACGTGCAGCCGCTGCCTCTCGCGAGCGCCGGCGCCGTCAAGGTCGAGGGGGCGCCAGAGCTCGCTCCGCCCTTCCAGATGCTCGGCACGTTCATGCTGCGCTGCGCGACGCTCAACAACAACGAGGTTGTCGCGCTCGTGGAGGAATTCGTCCGCAAGAACGAAGCGGCTCTGGGGCCGGAGCGCCCCGCGGCGGCCGAATTGCAAGTCGCCGCGGGAGCGATGCCCTGAGATAAACCGATCGCGAGAAGAACGCGCCGATCAGAGCCGAACGGCGCGCCCCGCGGGCCGCACGGTAGCCGACTGGGCGATGTTCACCCAAGCGTGCACGTGAGGCGATCCGCGGAAGTACCAGACGACCGTAGGACCTTCCACGCGCCACCGGTCCCAGATCCCATCGGAGCCGAGATCTCCTTCTTTGTAGAAGGAGAGGCGGAGCGCGTCGAGGCCTCCGTTCGCCTTGATGCAGGTGAAAGCCTCCTCGACGTCTTTCGGCCGGTACATGGACAGCATGCTCTTCAGCGTCTTCTCGAGCTGCGCTTTCTGGTCGGCGCCCAGCTCGCCGGCGGGGATTCCGGGGATCTCGCCGTGGGGGCCGCGGAGCCGCACCGTGGTCTCCTCGTCCGGCGGCGCCGCCTCGAGAAGGGCCTTGTCGCGCTGCTTGCCGTCGAGCGACTTGAAGATGTCGTTCGCCATGCGGGCCTGATGCCACCAGATATTCCCGGGGTGATCCGGCTTCTCGGTGAACTCCACCGCGTGGCCGTAGAAAATGGGTCCACCGAAAGCCGTGTTCTCAACCGAGTCGCCGTCCGCGCGAATCGTAAGGTGGCGCCCGGTCATGACCCACTCGAACTTGCCAGTGCCCGGCTCGCCGAAGATGGCGCAGGTGTAATTGTCGAAGCCGCCGGCATCGTCCTGCATCTGCTTCAGGAACTTCTCGTGGCCCTCCTCGGAGGTGACGCCTTTGAAGATCTCGTGGATCAGGGCCTTCTGGTCCGAGGTGTAGAGCTTACCGATGGCGCCTTCTTTCTCATCCACCACGTGCCAGTTGTTCGAGATAAAGCTCCGCAGCTCGTGGTCGAACGGAAAGTGCACGAGCTTCTTCTGCTCGGGCTTGAGACTTTCGTAGAGAGCCTTGACGAGTGTCTCCGCCGGCTTGCGCTCCTCGGCGAG
>Ga0111539_10012130_pt1 | contig 10812 bp, 5 predicted proteins | sample RhiMethybrSRZTD1_FD_79667 | JGI IMG/M metagenome (GOLD analysis project Ga0111539, IMG submission 79667) | Populus rhizosphere microbial communities from Tennessee, USA - Rhizosphere MetaG P. TD hybrid SRZTD1 (version 2) (version 2) | ecosystem: Host-associated > Plants > Roots > Rhizosphere >... | reverse complement strand
TGGCTGGTGTGGCCCCAGATGACGATGCGGTGCTGTGCGGTGCGCGGCATCCAGGACGCCAGGTGCAGGTCGTTCTGGAAGGCTGCCGTCGCCAGCGGCAGCACCAGCGCGATGGTCGCGATCCAGGCGCCGGTAATGGCGCGCCTGGCGATCGCAGGGGCCAGAAGAAGCCCGCCAAAAGCGACCATGGACCCGACCAGCGCGATCCTGGACGTGGCGTGATGCGCCGCGAAGATCGCCGCACACGCGGGCGCGAGGCCCGCAAGCAGCCATTGCCGCTGCCGGCTCCGCGAAGCGAGGCTCATCGCACAGAGCAGGGTCGGCCAAAGGAGCAGCGTCAGCATGGCGATGTTGCGGTTGAGGAGGTAGGGGTGCATGAACGTCACCCCCTCCTTGACTTCGAGGTGCCGCAGGTCCGGGCGCAGCACCGGGGCGAGCGCCATCAGCTGTCGGCGCAGCCATTGGCCGCTGAGCGCCTCGATGCAGATCACCGCGCCGACGGTCGCCATCGCCGCATAGAGGCCGATGGCCATTGCCCGCCCAGCCTCGGCATCGCCGTCATCCAGGGCCTGCAGCGTGAAATGCACCGCGGCGACGATCGAGAAGAGCATGAGCAAGGACCCGCGCGCCGTTGCGGGGCTCAGCGACCAGGTGGCATTGAGGCAGAGGTAGACGGCGGCCAGCGTGAGAGCCACCAGCGGTGCGGAGGGCCGACGCAGCGCCAAACGCGCGCCCGTCATCAGTCGCCAGGCAAGCGGGGCGGCGACGCTGAGCAGCAGCACGGCCGGCGCCAGCAGCGGCAGCATCAGGCAGAGCGTCACGCCGGCCAGCGTCCAGGCGGCCGTTGCCCGCAACAGCTGGGACCTGCGTCGCTCGACAAGGGGCGCCGGCGCGTTCATTCAGCGCCCATCGCCTGCAGCACACACCACGGCTCCCCCCGGTTCAATTCGCTTTGAGGTGGCGCAGCTCCGGCCGATAGCCTTCCACCGTGCGGGTCAGCACGGCATGGATCGCCTGGACGTCGTCGGCTTCCATGCCGGCGCGCAGCGCGTCGAGCTGCTCCCCCAGCTCCGTCGCCGGCAGATGCGGCTCCTGGCTCTTGAGAATGCGGGGATGCTCCGTGCGGATGATGTTCTCGCCGAGCAACAGCTCCTCGTGCAGCTTCTCGCCGTGGCGCAAGCCGATATACTCGATGGCGATATCGCCATCGACATGCTCGGGATCGCGCACCTCCAGGCCCATCAGCCGGATCATGGACCTGGCGAGGTCGTCGATTTTCACGGGCTCGCCCATGTCGAGGACGAAGACGTCGCCGCCGGTGGCCATGGCGCCCGCCTGGATCACCAGCGCGGCGGCCTCGGGAATCGACATGAAGTAGCGGATCACCTCGCGGTGCGTGACCGTCACCGGCCCTCCGGCCTCGATCTGCCCGCGAAATTTGCGCACGACCGAACCCGAGCTGTCCAGCACGTTGCCGAACCGCACCATCGTGAAGACCGTGCCGCCGGCGCCGTTGGCGGCCCGCGCCTGCAGCACCATTTCGGCGAGGCGCTTGCTGGCGCCCATGATGCTCGTCGGCCGCACGGCCTTGTCGGTCGATACCAGCACGAACCGTTCCACGCCGCCGCCTGCGGCGGCCTCGGCCAGGATGGCGGTGCCGAAGATATTGTTGCGCAGGCCGGCCACCGCATTGTGCTCGACGATCGGCACATGCTTGTAGGCGGCGGCATGGTAGATGGTCTCGACGCCGTGCTTGGCGATGGTCTGGCGCACCAGGGTGGCGTCCAGGATGGAGCCCAGCACGCTCACGATGTCGGCGGAAGACGCCGCACCGGCCGCAGCCGCGTTCCGGCGCGTCCGCAACAGCTCCTGGACCTCCGCCTCGATCTCGTAGAGGTGCTCCTCGCTGGCGTCGAGCAGCACCAGGCATCGCGGCCCCTGGCGCAGGATTTGTCTTACCAGCTCCGAGCCGATCGAGCCGCCGGCGCCGGTTACCAGGACGCACTTGCCCTCGATGTTGCGCGACAGCAGCGCCGCGTTCGGGGGTACGGGATCGCGCCCGAGCAGGTCCTCCGCCTCCACCGGGCGCAGGTCGCTGACCGTCACGCGCCCCTCGGCCAGGTCCTCCATCGCCGGCAGCGTCTTCACCCCGACCGTCAGGCTCTCGAGCCGCTTCAGCGCCGCCTGCCTCTCGTGGCGCTGGGCCTTGGGCATGGCCAGCAACACCTCGCCGACATCGTGCCGCTCGATGATCCCTGCCATGCGCTCGGGGCGATAGACCTTGAGGTCGGCGACCCGTTGGCCCCACAGGGTCGGGCTCGGGTCGACGAAGCCGACGGGAATGTAGGTGGAGGTGCGCCGCAAAGCTTCGAGCAGTTGCACGCCTGCGGCGTTGGCGCCGTAGATCAGCACGCTCTTGGCTTTCTCGCGCACACGCACCGGCAGCTCGATGCCGCCGCTCTGCAGCAGCCTGCCGGCCGCCCGCCGCGTCCCCCACACGAAGGCCGTGCCGAGGATAGGGTAAAGGATGAACACGGACCGCGGGACGACCTGGACGCCCGAGAAGGCGACCTCGCCCGCCTGGACGCCGGAGAGCAGCACCACGAATGCCCACAGAAGGGCCGAAACGACCACGGCGACCAGGATCAGAAGGCCGCCCCGCCCGCCCATGTAGCGCGTCACGACGCGATAGAGCCCGAATTGGATCAACGTTGCCAGGCCGACGACGGGGGCGGTGCACAGAATGAGAAAGAGTCCCCACGAAGGTGGCACATAAAGCTCGCCCAGCCGCAGCGACATGGCGAGCCACAGTGCCAGGCCCAGCCCGAGGAGATCGCTGATGGCGAGGAGCGCGCGCTTGGGATAGCGCCCGAGGTTTACCAGCCCCAAGGAAATCCTGCGCGCTGTAGCCTGGAGCGCCGCCCTGTCTTGGAACCTGCTCACGCTCTCAGCACCTTGGGGCGAGGAAGGCGCGCCCGTCGGGCCCCCGGTGCCCCCGGTGCCCTTGTGAAGCTCACGTCCTGGCTTCCGCTTGTTTGCGATCATAGCCCGCGGCATAGGGGCTGTGAACCATGTCAAGCCGATGAAACTCCCGGCAATTACGGCGCCAATGCGACTAGCCGGTTGCGCCCGCAACAGCCGGCGAGCCTGGCTGAGTTGCCAGCCGGCGCAATCCTTGCTTTGTGGACGAGGTCGCGATGGTCTTCCGCCTCGATCCGGGGCGGGAAGCGCGGCCATGTCCGCAAAATGAGACAGTCATGCGCATTGCCATGATCGGTTCGGGCTACGTCGGTCTCGTCTCCGGCGCATGCTTTGCCGACTTCGGCCATATCGTCACCTGCGTCGACAAGGACCCCGACAAGATCGCCGCCCTGTCGCGCGGCGAGATGCCGATCTACGAGCCGGGCCTGGCCGAGCTCGTCGCCAAGAACGTGCGCGAGGAGCGCCTCTTCTTCACCACCGGCCTTGCCGAGCCGGCCAAGGCCGCAGACGCCATCTTCATCGCCGTCGGCACGCCGTCGCGTCGCGGCGACGGCCATGCGGACCTCACCTACGTCTACAAGGCGGCCGGCGAGATCGCCTCGGTGCTCAACGGCTACAAGGTGATCGTCACCAAGTCTACCGTGCCCGTCGGCACCGGCGACGAGGTGGCTCGGATCATCGCCGAGGCCCGGCCGGACGCCAAGTTCGCGGTCGTGTCGAATCCCGAGTTCCTGCGCGAGGGCGCGGCAATAGGCGATTTCAAGCGGCCCGACCGCATCGTCGTCGGCACCGACGATGAGCGTGCGCGCAGCGTCATGGCCGACGTCTATCGACCTCTCTACCTCAACCGCGACCCGCTGCTCTTCACCAGCCGGCGCACAGCCGAGCTCATCAAGTACGCCGCCAACGCCTTCCTCGCCACCAAGATCACCTTCATCAATGAGATCGCCGATCTGTGCGAGCGGGCCGGCGCCGACGTCCAGGACGTGGCGCGCGGCATCGGCCTCGACAACCGCATCGGCGCAAAGTTCCTCAACGCCGGGCCGGGCTTCGGCGGCTCCTGCTTTCCCAAGGACGCCATCGCCCTGATGAAGACGGCGCACGACTTCGGCACGCCCTGCCGCATCGTCGAGACGGTCGCCGCCGTCAACGACCAGCGCAAGCGGGCCATGGCCCGCAAGGTCATCGCCGCCTGTGGCGGCAGCGTGCGCGGCAACACCATTGCCGTGCTGGGGCTGACCTTCAAGCCCAACACCGACGACATGCGCGAGGCCCCCTCGATCGCCCTCATCACCGCCCTGCAGGATGCCGGCGCCAAGGTTCGGGCCTACGACCCTGAAGGCATAAAGCAGGCCCGCGCCGTGTTGGAGAACGTCGAATACGCCGACAATGCCTACGCCTGCATCGATGGGGCGGACGCACTGGTCATCGTCACGGAGTGGGATGCCTTCCGCGCCCTCGACCTGCAGCGGGTGCGGACCTTGCTCAAGCGTCCCATCGTCGTCGATCTGCGCAACATCTACCGCGCCGCAGAGATGATGCGGCACGGCTTCACCTACGTGAGCGTCGGCCGCGCCGACTCGGCCCACACGACCGATGCCGGGCGGTGAGCCAGCCCCGCGCCGCCTTCCCGAGGGCCACCCGCCGGTCCAGAGCGGCCGCATTGGCGTGCTGCTCCTCAACCTCGGCACGCCCGACGGCACCGCCTATCGGCCGATGCGCCGCTACCTCAAGGAGTTCCTCTCCGACCGGCGCGTCATCGAGCTGCCGCGCTGGAAGTGGTGGCCGATCCTCAACCTCGTCATCTTGAGCGTCCGCCCCGGCCGCAAGGGCAAGGACTACGCCAAGATCTGGAACAGGCAGCGCAACGAGGGGCCGCTCAAAACCATCACCCGTTCGCAGGCCGAGAAGCTTGCAGCCCTGCTGGCCGACGAGCGCATCGTCGTGGACTGGGCCATGCGCTACGCCAGTCCCGCCACCGCCGCCAGGGTCGAGCATCTGCAGCGGCAGGGCTGCGAGCGCCTGCTGATCGTGCCGCTCTATCCGCAGTATGCCGCCGCCACCACCGCCACGACGTGCGACGAGGCCTTCCGCGCGCTGATGCGCCTGCGCTGGCAGCCGGCAGTGCGGGTGGCGCCGCCCTACTTCGACGATCCCGTCTACATCGGCGCCCTGGCAGACTCGATCCATGTCCATCTGCCGACGCTCGGCTTCGAGCCGGAGGCGCTGCTCGTCTCCTTTCACGGCATGCCGCAGCGCTACCTGGAGGCAGGCGACCCCTACCACTGCCAGTGCCAGAAGACGGCGAGGCTGCTGCGCGAGCGGCTGGCTTGGCCCAGCGAGCGCTGGCACACGACCTTCCAATCGCGCTTCGGCAGCGAGCCGTGGCTGCAGCCCTACACCATCGAGACGGTGGAGCGGCTGGCCAAAGCCGGCGTCAAGCGCCTCGCCGTCGTCGCGCCTGGCTTCTCCGCCGACTGCCTGGAGACGCTGGAGGAGCTCGACATGGAGAACCGCGCCGCCTTCCTCGCCAACGGCGGCGAGCAGTTCGCCTATATCCCCTGCCTCAACGACGGCGATCTCGGCATGCGCGTGATCGCCCATGTCGTGCGGCGCGAGCTGATGGGCTGGGCGTGAGTGATGGGTTTACTTCCCTGCCCCTCGAGGGCAGGAAAGACGCGAACGCCATCGGACTTAGCTCGCCGGCCGGCGTGCAGTGGCAGCGTAGGGCGCAATAAGGCGACAGCCGCATTGCGCCGATGGAGCGCACCGGTAGATCGGCGCAATACGGCTTCGCCTATTGCGCCCTACGGCACACGACGGGCGATCGATTGTGGCGCTCATCGCGCCTCGACGCCCAGAGCTGCGAGCCGGGTGCGGGCGGTGTTGTGGGCCCAGGTGGTGCTGTCGAACTTCGAGGGCGCCGCCAGCGCGGCGCGGAAATCGGCGATCGCCAGCTCGCGTGCGCCCAGTTTCTCGTGCAGCAAACCGCGCTGGGCATAGGCGCCGGCGTACTCCTTGTCCAGCACGATTGCCTCGTTGAGGTCGCGCATGGCGTCGTCGGGTTTGTTGAGGTCGATCTGGACCAGGGCGCGGTTGAAATAGCCGGCCACGAACTTGGGGTTGTAGCGGATCAGCTCGTCGTAGTCGGTGAGCGCGGCCTCGTAGCGCTTCATGGCGCGGTTGGTGTTGGCTCGCCCATTGCGGGCGCCGAGGTGGGCTGGCTCGAGCTTGAGGGCCTCGTCGTAGTCGCGCAGGGCGTCCTCGTGGCGGCGCAGGTTGTGGTGGGCCTGGCCGCGCAGGAAGCGCAGCGTCGCATCGTTGGGCTTGAGCTGGATGGCCTTGCTGAAGTCGGCGACGGCCTGATCGTGCTGGCGCTTCTTGGCATAGGCGCGTGCGCGCCTCTGGAGGGCTGCCGCATCGCTGGAATTCTTCTCCAGCGCCTTTGTCGCCTCGGCGATCTCGCGGTCGGCGGCGGCATCGGCGTCGGCAGGTCGCGGTGCCGGGACCGGGCCGCAAGCTTCGCGCAGCGCCTTCCAATCCTCCGCCGAGAGCGCCGGCGTCGCCGGATATGCGGCCTGGGCGCGCACCATGGCGATGCGCTCGGCCGTGGCCGGATGGGTGCTGATCAGGTCCAGGCCCGGGATGCTCTTGCCCGTATCGCTCGCCGGCCGCTTGCCCTCGAGTCGCTCGAAGAAGTCGCCGAAGCCCTTGGAGGAGATGCCGGCTGCCTTGAGCATGCGCAGGGCGTGAGCGTCGGCTTCGCGCTCGGCGATGCGCGAGTAGCGCAGTTGCGTCAGCACGAGACCGACGTTGCTGACCGAGCCGGCAGAGCCGGCAAACATCAGCTGGGCGGCGGCGGAGAGGCCCATGGCCCTGACGATGCCGGTTTCCGGATGCAGCTCGAGGGCGTGACCCAGTTCATGCGCCAGCACGGCTGCTACCTCGTCGGGCGAGCCCGCCGCCTGCACGAGGCCGCGCGTCAGGACGATCTGCCCGCCCGGCACCGCCAAGGCATTGACCAGCCGCCAGTCGAGCAATGCGACCCGCACCTGCATCGGATTTGGCGATGCAGTTGTGAGGCGCTGCGTGAGCCGGTCGAGCGCGGCGCGGCTCGCGGGCGTCTCGCAGGCCTTGTGGTCCTTGGCGAGCGCGGTGACGACATTTCGCCCGAGCGCCTCGCGCGACTTCTGCGGCAGGTTGCGCGCCACGGCCTGCGCCGGATCCACCTCGAGAAAGCGAATGCCCAGCACCAAGGCGAGCACGGCAGCCGTGACGGCGAGGCCGGGCCGCAGCCCGCGCCAGCGATGCCGCAGAGCCGAGAGTGCGGGAGCGCGGGCCAGGAGCTGGCCGGCGAACGCGGGGTCGGCAACGAACAGCGTTTGGCTGCCCTCGGGCTCCAGGCTCAACAACACGTCGGCAGCTTTGGCGTGCAGCGGGACTGCGCTGCGCAGCAGCGCGTATGGCCACAGCGCGATCGCCGAGCCTTCGGGGGTGCGCAGCTCCAAGCCGGTATCGGCGAAGCTCGCTTCGACCGGTTTGGCCTCGGCCGAGCGACCGTCGCCCAGCGAGCCGGCAAAGCTCGTCACGTCAGAATGCGTCGACATTGAACGCCTCCGCCAAGCCTTCCCCGCTCTTGAGCAGCGCGTCGGGGTTCTGCCCGATCTCGCTCCAGGCCACCGGTCCGTCGATTGCGAGCCGGTCGACGATGTAGCGCGTCGAGCGCGCTTCCGCGATCGGCGAGAGGAACCCCAGCGACAGCACGCGAATGAGATAGTTGCTCGCCGTCAGCCACACGAAGCTGCCGACCCTGGCTGCAAGCGTGAAGGCGGTGCCCTGGAATTGCGTTTGCGATGCGAAATAGTTGAGCACGCGCGTCGTGTACCAGGCGCGGATGATGGCGAACAGGAAAAGCGCGAAGAACACGACGCCCACGCTCATCGCCGTGGATTTGCCGGTGAGCCCGGCCGGTCGGGGCACGCCGGTGCGCGTGTCGAGGCCGATGATGGCGAAGACGGCAACGAGCGTGCCGATGAGCAGCACGATCGCCGACAGCCACACCAGCCAGTAGCGCCTGTAGAGCGGGCCGGCGCTGCCGCTGAAAGTGAAGGCCTTGTCGCCGAAGCGCGTGTCGTCGAACAGCGCTTTCTGCAGCCGCACGGTGCGCCAAGGCACGATCCAGCCGAGCGTGATGGGGATCAGCACCATGGTCCACAGGTAGAGCCAGGCGAAGCGCCAGGAGCGCCCCGACTGGCCTCCTCGAATGCCTCGCCAGCGGGTGCGCGAGAGGCGGTAGCGGCGCGCGCGATGGATGCCGATGCCGGTCAGCGCCAACGGCACGGTGTAAAAGGCGGTCTCGAACAGCCCGCGTGCCGGGCTGGTCGGGCTCAACAGCAGTGCGCCGGCGAAGCCGATGGCCAGCATCGGCAGCAAGATCAGGAAGAAGACGATCAGGAAGCCGCGGAACAGCTCGCCTCCCGTGCCGCGGTAGTCGAGCGGCTCGCCGTCGATGCGCACGGCCGACCAGATGCGCTGGCGCACCTCCGTCTTGCCCCAGAAATGGTAGACGCCGAGCGTCAAGATGCGCAGGACGCCATTGAGGAGGCTGAGCCCCAGGAAACCTTCCGGTGGATGCACCCAGCTGATGGCCGGCACTTGCATGACGCGGGTCGCGGCCACCGCCGAGCCCTCGGCGGACACGATCCGGGTGGGCGACGTCGTCGATTCGGCAAGCGACATGGATTGCCCCCTCTGCAGCCGCGCCCGCTAGGCGCGACAAATTAGCATGCCAGCCGATGCGGCCGGAAAGATGAAAGGCGCGCAGGCGCCCGTTGTAAGCCGTGAAATTAATGCAGATCAACGACAAGGCTGTTCCGCAGGGAACAGTCGATCCGCTGGCCCCAGTCCTTCGGTCCGCCGCGTCGTTAACCAGCTGTTGCCGCGCAGCAACGATTTGGAGCACCTGTGCCACCTTTGGGCCACAAAGCCTTACCACATTAGTTGCGGATCGCATTCATCGGGGTTGGCGCGTTCGCTTTGCGCGACGCGCGCGGTTCTCAAAAATTGCGGCCCAGGGGGAAGCGACGGCTTGGTCCGGCGACGGACCGTTGCTTGGCGGCCATTGTCGGCCGACCGAGCGTTGGTGCAATTCGCGTGGACGCCACCAGGAGCAAACGCAAGATGGACGCAAGGACATTCGACAAGTCCAAGCTTCCGAGCCGCCACGTCACCGAGGGCCCATCGCGCGCGCCGCACCGCTCCTACTATTACGCCATGGGGCTGACCGAGGAGCAGATTCATCGGCCGTTCGTCGGCGTGGTGTCGTGCTGGAACGAGGCGGCGCCCTGCAACATCGCCCTGATGCGCCAGGCGCAGTCGGCCAAGAAGGGCGTCAACGAGGCCGGCGGCACGCCGCGCGAGTTCTGCACCATCACCGTGACAGACGGCATCGCCATGGGCCACCAGGGCATGAAGTCCTCGCTGGTCTCGCGCGAGACCATCGCCGACTCCATCGAGCTCACCATGCGCGGCCATTGCTACGACGCCATGGTGGGGCTCGCCGGCTGCGACAAGTCCCTGCCCGGCGTGATGATGGCGATGCTGCGCCTCAACGTGCCCGCGGTGTTCATGTACGGCGGCTCGATCCTGCCCGGCAAGTTCAAGGGACGGGACGTGACGGTGGTGGACGTCTTCGAGGGCGTGGGCCAGCACTCCGCCGGCAAGATGTCGGACGCCGAATTGCACGAGCTCGAATGCGCCGCCTGTCCAGGCGCCGGCGCCTGCGGCGGGCAGTTCACCGCCAACACCATGGCCATGGTGTCGGAGGCGATCGGACTGGCGCTGCCGGCTTCGGCTGGCGCGCCGGCACCCTACGAGAGCCGCGACGAGTATGCGGCGGCAAGCGGCAAGGCCGTGATGCGCCTGCTCGCCGACGGCATCCGCCCGCGCGACATCGCCACCCGCAAGGCCTTCGAGAACGCCGCAACCATCGTGGCCGCGACCGGCGGCTCGACCAATGGCGGCCTGCATCTGCCCGCCATGGCGCACGAGTGCGGCATAGAGTTCGACCTGATGGAGGTGTGCGCCATCTTCAAGCGCACGCCCTACATCGCCGACCTGAAACCCTCCGGCAAGTACGTCGCCAAGGATGTCTACGACATCGGCGGGGTGCCGCAGATCATGCGCGCGCTGCTCGACGGCGGCTACCTGCACGAGGACTGCCTGACGGTCACCGGCAAGACCATCAAGCAAAATCTCGAAAACGTGAAGTTCAATACAGATCAAAAGGTTGTCTACCCGGTTTCGAAGCCCATATCGAGCACGGGTGGGGTTGTGGGGCTGCAAGGATCGCTGGCGCCGGACGGCGCTATCGTCAAGGTGGCCAACATGACCAAGCTGCAGTTCAGGGGAACTGCCCGCGTCTTCGACTGCGAGGAGGACTGCTTCCGCGCCGTCGAGAACCGCGACTACCGTGACGGCGACGTTCTCATCATCCGCTACGAGGGCCCCAAGGGCGGCCCCGGCATGCGTGAGATGCTCTCCACCACGGCGGCGCTCTACGGCCAGGGTGCCGGCGACAAAGTTGCCCTGATCACGGACGGCCGGTTCTCGGGGGCCACGCGCGGCTTCTGCATCGGCCATGTCGGGCCGGAGGCGGCTGCCGGCGGGCCCATCGCGCTGGTCGAGGACGGCGACACGATCGTCATCGATGCCGGAAAAGGCACACTCGATCTGGAAGTGAGCGAGGCGGAGCTCGCCAAGCGGCGCAAAGCCTGGAAAGCGCCACCGAATCCCTATCAAAGCGGCGTATTGAGGAAATATGCAGACCAG
>Ga0111539_10012128_pt1 | contig 10814 bp, 12 predicted proteins | sample RhiMethybrSRZTD1_FD_79667 | JGI IMG/M metagenome (GOLD analysis project Ga0111539, IMG submission 79667) | Populus rhizosphere microbial communities from Tennessee, USA - Rhizosphere MetaG P. TD hybrid SRZTD1 (version 2) (version 2) | ecosystem: Host-associated > Plants > Roots > Rhizosphere >... | reverse complement strand
TGACGATGTGGCTCACGCTCGCGACCTTCGTCGGCTACGCCATCGTCTACACGCTGGTGCTGAAGCCGCTGACTCCCCAGAACATCGTGATCGGCGGTGCCTCGGGCGCGATGCCGCCGGTGCTCGGCTGGGCGGCGGTGACCGGCCAGGTGGGCGCAGAGGCGTCGGTGCTCTTCCTCATCATCTTCGCCTGGACGCCGCCGCACTTCTGGGCGCTCGCGCTTTACCGCACCGAGGACTACGCGCGCGCCGGTGTGCCGATGCTGCCGGTGACGCACGGCAAGCCCTATACGCGGCTGCAGGTGCTGCTCTACACACTGATCCTGTTCGCCGTGTCGTTGCTGCCTTTCGCCATCGGCATGAGCGGCGTCGTCTACCTCGCCGTGGCGGCGCTGCTCGGCGGCGTGTTCGTCGCCTACGCGCTGCGGCTGTATGTCGCCTACAGCGACCGCCTGGCGCAGCAGACTTTCCGCTACTCGATCGCCTATCTCACGGCGATCTTCACCGCGCTCCTCGTTGACCACTACCTGTAGGTGGCTGCTCGCCGCGCTGCTCCTCGCGGGCTGCGACGGGCCGAAGTTCAAGAGCACGGACATCACCGGCGCTCCCTACGGCAATGCGCTCGAGCTCGCCGACACGCAGGGCCGGGTCCGGCATCTGGAAGATTTCCGAGGCAAGGCGCTGGTGCTCTTCTTCGGCTTCACGCGCTGCCCGGATATTTGCCCGACGACGCTCGCCGAGATCGCCGGCGCGGTGAAAACGCTGGGCGCCGACAGCGACCGCGTGCAGATGCTTTTCGTCACCCTCGACCCGGAGCGGGACACGGGGCCCGCGCTGGCGGACTATGTGCGCGCCTTCGATCCGCGCATTGTCGCCCTGCGCGGCGATGAGGCGGCGACGCTGCGCGTCGCGAAGGACTTCAAGATCTATTACGAGAAGCGCAAGCAGGGCGACACCTACACCATCGACCACAGCGCCCAGGCGTATGTGCTCGACGGCCAGGGACGCTTGCGCCTGCTGGTTCGCCACGACCGGATCGGCCAGGACCTCGCGCCCGACCTGCGCAGCTTGCTGCGGGAGTCGAGCTAGGCGAGCTCGCCGTAGGCTTTACGCATCTTCTCCAGCGCCTTCGCCTCAATCTGCCGGATGCGCTCGGCGGAGACCTTGAACTCGGCGGCGAGGTCGTGGAGGGTCGCGGCGTCCTTCTCCTTCAGCCAGCGCGTCTCGATGATGCGGCGGCTGCGCGGGTCGAGGCTGTCGAGCGCTTTCGCCAGGCCTTCGGCGCGCAGCCGCTCGGACTGCTCGGCCTCGAGCACGCGGGTGGGCTCGGACGCCTCGTCGGCGAGATAGTGCACCGGCGCGAAGCCTTCCTCGTCTTCCTGCTCGGGCTCGAACGCCAGCTCACGGCCGGCGAGGCGGGTCTCCATCTCGGTGACCTCCTCGGGCTTGACGTGCAGCTCGCTGGCGATGTGCTTCACGTCGCCGCTCGAGAGCGGCGCGAGGCCGGTCTTCATCGAGCGCAGGTTGAAGAACAGCTTGCGCTGCGCCTTGGTGGTGGCGACCTTGACCAGCCGCCAGTTGCGCAGGATGTACTCGTGCATCTCGGCCTTGATCCAGTGGATCGCGAACGAGACCAGGCGCACGCCGCGCTCCGGATCGTAGCGCTTCACCGCCTTCATCAGGCCGATGTTGCCTTCCTGGATGAGGTCGGCGTGCGGCAGGCCGTAACCGAGATAGCCGCGCCCCACCGCGACCACCAGGCGCAAGTGCGAAACCACCAGCTGGCGGGCGGCTTCGAGGTCGCCTGCGTCGCGGAAGCGGCGCGCGAGGTCACGCTCCTCTTCGGCGCTGAGGAGCGGAAACCGGTTCACCGTCTGGATGTACGCCTCCAGACTTCCTGCCGGCATCGGTACGGGTAGAGGTAGGGTCGCTTGCATGTCCAGTTCTCCTCCCAAGGATTTTAGCACTCGCATATTTAGAGTGCTAAGAGGCGCCGTGGTTCCCATATGGGTTGTAATGTAAGTGTGTACTTACACTATCGTAGGCACCGAGATTGCTGATCCGGAACCCGTGAAGCTCGTTCCGCCTCGTACCCTTCTTAGGCTGCTCAAGGCGTCGGCAAGTTCTTGGTCAGGCGACCACGGCCAGGCGATGGGGGCGTCGCTCTCGTATTACTCGCTGTTCTCTATCGCCCCACTGCTTCTCATCATCATCTCGGTGGCCGGCATCTTCTTCGGCGAGGACGCCGTGCGGGGCGCGGTGTTCGAGCAACTGTCCGACCTGATGGGCGAAAGCGGCGCGCAGGCGATCGGCGAAATGCTGGCGCACGCCAATCGGCCGAAGACCGGCGGCCTCGCGGCCCTGCTTGGCGTATTCCTGCTGCTTTTCGGCGCTTCGGGCGTGTTCGGCCAGCTGCGCGCGGCGCTGGACCGGATCTGGAGGGCGCCGAGCCTCGCGAAGAGCAGCGGAGTGTGGACCTGGTTGCGCGCCAACCTGCTTTCGATGGGCATGGTGTTCGCCATGGCCTTCCTCATCGCCGTGTCGCTGGTCCTGAGCACGGTCGTCGCTACCCTCGGCAAGTGGTGGGGCGCGTACCTCGGCGGCTGGACCATCGTCGCGCATGTCCTCGATTTCGCGATCAGCTTCGGAATGCTGACCGCCATCTTTGCGCTGATCTACAAGGTGATGCCGCGCGCGAGGGTCGAGTGGCACGACGTGTGGATCGGCGCGGCCACCACGGCGATCCTCTTCACCATCGGCAAGTTCCTGATCGGCCTGTACCTCGGCAAGAGCAGCATCGGCTCGAGCTTCGGCGCGTTTGGCTCGATCGCCATCTTCATGGTCTGGGTGTATTACTCGGCGCAGATCTTTCTCTTCGGCGCCGAATTCACCTGGGTGTACGCGCACGAGCTCGGCTCACGGCGCAACGAGGTGCGCCCGCCGCCGGTCGAGGAGATGATCGCCCCCGCGCCGCCGCTGCCGAAGCCCGACCGCACGATGCCGGTGCCGGTGATGCAGATCGAGAAGAGCGTGCCGGCGCGACAGCCGAGGCGCACGACCGTGTACGAAGTCGGGATTGCCGCCGCATTCGTGGTCGGCGGCGCGCTCGGGGTCTGGAACGCGCGGCGTCCGCCGCGCCATGCTCAGCGCGGTTCGATATTCCGCAGGTGGCGGCTCACCGAAAGGTGAGCGCCGAGCCAGCCGAGCCCGCCGGCCAGGGCAAGCACCCCGAGCGAGGCGCTCGCCGGGAGAAAAGCGAAGCGAAAGTCGGATCCGTAGGAAGCGGCGAGCGGCCGCAACTCGCTGTTGAGCGCGGCGAGCAGCCCCGCGACGATGGCCAGCGCGAATCCGCCTCCGGCCGCGCCCTGCAGCATTCCGAGGTAGTAGAACGGGCGGCGCACGAAGGCGTCGGTCGCGCCGATCAGCTTGGAGACCTCGATTTCCTCGCGCTGGGTGAGGATCTGCAGGCGGATGGTGTTGAAAGTGACGGCCACCAGCCCGGCGCCGAGCAGCGCGGCGAGCAGCGCGAGCCCGAGCCGTCCGAGCCGCTCTAGCGCGCCGAGGCGCTTCGCCCAGGCACTGTCGGCCTGCACGTGCACTACGCCCGGAAGCTTCGCCAGGTCGGCGGCGAGCGGCTCGATCGAGCTCTCTCTCGAAGTCACGACGAACGCGTCCGGCAGGGGATTCCGGCCGAGCGAAGCGATCACTTCGCTCATGCCGTCCACCGTGGCCATCTGCTTCAGCGCGTCCTCGCGCGGAATGAAGCGCACGCCGGCGACACGCCGGTCAGCCCGCAGCGTGCGGCCGAGCGCGTCGGCGTCGGCACGCTTCGCGTCCGGGCGGAGGAAAAGCGAGATTTGCGGCTCGAGCGTTGCGCCTCCCGCGAGCGAGCGCAGGCTCTCCAGCAGCGCGTAGCCGCCCGCGGGCAGAGAGACGGCAATGCCGATCACCAGTGCGCTCGCCAGGCCTCCGGCGCGCAACAGGCGACGCCATGCGAGCCGGAACGCCGAGACGTGCTGGCGAATCCACCCGGTCATGCAAGTTTTCCATCGGCGAGGTGCAGCACGCGCTTACCGTACCGCTGGATGAGCGACTGGTCGTGGGTCGCGATCAGTACCGTCACGCCCACCTGGTGGAAGGCGACGAAGATGTCGACCACGCGCGCCGCGGATTCGGCATCCAGGTTGGCGGTGGGCTCGTCGGCGACGAGTAACGCGGGGCGGTTGACTACCGCGCGCGCGATCGCGAGGCGCTGCTGCTCCCCGCCGGAGAGCTCGATCGGGTTGGACTTCTCCCGCGCGAGCAGCCCCACCTTGTCGAGCGCTGCGCGCACCCGCTTGGCCGCTTCCTGCGGCGGCTGGCCGGAGAAGGCGAGCGGCAGCATCACGTTGTCGTAGACGCTGCGGTCGTACAGGAGCTTCTGGTCCTGGAAGACGAGGCCGATATTGCGGCGCAGGTACGGGATCGCGCCGCGCTTCAGTGCGCCGACGTTCTGGCCGTTGACGATCACCGCGCCCGAAGTTGGCCGCTCGATCGCAGGAATCAGCTTGAGGAGCGTCGACTTGCCGGCGCCGGAGCGGCCGGTGAGGAAAGCCATCTCGCCTGCTTCGAGGGCGAAGCTCACGCTCTCGAGCGCGCTCTTGCCGCCGGGGTAGCGCTTCGCGACGGCCGAGAAGCTAACCAACCAGTGCCTCCGCGAAATCGCGCGCGACGAACGGCCGCAGGTCGTCGATGTCCTCGCCGACGCCGACGAAGAGCAGCGGCACCGGTCGCTCGCTTGCGATGGCGAGCGCTGTGCCGCCCTTCGCGGTGCCGTCGAGCTTGGTGAGGACGAGGCCGGTGAGGCCGAGGGCGTCGTCGAACGCCTTCACCTGGGCGAGCGAGTTCTGCCCGGTGTTGGCGTCGAGCACCAGGACCACCTGGTGCGGCGCGCCCTCGAGCGCCTTGGCGGCGACGCGCTTCACCTTGCGGATCTCGTCCATGAGATGGAGCTGCGTCGGCAGGCGGCCGGCGGTATCGGCGATCACCACGTCTATGCCGCGCGCGCGCGCTGCGGCGATCGCGTCGAACACGACCGCGCCCGGATCGCCGGAAGCCTGCGCGATCACCGGCACGTTGTTGCGCTCACCCCAGGCGACGAGCTGCTCGCGCGCCGCGGCGCGGAAGGTGTCGCCCGCGGCGAGCAGCACTGATTTTTTCTGCAGCAGAAGCCAGTGCGCGAGCTTGCCGATCGAGGTGGTCTTGCCCGCCCCATTCACGCCGGCCACCATGATGACGAAGGGCTTCGCGCCGCTCGTGTCGAGCGCTTTTTGCAGCGGGGCGAGCAGCCCGGTGACCGCATCGCGCAGCGCCGCCTTCAGCGCGGCGCCGTCCTCGGGCTTCTTTTTCCGCACGGCGGCGAGCAGTGCCTGCGTCGCGGCGACGCCGCAGTCGGCCTGCAGCAGCGCGGTTTCGAGCTCCTCGTACAGCGCCTCGTCTACGCGCTTGCGCGTGAACAGCTCCTCCACCGGCGTGTTCAGCACGTCGCGCGTGCGCGCGAGGCCGGCCTTGAGCCGCGCGGCCCAGGAAAGCGCTGCTACCATGAGTCGGTGAATCCCAGAGGCAAGGTTCGCATTATCGCCGGGGAATACCGCGGTCGCCGCATTCCGGTCGCGCAAAAAGCCGACCTGCGTCCGACGCCCGATCGCGTGCGCGAGACGCTGTTCAACTGGCTCGGCCAGTGGCTCGACGGGCTCTCCTGCCTGGATCTTTTCGCCGGCAGCGGCGCGCTCGGCTTCGAAGCGGCGTCGCGCGGCGCGGCGCGCGTGGTGATGGTGGAGAGCGACGGCGAAGCCTGCAAGTCGCTGCAGGATTTCCGCGCCCTGGTCGGCGCGAAGGCCGTCGAGGTGGTGCGCGGCGATGCCCTCGAGTACCTCGCGCGCTCGCAAGCGCATTTCGACGTGGTTTTCCTCGATCCCCCGTTCAGGCAGAATCTGCTGCCGGCGATATTCCGGCTGCTGAAAGGCGGCAAAGGCGTGCGCGTGTACGTGGAGTCGAGCGAGCCTTTCACGCCCGGCAGCGGCTGGCAGGAACTGAAGCGCTCGCGCGCCGGCCAGGTGAGCTACCAGCTCTTCGAATGGAGAAGCGATGATCAAGGCGGTCTACCCGGGAACGTTTGATCCGCTCACCCGCGGCCACGAGGACCTCGTGCGCCGCGCCGCGACGCTGTTCGACAGGGTCGTGCTCGCCATCGCCGACAGCAAGGCGAAGCGTCCGTTCTTCACGCTCGAGGAGCGCAGCGCCATGGCGCGGGAGGTGCTCGGCGACCTGAAGAACGTCGAAGTGGTCAGCTTCTCCAGCCTGCTCACCGAGTTCGTGCGCAAGCAGGGCGCGCGCGTCGTGTTGCGCGGGTTGCGCGCCGTCTCGGACTTCGAATACGAGTTCCAGCTCGCCGGCATGAACCGACACCTCTATCCCGAGATGGAGACCATCTTCCTCACGCCCTCCGAGCAGCACATGTTCATCTCGGCGACGCTGGTGCGCGAGATCGCCGCGCTCGGCGGCAACGTGTCGCAGTTCGTGCACCCGCTGGTCGAGAAGAATCTGAAGAAGAAGGTGAAGGGCTAGGACTGGCAGCGCGGGCAGAAGTACGTCGCCCGCGCTCCCTGGACGATGCGCCTGATCGGCGTGCGGCAGCGCCGGCACGGCATCCCCGCGCGGTCGTACACCAGGGCGTGATTCTGGAAGTAGCCTGACTCACCGTCGCTACCGACGAAATCGCGCAGGCTCGAGCCGCCCGCCTTGATGGCGGCGCGCAACGTGACCTTGACCGCCGCGACCAGCTTTTCGTATTTCTCCAGTGAAATTTTCCCCGCCCGCCTGCGCGGCTCGATCCCCGCGCGGAACAGGCTCTCGCTCGCGTAGATGTTGCCGACACCGACCACGCGCTTCGCGTCCATGAGGAATTGCTTGACAGGAATTCGCAAGCCTCGCGAGAGCCGGTGCAGGCGCGCGCCGGTCAGTGCGCTCGACAGCGGCTCGACGCCGAGGTGCGCGAGCAGCGGGTGGCGATCGACGTCGCCACGTGTCCAGAGCACCGCGCCAAAGCGGCGCGGATCGCGCAGGCGCAGGCACTTATCGCCGAACAGCAGGTCGAAGTGATCGTGCTTGCCCGCCGGCGTGCCCGGCGGGACGAGCCGCAGGCTGCCCGACATGCCGAGATGAAGAATGAGGTGTCCATCGCCGCAATCGACCAGCAGATATTTGCCGCGCCGGCGAATCGCGCGCACCTTGCGTCCCGCGAGCGAACGTACCGCGCGTGGAATCGGCCAGCGCAGCCGCGGCTCGCGCACTGTCACGGCCGAAATGATTTGACCGACGACATGCGGCGCGAGCCCGCGACGGGTGACCTCGACTTCGGGCAGTTCCGGCATCGGCAAGGGTTGCTTGTGCGGGGCACCAAATATACCTAAGATGGGTCGCAGCAAAGGCCGACGATGAACTCTCCCCGCAGTGTGAAATGCCTGCTCGCCGCAGCAGCGCTTGCCGTGACCGCTCTTGCAGCGTGCGCGCAGGTGCCGCGCGGCCAGAGCAAGGACATCAAGGAAGACCTCAACGAGCCGACGCTCTACGAGTTCCTGCTAGGCGAGATCGCGTTGCAGCGCGGCGACGCGCAGCTCGCGGCGCAGACCTACCTTGATCTCGCCAAGCGCACGCGCGATCCGCGCGTCGCGCGTCGCGCGGTGGAAGTGGCGAGCCAGGCGCGCCTCGCCGATCTCGCCATCGACGCGGCCAAGCTCTGGCAGGAGCTCGAGCCGACCTCGCCGCAGGCGCTGCAAATCACGGCCGCGCTGCTGGTCGGCGCGAAGCGGGTCGAGGAAGCCGAGCCGTACCTCGAGAAGCTGCTGGTCTCGGAGGGCGTGAACCTCGAGAACGGCTTCATGCAGCTCAATCGGCTGATCGCGGGCAATCCCGACAAGGCCGCGAATTCGCGACTGGTGCGCAGGCTCGCGGCCAAGTATCCGCAGCTGCCACAGGCCCACTACGCGGTGGGACAGGCGGCATTGACCGCGAACGAGGACGACGCCGCGCTCGCGTCTTCCCGTCGCGCGCAAGAGCTGAAGCCCGAGTGGGAACCGGCGGTGATGCTGGAAGCGCAGGCGCTGCAGAAGAAATCGCCGAGCGCGGCGGCGAAGCGCCTCGGCGACTACGTCGCCAAGAATCCGAATGCGGCCGAAGCGCGTCTCAACTACGCGCGCCTGCTGGTGCTCGACAAGCGCTACCCCGAGGCGCGCAGCGAGTTCCAGAAGGTGCTCGACGCGAATCCCAACAATCCCGAGGTGGGCTACGCGGTGGGCGTGCTCGCCTTCCAGCTCAAGGAATACGCCGTCGCCGAGCAGACACTGAAGCGCGTGCTCGGCATGCGCTACCGCGACCCCGACGGCGTGCGCTATCTGCTCGGCCAGATCGCCGAGGAGCAGAAGCGCTGGCCGCAGGCGATCCAGTGGTACGAGCAGATCCAGGAAGGCGACCACGCGCTCAACGCGCGCATGCGCACCGCCGGTGCGATCGCCAAGCAGGGCAAGCTCGACGAGGCGCGCAAGTACCTGCAGCAGGTGGTGACCGACAATCCCGCCGAGGAAGTGCAGCTGACCGTGGTCGAGGCGCAGTTGCTGCGCGACGCCAACAAGCATGGCGACGCCTTCGCGCTGCTCGGCGAGGCGCTGAAGCGCCAGCCCGAGCAGCCCGAGCTGCTCTACGACTACGCGCTCACCGCCGAGAAGCTCGAGAAGTTCGATCTCCTCGAATCCAACCTGCGCAAGCTGATCCAGGTCCGGCCGGAGCACGCACACGCCTACAACGCGCTCGGCTACTCGTTCGCCGATCGCAACCTGCGATTGCCCGAGGCGAGGAAGCTGGTCGAGAAGGCGCTCGAGCTCTCGCCGGAGGACTACTACATCATCGACAGCCTGGGGTGGGTGCAGTACCGCGAGGGCAAGTTGAAGGACGCCGCCGCGACGCTGCAGCGCGCCTACACCGGTCGCCCCGACGCCGAGATCGGCGCGCACCTCGGCGAGGTGCTCTGGCAGATGGGCCAGCGCGACGAGGCGAAGCGCGTGTGGGACGAAGCGCTGAAGACCGCGCCCGAGAACGAGACGCTCCTCAAGACGATCAAGAAATTCCGGCCGTGACGCGCGGCGGGCTCGTCGCCGCCGCAGTCCTGCTGGTCGCGGGCTGCGCGCAAGTCGAGATCCGGCCGCCGCAGGGAGCGCTCGACTTCGATCTCGCGGCGCGCATCGCCGCCCGCTACGGCCAGGAGTCCTTCACCGGCAGCATCAGCTGGCGCCACGCGCAGGGTGGCGATGACATGCAGATCAACACCCCCTTCGGCCAGGGCGTGGCGCGCATCGTGCGCCAGGGCGAAGCCGTGCAGCTCACCACCGCCGATGGCAAGGAACATCGCGCCAACGATGTCGAGGATCTGACCGAGCGCGTGCTCGGCTTCCGCGTGCCGCTCGTCGGCCTCGCCGATGTCGTGCAAGGGCGCTCCTCGACGGATCTCGAGGGACGCGGCTGGAAATTCGAGGTCCAGGAACGCGACCCGCAAGGCCGTCCCGCTCGCCTGCGCGCGACCTATCAGGGCATCGACCTGCGTCTCGCCGTGACGCAATGGAACTGAACTGGTATCCGGCGCCAGCCAAGCTCAACCTCTTTCTCCACGTCCTCAGCCGGCGGGCCGACGGCTACCACGATCTGCAGACGGTGTTTCGCCTCATCGATCGCGCCGACCGGGTCGGCATCGCGATGCGTACCGATGGCGAGATCCGCTTTTCCGGGGTTTTCCAGGATGAAAATCTTTGCGTAAAGGCGGCGAGGCTGCTGAAAACGGAGACGAGTGTCCGGCACGGCTGCGACCTCGCGCTGGAGAAGGCGATTCCGGTCGGCGGCGGCCTGGGCGGCGGCTCCTCCGACGCAGCGACGACCCTGATCGTGCTGAATCGGCTCTGGAAAACACGTCTGGACGCCTCCGAGCTGGCGCGGATCGCCCTGCGCCTCGGCGCCGACGTGCCGTTTTTTCTGCTGGGACGAAACGCCACTGGCGAAGGCATCGGCGAGCGGCTGACGCCGCTCGACCTGCCTCCCGCCTGGTACCTCGTGCTCGTTCCGCAAGTCTCGGTTTCCACGAAGGAAACTTTCGCTTCGGCGTTGACTTCGCGGGGGAAACGACTCAAAATACCGCCCTTTTTGTCGGGGCAGGGGCAGAACGATCTCGAGCCGGTCGTGACTGCCCGCTATCCCGAGGTGGCGGCGCAGCTCGCGTGGCTCAGGCAACACCGCCCGCAGGCGCGCATGACGGGATCCGGAGCGTGCGTGTTCGCGGAGTTTGCAACAGAAGCCGAGGCGCGCGCGCTGCACACCCAGTTGCCCGGGGGGATGAACGGGTTCGTGGCGCAAGGGCTCGAGCGGCACCCGCTCCACGACGCAAGGGATTAATACGATTTTGGGGCGGCTTCTTGCCCTCCAACTGGGGAGTCGCCAAGCTGGTTAAGGCAGCGGATTTTGATTCCGCCATACGAGGGTTCGAATCCTTCCTCCCCAGCCAATAATGCTTGAGCGCGATGAATGGGAAACGCGGGAATGAACTCGGCGCCGCTTGACCGTCTGATGGTGTTCACGGGCAACGCCAATCCTCGCCTTGGGCAGGAGGTGGCGAAGCATCTGAACCTTTCGCTCGGCCGCGCCATCGTCGGCAAGTTCTCCGACGGCGAGGTGATGGTCGAGCTGCTGGAGAACGTGCGCGGCAAGGACGTGTTCGTGCTGCAGTCGACCTGTGC
>Ga0111539_10012124_pt1 | contig 10814 bp, 14 predicted proteins | sample RhiMethybrSRZTD1_FD_79667 | JGI IMG/M metagenome (GOLD analysis project Ga0111539, IMG submission 79667) | Populus rhizosphere microbial communities from Tennessee, USA - Rhizosphere MetaG P. TD hybrid SRZTD1 (version 2) (version 2) | ecosystem: Host-associated > Plants > Roots > Rhizosphere >... | reverse complement strand
CACCCCTGCGTCCCGAGCCAGGAACGCCGAGCTATGGGCTAGGGCTAGCTCGTCTCGGGTTCGATCTCGGGGGGCAGAACCACGTGGTCGGACTTGTGGGCCTGGCGGCGCTGCCACCAGTCGCGCAGGATGATCTGGACCGTCGCCGCGACCGGGATCGCCACGAGCGCACCGAGCACGCCGAGCAGCGCCGCGCCGATGAGGATCGAGACGATGACGACGAGCGGGCGCACGTCTACGGTCTCGCGGTACACGATGGGCTGGACGACGTGGTTCTCGACCTGCTGGTAGACGACCGCAACGATGACCCAGACGATCGTCGCGGTCGGGAAGTCGACGAACAGCGTGACGAGCCCGACCACGACCGCGCCGATCGTCGCCCCCACCAAGGGGATGAGGTCGAGGAACGCGACCAGCACCGACAGCGGCACCGCGAAGGGCACGCCGAGCAATTCGAGCGTCGCGTAGGTCACCAGCCCGGCGACCACGGAGATGATCAGGTTGCCCGCCACGTAGCCGGCGACCGCCCCGTAGACCTGCGTGGCCACGCCACGGAACCGCTCCTCGCGGTCGGAGCGCATCAACCCGAACATGAAGTTCACTAATCGCTGGCCGTCGAGCAACAGGAAGAACGTGATCGACAGCACGGCAATCAGCTTCACTGCTGCGGAGAAGACGCCCACGGTGACGCTCTGCAGCGTGCCCGCGGCCGACGCCAGCACGGACGGGAGCTTGTTGGCCTGCTGCTCGAGCTTCTGCGTGATCTTGTACTTGTCGTCGTACTCGCGCAGCGTCTTGTTGTTGCGGATGTCGCGGATGTACTGCGGCGCCTTCTTGGCGACGTCCTGGACCTGGCTGACGATCGGCGGCACCACGAGGAGGCCAACCAGGAACACGGCGATGAGCGCGAGCAGGTAGACGAGCAGGATCGACATCGCCCGCGGGATCCGGCGGCGATGGAAGAAGTCCACGGCGGGGCCGAGCGCGACGGCGAGGAAGAGCGAGATGAACAGCAGGACGATGACGTCGCGGACGAGATAGACGAGGTACAGCGCGCCCGCGAGCAGCGCAAGCGAGAAGAAGACGCGCGCGATGGTGGAGAACGATGGGCCCCGGGAACCCGACGGTTCCTCCGGCGGGGGTGGTGGCGGCGCGAGCAGTCCCGAGGCTTCCACCGGCCGCAGCGTACGGTGGGCTTCGGACCGACCGGCGGAGCCGCTCTAGTCGGGGTCGGGCTTCGCCCGAACACCCTGACCGTCGGGGTCGGGCTTCGCCCAACCACCCTGACAGTCGGGGTAGGGCTTCGCCCGACCACCCTGACAGTCGGGGTCGGGCTTCGCCCGACCACCCTGATTAGCGCCTACGGCGGCGGAGGCGACCCGCCATGGCGGCGATGCCGCCACCCAGCACGAACCCGGCCACGGCCGCCCCGATCAGCACCTCGGTGCGATGGCGGCGCAGATGGCGGCGCCAGTCGGCCAGCTCGGTGGCCTGGGCCCGCAGGCGCTCGACCGCAGCGCCGAGCTCGGCCCGGTTTGCCTCGATCGACGCCCGGATCTGCTCGGGCGTCCGGTCGACCGGCGGCGAGGCGCTCATCGCTGCGCGCTCTCCCGCTCGGCGGGCGGCGAGGTGGCCTGGTCGAGCGGCTCGCCCGTGACCGTTGCCTTGACCCGCTGGGCCTCCTCGATCGCCATCTCGGGCTTGGGCGGGGTGCCGCCCTTCAGCCAGCGGTAGGCCAGGAGCCCGGCCACGATGCCGAACACCAGCAGGATCACGACGACGATCGCGTAGCCGACCCAGACGTCGACGTCCAGCCACACGTAGAAGCCCCAGGCGAGCATGTGGAGGAAGAAGATCCCGGCGAGCGAGAGGAAGATCCCGGCCGCGACTCCGACCCCAGCCCCGCGGCCGAGCTTGGAGAACTTCTCGCGGACCTCGGCCTTGGCGAGCTCGATCTCCTCGCGCACGATCACGGTCGTGCGATCGGCGACCTCCCCGATGGCCGTGACGATGTTGTCCGGACGCCCGTCAGCGGCCACGGCGCCGGATGAGGGTCGCGAGGATGAGACCGCCGGCGAATGCCGCGCCGACGAGGATCTCCGGATGGTTCTCGATCAGCGACGGAGGCGCGCCGATCGGCTCGTGGACGCCCTCCAGCGCGGGCGGCGCCGGAGGCGGGAGGGGTTGCGAAGGCGGTGGAGACGGCGCGGCGGCCGGCTCGGGCGCCGGCGGAAGCGCCCCGCTCACCTGCGTGGGCGCTGCTTCCGTCGGCGCGGCGGCCGGCGGCGTGGGCGCTGCTTCCGTCGGCGCGGCGGCCGGCGGCGACGGTTCGGGGGGGCGTTCCTCGTTCACTCCGGCGGATCTTCCCCGAAAACGCGCCGCCAAATCGTCGCAGCGACCCGGGTCGTGGCGATCGAGGCCAGAGCTCCGAGGCCGGCGAGGAGGCCGGACCAGAGCAGGCGCTTGGCGATGTCGTTGTCCATGGCGGCCGCTGAGTCAATCACACTGCGCCGGCGGACCGCTCGAGTCCCCCGCACACGGTCTCGACGATAAGCGCCTTGGCCTGCTCGAACTCGTCGGTGCCGGTGGGCAGGACATCGAAGATCCAGCCGGTCAGGACCTGCTCGATCGCGCCGTAGTACGCCATGGCGGCGAACTCCGCCGTGACCGCGTCGGTGAACACGCCCTCGTCCTGTGCCCGCTGGACGATCGCGGCGATGCCGGCGTAGGCCTCGCGGATCTCGGGCAGGTGCGTCCGCCCGAACGTGTTCGCCGCCCGTGTGACCTCGACGATGATCACCTTCATCAGGTCGGGGTCGTGGCGGTAGGAGTCGATGATGAAGGCGGCGATCGCGCGCAGCTTCTCGCGCGCCGCCAGCTCCTGCGCGTCGGTGTCGGCGATGACCTGCAGCAGCACGCTCCAGCGCTCGGTGAACAACGTGTCGAGGATCTGGTCCTTGGACTGGAAGTAGTGGTAGACGAGCCCGTAGGCCACACCGGCCTCCTCGGCGATGTCAGACACCCGGCACGTGTGGAAGCCCTGGCGCGCGAACACGCGCACGGCGCCCTCCAGGATCTGCTGGCGCTTGTCGGTCCGGGCCCGGGTGCTCACGCTTGGCCTTCGCTCGCCATCCCGGCTCGCCGGAAGGGAGGCCGCGTTGGTCGTCCGGCTGCGTAGACCTCGGGGCGCCGGTTGGCCAGTGAGGGCAGCCGGCGGCGGATGTCGTCCTGGCGCTCGAGGTCCAGTTCGGCGACGGCGACCGTCTGCTCGTCGGGCGCCGTGGCCAGGACGAGGCCCCACGGGTCGACGATCATCGACCGCCCGCCGGAGCGGAAGCCGGGGGCGTGGTCGCCGATCTGGTTGGGGGCGACGACGAAGGCCTGGTTCTCGATCGCGCGCGCTCGCAGCAGGAGCTCCCAGTGGTCGCGCGTGGTGGGGAGGGTGAAGGCGCTCGGCACGAGCAGGACGCGGGCGCCGCGCACGGCGAGCACGCGGTAGAGCTCGGGGAAGCGGAGGTCGTAGCAGACGCTCATACCGAGCGGCACGCCGTCGTCGGTGGTGGTGACGACGATGTCGTCGCCCGGCTCCTCGATCGCGGACTCCTCGTAACGGGTTCCGCCGACCTCGACGTCGAACATGTGGACCTTGCGGTAGACGGCGCGATCGGCGCCGTCGGGACCGATGTGCACCGAGGTGTTGGCGCCCTTCTCGTGACCCTGCACGGACTCCGCGATCGAGCCGGCGACGAGGTCGATGCCGAGCTCACGCGCGGTCGCCCGCGCCCAGGTCAGCGCCGGCCCGTCCAGCGGCTCCGCGCCCGCGTGGATGACCTCGGGTCCGCCGAGCACGTTCCACTTCTCCGGCAGCACCACGAGCTCGGCGCCGGCGCCAGCCGCGCGCCGCGTGAGCTCGTCGGCGCGCGCGAGATTGGCATCCTTGTCCTCGGTCGAGGTCAGCTGAATCGTGGCGACGTGCATGGGGACGGCTAGATTGACGAGTCAGTCAGAGGGTATCCCGTGGCGCGGACCGGGGCCGGACGCTCCCGACGACCTACCCGTCCCGCCCGCGCCCATGCCGATCGTCCGCGGCGGGCGGCCGCTGAAGCGCTGGACCTACGTCGGCGTCTACGACGAGGCGCTGATGCTGTGCGCCGGCGCGGTTCGCATCGGCCCGCTCCGCCAGTGCTTCTGGGCCGTGTGGGATCCGGCCGCCGGGCGCCTGCACGAGCGCACCCGGCTCGTACGCACAGGCGTGGTGACCGTCGACCGCTTCCGGGCTCGCGTGCGCGACGGTGCCGTGGTCGTCGACCTTGCCCTCGACCCGGGCCCGCCGGTCGAGGTGATCAGCCCCCACGGGAGCGAGTACGTCTGGACGCGAAAACTGGGCGGGGTGCGCGCCCGCGGCCGCGTGGTCCTCGACGGCCGCGAACGCCGCATCGACGCGCGTGCCTTGGTCGACGAGTCCGCCGGCTACCACGCGCGCGAGACGGCGTGGGAGTGGAGCGCGGGCGTCGGCACCGCGCGGGACGGGCGCCCGCTCGCGTGGAACCTCGTCGACGGGATCCACGACGCCCGGCACAACTCGGAGCGCAGCGTCTGGATCGACGGCAAGCCGCATGAGGTGGGACCGGTGCGGTTCGCTCCCGACCTCGCGGCGATCGAAGGCCCGTCCGGGGAGAGGCTGCGCTTCCAGCAGCAGGCCGAGCGCCGCCGCGACGACAACCTGCTCGTCCTGCGCTCGGCCTACCGGCAGCCGTTCGGCCGCTTCACGGGGATCCTCCCGGACGGGTTCGAGGTGGCCGAGGGCTTCGGCGTGATGGAGCGACACGTGGCGCGCTGGTGAAGCGCTTTGGCTAACGGTGCACCTTGACCGTGAAGTCCAGGTTGGCCTGGCCGAGCTTCGTGTCGACGATGGCGCGGAACGTCAGTGCGAGGTCGATCGTGCGCTTGGACCAGGCCAGGTGGCGGTCCCGGAACTCGCCCACGAAGTTCCTGTCGACCTTCGGGTCCTTGCGCAAGACGACCTGGCCCTGGTACAGGAACGCGTAGCGAACGGTCCCGCGCACGGCGCGCCCGTGCCTGTCCCGGACCGTGATGCGAATGGGCCAGCGCGTTCCGGCCTTCGGCCAATGGGTCGTGGCGTAGAGGTGGGCGACGAGCTTGCTCTGTGCCGGGGCGTCACGCGCCGCCGGCGCCGGCGAAACGACTAGCACCGCGAGAACAAGGGCGACGACCACCGGAACGAGCTGGCGGCGCGGCGCGGGCATGGGCGTCAGACGATGCTAAGTCCGCGGCGCGTGCGCGCTGCCCGTTCATACCGAATCCCGCCCGTGGGGTACGCGTACTAGTCTCGGTTTCCGGTGCTCGCCGTCATCGGCTCCAACCTGATCAGGCGCCCGGCGCGCACGGCCCTGACCGCCATCGGCATCGCGCTCGGCGTGGCGACGATCGTGGCGCTCCTGTCGGTGACCTCCGGACTCAAGCGCAGCGCCGGCGACCTCATCCACCTGGGCGACGCCGACATCGGCATCTTCCAGAGCGGCGTTGCGGACCCGACGTCATCGCTCCTGCCCGACTCGCTCGGGAACCGCATCAGGCGCACGCCCGGGGTGCAGGCCGCGACTCCGCTGTTGCTCATCATCGAGGGCATCAACCCGCAGCCGTCCGCGATCGTGTTCGGGATGGACCCGGACGGGTTCGTGGCCCACCGCGAGGTCTACCTCAAGGGGCGGTTTCCCGGCCCCGGCCAGGTCAGTCTGGGCAACCGCCTCGCCGGCCAGCTGCAAGCCGGCGTAGGCAGCCGCGTGAAGGTCAAGGGCAAGCCGTTCACGGTCAGCGGCATCTACCAGTCGGGCACGTTCTTCGAGGACTCCGGCGCCACCATGGCGCTGAAGACGACCCAATCGCTCGCGCGACGGCTCGGCGAGGCCACAACGGTCGCCGTCGTCCTGCGGCCCGGCACCCGCACCGCGTCCGTGCGTCGCGCAATCCTGCGGGCGAACCCCGACCTGCAGGCGATCGCGAGTCCGGACGACGCCGCCCGCGCCGGCGGCAACTCGCAGCTCATCGGCAAGGCCGTGGTCGTGATCGTGGTGCTGGCTTTGATCATCGGCGGCATCGCCGTCGCGAACACCATGGCCATGGCGGTGCTCGAGCGCCAGCGCGAGTTCGCGCTCATGGCGACGATCGGGTGGAGCCCAACGCGCGTGGCGGCCCTCGTGCTCGGCGAGGGCGTGGGCGTGAGCCTGATCGGCGCTGCGCTCGGCCTGCTGCTCGGAGTGGTGGGCGCCGGGCTGCTGGTGGACGCGCTGGGCGCGTCGAGCTACGCCTCGCCCGAGGTCACCGCGTGGGGACTCGGCCGAGGTCTGCTTGTCGGCGTGGCCATCGGGGTGCTCGGCGGGCTCTACCCCGCCTGGCGCGTCAGCCGACTGGACCCCGGCGCGACCCTGGCACGGGCCTAGCCGCTTCGCCGTTCAGCTCGCCGTCGGTGAGCCGAAGCTCGCGGCCAGCGCGCTCGGCCACCGCCGGGTCGTAGGAGACCACGAGCATCGTCGTGCCGCGGCGCTCCCGCATCGTCTCCATCAGGTCGAGCACGCGCGCGCCCGAGACCGTGTCCAGCGCGCCGGTGGGCTCGTCGGCCAGCAAGAGCCGGGGCTCGTTGGCAACGGCGCGGGCGACCGCGACGCGCTGGCGCTCGCCGCCGGAGAGCTCGGACGGTCGCGCGCCGGCGCGGCCGCCCAGGCCGACCTCGCCGAGCAGCTGCTGCGCGCGCTCGGCGCGCTCGGACCGGCTGCGCCCCGTCCCGATCATGGCCAGCTCGATGTTGTCGGCCGCGCTCAGGTGCGGGAGCAGGTGGTGGAGCTGGAAGACGAAGCCGATCACGTCGCGACGGAACCGCGCCGGGTGCCGGAGCCCGGGCACCGAGACGCCGTCGACGAGGACATCGCCGGCGTCGGGGCGGTCGAGTCCGCCGATGAGCTGCAGGAGCGTGCTCTTGCCCGAGCCGGACGGCCCCGTCAGGGCGACGAACTCGCCCGGCTCGAGATTGAGCGAGACGCCTCTCAGCGCTTGGATCCCGCCGTCGTAGCTCTTCGAGACGCCTCGGACGGCGACCGGAGCTCCGCTCAGCGCGCCACCTTCACTGCGTAGTCGAGGTTGCGCTGGCCGAGCTTCGTGTCGACGACGGCGCGGAACGTCAGCGGGATCCCGATCGCACGCCTGGGCCAGATGATGGCCGGGTCCTTGAAGTGCCCGCAGAAGCTGGCGCCGACGCCGGGGTTGCGGCGGCCGACGACCCTCCCGTTGAACAGGAACGCGTAGCGCACGCGGCCGCACACCCTCGTGCGCCCGTTGAAGGCGCTGATGGTGATCGGCCATTTCTTGCCCACCTTGGGGCTGTGCGTGGTCGCGCGCATGGTGACCGAGAGGCGGGCTTGAGCGACCGGGGCGATCGCGGCGAGAGCGGCGATCGCAAGCGTGAGGAGCACTACGAATCGACGCATGACTGTCATGGTAGAACGCTTGCGGGCGCTGATTTTCGATCTCGACGGGACGCTCGTCGACACCGTCTACCCCCACGTCTACGCGTGGCAGCGCGCCCTCGCGGAGGCGGGCATGCCGATCGACGGCTGGCGCATCCACCGCCGCATCGGGATGTCGGGCGGGCTCTTCACGCGAGCGGTCGGGCGAGAGATCGGCCGGGCGCTGGACCACGACGAGGCCGATGCGCTGCAGCGCCGCCACGGCGAGATCTTCCGCGAGCTCGAGCCCACCCGGCGCCCCCTCCCGGGCGCGCCGGCGCTGCTCGGGCGGCTGCGTTCGGACGGCATCCCACACGGCATCGCCACCTCGGGTCGGCGGCCCGAGATCGACGCCTCGCTGCAGGTCATCGGAGCGCCCGACGACATGGTCGTGGTCGCCCGCGGCGACGTCGCGCGGGCCAAGCCCGAGCCCGACCTGTTCCTGGCGTGCGCCGCGCGCCTCGGCGTTGAGGCCGAGGACTGCTACGTCGTGGGCGACGCGGTGTGGGACTTGCTGGCCGCTCGGCGCGCGCGCATGCTGTCGGTCGGCCTGCTCACCGGCGGCTACGGGCAGGGCGAGCTGGAGACGGCCGGCGCGTTCCGCGTGTACCGCGATCCGGCCGAGCTCGACGCCTCGCTGGACGAGCTCGGCGTCCTGCCCTAGGGACGGCGGGCCTCGCGCTGCCGGCGCAGCTCGGCCAGCAGCAGCTTCGAGTGCACCGCGCCGATGAGGTCGCGCAGCGGCTCCGAGCCAGCGGCGATGATCGACTCCGCCCGCTCCACCGGCACCTCGCCGGCAAGGCGGTCGAGCAGCACCCGGACCTCCTCCTCGACCAGCGGCTGGAGGTGCTCGCGGTACCGAAGGGCGTCGTAGATCGTGAACCCGAGCGACTCGTCGTACCCGCCCGCCCGGAAGCGCGAGATCGCTTCGATGATGCCGACGTCGTCGAGGTCGTATCCGCGCGCGGTCGGGCTGAGCACGCCGAGCTCCTCCATGCGTGCGAGGACGTGGTCGGGGATCTCGTAGCGGCGCTTGACCTCGGCCCGGGAGACGCGGCCCGACTCCTGTGCGGTGATCGCGCGCTCGAGGATGCGGTCCTCGAGCTCGACCAGCGCCGCGGCCCGCTCCGGGTTGTCGTCGATCACGTCCTTGATCACGCGCAGCGGCATGAAGCGCTCCTCCTGCAGGCGCTTGATCAGGCGGATGCGCTCGACGAAGTCGGGCGGGTAGTAGGCCATGTTGCGCGAGGTCCGCTCGATGCGGTCCCCGCCACCCAGCAGCCCCTCGCGCAGGTAGTGCTTGATCGTGCCCGCCGAGACGCCCGACTGCTCGGACAGCTCGCTCATCTTGAGCATGCCGTCGCCCGTCATGCCATGAACGAGCCCTGGGCTCCGCTGACCGGTCCAGCCACGGCGCCCGCCTGCTTGAGTGCGGCGACCTGCGCCTCGTCGTACCCGAGCCCGCGCAGCACCTCGTCGGTCTGCTCGCCCAAAGCGGGGCCGGGCTTGCGGTTGGGGTTGCCGGGCGTGCGCGAGAGCTTGACCGGCACGCCGAGGAGGCGCACCGGCCGCTGCGCGCCGGGTTGGTCGAGCTCGGCGACCATGTGCCGCCCGCGGACGAGGTCGGACTGCAGCGCCTCGTCGAGCTCGAGCACGGGCTCGAGACAGCAGTCGTGCTCGGAGGCGAACGTGCTCCACTGCTCGCGCGTGCGCTCCACGAAGATCGCCGCGACCTCGTCGTGGGTGGGCGAGCCCGGCGGCTCGAACTGGTTCTCGATCAGGTCCTCGCGGCCCACGCCCCGGCACCAGGCGGCCCAGAACTTCGGCTCCAGCGCCCCCAGCGTCACCCAGCCGTCGGCGCACGCGTAGGGCCGGTAGCAGACGAGCCGCCCGGCGAGCTCCAGGCCGCCGCGCCGCGGGCCCGCCCCCTCGGCGAAGTAGCGCGCCGCGACCATCGCCAGCCAGCTCAGCGACCCGTCCGACATCGAGACGTCGACGAACTGGCCCTCGCCCGAACGATCCCGCTCGCGCAGCGCGGTGAGGATCCCGATGGCCGCCATCTGCGCGCCCCCGCCGATGTCGGCGATCTGCCCGGCGGCCTGGACGGGCGGGCCTTCGGCCTCCCCGGTCAGGCCCAGCAGCCCGACGAGGCCCAGGTAGTTCATGTCGTGGCCCGAGCGGTCGCGCAGCGGGCCATCCTGGCCGTAGCCGGTGATGGCGCAATACACGAGCCCGGGGTTCTCCTCGCGCAGGCGCTCGTAGCCGACGCCGAGCCGGTCCAGCACGCCCGGCCGGAACGACTCGAGCACGACGTCTGAGTCGCGCACGAGGCGCAGGAAGACCTCGCGCCCGCGTTCGGACTTGAGATCGATCCGGATCGAGGACTTGTTGCGGTTGAGGGCGAGGAACAGGGCGCCGGCGGCGGATTCCTCGACGCCCTCGTACTTCGGCGGCGCCCAGCGGACGTAGTCGCCCATGTTCACGTCTTCGACCTTGAGCACGTCGGCGCCGAAGTCGGCGAGCAGCAGCGAGCAGAAGCCGCCCGGCAGGAGCCGCGAGAGGTCGAGGACCTTGATGCCGTCCAGCGGCAGGCTCATGCCGCGCGTCCCTTCGCCGCCCGCTCGCCGTCCCGGCTCGCCGCGAGGGGCGGCGGGGACGTCGTCCGGCTCTTCGGCAGCCCGAGCAGCTCCCGCGCTTCGGCCACGGTCGCTGCGCGGCGGCCGACGTCCTCGGCCATGTGTCGCGCCTTGGCGATGAGGTCGCCGTTGGAGCGGGCCATCGAGCCGTCGGGCAGGTAGAAGTTGTCTTCGAGCCCGGCCCGCACGTTGCCGCCGAGGACCAGGGCGGCGCCCAGCAGCCGCCACTGATCGCGCGAGATGCCGATGACCTGCCACTGGTTCGGGCCCTCGGCGCCGCCGGGGATCTGCTCGGACATGAACGCGACGTTGCGCGCAGTGGGCCGGATGCCGCCCGTGACGCCCATGACGAGCGAGATCTGCAGCGGCTGGTCGAGCAGGCCCATGTCCAGCAGCGGGTCGAGGTTGGCGACATGGCCGGCGTCGAAGCACTCGTGCTCGGGCTTGATCCCCACCTCGCGCATGGCCTCGAGCAGCGCGATGATCGTGTCGAAGCTGTTCTCGAACACGGCCTTGAACACGAAGTCCTTGCGCCGGCGCGAGTACTTCGCGTAGTTCATCGAGCTCATGTTCAGGGCCGCCACGTCGGGTTTGAGCTCGCGCAGGTACTCGAGGCGCTTCTCGATCGGCACGCCGATCGCGCCGGTCGAGTAGTTGT
>Ga0111539_10012123_pt1 | contig 10814 bp, 11 predicted proteins | sample RhiMethybrSRZTD1_FD_79667 | JGI IMG/M metagenome (GOLD analysis project Ga0111539, IMG submission 79667) | Populus rhizosphere microbial communities from Tennessee, USA - Rhizosphere MetaG P. TD hybrid SRZTD1 (version 2) (version 2) | ecosystem: Host-associated > Plants > Roots > Rhizosphere >... | reverse complement strand
GCCTAGGAGGGCTATGGAAGCCAAAGAAGTGTTCGACGAGCTCAAGACGATTCTCGTGACGCGGCTCAAGTTCGATCCGCGCCAGGCCGTCGACCTGACGCTCGAGACGACCATGCCGAAAGGCGTCGATGGCTCGATCGGCCTGGACTCGCTCGACTTCATCGAGCTGGCGATCGCGATCGAGGAGCGCTTCGGTATCGTGATGGACGAGGCCGCCGATCTGGCCCCGCACTTCGCCTCGTTCGATACGCTGTCGCGATACATCGCCTCGAGGACCGCCGGCGCGTGAAGTCCGTTGCTGTCACCGGGCTCGGCGTCGTCAGCCCGTTCGGGGCCGGCGTCAAAGCCTTCTGGGAAGGGATCGCGAGCGGCAGCTGCGCGATCCGCCCCATCACCCTGATCGAGACCGAGGGCTTCCGGTGCCGGATCGCGGCCGAGGTGCCGGCCGGCATCACGGGCTCGGGCCGTCGCTCCCGGGCGGATCGGATCGCGCTCGCGGCGGCCCGCGAGGCTTTGGACGACGCCGGGATCGCGCGCGCCGAACGCGCCGACGCCGCGCTGATCGTGGGCGCCGTCGGCGGCGGCATGATGGAGACCGAGGCGTGGTACTGGCAGCGCACCCGCGCCGGCGCCGCGCCGATGCCGCCGGCGCTCACGTCGTGCTTTCCCTCGTCCCACGCGGATGTCGTCGGCAGCGCGCTCGGCCTCGGCGGCCCGCGCGAGACGATCGTGACCGCGTGCAGCTCGGGCGCCGGCTCGCTTGCGCTCGCGGCCGACCTGGTGGCGGACGGGGTCGTTCCGCTCGCGGTTGCCGGCGGTGTCGACGCCTTGACCCGGATCTGCTTCATGGGGTTCAACGCCCTCAAGCTCCTCGACCCGGCGCCGTGCCGCCCGTTCGACCGCGATCGCCGCGGTATGTCCCTCGGCGAGGGCGCGGCATTCGTCGTGCTCGAGGACCCTCGGCGGGCGAAGGCCCGCCGGGCGCGGGTCTACGCCGAGCTGGCCGGCTATGGCATGACCGGCGACGCGTACCACGTGACGGCGCCGCATCCCGAGGGCGAGGGGATGGCGCGGGCGATGCGCGTCGCGCTGGCGCAGGCGGGCGTGGCGCCCGGCGACGTCGGCTACGTCAACGCCCACGGCACGGCGACCCTACAGAATGACCGGATCGAGGCGCGCGCGATGCGGACCGTCTTCGGCGAGGGGAGGGTTCTCGTCAGCTCCACGAAGTCGATGATCGGCCACACGATGGCGGCGGCCGGCTCGCTCGAGGCGGTGGCGACCGTGCTCTCGCTCGTGAACGAGCTCGTCCCGCCCACCGCGCGGCTCGAGAACGTCGATCCCGAGATCGCCTTCGACTGCGTGCCGCACAAGGCGCGCGAGGTCACCGTCGAGCACGCCATCTCGAACTCGTTCGGCTTCGGCGGGCAGAACGTGACGCTCCTGTTCAGGCGCGCGGGGTGAGCACGCGGGTCGTCGTCACCGGCGCCGGCGTGGTCGACGGCCACACGTCGGGCCTGACGAGCCGGCTCCTCGACGAGACCGAGGCGCGGCGCCTGTCGCGCATCTGCCAGTTCACGGTGGCGGCCGCGCGCTTGGCGCTGGGCGAGGCCGGACTCGACGCGCGCGGCGACCTGGCGCTCCTGGTCGGCACCGAGTTCGGCGACATGGTCTCCACGATCGCGTTCGTCGACGGCTACCTGCGCGGCGGGCCGGTCGGTGTCTCGCCGCTCCTGTTCCCGCACACGGTCATGAACACGATGGCCGCCACGACCGCGATTGCCGTCTCGGCTAAGGATCTCTCGCTGACGCTCAACACGTGGACGGTCGCCGGCGAGCTGGCGATCGCGCGGGGCGCGGCGATGATCCGCGCTGGCCGCATCCGCGCCTGCCTGGCCGGCGGCGCCGACGAGCCGCCGCCGAAGGTCGTCCAGACGATCCGTGAGATCGGCGGCGGTGGCGACGTGCGGAGCGACGGCGCGGGCTTCGTGGTCCTCGAGTCGCTCGAGTCGGCGCAAGCCCGGGGCGCCGCGATCCTCGCCGAGATCGTCGGCATGGCGTGGCGCGCCCTGCCGGCGCGGCCGCACGGCATCGGCCGGGGCGCCGACTCGAAGGCCATCGCCGCGGCGCTGGCGGAGGCCGGCGCCGGCGCCGAAGAGATCGGCCACGTCTACACCTCGGCCAGCGGTGATGCCGAGCGGGAAGCCTGGGAAGACGCGATCCTCGACCGGGCGCTCGCTCCGCACCAGCCGTCCCGCCGCGCGCTCAGCCTGGCGGCTGGCCGGCATTCCGGGCTGGCCGCCCGGGTCGTGGTGACCGCGGCGGCCGAAGCGGGCGATGGGCTGGCCCTCGTTCACGCCGTCGCGCGCGGCGGCAATCAAGTGGCGATCGTCGTCGCGGGCCCGGGGGCGAGGCGCGAGCGATCGAGCCCGAGGCCCACGACCGAGCGCGCGCTCGCGTGAACGCGCTCATCGTCGTTCCGGTCTTCAACGAGGCCGACACCGTCGGCGAGATCGTCCGCGGCGCTCTCCGCTTCGCGCCGGTGCTGGTCGTCGACGACGGCTCCCGCGACGAAAGCGCGGAGATCGCCCGGCGGGCCGGCGCCGAGGTTCATCGCCATCCCAGGCGACGCGGCAAGGGCGCCGCGATCCGCACGGGCATCGAGGCAGCCCGGGCCCGCGGCGCCTCGATCGTGGTGACGCTCGACGGCGACGGCCAGCACCGGCCGGCCGATCTCGGGCGGCTGCTCGACGCGGCGCGGGCGATGCCGCGGACGATCGTCATCGGCGGGCGTCTCGACGAGCCCGACGGCCTGCCGCCCGCGCGGCTCAATGCGATTCGCGTCGCCGGGTTCTTCGTGAACTGGGCGTGCGGGCTCAGCATTCAGGACACCCAGTCGGGCTTCCGCGCGTATCCGGTGGCGCTCTTCGACGACGTCCGTCTCCGTCGTGGAGGCTTCGTGCTCGAGACCGAGGCGCTGATGGCTGGCGTCACCCGCGGCTGGCGCGTGCACGAGGTGCCCATTGCCGCCCTGCCGCGCACGCGCCAGCGAAGCCGGTTCCGTCCGGTCAGCGACGGCATCGCGATCGGCGGCTACATCGCGACGCGGGTGGTGACTCGCTGGGCCGTCGAGGCCGGCGCGCTCGTCGGCGCCCTGGTGAAGCCGTTTCTCGGCGAGCGCCGGCGCGCGCGCCATGCCGCCACGATGGAGCGGATCTCGATCTACGCCGGGAACTTCTCGCTCTGGTGGACGGCGCTCGGCAACGAGGCGATCCAGCACGTGCTGAACCGGGTCGCCCTGTGGCGACAGGATCCGCGGCCGCGGCGCGCGCTGGTCGCCGCGCCCGCGACCGCGGCTGCGCCCGTGATCCTCACGCTCTTGATCGTGCAGACGTTCGCGCCGCGAACGACGCCCGACGTCGTCTCGCCGCTCGTGCGCTGGCTTTGCTCGCAGGAGCGGCTCGACGGTGACCCCGGGCGGGTCGAGCCCGTTGCGGACCCGGTGAGGCCCCAGCGATGAGCGCGCCGATGGCGACCGACGAGCACGACGTCATCGTCGTCGGTGGCGGGCCCGCGGGCTCCACCACCGCCGCATTCCTCGCCCGCGCGGGCCGCCGCGTCCTCCTGTTCGAGCGCGAGCCCTTCCCGCGCTTCCACGTCGGCGAGTCGCTCCTGCCGGCGACCTTGCCCATCCTCGAGCGCATGGGCGTGCTGCCGGCGATCGCCGCGCACGGCTTCCAGGTGAAGTACGGCGCCATGTTCCACGATCAGGAAGGCGACTACGAGCACACGTTCTACTTCCTGACCAACAAGCCGTGGCCGAGCCATTCGTACCAGGTTCACCGCGCGGACTTCGACGCGCTGCTCCTCGACCACGCGGCCAAGCAGGGGGCCGAGGTCCGCCAGCGGGTTTCGGTCGAGTCGTTCGCGCTCGACCCCGACGGCGTCTCGGTGACCGCGCGCCACGAGGGCGGGCTCCAGACCGCACGCGCAAAGTTCCTGATCGACGCGACCGGACGCGATGGGCTCGTCGCGACGAAGCTCGGACGCCGCGAGCGCATCCCCAATCTCGGCAAGGTCGCGCTCTTCGCGCACTTCCGCGGCGCCGCGCGCGCCGCGGGCCGCGAGGCGGGCATCATCGGCATCTACGTCTTCGACGACGGCTGGTTCTGGTGGATCCCGCTGGCGGGCGATCTGACCAGTCTCGGCTGCGTCATGCACGCGCGGACCGTGCGGGAGTGGCCGGGGCCGCTCGACGAGCTCTACGCCGAGATGATTCGCCGCTGCCCGGCGGTCGAGCGCCGGCTGGCCGGCGCCCGCCGCGAGACGGAGATTCATCCGGTCGCCAACTTCTCGTACGTGAACGGGCCCCTCGTCGGGGACCGGTTCCTGGCGGTGGGCGACGCGATCGCGTTCGTCGACCCGATCTTCTCGAGCGGCGTTCACATCGCGATCCAGTCGGGCGAGCTGGCGGCGCAGGCGGTGGACGCGGCGCTCAGGGACGGAAGCTTCACCGCCGCGCGCTTCGCGCCCTACCAGAAGGCCGTCGAGCGCGGCCTGCGGCCGTTCTTCCAGTTCATCCACAAGTACTACGAGCCCGCGTTCTTCGAGGTCTTCCTACGGCCGAAGTCGAAGTGGGTCCTGGAGGCGGTGCTCAGCGTGCTCTCGGGCGGGGCGTTCATGAAGATGGGCTGGAGCACGCGGCTGGCGCTGCGCGTCCTCTTCTTCGCGGCGCGCATGAACGTTTGGACGCGCCGGCGCACGGGGCGCCCGGTCGAGTCGCGACTCGAGTGGTGAAGTCCCTGCGGATCCTGCGCGGTTATCTGTTCACGATCCTCGGCATCACCATCGGCGTCGCCGGGCTCGTGTCCCTCGGCGCGATGAGCGAGCGGATCGTCCGCTTCATCGAGGGCGGCGACCGCTTCGTGCTCGGCCAGATCTCGGTGGCCGGACGCGGCATGGGCATGGGGACCGGATTCACCGCGGGCGGCATCCTGCCGGCAGCGACCATTCGCGCCATCGCGGAGGTGCCGGGCGTCTCGGGCGTGCAGGGCCAGGTCATGCTGCCGCTCGACCCGTCGACCTCGCAGTTCATGACGCTCACGCAGGAGCTGATCCTCGGCGTCGACCTCTCGGTGCCGTCGCCCAACCGCCACTATCCGACGCTGCCGCTCAGGACCGGCCGGTTCTTCCGCGAGGGCGACCGGCGCGTCGCGGTGATCGGCGCTTCGTTCGCGACCTCGCGCAACCTCGGCGTGGGCAGTCACCTCAAGCTCGACGACGAGTCGTTCGAGGTGATCGGGGTTCTCGAGCGGATGCTGACGGCGCCCGACCGGTTCGTGATCGTGCCGATCGCCGACGCGCGCGCGCAGTGGGTCGCCAAGGACCGCCTCCTCAGAACCGTGCTCGCCTCGGGTGCGGTGCCGCTGACCGCGGGTGACCTCAACACCGGCGCTGCGGTCGGATGGCAAGACGGCGAGGACCCAGACCAGGTGGCGCTTCGCATCCGGGAGCGCGTGCCCAACGTGAACGTCCAGCTGCCGAGCGATCTGAGCCGGCTCCTTCGCTCGTCCACCGTGTTCTTCTCGGCGCTTCTGGCCGGTATCGGCGTGCTCGCCTTCGTCATCGGCGGTCTCTCGCTCGCGAACACGATGGCCGCGGCCGTCTTCGAGCGCATCCGCGACTTCGGCGTCAAGCGCGCGCTCGGCGCCACCGACCTGCAGCTCGGGCGCGAGGTGCTCGCCGAGTCGCTCGCGGTGACGCTGGTGGGCGGCCTCGCCGGCATCGGTCTGGCCCTCGGGCTCGGCTGGGGCATCGACGCCACCGTGGCGCGGGCCCAGCAGCTGTTCCACTTCTCGCCCCGCCTCCTGGGCGGGGCACTCGGCTTCTCGATCCTGCTCGGCGCCGCCGCGGCGGTGTACGCGACCGCACGCGTCATCTCGGTGTCGCCGGCCGAAGCGATTCGCCGGGGCGCCTGATGCTGCGCGCGACCGGTCTCGTCAAATCCTACCGCTCGCGGTCGGGAACGCCGATCCGCGTGCTGGCGGGTGTCGACCTCACGGTGAAGGCGGGCGACCTGATCGTCGTCACCGGGCCCTCGGGCTGCGGCAAGAGCACGCTGCTGAACGTGCTCGGGCTCCTGGAGGACGGCGACGGCGGTGAGATCTGGTTCGAGGCCACGCGCGTGAGCTCGCTCGGGCGCGCGGCCAAGAGCCACGCCCGCGGCCGTTACGTCGGCTTCCTGTTCCAGTCGTTCCTGCTCCTGCCGTCGCTCACCGCGCTCGAGAACGTGTTGCTGGCCGCGCGCTACGTGGGCCGCGCGGGCGCGCCGGCGCGGCGCCGCGCGCTCGAGCTCCTGGAGGAGGTCGGCGTCGCCGACCGCGTCGACCACTTCCCCGCGCAGCTCTCGGGCGGCGAGCAGCAGCGGGTGGCCTTCTGCCGGGCGGTGCTGAACGATCCGCCGCTCCTGCTCGCCGACGAGCCGACCGGGAACCTCGACGACGCCAACGGCGCCGTGATCCTCGGTGCCTTGCACGGGCGCGCACGCGCCGGCGCCGCGGTGGTGGTGGTGAGCCACCGGCCCGAGGCGGCGACCGGCGCCAGCGCCGTCTATCGCCTGCGCGGCGGCGTTCTCGAGTCGGCGTAGACCAACCACCGGGAGGCACGCGAATTGGGGAAGACCCTGATCCTGGTCGTCATCGCCGTCGTGATCGGCGGGACCGGTCACGTCATGCTCTCGAAGGGAATGCGGACGGTCGGCGACCTGACCGAGGCGCCGGCGACGCGCGTCGGCGGCATGGTGGCCTCCGCGCTCTCGAATCCGTGGCTGGTGCTCGGCGTCGCGCTCCAGGCGACGTTCTTCGCCATGTACCTGACGCTGCTTTCGCGCGCCGACGTGAGCCAGGTGCTGCCCATGACCGCGCTCGACTACGTGGTCGTGGCGCTCCTGGCCCGGCTCCTGATCGACGAGGTGATCACGCCAGCCCGCTGGGGCGGGATCGTGCTGATCATCGTCGGCGTGCTGCTCGTGTCGCGCACGTGAGGATATCGGGCTGACTCCGGCACGCCTGGGCGCCCTGGCGGTGCTGGTGGCGGCGCCGCTGCTCCTCGCCGGCCTGGGCCGGATCCCGTTCGACGACCCGGGTGAGGGGATGCACGCCGAGATCGCGCGTGAGCTGGCGCTGTCGCGCGATCCGTTCGCCCTCACGCTCAACGGCGTGCGCTACGTGGACAAGCCGCCGCTCCTCTACGTGCTGATCGCGCTCGCGTCGGCCGTGGCGGGGCCGAGCGAGGCGACTGCCCGTGCCGTCTCGGCGCTCGCCGCGGCCGCTGCCGTCGGGGCCACCGCGTGGCTCGGCGCGCACCTGCTCGGCTGGCGCGGCGGGCTCGTGGCGGGCCTGGCGCTGCTGACCGGCTCCGGGTTCTACGCGTACGGCCGCTACGTGCGCCCCGAGGCCCTGTTCGTCGCCGCGCTCGCCGGCGGCTTCGCGCTCTGTCTCGTCGGGATCCGCGAGCGCCGGCGCTGGCTCTGCGCCGCCGGCCTCGCGGTGTTCGGGCTCGCGTCGCTCGCGAAGGACCCGCTGGGCGCGCTGCTCCCGCCGCTCGCGATCGGCCTGGCCCTGGCGTTGGCCGGGCGCCTACGTCCGCTCGGTGCGTGGCTTCCGTGGCCTGGGGTGGTCCTGTGCCTCGTGATCGGGTTCGGCTGGTGGATCTCCGCCGAGGTCGCCACACCGGGCTTCGGCTGGTACACCGCCATCGACAACCACGTGCTGAATGTCGCGCGGGCGCGGCACTTCGCGGACGAGGACGTGCCGCTGACGGCGCTGCAGTTCCTCGCCGTCGCGGTCGGCTGGACCGGCCCGTGGGTGCTCGCCGCCGGCGTCGCTATCTGGTCTCTCGCGCACCGGCGGGCGTGGCGCGACCCCGACGAGGTGGCGTGGACGGCGCTGGCACTGTGGGCCCTGAGCGTGCTGGTGGTGACGGCGCTGTCGCCGTTTCGCCTGTCGCACTACGGGCTGCCCGCCTCGTTCGCCCTGGCGCTCCTCGCCGCGCGCGCGTGGGAGGTCGACCGCGGCCGGCGCCTGGCATTTGCGCACACGGCCCTCTTCGGCGTGATCGGCCTTGGCATGGCCCTGGGCTGGACCGGCGCCGGCCCCCGCCTCTATGCGGCCATCATCGACACGGTCGACGCCGCCGCGAAGAAGAGCATCGCCGCCGGGCTGCCGGCGCCGATCCCTCCGTTCGCCGACTTCCAGCCGCTCTTTCGCGTCAATGCGCTCGTGTTCGGGGCGGCGGCGCTCGCGCTCGTACTCGCGCTCCGCGCCGCGGCATCGGCCGAGCGCCGGCGGGCCCTGGTCGTCACGATCGTCACCGTGACCATGATCGCGTCGCTCCCGTCGGTGGCGGTCGGCCTCGGGCTCGTCGCCAGCCATCGCGCCGTGCGCGAGCTGGCCCGGAACGTGGCGCGCCTGGCTGGCCCGGACGACGTGGTGGCGCACGAGGGCCCGATCGAGAATTCCGGTGCGTTCGAGTGGTACGCCGGCCGCCGGCCGGTGATCATCGACGGCCGGCGGAGCGTCCTGGGCTTCGGCGCCGAGCGTCCGGAGGCGCGCGACCTCTTCTGGGACGAGGCGCGGCTTCGCGACGCCTGGGCGAGCGGCCGCCGCGTGTGGGTGGTCAGCGTCCGAAGTCCGGCGCGGAGCATCGTCGCCGGACTCCCAGCCGCCCGCCTTCTCGGCGTGAGCGGCGGCCGATCCCTGTGGATGAATGAGATAAGATAGCGGACGCATGGCCGACTACCTGCGCACGCTGTTCCTGCATCCTCCTTCGTTCCAGGGCTTCGACGGCGGCGCCGGCGCTCGCTACCAGGCGCGCCGCGAGATCCGGTCGTTCTGGTATCCGACGTGGCTCGCGCAGCCGGCGGCGCTCGTGCCGGGCAGCCGGCTCGTCGACGCCCCGCCGGCCGGGCTGACGCTCGAGGACGTGGTGCCGCTGGGGCGCGACTACGACCTGGCCGTGCTGCACACGAGCGCGGCGTCGTTCGCGCACGACGTGCGCGTCGCGGAGGCGCTCAAGCGCGAGAACCCGCGCCTCCGGATCGGTTTCGTCGGGGCGCACGTCGCCGTGCAGCGCGAGCGCGCGCTCGCCGCCTCGCCGGCCATCGAGTTCGTGGCCGGCAGCGAGTTCGACTTCACCATCCAGGAGATCGCGCAGGGGTGGCCGCTGCCAAGGGTGGCCGGGCTCAGCTATCGCACGAACGGGCACTTCGAGCGCTCGCCGGAGCGGCCGACGCTCGAGAACATGGACGCCTTGCCGTTCGTCGTGGACGTCTACCACCGCGACCTGGTGATCGAGCAGTACTTCATCGGCTACCTCCTGCACCCGTACGTGTCGCTCTACACCGGACGGGGCTGCCGGTCGCGCTGTACCTTCTGCCTCTGGCCCCAAACGGTGGGCGGCCATCGCTACCGCACGCGGTCGGTCGAGCACGTCGTGGCCGAGATCGCGCGAGCACGCGGACACTTTCCGAAGGTGAAGGAGTACTTCTTCGACGACGACACGTTCACGGACGACCTGCCGCGCGCCGAGGCGATCGCCCGCGGGCTCGGCCGCCTCGGCGTTACCTGGTCGTGCAACGCCAAGGCGAACGTGCCGCGCTCGACGCTCGAGGTGCTGCGCGACAACGGCCTCCGGCTCCTCTTGGTCGGCTACGAGTCGGGCAGCCAGGCGATCCTCAACCAGGTGAAGAAGGGCGTCCGGATCGACATCGCCCGTGAGTTCACGAAGAACGCGAAGGCCCTCGGGATCAAGATTCACGGCACCTTCATCATGGGCCTGCCGGGCGAGACGCACGAGACGATCGAGGAGACGATCCGCTTCGCGCGAGAGATCGACCCGGACTCCCTGCAGGTGTCGCTGGCCGCGCCGTATCCCGGGACCGCGCTCTACCAGGAAGCGCTCGAGCGCGGCTGGCTCCAGCAGAGCGAGCTCGTGGACGACGCGGGCGTTCAGGCGAGCGTGCTCGGCTATCCGCACCTGTCGCGCACCGAGATCTTCGCCTCGGTCGAGAGCTTCTACCGCCGCTTCTACTTCCGGCCTCGCAAGATCTTCGGCTTCTTGAAGGAAATGGCCCGGGACGCTTCGGTCTGCCGCCGGCGTCTCGCCGAGGGCCGGGAGTTCTTCCGCTTCCTCGCCAGCCGGCGATCGTCGTAGCTCGCTCGCGCCGGGCCGGTTCAGATTCCGGAGCCGTCGGCTGCCAGTTTCTTCCGCCGCGCCAGCTCCGTGTCGGACGGATTGTCAGGATGGAATGTCCCCGGCGGGAGCGAACCGGCCGGGCGGTAGACGTTGATGAGGACGCCCTTGGGCGTGCTTCGTGTCTGGACCAGGGCAAGACTGCCGGGCGGCACGCCGTTCTCGAACAGCCGCTTTCCTTCGCCGAGCACCAACGGAAAGACCCAGATGCGATATTCGTCGACGAGCCCGGCGGCGATCAGCGTCTGCAGTAATTCACTGCTGCCCCAGACATGCAACGCCGGCCCAGCCGATGCCTTCAGCCGGCGGACCTCGTCCACGACATCACCGTTTATGCGTAGCGAGTTCTTCCAGTCGAACCGGTCGAGGGTGCGCGTGACGACATACTTCGTCGCCTTGTTGAAGGCCTTCGCGATCGGGTTGTCGCCGTGGTGCGGCCAGTAGGCGGCGAAAATCTCATAGGTCCGGCGTCCCAAAAGCATGTCGAACTGACCGGCGATAGTCTCGCCAATGGCTTGGTTCAGGGCGTCGTCCCAGAAGGGCATGACCCAGCCTCCGTGGGT
>Ga0111539_10012118_pt1 | contig 10816 bp, 9 predicted proteins | sample RhiMethybrSRZTD1_FD_79667 | JGI IMG/M metagenome (GOLD analysis project Ga0111539, IMG submission 79667) | Populus rhizosphere microbial communities from Tennessee, USA - Rhizosphere MetaG P. TD hybrid SRZTD1 (version 2) (version 2) | ecosystem: Host-associated > Plants > Roots > Rhizosphere >... | reverse complement strand
AGCAGTCGAAGGATGGCTCGATGCGGCACGGCCACGCCTTTCGGCCGGCCAGTCGATCCCGAGGTGAACATGACGTAGGCGGGATCGTCGGCGGTGGCCGGTCGAGCCGCGGCGGGCCCCGGCCTCACGCCGCTGGCTGGCGCGTCGAGCAACACCGTGTGGGCCGCGGGCAAGGCGAGGCGCTGGTGCAGGGCGGTCTGGGTCACGACGATCGTGGCGCCGGTGTCGCCCAACATGAACCGCAGGCGCTCGGCGGGATAGGTGGGCTCGAGCGGTACGTACGCACCGCCGGCCTTGAGTACGGCGAGAACGGCGACGACGAACTCGAGCGAACGGGTCAGGCACACGCCCACCGGTGCGCCTCGGCCGGCGCCGAGCTCGCGCAACCGATCGGCGAGCACGTCGGTCTGGTGATCGAGCGCTCGGTAGGTCAGGTGCTGGTCGCCGCTGATCACCGCCACCGCATCCGGAGCTCGACCCGCCACGGCCGTGAACGTCTCGTGAATTGTCGCCCGGTCGGGATAAGGCGCCCGCACTACGCTCCACTCGAGCAGCTGGCGCCGCTCGGTCTCGACCATGAGCGGCAGCGCCGACAGGCGCTGGCCGGGATCGGCGACGATGGCGCACACCAACGACTGGAAGTGGCCGACCATTCGGCGGATGGTCGCTCGCTCGAACAGATCCGTCCAGTACATGAAGCGACCGATCGCTCCGTCGGGTCGCTCGTCCACTTCCAGATAGAGCTCGAACTTGGCTGCGCCCGTCTCGACGTCGAGCTGGGTGAGGTTCCACGCCGCGGGCAGCGGCGGCAGTGGCGGCTCCAGCGAGAACGTCACCTGGAAGAGCGGGCTCTGGCGGCGGTCGCGCTGCGGCTCGACCGCATCGGCGACCAGCTCGAACGGCACGTCGTCGTTCGCGAGGGCGTCGAGGACGACATCCCGCACACGGGCCAGCAGCTCCCTGAACGTCGGATCATCGGAGCAGTCGAGGCGGAGCGCCAGCGGGTTCAAGAAATATCCCAGCAGCGGCTCGACCTCGGGACGCTTTCGCCCCGCCGTGACCGTGCCGACGACCAGATCCTCCTGGCCCGAATAGCGATGCAGTAGCGTCGTGAAGACCCCCAGCAGGACCATGTACAGGCTGGCCCGCTCGCGCATGCCCAGGAGCTTCAATGCCTCGGTCGCCGTCCTCGACAGCGCGAAGCGCTCCATGGCGCCGCGGAACGACGGCGCGGCGGGGCGCGGACGATCCGTCGGAAGCTGGAGCACCGGCGCTCCGTGGAGGTTCTGTCGCCAGTAGTCGAGCTGCTTCGTCCACGTCTCGCTGCCCGGCTGGGTGGCCCGTTGCCAGCGCGCGAAATCGGCATACTGGATGGGCGGCTCGACCAACGGTGAGGGACGCCCGGCGGCGAACGCCTCGTACAGTGTCGCCAGCTCGGGGAGGAACACGCGATAGAGCGCGACACCGTCGAAGATGATGTGGTGCAGGGTCAGGTACAGCCGATGCCGGGCGTCGGCGAGGCGTACCAGGATCGCGCGCACCAGTGGCCCCTGCTCCAGATCAAAAGGTCGAACCGCCTCCTCGGTGGCGATCCGCCGGGCTTCCTCCTCCCGCTCCGCCTCCGGCAACGATCGAAGATCCACGACCGGCAGCGAGATGGCGGACGGCGGCTGGATCACCTGGTGTACGTCGCGGTCGACGATCCGGAAGATCGTGCGCCACGCCTGGTGACGACGGAGGACCTCCGTCAGGCTTCGCTCGAGCGCGCCGACGTCCAGGCAGCCCGTGTAGTGGATCGTGACCGGCTCGTTGTAGATGGGTTCGTCCAGCCCGAGGTGTGCGTGGAGCCAGAGCTGCCGTTGCGCGAACGACACGGGGGCCACCGGGTTTGCGCCAGCGCACGGGACGATGCGGCTCATCCAGCCCCGACCCTACGTGTGAGGTGTACCGCGGGAATCCCGCGTGAAGGTGATCGGGAGCCCCGTGAGCCCGCGAAGACCGAGGTTGGTACGCCACGTGAGCGCCGACGTCTCGAGGCGCAGCGCGCCCAGGCGTCGCAGCAGTGTCGACACGGCGATCTGGCCCTCGAGTCGGGCCAGCGGGGCTCCGAAGCAGAAGTGTGCGGCCCATCCGAAGGCCAGGTGACGATTGTCCGGCCGGGCCAGATCCAGACGATCCGGATCCGGAAAGCGCTCGGGATCGCGATTACCGGCCGCCATCACGGCGATGACGGCCTGGCGACGACGGATCTGTTGGCCGCCGAGCACCGTGTCCTCCGGCGCCAGCCGCGCCGTGTGCTGGCTCGGGCTCTCGTAGCGCAGCAGCTCCTCGATCGCCAGGCCGATCAGCGCCGGCTCTCGTCGCAGTCGCTCGAGCTCGTCGGGATGGCGGAGCAGCGCGAGCACGCCGTTGCCGATGAGGTTGGTGGTCGTCTCCTGGCCGCCGATCATGGTGATGATGCAGTTGGCGATCACCTCGTCCTCGGTAAAGCGGTCGCCGTCGATGTCGGCCTGCAGCATCGCGCTCACCAGACCCGGCCGCGGTCGCGTCCGCTGCTCGCGGACGGCGGCCCGGAAGTAGTCGAGCATGTCCTCGGTGCTTCGCAGCACGCGGGCGGCGCGGTCGGGATTGTGCTGGAAGTTCCCGAGCATCTCGGCGAAGTCGGCGGACCACGCCTTGAGCTGGAGGTGATCGGCGGTGGGGACCCCGAGCATCTCCGCCGTCACGATCGCCGGCAGCGGCGCGGCGAGATCCTGGATCACGTCCATCCGACCTCGCGCCACGACCGCATCGAGCAGCGTGTCGGCGATTTCCTGGATGTGCCGGCGCAACTCGGCCACACGGCGTGGCGTGAACGCCTGAGCGGCGAGGCTCCGGATGCGCGTGTGCGCCGGCGCGTCGAGAAACAGCATCTGCCGCACCATGAGGGCGGCGACCGGGGCCAGCGACGAGAGGCCGATGGCGTCGAGCTGCTCGGGCGTCGGGGTACGGGCCGCCGAGAAGCGGTGCAGAACGGTCACGACGTCGGCGTAGCGCGTCACGACCCAGGCGTGCAGGTAGGGATCCCAGTGGACCGGACTCTCGGTCCGTAGCCGCCGGTACAGCGGATAGGGATCCGCCAGCACGTCGGGATCCAGCAGGTGATAGAGGCTGAGTGGCGTCGGGACGGTGACGCTCACGCGGCCTCTTTCAGTCGTAGAGCTCGCTCGATCTCGGCCGCGAGATCCTCCAGCCTGGGATGGTCGAACACCGTGCGCAGCGACAGCTCCACACCGAAGATCTCACGCAGGCGAGCGATGAGCTGGGTGCCCAGGAGCGAGTGGCCGCCAAGCAGGAAGAAGTTGTCCGCGAGGCCGATCGGCTGCACGCCCAGCACGTCCTCGAGAACGGCGGCCAGCCGGACCTCCACCGTCGTGCGCGGCGCGGAGAAGTCCTGATCGCGCATGGGCTCGAGCGTCTCCGCCGACGGCAGCTGGGCACGGTCGACCTTGCCGCTGGACGTCAGGGGCAGCGCGTCCAGCGTGACGAATGTTGCCGGGAGCATGTGTTCCGGCAGCCGGGATCGAAGCGTCGCCCGGAGCACCGCCGGTGAGAGCAAGGCCCCAGCGGCGGCGACGACGAACGCGACGAGGCGCAGTTCACCGTCCGGCCCTGGCTGCACCGTTACCACGCTGTTCTCGACGCCCGGATGCGTGGCGAGGGCGGCGACGATCTCTGCGAGCTCGATGCGATGGCCGCGAATCTTCACCTGGTCGTCCAGGCGACCCAGGAACGTGAGGCTGCCGTCAGGCTGCCGGCGCGCGCGGTCCCCCGTCCTGTAGAGCCGCCCGCCGTTCGGGTCGGCGATGAAGTGCTCGGCCGTCAGATCGGGTCGATTCCGATATCCGCGCGCGATGCCGACCCCGCCGAGATAGAGCTCGCCGTCTTGGCCGGTAGGTACCTCCCGACGCTGCGCGTCAAGCACGTACGCGTGCACGTTGGTGATGGGACATCCAATCGAGGGCAGCCCTTCGGCGAGCGGGTCGGCAGGCACGTATCCGGATGTCGCCACCACCGTCCCTTCGGTTGGACCGTAGTTGTTCACGAGCTGGAAGGGCAAGCCAGGCGGTGGACGGCGATGCAACGTATCGGCGCCGGTCAACAGGACGCGGAGCCGCGTGTGGGCGGGCCATGGAAGCGCCAGCAGCCGCTCCGCCATCGGTGTCGCCACGAAGGCCACCGTGATCTCTCGAGCGACGAGCCAATCGCGCAGCAACCCGGCATCCATTCGCGTGAGATCGGGCGGGACGTGGAGACTGGCGCCGGCGGTCAGGTACGGCCACATCTCCCACACCGACGCGTCGAAGCCCGGACTTGCGAGCAACGGCGCGCGATCGAGGGCGGTCACGGCGAAGGCGCCATGGTGCCAACGCACCAGGTTCAGGAGGCCAGCACGCGTGATCTCGACGCCTTTGGGACGCCCGCTCGAGCCCGAGGTGTAGATCACGTACGCCAGATCAGTCGGCGCCCCCCGCATATCCGGCGCCGCTGGGCTCTCGGGGGCCACGCCCTCGATGTTCGCGTCGAGCCCGACGGTGGCCCAGGCGCCCCGCAGACGCGAGCCGAGGGCGCCGCGGGCGACGACAGCGGCTGGTTGGAGGTCTTCGAGCATCTCGATCAGGCGGGGTACGGGCATCGAGGGATCGAACGGGGCGTAGGCGGCACCGGTTCGGAGGGTGGCGAGCGCCGCGACGACGAGGTCAGCCGAGCGGGGCAACACGATGGCCACGACCCGATCTCGATCCGCGCCCAGGGTGCGGAGGTGACCGGCCAAGCGGTTGGCGTGGGAGTCCAGCCTGCCGTACGTCAGGCGCCGGCCGGTGTCCTCCTCGGAGACCGCCAGACTCTCAGGTGCGGAGCAGGCGTGGCGGGTAATCGAGTCCGCGATGGACGGCTCGCTGGTCACGTTCGCCTCCCCGCGACTTTGTGTATGTTGTACCGCAATTCGGATGCCAGTGACTTCCACCGCGTTCCGCGTATGGACGTTCCGGGTATGGTTAGACCGCCGCTGCTCAGTACTGGCGGCTGTGATAGCCTGGGCGCGCGATGACACGCACGATACGGATTGGCCACAGCCCCGACCCCGACGACGCGTTCATGTTCTACGCGCTGACGGCGGGGAAGGTGACGATCCCCGGCGTGAAGATCGAGCACGTGCTGGAGGACATCGAGACGCTCAATCGCCGCTCGCGCACGGGCGAGCTGGAGGTGACGGCCGTCTCGTTCGCCACCTATCTGCTGATCGCCGAGCAGTACCGGATGATGGATCCCGGCGCCTCGATGGGGAAGGGCTACGGCCCCATTCTGGTGGCGCGGGAGCCGATCCCGGCCGCCGAGCTGGCCTTGCGGGTCACCGCCATCGCCGGCAAGCACACGACATCCGCGCTCCTGCTGCGGCTCTACGTCGGCGACCCGCCCCTGATCGAGGTGGCCTTCGACAAGATCCCGTACGCCGTCCTGGAAGGACAGGCGGATCTCGGTCTGCTCATCCACGAAGGCCAGATCACCTACCAGAAGATGGGTCTGACGAAAGTGCTCGACCTCGGCGAGAGCTGGCAGCGCGACACCGGCCTGCCGCTCCCGCTCGGCTGCAACGTCATGCGCCGCGACCTCGGCGACGCCACCCACCGCGCGCTCTCCCAGGCCCTGCGTGACTCCATCGCCTGGGCCCACGCCAACGTCGACGAAGCCCTCGAGTACGCCATGCGCTACGGCCGCGGAATCGACAAAGAAACGTGCCGCCGATTCGTCCTCATGTACGTCAACGACTTCACGCTCTCCCTCGGTGTGGACGGGCGTGCGGCCGTCGACCGGCTCTTCTCCCTCGCGCACCAAAAAGGCCTGATCCCCTCCGTTCCTCAGATCGACCCCGTGTAGCCGAACCGTTCACCCGGCGGAGGTCGGGGGATGGGGCAGGGCCTCGGCGACCACGTGCGTGGGGGCCGATTCGGATCGGCCTTGGCTGGGCTCCATCTGACAGGGGGCGTGCGCGTCTGGTTTGGAGGGAAACGGGTCCTCGAGGCCCTGCCCCATCCCGCGACCTCCGCCGGGTGGCGGGTGTGACTGCACGGGGGGACATAGTTGTGAATCAGAACTCGGCTACGGACGATCGAGGACTCAGTAGCGGGTCAGGATTTCGTATTCGGTGGTGCGCTGGGCGGGGGTGAAGCCGGCTTCTTTGATCAGCGTGACGATCTCGTCGACCGTCACCTTGTTGACGTAATCGGCGGCTTTGTGGACGTTCTCTTCGAAGATTGTTCCGCCCCAGTCGTCCGCGCCGAAGTGCAGGGCGACCTGGCCGGTCTGCTTGCCCTCCGAGAACCACGAGGCCTGGATGTGGGGGAAGTTGTCGAGGTAGAGGCGGGAGACCGCGAGCATCCGCAAGTAAGGGTTCGGGCCCTGATAGTGCTTGATCCATTTCTCCAGCAGGGTGTTGCCGGGCTTGAAGGACCAGGGGACGAAGGCGGTAAAGCCGCTGTGTTCGTCTTGAAGGGTGCGGATGGAATCGAAGTGGTCGAGGAGGTCGTCGACGCCTTCGACGTGGCCATACATCATGGTGGCGGTGGACTTGAAGCCTTTGCGGTGAGCGCTGCGGTGGACCGAGAGCCAGGCTTCTGGCCCGCCCTTCTTGGGCTCGATGCGCTGGCGGACCTTTTCGGAGAGGACCTCGGCGCCGCCGCCGGGGATCGTGCGCTGGCCGGCGTCCCACAGGCGGTCGAGCACGTCCTCGACCGTGAGGCTGGCCACCTGCGCCATGGTGCGGATCTCCGAGGCGGTGAAGAAGTGCGGCGTGATCTGCGGGAAGCGGGCGCGCGTCTCGCGTACGAGGGTGATGTAGTAGTCGAGCGGCAGGGCGGGGTTGTGGCCGCCCTGGAGCAACACCGTCGTGGCGCCCTTTGAAGCGGCGAACTCCACCTTCGCCAGCACCTCGTCCACCGTGAGGGTCCACGCTTCCTTGTCGCCGGGCTTGCGGTAGAAGGCGCAGAACTGGCAATCCGTGATGCAGACGTTCGTGTAGTTGGGGTTGGTGTCGATTACGAAGGTCACGACCCGTTCAGGTAGCCGGGCGAAGCGGACTTCGTTGGCGACCGCGCCGACTTCCAGCAGCGGCGCCTCGGCCAGCAGGTAGCGGCCCTCGGCGCGCTCGAGGCGCTTGCCGTTGAGCGCTTTGTCGCGGATCTGATCGAGCGGATGACCGAGGAGCGTCACGGCTTTGCCGGGACGCTCCGAGCGTGGGGGGTGTGGGGGGCCATTTCGGGGCCCCCCACGTCATAGACCTGCACGACGTTGTACAAGGCGTCGCGCTCGACCGGGACCTTGCCGGCGTCGCGGATCATCCGAAACAGCTGCTCGCGGGCCAGGCCGGCGGGCGTCTGGGCGCCGGAGAGGTGCTGGATGCGCTCGTCCTCCAGGGTGCCGTTGACGTCGTCGGCGCCGAAGTGGAGCGCGATCGACGCGGTCTCCTGCCCGAGCGTCACCCAGTACGCCTCGATGTGCGCGAAGTTGTCGAGGAGCAGCCGGGCGGCGGCGATCGTGCGCAGGCTGTCGGCCGGCGGCGTCTGGCGCGGCACCAGCTTGGTGGTGGCGGTCTGGTAGGCGAGGGGGACGAACGTCAGGAAGCCGCCGGAGGCATCCTGCTGCGCGCGTAGCCGGAGCATGTGATCCACCCGCTCGGCCAGCGTCTCCACGTGACCGTAGAGCATCGTGGCGTTGGTCTTGAGACCGAGCTGATGTGCGATGCCGTGGATCTCGCACCAGCGATCGGGATCGGCCTTGCCGGTGTACCTGAGCAGCTTGGCCAGGCGCGGCGAGAAGATCTCCGCCCCGCCCCCCGGCATCGACTGCAGTCCGGCCGCCTTCAACCGCGTCAGAACCTCTCGCGGTTCGAGCTTCCAGCGCCGCCAGAAGTAGTCGATCTCGGCCGCGGTGAATCCCTTGATCTGCACCTCGGGACGGGCCGCGTGAATGGCCGCGATCATCCGCTCGTAGTACTCGAAGGGCCAGTCGGGATGGTGGCCGCCGACGATGTGCACCTCGCGCATGTCGTCCTTCACCATGCCGACCATGTCCTCGATGGTGTGCTCGTAGGCCCCGGCCTCGCCGGGCTTGCGGGCGAAGCCGCAGAACGAGCAGGAGAGCACGCACAGGTTGGTGGGCGTGATGTGGCGATTGATGACGAAGTAGACGCGATCGCCCTCGCGCTGCGACTTCACGTGATCGGCGATGCGCCCGACTCCGAGCAGGTCGGGGCTTTCGAGCAGGGCCAGGCCGTCGTCGCGATCGAGCCGCTGACCGGCGCGGATCTTCTCCCAGATCGGCTCGAGCCGGCCATCGCTGAAGCGCACGCGCGTCCCTCCTCGGGTCGAGATTGCTGCCGATCCGGACGATCTGACTCTACGGTCCGCGGTCGGAAGCTGTCAAGGTTGCGATGAATCAACAACTTCCGACACGGTGTCGCGTGCTATCCTGACGCGCACATGGCCGACGTCCGCCGATTCTTCGACGAGATTCCGATCGGCGAGGAGTCCGTATCGCCGGGCCGTACGGTCACCGAAGCCGACATCGTGCTCTTCGCAGGACTCTCGGGCGACTACAACATCCTGCACACCGACGCCGAGTACATGAAGTCCTCGATCTTCGGCGAGCGCATTGCGCACGGTCTGCTGGGTCTGGCCATCCAATCCGGCCTCTTCACGCGAGCCGGCATCCCCTATGCGACGCTCGGCTTCGGGACGCTGCGGTGGAAGTTCAAGGGACCGATCAAGATCGGCGATACGATCCGCGTGCGGGCCAAGGTCACCGCCAAGAAGGAAGGCGACAAGACGGGTCGCGGCGTGATCACCGTCGAGCGCCAGGTGCTCAACCAGCGCGACGAGGTCGTGCAGGAGGGCGAGACCGAGCTCGTGGTGGAGCGCCGCCCCTCGGCCTGAGCGCGCGATGGCGAGTCCTCACCAGTTCTACTTCGAAGACATGGCACTGCACGCCGAGCTCGACACACCGGCCATGACGATCACCGAGGCGCACGTCGGCCTCTACGCCGGAATCAGTCAGGATCTTTCGGCGCAGCCTGGTCTGGTGCCCGAGCTGTTGCCGCTGTGCCTGACGCCCGGCCTCGGCTGGCGCGTGAACCAGCCGCCGCTCGCGGTGCTGGCCTTCATGGGCTTCGAGTGGGAGGTGCTCCATCCGGTGCGGGTGGGGGACACCATCCACAGTCGTTCGCGCACCGCGGTGAAGCGTTCCATGCGCGAGGGCGGCGTCATCATCGAGGAGCGCCAGGTCATCAATCAGCACGGCGAGGTCGTTCAGAAGGGCCGCTTCACCTTCCTGGTCGCCAAGCGCCCTGTGTTGACAGGTGGAGCGTCTTGACAAGCTAAGCCCTCCGCAGTAAAACGGCTTCACTTTCCGAAGGTCTCGCGGCCCCTGATCGCTTCTGGATCTGAAAGGAGCCCGCTCATGACCGCCCGGGTCAGTCGTCGCCGATTCCTGCAGGCCTCGGCCGGCGCAGTCGCCGGCCTCTCGCTCACCACCCTCGATCGCGCTCCGGCCCTGGCGCAGAAACGCGAGCTGACGTTCCTCTCGTGGAACCACTTCGTGCCGGCGGCCGACGACGAGCTTCGCCGGCAGGCCGAAGTCTTCAGCAAGCAGGCCGGGGTCACCGTGCGAGTGGACACGATCGCTCACCTGCAGCTGCCGGCCAAGCGCGCGGCGGAGGCGCAGTCGCAGTCGGGTCACGACATACTCCTCACCGGCGGCGCCGATCCGTTCCTATATGAGAACCAGCTGGCCGACATCGGCGACCTCGTGGACGATCTCGGCAAGAAGTGGGGCGGCTGGTACCCCTTCGCGGCCGAGTCCGGCCAGACCAAGTCCGGCTGGAAGGCCGTGCCCTGGTTCTGGATCTCCTTTCCGGCCACCTACAACATGGCCCACTTCAAGAAGGCCGGCCTCGAGTACCCGAAGACCTGGGCCGAGCTGCTCCAGCACGGCAAGGCGCTCAAGAAACAGGGCAACCCCGTCGGCATCGCCATCAGCCACTGCGCCGACGCCAACACCACCTACTGGTCGATCGCCTGGTGCCACGGCGCCAAGGTGCTCGAGGCGGATGGCAAGACGCCGGCCATCAACTCCGACAAGACCGTGCAGGTGATCGAGTACTACAAGGAGCTCTATCGGGACGCCATGGATCCCGAGGTGCTGTCCTGGGACGACGCTTCGAACAATCGGGGCATCCTCTCCGGCAAGTACTCCTGGATCCACAACCCGATCAGCCCCTACAACGCCGCCCTCAAGGAGAAGATGCCGATTGCGGACGACATCAATCACCATCCGAGCCCGGCCGGTCCCGCCGGCACGCACTCCGCACCGCCCATCAACATGATCAGCGTCTGGAAGTTCTCCAAGAACATCCCGCTGGCCACGGAGTTCCTGAAGTTCCTCTTCCAGAAAGAGAACTACGACGCCTGGATCGTGGCCAGCAACGCCTTCAACCATCCGCCGCTACGGCACCTCGCCGACCATCCCATCTGGGCCCGCAACCCAAAGTTCGCGATGCTGCCCAAGGAAGCGGAGTTCGCCCATCCTCGGGGTTGGCCCGCCAAGCCCAACGACGCGGTCGGCCGGATCGAGGTCAACTACGTGCTGCCCGACATGATTGCCAAGGCCGTGAACGGCATGCCCACCAAGCGGGCGATGGAGTGGGGGCAGGAGTAGGTGGCCCAGGCGGTCAAGGGCCAGCTCAAGACGAGCGGCTAGCCATGGCCATCGGCTCGCGTGCCTT
>Ga0111539_10012116_pt1 | contig 10819 bp, 10 predicted proteins | sample RhiMethybrSRZTD1_FD_79667 | JGI IMG/M metagenome (GOLD analysis project Ga0111539, IMG submission 79667) | Populus rhizosphere microbial communities from Tennessee, USA - Rhizosphere MetaG P. TD hybrid SRZTD1 (version 2) (version 2) | ecosystem: Host-associated > Plants > Roots > Rhizosphere >... | reverse complement strand
TACTTCTACGCGCGCGGTGATTGCGGCGCGCCTCAATGGTCGCCTGACGGCACTCGTCTCGCCTTTGTATCCAATCGCGGCGATCATTCTTTTATCGGCATTTATACAAACGATGCGACGCCGATTGTTTATCTCGCGCCATCAACCTCACGCGATGCGAGCCCGCGCTGGTCGCCTGATGGTAAACGCATCGTTTTTGTCCGACGACCCGGAAACGGCGGCGCTCCCGAACCCGTGCTCGAACAACGTGCCCAGGCGTGGTCCATCTGGACTGCGGACGCAGGCAGCGGCGAAGGACAACAACTCTGGAAAAGCCCATTCACATTGCGCGGCTCTCCACCGAGTACTGAAGGCGGAACAAATCTCCACTGGGCTGCTGCCGGTCGCATCGTTTTTCTCTCTTACCTCGATGGGTGGCCGCATCTCTATTCAATTTCGGAAAACGGTGGCGAGCCCTTGCTGCTTACGCCCGGCAACTACATGGCGGAATACATTTCGATCAGCAACGATCGCCGCTACATGGTCTTTGCGGGAAATGCCGGAACCGACACTGACGACATCGATCGCCGTCATATCGTGAAGGTTCCAGTCGATCGCGCCGAGCCGGTCGTGATAACCGCAGGCAAAGGACTCGAGTGGACACCGTTCGTCACTGGCGACGGCAAATACATCGCTTACATCGGCGCTACTGCACAGCGTCCACCGCTGCCAGCCGTAATGCCTGCGTCCGGCGGCAAAGCAATGACGCTTGCGGAAGATCGTGTTCCGAATAATTTTCCGACTGCGCAACTGGTTATTCCAAAGAAAGTGGTCTACAAAGCGCCCGATGGTGTTGAGGTTCACGGGCAGTTATTCGAAGCAGCAGCTGGATCCGGAAAGAAACCTGCGATTGTTTACGTTCACGGTGGGCCACCGCGACAGATGCTGCTCGGCTGGCACTATTCTGATTACTACACAAACGCATATGCGTTGAACCAGTTTCTCGCGAGTCGCGGCTACGTCGTGTTGTCAGTCAACTATCGTTTGGGTATCGGTTACGGCCACGATTTCCATCGTCCGCCAAATGCGGGTGCGCAGGGCGCGTCTGAGTATTTGGACGTTAAAGCCGGCGCTGAATACCTGCAGCGATTGCCCCAGGTTGATCCAAAGCGGGTGGGAATCTATGGCGGTTCGTACGGCGGTTTTTTGACGGCGCTGGCGTTGGCCCGCGACTCGAAATTGTTTGCTGCCGGAGTTGATATTCACGGAGTACACAATTGGACCGCCGAACGCGCGGCAGGGTTATTGGAAAATAGGTACGAGAAAATTCCCGACGGTGAGCGTGCGCTCGACGTCGCGTGGCAGTCGTCACCAGTTTCTTCGATCGGAACCTGGAAGTCGCCGGTGTTGCTGATTCATGGTGACGACGATCGCAACGTCCGCTTCACTCAAACCACCGATCTGGTCAGACGCCTCGAGAAGGCAGGTGTGACTTACGAAGAGTTGGTTATACCTGACGATACGCATCACTTCATGCGCCATACAAATCTCGTTAAGGTGGACGCGGCTGTGGCGGCGTTCTTTGATCGTGTGTTTGGAATGAATCGCGGCAGCGAATGAAGCCACAAATCACAAAAGGCACACAGAGTTGTCGCTGAGTCCAACGAGCGAAATTCATCACTATCCGTGTTCGTCCTGCGGCGCCGATCTTCTTTTCGAACCGCAGGACGGCTTCCTGACCTGTCCTTATTGCGGTTACAAGGAAGCAATTGCGCAGAGTAAGGACCAGGTTGAGGAGCAGTCGTTCGAGCAGCACCTGCAGATTCGTCCCGAACTGATGGCGAAGCTCGCAGCCGGTGCGCTCGAAGTGCAGTGCCAGAGTTGTGGTGCCAAATCGATCTTCGCACCGCCTGAAGTCGCCGGCAGATGTGATTTTTGCGGCGTGCAGATCGTGGCCCAACCAAAGTCAGCCGATCCGATTCTGACGCCCGGAGGTGTATTGCCGTTTGCTATCACGCAGCAACGGGCGACCGCAGAGCTGCGACAATGGCTTTCGACAAGATGGTTTGCGCCGAATGGTTTGAAATATTTCGCGCAGCCGGACGCGATACAGGGCGTTTATCTTCCTTTCTGGACCTACGACACAAACACGACAACTCAATACGAGGGACATCGCGGCGAGTATTACTACGTCACCGAAACTTACACGGAGCGAGACGCACAGGGACGTGAGGTGCAGCGGACGCGACAGGTGCGGCACACGCGTTGGTATCCCGCTTCAGGCACAGTCACCGGATCATTCGACGACGTGTTGATTCCGGCAACGCTCGCCTTGTCGCCTGAACGACTTACTTCGTTGGAACCGTGGGATCTGGAAGCGTTACGTTCTTACGATCCCGCATTTCTATCGGGCTTCAAAGCGCAACGTTATCAAGTTGATCTTGCCGGTGGATTCGAACGGGCCAAGGAAGTTATTGCGCCCGCGATCGAGGCGAGGATACGCCAGGACATTGGCGGTGACGAGCAGATGATTGAAAGCGTTTCAACTAACTATTCTGATGTCACATTCAAGCATTTGCTGTTGCCTGTTTACGCGGGCGCGTATCGCTATTACGGCAAGCCGTATCAGATCATGGTTAACGGTCGCACAGGTGAGATCCAGGGTGAGCGTCCATACAGCTTCTGGAAGATAGCACTGCTCGTACTGACAATTCTGACGTTCGTAGTAATCCTGCTTATTGCGTTCAGCGGTCGCTAATTCTTACAAAGCGGATTCTTCACGGCAAAGACACTTCCTCCTATCGTGCCGAGGAATGCGCCGGTAAACATCGAGAGAACTACAATCGCCGCTCCTCGACCACCACAACCGTGGCCGGGATCGACGGTATTACTCAGAAACAGGCGGTAAGTAAACGCGGCGCAGAAATAAACCACCACGGCGCCGGAGAACATGCCGGTCCCGGAGCTGACCATTAAGTAAAGGAAGTTGACGAATCGCCTGGTCCAGGTGGCGTGCTTTTCTGATTCGATCGGGGCTTGGATCAGTACTTCTGGTAAAAGACTCGCTTGTTCAGCCTCGCAGTGTGCGCAGTTCGTTAGGAACCGGTAATCAATCGGCGTATTACAGTTTTGGCAATTCATCGCAACCTCGTGATGCCTGAAAAATCTGACTCTCGAAACCTTCCTCAAAGAGTTCTTTGAGAAAGTCCCTCAAAATCCACTGGCCGATCACAATTGAGCAATGCGTATGCCGATGCTGGCAGGTATAATCGTGAATGACAAACGTGGACCAGCCGGAGACTACCTATGAACGATGAAACCAAGATTCGAGGGGCGGGCGGCACGCCCGGCGGAATCGCTGAATTCTTTCTTGGTCTGGTAATGGCAATTGCCGGAGCTTACCTGCTCGTCAATCGCGTTATCGTGGCAAGTAGTTTCTGGTCGATCGGAGGGTACAACACCTTCGGCCTCTCGCTGGTCCCGTTGATTATCGGAATCGGAATCCTGTTCTTTAACGGCAAATCAGTGGTGGGTTGGTTGCTCCTGATCGTCGGCATCGTGATCATCTTTGCAGGAATCCTGATGAACCTGCAGATCTATTTTCAGGCGACGAGTCTCTTCAACACGATCGTGATGCTCGTGTTGTTAGCGGGTGGGATCGGGTTAATCTTTCGCGCCCTCACACCTCACGGGCGCCGCGATCCGGATTAGCCACAAGGAAAGCACAAACGGAATTCTGCTTTTAATCTACCGCAATCCCTAAACGATCCGCGGACTTGAAGAGAGACAACCCAAGGATGCACGCAATCACGAGATAGAAGTAGAACGTGAATGTCGCATTGATGAAGTTGCCGACCAGGTTTCCCATGAATGGAAGTGCAAACGGTGAGGTTACAACTGAAATTATGACTCCCACCACAACTGCAATCAGTTGGACCAGGATAACCATTCCGAATGCTTTGAAGTAGGTAGTTCCCATTCGACGAATCGTGTCCAGGCCGACGAGCGGATTTAATACCGAGCCAAAACTCTGTGTGTAGCCGGCGACTGTGAGCGCCATCGGATAATAGAACACTCCCCACGCGATCAGCAGCAGGAACAGCAGCACGAAAACAATTCCCGCGCCGAGATACGGCAACAGGTACCTCATAGGACCGGCCGGATCAATAGCCTCCGCTTTTGACTGTTCAGCTTCGCGCGCAATCTGTGCCCCAGGCCGGGTTTCCTGAAGCTTTTGGTTTGCTTCTACCAGTTTTTGCGGATCAGCATTGGGATCGGTGAGCGCGTCAAGGTCGTCGTGATTGAGTGACTCCGACGCCTGCTCTCCTTGGCCCAAAGCAGCATGTTCTACCCCGCCACTCTTGATGGCGCCGAATATCAATGCGAACACGAGAACCATGAGTGGACCCCACGTAACAATCATGATTCCGACGCCGAGAAAAGCTGGAACAATAAGGTCGTCCCATAGCGAGAACGAGCTGAAGTCGGGCATGAAGCTGCGATTGAGTCGCCCCCACGCAACCTGACTGATGACGTGTGAGATACATCCAAACAAGATCACCCACGCCACGATGCTGCCGCGGAAACCCGCGAACATAAGAAGGGCATAGATCACGGCGCCGCTCAACAACGCAGACTTGTGTTGTAGCGGATAACGAACGGCGCGTACGAAATCTTCGATTCCGAAGCCCGAGCTCTGTAGTGCAGCGCGAGCAGTTCTTTCAACTACTTTCCGGTACTCGTGACACAAGTCGCCACACAACGGACACATCGGCACCTTACCACCGGCGAATTTCATACATTGCTTGCAAAACGCCGCACCGCACATTCGACACAGATACTCCGGAGCCGCGTCAGGATGGTTGTGACAGGTAGTAGTTTCGTGCGGTGCAGAAACTCTTTCAGGTTCTACATTTGAAGGTGTCGAGTAGTTTGGCGAACTGCCGTAGGCAGGGTTCGATTCGACAAAGTTTTCAAAAGAGACGTTTTGCTTGGGAGCAGTATTGGTCTCGCCACTGAAGGCGTCTTTGAGTTTTGGGACGCGTCCGGCGTCGATCCAGCTCAAGTTACCTTTGCAGACTTTGTCGGTGGGTAGAACGCAACCTTCGACGATCCATTGTTTCAGCGTCTCAAGATCAGTTTCAAAAATTCCCTCAACTGTATTGACACGCCAGACTTCGGGTTGTGCACTCATGGGTGTTGTCCTCTGGGAGTTGGCAGATTGAAGTGGGTCTGCCAGGTGGGTGAATGGGCAAGCGGGTCAATGGGCCAGGCCCGCTATTTTGAATACTAAAGCCCTGAATTTCCCGCCGTCAAGTCTTTTGATCCCATCGGTTCAACTGTATTGGCGGCCCTCCGTGGCCGCCCGTGGTTTGAGCATGGGTTCAGGAACCCAGGGCCTCGGATTCGGGGAACACGATCAAAACCACGGGCGGCCACGGAGGGCCGCCCCTACAGCTACGGCCTTTGCGCAATTTTGCTACAAATGTTTGCTTCGCCTTGACTTCGCGGTCCAGTCCTCATATGAGAGTGTCGGGTGTTACATTTCCTCAGCCAACATCTTTGGTTGCTTGCTGCCGGTGGTGGAGTCGGCATTGCCGGGCGCTACCTGCAGGTCTGCATGCGCCACACCCACACCCTGATTCTTCCCGATCCGACTGTAGATCTTCTCAGGCTCTATCAGTTGCATGGCTACAACGCACACGCCCTGGTTGGTATTACTTCCGGCACTCGTTTATGGACCAGCACGGAAGCTGACGGAGCCGTTGCTTACAATGAGTTTGGCAAGGTGTGGCTAGTACCCGGCGATCCACTTGCAAGTGTCGAGAATCTCGCGCAGGTTTCGGATTGCTTCCTGAAGAAAGCTCGCGCGGAGGGTCGTGTCGTTGGCTTCATGCCTGCGTCACAACAGTTCGCAAAATTCGGTCGGGGCGTGGGTCTTCGCGCAATCAAGATCGGTTCTGCACCTTACTTCGATCTCGCAACCTGGGCTCCTCGTGGTGATCGCGCCAAGAAAGCAAGAGCCGGTGTAAATCAGGCGCGTCGAGCAGGCGTGCATGTAACTGAGGTCGTTAACGTCGACGAACAACTCGTTCGAGAAACAGCGTGTCTCTGCAAAAGTTGGTTAACGACGCGACGAAGTGCGATCAGATTTGAGTGGCTCTTCACGGTCGATCTCTTCCAACACAAGGAAAAAAAGAAATACTTCACTGCAAGAGATCCTGACGGAAAACTCGTCGGGTTTCTTGCTGCCAGTCCGATACCGGCGCGTGAAGGCTGGTACCTCGAAGATGTTTTACGCTCGAAGGATGCACCTAACGGGACTACTGATCTTCTCGTTGTCGAAGTAATGGATTTGCTGAAACGTGGCGGTGCGAAGCTTGCCACGCTTGGCACAACGTTGATGGCCACCGAAGGCGTTCCTGACAGAGGCGTACATATTAGTCGCGTGCTTTCAAGACTCGCGTGGCCCGTTGCTCGCTGTTTCTCTGTCTTTTATAACTTCGATGGGGTGCGGCGTTTCAAGTCTAAGTTTGCGCCGAGCTGGTGGGAAAGTGAATACGTCCTGATGTCGAACAACGTAACTGCGCCTCCACGTGTCCTGGGCGCTGTTATCCATGCGATCGTACCCGCTGGACCATCATACCTGATCGCTCGGCAGATAAATCGCGCCTGGCGACGTTTGCAGACTGCGAAGAAAGCCCCCATTGCGCTAAGAAATAGAATTGGTTATCGCGTGCAAGGGGAGAAATGAAATTTGATCAACCTCCGGTTCCTCACCATTATCAAAGACAATCAGTTGTCGTTGATGGGATAATACTGAATTATGTCAGTGCCGGCTCAGGTCCACCGGTGGTCCTGATTCACGGCAATCCTGGTTCACATCACGATTACACTCTCGCAGTATTCGAAAGACTGGCTCGATCGTATTCCGTGATTGCTTTCGATCGTCCCGGACACGGCTACAGCGAGCGACACGATTCCGTGCAGACTACTGTTGAAGTCCAGGCTCGCCTGATTCGCGCGGCACTGCAGGAACTCGCGATCGAGAAGCCGGTGCTGGTGGGACACTCGTGGGGCGGCTCGCTCGTGCTGGCCGCAGCAGTTGCCTATGGCAAGGATCTATCGGGAATTGTTCTACTCGCACCGGCGGCGTATCCGAGTGTGCGTGTCGAGTGGTGGTCACTTCTTCCTCGCGTTCCACTGATTGGGGAGTTTGTTATCAATACGTTGACGCCGTTTCTTGGGCGCGCGTTTGTGAGAAAAAGTTTGAAACAGGCATACGATCCCCAGGATGTGCAACACGATTATGTGGAACAGTCAGCGGAAATGTGGATGAGGCCGGATCACATCAGAGCATGTGCCTACGACGAACGAACTCTGGCTGCAAGCCTGAAAGTTTTGAGTCGACACTATTGCGATATTGAAATGCCTGTCGTGATTGTAACCGGTACTGCCGATCGTTTGCTCAACCCTCATGAACATGCCTACCCGCTCCAGAAAGCAATCAGGAACTCGAGGCTCGTCGTGCTACCAGAGACGGGACATCAACTTCCTCAAACCCAACCTGACACTGTCATTGCGGCTGTCGATGCCGCCTGGGCTCAAATCGAAATCGTTTGTCCACAGATTACGCAGCTTTCTCAAATCAAGATTGTGTAAGGTGTTGCAATGAGTTATTCGCAATCTTTGTTAGTGATGATCTGCATTTTCATTATTCAGGGCGCCATCTCTGCGTCTCCACAGGCAAGAGGTGAATCGAAGTGTTCCGATGGATGGTATATCACCGGATATTACGCGCCACGAGAGGACGAACTGCCTGACGTTGCAGAGCAGATCGACGTCGCGCGTGTAGGCAGTTTGAGTTTCAGTCAAAAGTTTCTTAACGAGATACGTACGGAAGGTTGGGGGATCACGCGTTTCGGGTGGGCGCTCGGTTACTACTCCGGCGCATGGCATCGTTCCGACGCTGGACCACTCGACGCTTCGGGGAAGGTACTCACTGAAGGAATTATCGCTATTGACCGATCTTTAATCCCACACGGCGCGGACGTTCAGATCTCGACACTGCCGAGTCCCTGGTCATCGAAGACTTTCAAAGCAACCGACGTCGGTAACGGCATAGTCGGTCAACACATCGACGTGTTCACAGGCACCGGAAAGGCCGCTGAGGAGGAGACGTTTCGCATCACGTCGAATAACAACCGCGTCTGTTACGTCAAATAATGCCGTTCACCGGTCGGTTCCATCGAGTTTGAAGGCGATGAACATCAACTTTCCGGAGCGCTCGATCTGAAGGACCACAGGATTGTTTGCGTTCGTGCGATTCAGCGCTCCTCGCAGCTCCTCACCAGTCTTCACTAAAGCTCCATTCATCGTGTGAATAACATCGCCGGCCTCGAGTGCCACGTCCACGTTTGAGTTGATTGCTCGCGCAGCGACCAGCACGCCTGATTCGATCCGTAATGTCGGAAGCTTTTTGGCAACTGCCGAGTCGATATCGACGACCACGACACCCAACTGATTCACAGGACTTTGATTCGACTGAACAACTGTTGCGAGACTGTCCAAATCGTTCGGCAATTCGACCACCGGTACTGTAAAGCTCAGTTTATTTGACCCGCGCAGCACAGCGATTTTGATCTGGTCGCCGCCGCTTCGCATAAAGAGCCGCGTACCAACCGCGGGAAGATTATCAACCGGATAACCATCGATACTCTTCAAGACGTCTTGCACTTTCAGTCCCGCAGTCTCAGCAGGACTTCCCGGCACGACGTCCGAAACGATCACGCCCGAATCGCTGTTGAGTTTAAGACCGGCAGCCAGCTCCGGCGTGATTGCCTGCACGCCGATTCCAGTTTCGCCGCGATGTAAGTGACCATACTTGGACAGCTGTGGATAAGCGAAAGCGACGATTGCACTCGGAATTGCAAAACCCAAACCTTCGTTGCCACCGCTTTGCGAGAGAATGAAAGTGTTGATTCCGATCAGCTCGCCATCGACATTCACGAGCGGACCGCCGCTGTTGCCGGGATTCGTGGCCGCGTCACTCTGCACGTAAACCATCGAACTGTCCGGATCGAGTTGTCGTGCCGGTGTGCTGACTACACCCATTGTGACGGAGTCTTGCAAACCTTCGGGACTACCGAACGCAAACACGAAATCGCCTTGCCGGACCTTGTTGTAGTCGCCGATACGAAGCGCCGGGAGACCTGTTGCTTCTATCTTCAACACTGCGAGATCGACGTCCTCATCCGAACCAACCACGCGGGCGTCAACGCTGTGTGAGCGACTGATAATTGGTTCGTCAGTTGATTCGTTCGTGACAGTTGGTACGAGAACACGTACGTGTTGCGCCCCGCCAATCACGTGCGCGTTCGTCACGATATAGCCATTCGGATCGATGATTACTCCCGATCCGATCTTCTGTTGCATGCCCACCATGACGCCGGTGTTTCCGGAACTTGACTCAACTGGTCCGTAGCCGGTCGCTAAAACCTGGACCACACTCGGCGTGATCTGGCTTACCAGTTTCCTGACTGCATTATTGAACTGATGGAGAACGTCGACGTCGCGATTGCGATTGGACGTTTGCGCAGAGGCTGTCACTGCGATGACGAAACAGATCAAACACGCAAACAGTAGATGAGTTTTTTTCACGCGTGAAAGATAAGATCGAGTCTACCTGAACCGTATTGCTCGCAATTGCTCCTCTTTACCCGTTTTTGCATCTTGTTCGGCTTTCCTCGAAAGTAACGATCGTACTTGGACTGTGTCCTCTTTTGTAAACCCGTCATTACAAATGGCACACATTGGTTAGGATCTGACGCGATGTCTCCGGCGTATGAAGATTAGAGTTCGGAAGAACTCGACGAAAAAGGAGGCATGATCATGAGAGGAAAATATTGGCTGCGAAGAATTCGAAATCTGGTGCTGGGCGCCTTGTTAGTATTTGGCGTGACCGCGTTCGCGAGCACTAATACAAACGCGCAGGCACGATTCCGCGGAGGGTTCTACGGCGGCGGCTTCCATACTCGTGTTTTTATCGGTCCGAGGTTTGGCCCATACTGGTATGGCTATCCTTATGGATATCCCTACTACGGGTATAACGGCCGCTACGTCTTTGGTGACAACGTCGGCGCGGATAGCCGGGGCTACTACGACGGACTGAAAACCGGAGAAGCCGATGCACGTCATGGACGCAGCTACGATCCTGAGAGATCGCATTACTACAGGGACGCAGGCTTCGGTAACTTTGCAGAAGCTTACCGGGCCGGATTCGAGCGTGGATATAGTGCCGGTTTCCGCAGTTAAGAACCGGCAAAGATGAGTTGATTAATTAGGACGCCGCGACGGAAGTCGCGGCGTCTTGTTATAGGTGCGATAGGATGACTATGACTTACCGGAGGCCTTGGCCAAAGCGTCAGCAATTGCGTGCTTGTTCCTGGCAATAGTTTTCTCGACGCGCAACTTCCAGGCAATGTCTTCAGCTTGTTTTGCATGGCAGGACGCACATTCCTGACAGTGCTGCTCGAGCGTGCCGGCGAATGCCGTCCGCTCCTGTTGCGACAGCCGCAGGCCGGGAAACTCCTGGCCGAAAACATGATCAGACAAAGCCAGCGTATCCATCAGAAACGGCACATCACACCGGTCAATCCACTGCCCCAGGTGGGGCTGGGAGCAGCTCAGGTCTTCACCGGTGCGCTTAAATGGGGGGTCGCCATCATCACTTTCGGCGATCAATCTGGTTAGTAATTGAATAAAGTCAGCATCGATTGCAACTCTTGTTTCCATGACATTCTCCTTAATACGCTAAAAGTTTTTCAAAAGTGCTTCCCAG
>Ga0111539_10012113_pt1 | contig 10820 bp, 5 predicted proteins | sample RhiMethybrSRZTD1_FD_79667 | JGI IMG/M metagenome (GOLD analysis project Ga0111539, IMG submission 79667) | Populus rhizosphere microbial communities from Tennessee, USA - Rhizosphere MetaG P. TD hybrid SRZTD1 (version 2) (version 2) | ecosystem: Host-associated > Plants > Roots > Rhizosphere >... | reverse complement strand
TCGACGCGGTCGAGCGCGCCAACTCGGGGCACCCGGGGCTGCCGCTCGACCGCGTCGATCGACAGGGTGCGGATCGTGTTGATGCACGTGAGATCGAGCGGGACGTCCTGGGGCATGGCTCGCGTCGTGGTTCCGGTGTTCCTGAAAAGTCTCCCTTCGGGCAGGATAGGCAACCGCTCCGCGCAAGGCACGGTCGCCGGGGCAATTCGTCGCTCGTCGAGGCGCCGGGAAGCGCTCGGCGTTTCGCGCTCGCTACCGTCGCGGGCGAGACCTCCGGCACAATGCAGGGGATGTTCCGGTCGTGTGCGCTCGCGCTCGTGCTTTCAGCGCCGCAAGAAAACGTCGCCGAGCGTTTCCATCCAGGCGAAGAGGCGTCATGGACCCTCGAGCAGGGCGGCAAGCGTCTCGGCACGACGGCCTCGCGCTACGAGGGCGAGGTCGAGCTCCCGTTGCTCGTCGCGTATCGCTTTCGCGGACAGGCGCGGATCTCCGTGGAGGTCCCGGGCGGCGTCCTCGAGCAGCGCTTCACGACCGAGCTCTGGACGGACGCGGCCGGTCACGCGCTGCGCTTCGACTTCCGCGCGAAGGTGCAGGACGTCGTGAGCTGCATCGAAGGCGTCGTCGCGGACGGCCAGGCGCAGCTCGTCGTCCAGCAGGCCGGAGTGCGGAGCGAGATCGCGGTCGCTGCGCCCGCGGACTGCTTCCTGCTCGCGAACAACTTCGTGTCGCAGCTGGAGCTGATCACCGTCCTCGCGCCCCCCGAGAGCGACGCGCCCCGCTCGTACCAGCTCTTCTCGCCGAATGCGCTGCGCACCGTGCCCTACACGTTGAAGCGCAGCGCCGCCGCCGGCGAGGAGGGCACGACCGTGTTCGAGGATTCGCTCGGCGAGCGCCTGCACGTCTCGCCCGACGGTCGGATCGTCCGGCTCGAGATGCCGGCGCAGACCATCGTCATGCGCCGCGTCGACGACCCGTTCGTTCCGTTCGAGATCGAGCTCCCTGCGTCCACCGCGCCGGCTGCGGACATCGACCAGGAGGAAGTGCGCATCGACGACGGGCCGGTGTCGCTCGCCGGCACGATCACGCGTCCGAGAGGCGCGAGCGGACGCCTGCCGGCGCTGTTCTTCCTCTCGGGCTCCGGCGGCCAGGACCGCAACGGCTTCTCGCAGGGTATCGACATCGGCACGCACGAGATCCTGGACCGCCTGACGCGCGACGGCTTCCTCGTCCTGCGCGTCGACGACCGCGGCGTCGCCGGCAGCCGCGGACCGACCGAGAACCTCGACTTCGACGGCCTCGTCGAGGACGGACGGCGTGCGCTGCGCCATCTCGAGAAGCGGGACGACGTCGATCCCGCGCGCATCGGGCTCCTCGGCCACAGCGAGGGCGGCATGAGCGGACCCTTGCTCGCCGCATCGGAGCCCGTGGCGGCGCTCGTGCTGCTCGCGGCGCCCGGCCGTGGCATCGGTGAGGTCCTGCGCGAGCAGCTCGTGCGCTCGCGCGTCGAGGCCGGTGCGTCGAGGGAGGAGGCCGAGAAGCTCGGCACCGCGGTCGACGACTTCCTCATGGCGATCGCCACGGGGAAGGCCATCGACGCGGCGAGCCTGCCACCCGAGCTCGCGGCCTTCGTCCCGGCGCGCGCCTGGGTCGAGAGCCACCTGCGCCAGGACCCGCTCGCGAACCTGCGAGCGGTGAAGTGTCCGGTGCTGATCCTGCAGGGCGCGCTCGACGTGCAGGTGTCGGCCGAGCGCGATGCTCCGTTGCTCCTGAAGACGCTCGACGACGCGAAGAACGCGGACCACGAGCTGCGCGTCTTCCCGACTCTTGATCATCTCTTCAAGAAGACGAGCGGGAAGGGCTCGGAGCTCGACTACCTGAAGACCCGGCCCGTGGATCCGGAGTTTCTGGACGTGCTGTCCGGGTGGTTGAAGGCACGACTCGTGCGCTAGCCCGACCTATTCATGAGGCCTCGAGCGAAACGTCGCGAATGGCCGCAGATGCAGCGATTTGCGACCGAGAGGACCGGAGGCGACCTCCCTGCAGGTCGTCGAGGACTCGCAGGGAGCAAAGCGCTGCAGATGCAGCCAGTCGCGACGTTGCAGCCGAGGCTTCATGAATAGGTCGGGCTAGCCGTCGAGCGCTGCGCGCTGCCCGACGCCAGCGAGCTCAGGTGGAAGAGCGCGGCGCGGCGCAGGCAGTCGCGGAAGGTCGCGCCGCTCCCCGTGCCGTGCACCATCGGCCGCCACAGCGTCGATGCACGGAGCGCGAACAGCGACCACGCCGGGCGGCGGTAGAAGAGCCCCGCGAGGCGCCAGCTCCAGCGCGTGTCGCCGAGCACGCGCGGCTCGAGCGCGCGCAGGTAGTCCGCGCTCGTCGCCTCGCCGCGCGCGACCGCGGCGGCGGTCTCGCCCGCCAGGCGCCCGCTCTCGAGCGCGTGGTAGATGCCCTCGCCCGTCAGCGCGTCGGCCAGGCCGGCGGCATCGCCCACGAGGTACAGCGGAAAGCTCGGGGCGCCGAGCTGGTGGCCCCCCACGGGGATCGTGTGCGCCTCCATCGAGCGCGCGGGATCTCCATGGACGCGTAGCCCCTTCGCCGCGATGTACGCGGCGAGGCGCGCGCGCAGGTCCTTCCGGCCGCGCGCCAGCGTGTAGAGCCCGACCGAGAGCTCGCCGTCCTTCGGGAAGACCCAGCCGTAGCCGCACTCGACCGCGCCGAAGTCGAAGCACGGACGCGGCACGTCGCCCGAGATCTCGGAGCGCGGGAGGTTCACCTCGACGGCCACGGCGCGGCCGCGCGGGCGCGACACGCGGAAGACGCGGTTGACGATGCCGTTGGCGCCGTCGGCGCCGACCAGCTGGCGGGCGACGAGAACGCGCGCCGGCGTGTGCACGCGGAAGCGCGTCCCCGTCCACTCGATCGAGCGCACCGGCTCGCCGTCGAGGAACGTGAAGCCACTCGAGCGCGCGTTCTCGGCCACGAGCCGCTGGTCGAAAGCCGGACGCTCGACCATCGCGAGCAGGCTGGAGCGGAACGCGAACACGGTGCGTGTCCCGGTCCAGGCGTTGAACTCGAACTCGCGGAACTCGCCGCAACGCGACGGCGCGAGCTCGCAGAAGAGCGCGCGCGTCGCCTTGGGCGTCATCCCCCCGGCGCAGGGCTTCACGCGCGGGAAGCGCGCGGCGTCCACCTGCGCGACGGTCAGACCGGCGCGCAGGGCCGCCGCGGCCGCGCTCGATCCCCCGGGACCGGCGCCCACGACGACGAGATCGTGCTCCGCCGTCATCGACGGCGAGTATGGAGCGCGGAGCCCGCGCTGGACACGGGGTTCTAGAGGTCGGCGAACTTCTTGATGTCCTTCTCGTTGCCCGCCAGCTCCTTCTGGAGCTTCTCCACCGCCTCGGCGATCTCTTCCTTCTTGCCGCCCCGCAGCGCGGCCTTGAAGGCCTCGTGCTTCTCGCGCAGCTTCTTGTCGCCGTCGGCGCCGTCGAGCAGGTAGGAAACGAGCAGGCCGGCCTCGTGGTAGAGCCGGGCCGAGCCGTCGATGTCGTTCAGGTCGAGCCCGAACGCGAAGATGTCCTCGATCTTGCGCAGGCCGCCGCCCTTCTTGATCTCGCCGAAGGCGAACTCGCGGATGTCCCACGGGTTGCCGCCGTCGGTCACCTGCGGATTCTTGGCGTAGCGCTCGACGTAGGACGCGGCGCCATAGCGCAGCCAGCGCGGGATCTTCTTCTCGGTCCAGAACGTGCCTCCGCCCTGTGCGCCGCCCGTGGCCGCGCCGGCGATCGCCTCGCTGATGGCGAGCCACGAGGGATCGATCGCCTCGCAGTAGCTCTGGGCCGCGGCCCAGCGCAGCCAGTACGGACCCCACGGGTCGACCTTGGGATCCTTGCGGTCCCAGTAGGAGACGCCGCAGCCGAGGTACTGCATCGGAGTCACGGTCGGATCGACGAACGCGTCGGCAAAGTACGCGCCGTGCAGCGACGAGAAGCCCTCGGTCTCGGGCAGCACGGGCGGCTGGCCGCCCGCGGCCTCGTTGTACTGCGCGTGGCTGTTCAGGACGATGAAGTGCGGCTTCTTGGCCGGGTGCAGGCCGAACAGGCGCACGAGGTCGGGATAGGTCTGGTCGGCGTACCAGCGCGCCCAGTTGCCGCCCTCCCAGTCGGTCGTCGCCCAGACGATGAAGTGCTCGCCCTCGAGCTGCCACCACTGGCCGAGCTTCGAGTGGTACTCGTTGGCCTTGGCCATGTCGACCCACTCGGTGCCGCACTTCCACAGGCCGGCGTTCCACTGCTCTTTCTCCGCCGGAGCGATCCAGCTCGAGTCGTCGGCGCGGAACTCGTGGCCGGCGGCCTTCCACTCCTCGACCTGCTTCTGGCGCGCGACCTCGACCGGGTTCTCCCACTTGCCGGCCTCGGTCTTCGTCCAGCCCATGTTGAGGTAGGGCACGTCGCCCTCGGGGACCCATTGATCCTTGTAGCGCGCGAGGCCCTTCGCCTTCATGTTGGCCGTCTCTTCGCGCCGGTACTTGGAGAGCTCCGAGTAGCTCTCGAACCACTTCCCGTCGTAGAAGTTGTGGCGCAGCGCCTTGTGCGCCGCCTCGTGCATCGGGTCGATGGTGATGATCTTCTTGTAGACCTTCTTGGCGGCGTCGTCCTTGCCGGCAGTGGAGAACGTGCCGGCCAGCTCCATCAGCTTGGCGACGTCGTTGCCGGCCTCGGCGATCTTCGCGTCCACCTCCGCGTCCTGCGCTTCCTGGAAGCACGGGACGTAGCTCGGTGCCGCAGGCGTGGCGACGGGGAACAGGGACAACAAGAGGAACGCGACGATCATGGCGAGTGCTCGGATTGCGACTGGGAACGGACGTCGGGACCGACCCACAGGTCCTCCCGCTCGCCACTAGCCTATGCAGCGGCCGCGATTCCGCGAAGCCGCTGCCCCCCGCCGCGCGGCAAGAGTCGCGAAAAGCCGCCCCCTTACCCCGCGGAAACGGCGCCGGCGTACGGCGGTCAGCGCGGGAGCGCCAGGTCCTCGGCCACCGCCTCGACCAGCCGTCGGAGGAGCTGCTCCAGGAGGTTCTGCTCCTTCCGCGACAGGCCGTCGAAGGCGAAGCCACCCTCGGTCGCGCCACGCTCCGCGGTACGGATCCACGCGAAGCGCCCGCGCACCTCCAGCCCCTTGCCGAGCTCGAGCCAGCGCGGGAACTCGATGCGCAGGGTCTGAGTGCCGGAGATGTCGAAGCCCCGCGGGAAGCGCACGCGCATCCCCGACAGCGAGAGGTCCAGGACGCAGCCGTTCCCGTCACCCTCCGCGATCACGTCCATGCGGTAGGTGACCGTCTGGCGCGGGGCCGTGCGCCGCTCGCCGCCACCGAGATTGCGGACCTGGAACATGTCCTGGAATGTCGGACGCCCCGGGGCAACGGCATGAGCCGACCCCGAAAGCTGCGTCCCGGGTCGCGTCCTCTCGAACACGGATTTGACCCCGCCCGTCGGTTGTGTCGATCAGGGCTGTCTCCAGTGTCTCCCCGAGAAGAGCGCAAGCCCTCGCCCCCTCCCCGCCCGCGCAAGCGCCGCTACTTCACGCTGCGGCAGAAGCTCACGGTCTCGCTGATGTCCGTGGGCCTGGCCAGCCTCACCGTGGCGGGCTTCGCCTACACGGGCTGGAACCTGCACCAGCACCGCATGGCGGTGCTCGAGCGCCTGAGCTGGACCGCCGAGCGCATGGGCGACGGCTGGCACACGTCCCCGCTCGACGCGGCCAGCAGCGACGCGTTGAAGGAGGTCCTGCTCCAGCAACCGGCGGCCGACATGGCCCAGGTCTTCGACGCGCGGGGAACGCTCGTGGCGACCTTCGCCCAGGAGGGCCGGACCCCGTCCGACGAGCCGCTGCGCAACACGCTGCTGCGACCGGCGGTATCGATGCCGGTGTTCCGCGACGGGCAGATGGTGGGGACCATCTCGGTGAACGCCTCGCCCGACGTGCTCCTGGGCCACCTCAGCACGCACGGACTCGTGTTCCTGGCGCTGGTGGGCGTGTCGTCGCTGATCACGCTGGGCCTGGCGCGGCGCATCCACCACCGCTTCTCGGACCAGCTGCTCGACCTGTCGCACGCGGCGAACGCGATCTCGACGCGCAAGGACTACTCGATCCGCGCCGTGCGCCGCTTCGACGACGAGATCGGGATCCTCGTCGACACCTTCAACCACATGATCACGCAGATCGAGCTGCGCGATCTGCAGCTCAAGGCCGAGGTCAAGCGCGCGGAGGCGGCGCGCGTGGCCAAGTCGCAGTTCCTGGCGACGATGAGCCACGAGATCCGCACGCCGATCAACGGCGTCCTGGGGATGACGCAGCTCCTGCTCGACACGCCGCTCTCGGGCGAGCAGACCGAGTTCGCGGAGACGATCCACAAGTCGGCCGAGAGCCTGCTGTCGATCATCAACGACATCCTGGACTTCTCGAAGGGCGAGGCCGGGCGCTACGAGGTCGAGGAGATTCCCTTCTCGCCCGCCAAGGTGCTGGACGAGTGCCTGGACACGGTCTCGATCGTGGCCGCGGAGAAGCGGCTCGAGCTCGTCCTGGAGGTCGACGACCGTCTGCCCTCGCAGGTGAAGGGCGACCCCTCGCGGCTGCGCCAGGTGCTGCTCAACCTGCTCAGCAACGCGCTCAAGTTCACGTCCAAGGGCGAGATCGTGCTGCGCGTCCAGATGGAGGAGCACCAGGGCAAGCACGTGCGCATCCGCTTCGAGGTGCAGGACACGGGCATCGGCATCCCGCAGGACCGCATCGACCGTCTGTTCCAGTCGTTCTCGCAGGTGGACGCCTCGCGCAGCCGCAAGTACGGCGGCACCGGCCTGGGCCTCGCCATCAGCAAGCAGATCATCGAGGCCATGGGCGGCACGATGTTCGTGAAGACCGAGGCGGGCGTGGGCTCCACCTTCGGCTTCAAGCTGCAGCTCGCGATCGCGGCGGCCGCCGAGGCGCAGGAGCCGCAGACGACGCCGCAGGGCCTGCGCATCCTCGTCGCCGACCCGAGCCCGACCAGCGGTGCCTCGCTCTCCAAGCTCCTGCGCGACGGCAACACGGTGGAGCTGGCCTCCGACGTGGCCGGGACCCGTCTCTTGCTGATCAACGCCATGCAGGGCGGGCGCAGCTTCGATCTCTTCTTGCTCGACCTGCGCCTGGCGGAGGGCCTGAAGGAGCTCGACACGATCGGCGCCGAGACGCTCGCCAAGCTGCCGCTCGTGATCCTGGCGCCCGTGAACCAGCTGGCCGCAGCGGCGAGCCTGAACTGGACCGGCCGCAAGGCCGCCATCGCGAAACCCGTCAAGCGCCTCGACCTCCTGTGGTGCATCGTCGAGGTCCTGCGCGGTCCGCTGCCCGCGCCGCCGGCCGGCGAGAAGGCCCCCGCCGTGGAAGCGCAACCGGAGGAGAGCCCGCGGCCGGCCGCGCCCGCGCGCAGCCTCCACGTGCTCGTGGCCGAGGACCATCCCGTGAACCAGCGCATCACCACGCGCTTCCTCGACAAGCTCGGCGCGACCTGGAAACTCGCCGCCAACGGCCAGGAGGCACTGGAGGCCTTCAAGCAGTTCGAGTTCGACGTCCTGCTGATGGACGTGCAGATGCCGGTGATGGACGGCCTCGAGACCACGCTCGCCATCCGCAAGCTGGAGGCGCTGCGCGGGACGCACCTGCCGATCATCGCGCTGACGGCGAACGTGCTCGAGGAGCACCGGCGCGAGGCCCAGCTCGCGGGCTTCGACGACTACCTCGCGAAGCCGGTCGGGCTCGAGGAGCTGCGCACGCGCCTCAACAAGTGGGCGCCGCCACGCGAGGAGCGGGCCCCCGAGACGCCGGCACAGGACGCCGAGAAGGCCGCGTCGGTCGAGCAGACCGCCACGGCGAGCTGACGTTCCCCGGCGGAACGCCACCGCGCTCGCCTCGCGCCCCGAGCTGCCAGACGCGACGCCTCGCGCCGGTACCGTCCGCCCGCCGGCTCCGCGCCCCTCGCCGGCGCCGGGACGGAGGTTGCGGAGCCGTCACCGCCGAGACGCGCGCCGGAAGGTCCAGGGGGCGGCTCCAGGGGCACGGGTATCCTTTGTAGCCCCGCGTCCTCCACCGCCCTCTCCTCAGAAGAGGGAATCGGATTCCTCCCCTGAATGGCCCGCCACGGAACCGAGCCCCGTCGTGAAGGCCGTCGTCGCCGCACCGCGCTCGCCGTGCTGGCGGTCGGCGTCGCCGCTTGCTCGGGCGGAGCGGGCGGCGGAGCGGGAGACGCGTTCCCGCCGGGAGCGTTCGTCGCCAAGCCCGGCGGCGCGGGCTTCTACGTCGCCGATCCGCACCAGTCCGGGCAGACGACGCGCGTGCACCTCGTCGAGGTCACCTGGGGTCGGCTCGTGGACGTGCACAGCGTCGACGAGCTGGGCGCCACCGTGCCCGAGCCCGTGCTGCGCGACTTCGTCGTCAACGAGGACGTGCAGTCCGACATCGACCGCTACCGCCTCGAGACGAACCCGGTGACGCAGAAGACGCGTCTCGTCGTGCGGCGCGTGCTCGGCGCGCTGGACGACGGGCACGGGACGTTCGAGTCGCTGCTGGCGAGCGCGTCGAAGGGCTTGCCCGGCGTGCTGGCGAAGGGCGACTGGCCGTCGCAGGGCGGACCGTTCTCCTACTGGGCGCGCAACGCGGTGCTCGTGCTGCGCTTCGACGATCTACTCGACGACGACGACGAGGCGCTGCGCGATCTGTCCGCCACCGTGCACGTGTTCACCGGCTACCCGCCGGATCATCCGCTGGAAGCGCGCGTCGTGTTCGACACGAATCACGGCGGCGTGGTCGGCGACGAGTTCCACTCGACGCGCGTCCTCGTCGACCCGACGGTGTCCGAGGCCGAGGCGGCGGACGCGCCGGTGCCGCTGCCGCTCAACGCCGCCGGACTGCCGCGCAGCGAGCAGACGAGCGAACGTCCCAACGTGAGCATCCGGCTCCCCACGCGCGCCGATCCGGCCTCGGGCCAGTTCGCGCTCCTGCGCGGTCTCTCCGGTGCGGAGCTCGCGTTTCAGAGCGACGGGCCGGTCGACGTGCAGGGTCCCACGCGCGACGTCGTGCGCGCGCTGCGGGCCGGGAACGAGACCGACACGAACAACGGCTTCCTGCTCGACTTCGATCCGCCGAGCGTGGTCGGCAACTGGCCCTGCCGAGTCACCGCGGCGCGCGCCCTCGCAACGAGCTTCGACTGGTCCCTGGACCTCCAGTTCGCGACCGAGTGCGCGAAGGCCCCCGAGCCCGGGGACCTCGTGATGCAAGGCGAGCTGTTCCTCGAGGTCGTGGACACGCGCGCGCTGGGCGCGAACGGGCTGATCGAGGACCTGCCCGTGCGCGTGCTCAACCGCACGCCGCCTTCCGTGCCTGGCCAGCTCGTCGGGCTCGGCGCGTACCAGACGCTCTACCGGCTCGGGATGCCGGTGGGCGACGGCTGCTGGGTGCGCTTCACGCCCGGGCCGCGCGTCTATCCGTCCGAGTCCGTGCGACCGGGAGCGCTGACCACGCTGCGCTTCACCGAGCCGATCGATCCGGCCTCGGTGCTGCCCTTCGACACGGTGATGCACGTGCGCGGGCACAAGAGCCAGCCGCCGGCACCGACGAGCAGCGTGGTGGGCACGTTCCGCGCATCGCCCGACCTGCGCGAGTTCACGTTCGAGCCCGCCACGCCGTACGCGCACCGCGGGGATGGCGCGCCGTACCACATCATCCTGGGCCGACCCGGCGTGACGGATCTGGCGGGCAACCAGCTGCGCGATGCGCTACCGGAGCTCGAGTTCACGATCGATCCCGAGTCCGCGCCGGAGACCAACGGCTCGGTGGTGATGCGCTTCGACGCGCAGGACGAGCTCGATCCCCCCGGAGCACCGGACGTGCGCGGTCAGTTCACCTACGACTTCGGGCGCGGGCTCATCCGGCCGCGGCCCGTGATCTTCGGCTCCGACCAGATCGATCGCTCGAGCCCGGTGGTCTCGATCATGCCGCGCTTCGGGCCCGGCGTCGCGACGCCGCTCTCGCCTCTGGGAAGCCGCCTGCACTTCGTGTGGCGCTACGCGGAGCTCGGCTGGTCGATCCGCGACGAGTCGAAGTACAACCTCGACGTGACCGGGCTGTGGTGGTCGCCGTCGCGCGGCAACGTCGTGTCCGACTTCTTCGATCGCTTCGAGATCCTGGTGAGTCACAGCCGCTGGCTCCCGGACGAGCAGCCGCGCGCGCCGCAGTCGGGCGGCGTGAAGTACACGCTCTCGGGCCTGGTCGCCGGCCCCGGACTCTTCGCCGACAACCCGCTGATCGATCCGCTCGGGATGCAGAAGCTCATGCACCCGCGCACCGACGGGTACCGCGTCGACCCGGCCGACCTGGCGATCGCGCCGACGGGGACGCCGATCATGCCGTTCCCCGTGAACCGTACGCCGGGGCCGCTCGTCACGTACACCTGGCGCGACACCGCGGTGCTGGCCTGGGGCGGGTTCCGCAGCGCGGGCGTGCCGATGGACATCGAGGTCGGCGGCCCGCTGTTCCTCGAATCGGAGATCGGGTCGTTCGCGAAGTCCGGCGAGGTGCCCTCGGTCGGGCTCCCGCTGCTCATGGAGTTCCGCTGCTTCCCGTCCGCGAGCGCGATCGGCCTGAACCCGCTGGCGGTCCACATCGCGAACAACAGCTCCGCGGCGCCGAACTTCCGCGCCTATTCCACGGGCGGCATCGACACGTCAGGGCAGCGCGTCACGAGGAACCCCGACCTCGAGCTGTCGCCCAGCGGCGGCTTCAACCCGAACTCG
>Ga0111539_10012111_pt1 | contig 10820 bp, 10 predicted proteins | sample RhiMethybrSRZTD1_FD_79667 | JGI IMG/M metagenome (GOLD analysis project Ga0111539, IMG submission 79667) | Populus rhizosphere microbial communities from Tennessee, USA - Rhizosphere MetaG P. TD hybrid SRZTD1 (version 2) (version 2) | ecosystem: Host-associated > Plants > Roots > Rhizosphere >... | reverse complement strand
CGACCGCAGCCGACCTTCGCCGAGAGGCGCTGGCGCGCGCCGACGCGGACGTCGTGCTCATGGCCGCCGCGATCGCCGACTACAGGCCGGCGGAGCCGGTCGGGGGGAAGCGGCCGAAGGGCTCCGATCCGTGGACGCTCTCCCTCGTGCCGACCGCCGACGTCGCGCGCGCACTCGGCGCCGCGCGGCACGACGGGCAGATCCTCGTCGCCTTCGGCGCGGAGCACGGCGAGGAAGGCCTGGCGCGCAAGCGGGGGATGCTGGCCGAGAAGAACGTCGACCTCGTCGTCTACAACGACGTCGGCCGCGACGACATCGGTTTCGACAGCGCCGACAACGAGGTCGTCCTCGTCTCGCACGACGGCGAGCGTTCCGTCGCGAAGGCGCCGAAGCCGGCGATTGCGGAGGCGATCCTCGACGAGGTGGAGCGCCTCATGTCGAAGCAGCGTGAGTCGTGAGCGAGACTGCGGCGACGGCGCAGCCGGGACCCGAGGCCGTCGGCGCGGCGGCGCTCGCCGACCGTGTCGTCGCCAACCTCGGCTCGGCCGTCCACGCCTCGCCCGAGACGCTGCGGCTGCCGCTCCTCTGCCTGCTCGCCGAGGGGCACGTCCTCGTCGAGGACGTCCCCGGGGTCGGGAAGACGGTGCTCGCGAAGGCCCTCGCGCGATCGGTCGAGCTGACGTTCCATCGCGTTCAGTTCACGCCCGACCTGCTCCCAGCCGACGTGACGGGCGTCAACGTCTACGACCGCCAGAGCGGCTCGTTCCGCTTCCGGGCAGGCCCCGTGTTCGCCAACGTCCTCCTCGTCGACGAGATCAACCGGGCGTCGCCGAAGACGCAGTCGGCCCTGCTCGAGGCGATGCAGGAGACGCAGGTGACGGTCGACGGCACGACGCACGTCCTCGAACGCCCGTTTCTCGTCATCGCGACCCAGAACCCCGTCGAGTACGAGGGGACGTTCCCGCTGCCCGAGGCGCAGCTCGACCGCTTCGCGGTGCGGATGACGATCGGCTATCCGCCACACGTCGACGAGGCGCGGATGCTCGCCGAGCAGACGACGTCGCCGCCGCTCGACCACCTGCGACCGGTGGCCAGCGCCAGTGAGCTCCTCGCGGCGATCGACGCGGCACGTCGCGTCCACGTCGAGGACAGCGTCACCCGGTACGTGGTCGCTCTCCTCCGGCACACGCGGGCGAGCTCGCGGCTCGCGCTCGGCGGCAGCCCGCGCTCGGGGATCGCGCTGCTGTCGCTCGCGAAGGCGCGCGCGCTCGTCGAGGGGCGCACCTTCGTCGTCCCCGAGGACGTGCAGGCGCTCGCGGTGCCCGTGCTGGCGCACCGCCTGATCCTCGCCCCCGAGGCGCGAGCGACCGGCACGACGGTCGAGGAGATCGTCGGCGACGCCCTCGACGGAACCCCGGTGCCGGTGTGAATCGTCGCCCTCGCACCCCCGGTGTGAGGGCCGAGAGCGGCGCCGGCGCCCTCGCACTCGCCGTGCTCGCCGCCGGCTGGATGGTCGGCTCGACCGCGCTCGCGGTGCTCGGCGTCGGCCTGCTGCTCGCCGTCCTCGCCGCACGCGGCTGGGCGCAGCTGGCCGCGCGGATGCTCGTTCCCGAGCGCCAGCCCGCCACCGTCCCGCCTGTCGAGGGAGGACAGCTCCGGCTGACGGTCGTCGTTCACGGCGCGACCTGGCTTGCCTCCCGGCTCGAGCTGCGCGAGCGTGTCGGCCCGCTCGGAGAGCTCGAGACGACCGTCGAGACCGGCGGACGAGCCCGGCTCGCCGTGGACGGCGTGCCGCGCGGGCGCTACCAGCTCGGCCCCGGCCGGCTCGTCGCACGGGATCCACTCGGGCTCGCGACCGTCGAGCTCGAGCTCCCGGCAGGGCCGACCGTTCTCGTTCGGCCGCGTGTGCCGGAGATCGGCGCGCTGTTCACGGACACCGGCGCCCGCGGCGAAGGCGGGCGGCGAGCGCACATGCGGCGTCCGAGCGGCCTCGAGCCGCACGGCGTGCGCGAGTACGTCGAGGGCGAGCCGCTCCGCGCGGTTCACTGGCCCACGTCGGCTCGCCGCGGGCAGCTGATGGTGCGCGAGCTCGAGGACGCGCCGCGCGACAGCGTCGCGATCGTGCTCGACGTCGACGCGGCCACCGTGACCGGGCCTCCCGGGCGCTCGAGCCTCGACGACGCGGTGCGTGCTGCGGCCGGGCTCGTGCGCGCCCACGCAGGAAGGTCGCGCCGCGCGCTCCTCGTCATCGCCTCGCCGACGCCGGGTATCCACCGGGTCCAAAGCCTTGGCCGGGACTGGGACGCGGCGTTGGACGCGCTCGCCGCGGTCGAGCCGGCCGAGGGGACGCGGCTGCGGGAGCTGACGAGCGCGCGCGGAGCGCTGGGCGTCGTCCCGGACCTCGTCGTCGTGACCGCCCGCCCGGAGGTCGTCGAGAACGCGCTCGTCGCGCGTCGCGCCGTCGGGCGCTCCTGCGCTGTCGTCGTCGTCGACGCGCGGACGTACGCCGGTCGGGACCCGTCGACGTCGTCCCGGACGCTCCTACGCCTCGCCGGCGCAGGCGTCACGCTCGCGATGGTGCGCAACGGCGCTCGGCTCGAGGACGCGCTCGGAGCTCTAAGGGAGCGGGCGGTTGGGTAGCCGCATCCGGATCCGGGACGCCGTCACGGCGGTCCCCGCGGTCGCGACGGTACTCGTCGCGTGGTCGATGCTCGAGGAGCCCGTGGCGTGGCGTACGTTCGCACTGGCCGGAGCGCTCGCCGTGCTGCCGACGCTCTTCGGCGGCGCCTGGCGCATGGGCATCTCGGTGCTGGCCGCCGGGACGATGCTCGCCGTCGCGTTCTCGACCTGGCCCCACGCGGCCGTCGGGGACGCCTGGACGGCGCTGCACGACGCGCCGGCGGTGCGGGCGCCGTTCGACCCGACCGCGTACCCGTCACTCGACGGCCTCGTCGTGATCGCGGCCTTCGGTCTCGCGCTCGCCGCATCGCTCGCCGCCGCGGCGCGCCGTATCGCGATCGTCGTGGCCGCGGTGGCGGTCGGGATCGGCTTCCCGGCACGGCTGCTCGACGACACCGACGCGCTCGCGCTCGGTGCCCTCGCGCTGGGCGCCGTCCTCTGGGCGCTGCTCGCGCCCAGCCTCCGCAGCGTGCGCCGGGCCGCACCCGGGGTCGTGGTCGGGGGAATCGTGCTGGCCGTGGCGGTGACCGCCGCGACGGCCGGCGTGAGCCCGAGCGGGGCACGAATCGACTGGCGCGGCTGGGATCCCTTCGCCGGGAGCGGGCGCACCACGAGCCTGCGCTATGTCTGGGACGCGACCTACGCGGGGATCGAGTTCCCCGCGCGGCCAACCGTCGTGCTCCGCGTGCGAGCGCCGAAGCGCGCGGAGTACTGGCGTGTCTCGACGCTCGAGACGTTCGCAGCCGACCGTTGGATCGAGAACCTCTACCCGGTGGACATCGGCGGTCCGACGCGGACGCTTCCCGCCGACCCGCTGGTGCCGAGCCGCGATGCGAAGCCGGGAGACTGGCTTCGCCAGGTCGTGACCGTCGAGGGGCTGGACGACGACCGCGTCGCGGCGGCGAGCCAGCCCGCACGAATCGATGCGCCTTCCCTCGGGCGGCTGTCGTTTCTCGCCGGCGGCGTCATGCGCGCCGGCCAGCCGGCCCGTCGCGGGGCGGAGTACACGGTCTGGAGCTACGCGCCGCGCCCGACGCCGCGCGCGCTCGCGGCCTCGAAGCCGAGCTATCCGGCCGAGGCCGGACGGTACCTCGAGCTCGGGCGCGCGCGATTCCCCGGCTTCGGCGCGAGCGCGAGGGAAAGCCGGGTCGACCGGTACTTCACGGACGACCGGTATCAGCCGCTGTGGGCGTACCGTCCGCTCTGGGACGAGGCGCGACGACGCACCGCGCGGGCGCGCTCGCCGTACGAGGCGACGCTTCTCCTGGAGCGCTGGTTCAGGCGCGACGGGGGCTTCCAGTACGAGGAGCGGCCGCCGCTGACGGCTTCGGGGGCGCCGCCGCTCGTCGACTTCGTCGAGGTGACGCGCCTCGGGTACTGCCAGCACTACGCGGGCGCGATGGCCCTCATGCTGCGGCTGCTCGGCATCCCGTCACGGGTCGCCGTCGGCTTCACCGCGGGGACGTGGAAGGCGGGCGTCTGGACGGTGACCGACCACCAGGCGCATGCCTGGGTCGAGGCGTGGTTCGACGGCTTCGGGTGGCTCGCATTCGACCCGACCCCCGGGCGCGGCACGCTCTCCGCCGTCTACACCCTCGCCTCCGACTCGGCCGATGCCGTCGCCGCGCTCGGGACGGGGCGCTTCCTCGACTTCAATCCGTCGTTCGAGCCGGGCAGGACGACGGCGACCCCGACGCCCGTCCCGACCGAGACCCGGTCCTTTCCGTGGTGGCTCCTCGTCATCCCGCTCGTGCCGCTTGTGGCGGCGGCCGCGCTCGTGGCCGTCAAGTGGGTGCGCCGGACACGACGCCTCCGACACCGCGATCCGCGTCGCCTGGCGAGCGGCGTGCGGGCGGAGCTCGTCGCCACGCTGCTCGACCGGGGCGCCTCGGTCGCGGCGGTGTCGACGACGACCGACCTCCAGCGCGCGACCGAGCGCTTCCTCGCCATCCCGGCGGGGGCCCTCACGGATGCGCTCGCCGAGGCCCGGTTCGGACCACGGGACGGTGCCCGCACCGCTGCCGTACGCGCCCGCACCGAGTTGGGGCACGTGCTCGCCGCCGCGCGGGCGAAAGCGACGCCGTCGTCGCGGCTCCGCGCCGCGCTGTCGCTGCGCTCCTTGACACGCGCGGCACGATGACGGGATGACGTCCGCGTACGACCTCTACCAGCAGGGGTGGCGTCATCTTCGGGACGGCATGCCGGCGCAGGCGACGGTCGCGCTCGAGAAGGCGAAGCGGCTCGAGCCGGACAAGGCGTCGATCCGCGAGGCGCTCGGGATCGCGTACTTCCGGATCAGCCGCTGGGCGGAGGCCGAAGCGGAGTTCCGCAAGGTGCTCGAGCTCGCGCCTGCCGACGACTATGCGCACTACGCGCTCGGCCGGGCGCTTCGCAACCAGGGCAGGCACGACGAGGCCGCCACGCACCTCAAGCTCGCCCGGTCGCTTCGTCCTCGGCGCTCCAGCGAGCCGGGCCTCGACGACGATCAGGGCTCGAGGTCGGCGACGAGCGACGCGTAGCGGCGGAAGCGCCTGGCGACCGCGGCGTGGAAGGCGAGGCGGTACGACTCCGCCGCGTCGTCGTCGAGCGTGGAGGCGTAGCCGTCCCGGATCTCGAGCAGCCGGTCGGCGATCGCATCGACGACGAGCTGGAAGTCGCCGTAGGACTCCTCGGCCTCGTCCCGCCCCGAGCGGATCCACGCCTCCTCGGCCTCGTCCGCCTCCTCGAGGAGCGTGGCCTCGTCCTCGTCGAAGAGCGCGAGCTGCCGGGAGACGAGCTCGTCGAACGCGCCGCGGCGGCGCCTCACACGACCTCCCGGTAGAGGGCGAGATGCTCCCGCGCGGAGGCGTCCCAGGTCAGAGTCGCGCGGGCGCGCTCGGCGCCCGCGCGGGCCGCGGCGAGCGCCCCGGCGTCGTCGAGCAGCTCCCGGAGCGCCGCCGCGAGCGCCCCGACGTCGCCCGGCGGGACGACGCGGCCGGCCGCGAAGCGATCGACGACCTCACCGAGACCGCCGACGTCGTACACGACCGCCGGCACGCCCGCCCCGAGCGCCTGGAGCAGCGCGCCGGACTGGTCGAGCTCCGCGCGGTAGGGGAAGACCGCGACGGTCGCCTCCGAGAGCGCCTGCTCGATCTCCAGGCGATCGAGGTACCCGAGCCGCCATTCCGCACGGTCGGCTGCGCGTCTGCGGACCACATCGAGGGGGATGCGCGGGTCGCCCGCGACGAGGAGGCGCGCATCCGCAAGGGCGAGAACCGCGTCGACCGCATCCGCGAGGCCCTTGTACGGCCGGATCACGCCGAGCGAGAGGACGGTGCGGCCGTCGTCGCGGCGGGGCGGGTCGCTTCGGAAGACGGGATGGGGGATGAGGACGAGCCGCTCGGGAGCGACGCCGAACTCGGCGAGCGTCGCCCGCCCTCGCTCGGAGTGCACGACGACGCGGTCGAACCGGGCGAAGAGCGATCGCCACGTCCGCGTGCGCCGGGCCGTCCGGCGCGGCAGCAGGTCGTGCGCCGTGAAGACGAGCGGGGTCTCCGTCCGGAGCAGCACCCGATCGAGCTCGGGCGCCGCGAGCCACTGGAGGTGCAGCACGTCGGCCTTCGTCCCGACGAGGTGCCGCATCCCTCGCGGATGCTCCAGCGCGCGCACCGCGAGGCGCAGCCGGCGGCGATCGATGCCGCTCGAGCGCGGGTAGAAGATCTCCTGGAGCCGGTATCCGTCGGGCGCGGGACGCGTGCCGAAGCGAAACGGGCCCGTGACGAGGTCGACGGTCGCACCGGCGTGCGCGAGCGCCGTGGCGAGCTCGTGGTCGTACGGGGGAGTGAAGGCGGGCGGATCGGCGAGAACGACGTGCATCGGACCGACCGTACCTAGATGATCGGGCCGTGCGACTCGTCATCCGCAGCTGGAACGTCTTCCATGGAAACGCCGATCCGCCGCGCCGCAAGGGGTTCCTGCGGCGGATGGTGGAGCTCGCGAGCGCCGACCGTCCCGACGTCCTCTGCCTGCAGGAGATCCCGGTCTGGGCGCTCCCACGGATCGACCACTGGTCGGGCATGCGCTCCTTCGGAGCGGTGACCCGGGCGCCGCTCTGGCTGGGGCCGATCTCGACCTGGGTCACCCGCGCCCACCAGGGCCTGTTCCGGTCGGGTCTCGCGGGTCAGGCGAACGCGATCCTCGTCGCGTCGCAGCACGAGGCGAGCGATCTGGGCCACGAGAAGATCAATGTCGACGGACGCGAGCGGCGTCTCGTCCAGGCGGTCCGCCTCGACCGCGCCGGTGTCGTCGTCGGGAACCTCCACGCCTCGAACGAGTTCCGCGATCCGTCGGTGCCGAGGGCCGAAGTCGATCGCGCGCGCGCATTCGTCGAGTCGAGCGCGCAACCGGGCGACGCGATCGTCCTCGCCGGGGACTTCAACCTCCGTGCGCCGGTGCTCGACGGCTATTCGAGGGCGGGTGAGGGCATCGACCACGTGCTCGTGCGGGGCGCGTCTGCGGAGGTGGCGGCGCCCTGGGTGCGTGCGCGTCGGACGACCGACGGGATCGTGCTCTCCGACCACCCTCCGGTCGACTGCGTCGTGGAGGTCGACGCGCGATGACGTTCGACGAGGCCCGCGCGCTCTTCCCGGTGCTCGAGCGGATCGCGTACCTGAACGCAGGCACCTTCGGCCCTCTCCCACGGCCGGTCGCGGAGGCGATGACCGCCGGGATCGCGCACGACCTCGCCGAGGGCCGGACCGGCCTGCCGTACTTCGAGGAGACGATCGCCGCCCGCAACGAGCTCCGGGGCGCGTTCGCGGCGCTCGTCCACGCGGAACGGGAGCAGGTGGCGCTCACGTCGTCCACGAGCGAGGGCTGCGCGATCGTGCTCCGCGGTCTCGGCCTCGAGGCGGGGGACGAGATCGTCACGACGACCGACGAGCACTTCGGCCTTCTCGGGCCGATCGGCGCGTCCGCCGCGACGGTCGTCGTCGTGCCGCCCGATCCCGAACGCATCCTCGCCGCCGTGACGCCCAGGACGAAGCTCGTCGCCACGTCGCAGGTGCTCTGGACGACCGGAGCCGTGCTCCCGCTCTCGGATCTTCGCGAGCGGACCGGCGTGCCGGTGCTCGCCGACGGAGCGCAGTCGGTCGGCGCGATCCCGGCCACCGCACAGGGCGTCGACTTCCTCACGATCTCCGGCCAGAAGTGGCTGTGCGGGCCCGATGCGACCGGTGCGCTCGTCGTCGGCGACCCCGAGCGCCTCGCCACGGTGTCGCCGAGCTACTTCGCGCAGACGCGGTACGAGCCCGACGGGAGCTTCGAGCCGCACGCGAGCGCGCGCCGGTTCGACACGGGCTGGTGGGCGCCGGGCGTGCTCCGCGGGATGCTCGCGGCGATCGCGCTGCGTCCCGACTGGGCGCACGAGCGGGCCGCCGAGGCGGCGTCGCGCTGTCGCATGCTCCTTGAAGGGCGCGTCGAGCTCCTGACGGCGCCGGTGCCGGCGACGCTCGTCGCCTTTCGTCCGGAAGAGGAGCCGGCCGCGGTGGTCGAGCGGCTCCACGCGGCCGGCGTCCACGTCCGAGAGCTCCCCGGGCGCGGAATCGTGCGCGCCTCCTGCGGCTGGTGGACGAGCGACGACGATCTCGACCGGCTCGTCGCGGCGCTCGGCTAGGAACGGGCCTCCTGCGCAGGAGCGGCGTCCCGCCGCGTGTCCAGCAGTGATCGGCGGAGCGCTCGGTCCGCTGCCCCGAGGCCGAGGAGGTATCCGGTCGCCTCGCCGACGGCGGCGTACGGGTACGCGAGCGCGATCAGCGGGAGCGCGCGCACGAGGTCGCGGCGACGGCCTGGCCGCGCGGCCGCGCCGCGGACGAGCCGCGCCAGGCGGATGGGCGGCGCGACGATCGGTGTCGCGAGCGCCTGTGCGACGCTCCTCGCCGTAGTCCAGCGCTCGCGCTCCCGGCGGCGCGCGGCGATCGCGCGGCAGTGCGCGAAGTTCTCGTCGAGCATCTCCCTCACGCTCGTGAAGTTGTGGTGCGCCGCGACCGCGCGGCCCTCGAGATAGAGCCGATGGCCGTCCTGCTTGAGCGCCTGCTGGACGTTCCAGTCGGTCTCGAGCAGCTCGTCCGGCGGCTGTGCGAGCGAGAGCAGGACGTCGCGCTTGTAGGAGATGTTGTTGTTCTGCAGGAAGGCGGCGTTCCCCGACGGGACGGGATCGGCCCAGGCGCCGTAGTCGACGACGAAGCTCGCGCGGCTGACGTACGTGTAGGGATTGGCGTTCGTGAACGCGTACCCGACCGCCGCCCATGACTGCCGGTGGGCGTCGATCAGCGCCTCGGCCCAGCCCGGGGACGGGATGCAGTGGTCCTCGAGGAACGCGACGACGGGTGCGCCGGCGGCCGCCACGGCTGCCGCGCGCGATGCACCCCAGGTGGCGGGCGCCTCGCGTCGGAGGTAGACGACGCGTGCGGGACCCTCCGTCTCGAGCTCCGGGCTCGCGGTGTCGACGTCGACGAGCACGAGCTCGAGGCGATCGGCGGCCGTCTGCCGGCACAGAGCGGAGACGACTGTCTGCGCGCGTTCGCGAACCGGCCCGAGCACGACGACCGCTGAGAGCTCCGGGCCGGCAGCCACGTCGCGAGCCTACGCGAAGAGCCGCGCGACGGCTGCGAGCATGTCGCGGGGGTGACGACCCGTCCGCCATGCGGCCGCGCTCGCTGCTGCGGCGCTCCGGAGCTCGGGCCACCGCTTCCGGAGCTCCTCGATCGCGTCCGCGAGCGCCTCGCCCGTGCCGCCGTCGTACGTGACACCGGCGCCGTGACGGTCGAGCTGCCGTGACATCCAGCTCCCCTTCGTCGTCACCACGGGCCGACCGGCGGCGAGCGCGTCGACGAACACACCGGACGTCCGAGAGCGGTAGCGCTCGGCCGAGTAGGGAAGGAGCACGGCGTCGCATGCGGCGAGCTCCGCGACGTACTGATCCGGAGCGAGCATCTCGGTGAGGAGGCGGGCCGTCGCCGCGAGCGCGGACGAGGAGTCGAGTGCGACCTGATCCTCGTAGCCGGGGCGCACGTAGCACTGCACGGTGAGCGCGAGCTTGTCGAGGCGCCCGCTCGCTGCCAGCAGGTCGACGGCGTCGACGAGCGCTGGGAAGCCCTTCTCTCCCCGCGCCTGACCGAAGAACCCGAGTCGGAGCGGGCGGCCGGGATCGGGCGACGGCGCCTCGAGGGCCGCGGGAACGAGATACGGCGTGGGAACGACCGCGATCGGGAGCGGAGTCAGCTCCCCGTACTCCCGGGCAAGCTCCTCGCTGTCCGTGAGCAGCCGGACGGACCGGCGGGCCGATGTCCGCCCGAGGCCGCGGAGGCCGCGTCGCGTGAGTACCGCCGTCGGGCGGCGACGCCCGCACGCCGCGTCGAGCTCGCTGACGCGGAGCATCAGGGCGAGTGCCGGCGCCTCCGTGTCCGCGAAGCCGTCGAGCCACGACCCAAGCGCGCGGTAGTGCCGGTGGTTGACGCTCGACGCGATGACGAGCGTCCGCGGACCGCACAGCGGCGTGACCCGTTCTCGGAGCTGCGTCTCGATCCGCCGCGACGCGAGGAGTGGATCGATGACGTACCCGCCCGCCCACCGCGGCGCGTGGCGCGCACTCATCCGATCGAGCGCGGGCACCACCGTGAGGTCGCCGATCGTCTCGTGCGCCTCACGGCTGCCGACGACAACGGCGTCGAGGCCGAGCTCGTTCGCGGCGGCCCGCATGGCGCGCGCGAGATCGAGGAAGTGGCCGCCGGCGTCGCGCAGGTCCGGCTCCAGCCAGACGAGGGCATCGAACATGCGCCGCGACGACGAGGCTACGGTCGGCGTCACCGGCGCGGCCACGCAGGCGACGGGGCTAGGCCGCGTCGGCGGCGGTGCGGAGCCCGAGCTCCGGAGCGATCGGCTGCAGCGCCGCGATGACGTTCGCGATGTGCTCGTCGAGGTCGAGCCCGACCAGCTCGGCGCCCGCATAGACCTCGTCGCGGTGGACGCCCGCCGCGAAGGACGGCTGCTTGAGCTTCTTCTTCACCGACTTCGGCTCCAGTCCGTCGAGGCCGGTGGGGCGCACGAGCCCGCACGCGTGGACGAACCCGGACAGCTCGTCGCAGGCGAAGAGGGTGCGCTTG
>Ga0111539_10012110_pt1 | contig 10820 bp, 9 predicted proteins | sample RhiMethybrSRZTD1_FD_79667 | JGI IMG/M metagenome (GOLD analysis project Ga0111539, IMG submission 79667) | Populus rhizosphere microbial communities from Tennessee, USA - Rhizosphere MetaG P. TD hybrid SRZTD1 (version 2) (version 2) | ecosystem: Host-associated > Plants > Roots > Rhizosphere >... | reverse complement strand
CGTGCCAGTCCTTACCGCGCACTATCCAGAGGTGGATCTGAGGAAGAAGCGAGAGCAACACCATCAAACTTGCCGCCAGAGCACACCATCTCCATTTTTCTTTGTTAGAGTTTGAAGTATCCACGGATTAATCCTCTACAGCTTTGCATTAAAAAGTGGGAAGGTGATGATTTTCTCTGCGGTCCTCTGCGTATCTCTGCGATCTCTGCGCTGAAATAGCCTTTTTAACGCAGAGATCGCAGAGATACGCAGAGGACCGCAGAGAAAGACTCCAAACTGGCAGCGACTTCACCTTTTTGTGCAAAGCCTCAGTACCACCTGCGGTAGCGGATAGGTCGGTGGTGAGCATGCGATGTTGCTATGGATTATGAATTCTACGGTTGACTCACCCGCTACCCGCAGGTGGTACTGACATCGATCCAAGTTCAAGTCGTGACTTTGAGGCAAGCTATCCTTTACGGACGTTAATTAAGATACCACGACTGACCTTTGCGCCTTCGCGGGAAAATTAATAAGATTCGAGGCGAGTAAATTTCGTAAAGTGAGAGGTTGAATGCCCGAAACAAAGGAAAGCTCCTCACCTGCTGAGATAGCGCGTGAGACGTGGGAAGAGCAGACTCTGAAGCCTGCACTCGAGAGACATCCCGAACGAAAGAAGAGTTTCCAGACTGTTTCGCTCGACGAGGTCGAACGTCTTTACACGCCCGCTGACATCGCGGACCTCGACTTCGCTCGTGACATTTCCTTTCCAGGACAGTTTCCCTACACACGCGGGATCCATCCCACCGGCTATCGCGGCAAGCTTTGGACCATGCGCCAGTTTGCCGGCTTCAGCACTCCCGAAGAAACGAACGCTCGGTTCAAATACCTGATGGACCAGGGCCAGACCGGACTCTCAGTAGCCTACGATCTTCCGACTCTGATGGGCTATGACGCTGACTCGCCTTTGTCAGAAGGTGAAGTCGGCAAGTGCGGCGTGGCAGTTTCATCGCTCGCCGACATGGAAGTACTCTTTGACGGAATCCCGCTGGAGCAGGTCACAGTATCGCAGACGATCAACGCGCCGGCTTCCGTTCTCCTCGCGATGTATCTGGTCGTTGCGGAAAAGCAGGGCGCGCGTTGGGAAAAGATTTCCGGAACACTACAGAACGACATACTCAAGGAGTACATCGCACAGAAAGAATGGATCTACCCGATCAAACCAGCGATGAAGCTGGTCGTAGATACATTTGAGTTCTGTACCGATCGCGTTCCGCGTTACAACCCGATCTCTGTAAGCGGCTATCACATACGTGAAGCCGGCGCGACAGCCGCGCAGGAACTCGCATTCACGTTGCGAGATGGAATCGAGTATGTCGCATGGGGAGTTGAAGCAGGTCTCGATGTCGATCGCTTCGTGCCGCGCATGTCGTTCTTCTTCAATGCGCACAACGACTTCTTTGAAGAGATTGCGAAGTACCGTGCAGCGCGTCGCATCTGGTCCCGCGAGATGAAGAACCGTTTCGGTAGTAATTATGAACGCACTTTACAAATGCGTTTTCATACTCAGACTGCCGGCGTCTCACTGACGGTCCAACAACCACTCAACAACATCGTGCGCGTCGCGATCCAGGCGTTAGCAGGAGTGCTCGGAGGAACGCAGAGTCTTCACACTGACGCATACGACGAAGCGTTAGCGTTACCAACCGATCGCGCTGCATTGATCGCACTTCGCACGCAACAGATCATCGCCGAAGAGACTGGAGTTGCGAACACTGTCGATCCGCTTGGTGGTTCGTACTACCTCGAAGCGCTGACAGAAAAGATGGAACAGGAAGCACTCGAGTACTTCCGTAAGATCGACGCGATGGGCGGAATGGTCGCAGCGATCGAAAAAGGTTTTCCGCAACGCGAGATTCAGGATTCGGCTTATCACTACCAGAAAGCGGTCGAACGAGGCGAGCAGGTGATTGTTGGTGTGAACAAGTATGCGATGACTGACGAACCTTCTGAAGTTCCGATCCTCGTGATCGATGAATCAGTTCGCACGCACCAGGTCGAACGTCTCGAGCAAACACGTGCGAGCCGAGATGCGGGCGCAGTTGCAAACGCGCTGGACAAACTCAGAACGGCAGCGAAGAAAAACGAGAACACGATGCCCGCAACGATCGAAGCCGTTCGCGTTTACGCAACGCTTGGAGAGATCTGTTCCGCGCTGCGCGACGTTTATGGAATCTACGAAGAGCCCGCTTTCTAGTCCGCACATGTCCACTCGAAAGATAAGAGTTCTGGTTGCGAAGCCCGGTCTTGATGGTCATGACCGTGGGGCCAAAGTCATCGCTCGTGCGTTGCGCGATGCCGGCATGGAAGTCATCTACACGGGCCTGCGTCAAACGCCCGAGATGATCGCAGCCGCCGCACTTCAGGAAGACGTCGATGCGGTCGGCGTTTCGATATTGAGTGGAGCTCACAACACACTCTGCCCGCGCATCGTCCAGTTGCTTCGTGAAAAGGGTATGGACAACGTCCTCGTGCTGGTCGGCGGCATCGTCCCTCAGGAGGATTTGCCGAGGCTCAAAGAACAGGGAGTTGCGGAAATTTTCCTACCTGGCACCTCCACCGAAGAGATCGTTAAGTTCCTTCACGACAACGTTAAACCCCGGGAATAAGTCCACAAAACGCACAAACCATTTTTGTGTTTTTTGTGGCTTTTTGCAGCTAAAACTACAAATTTGTGAACATCTTTCGTTTTTCGGATTTTATTCGGCGAAAAATGGCCGATTTTCCTGATTTTCGTGGAGGCATGTAGGTTGCCACTGCCAACTCGTAGTCTTTGACGGAAGTTACTGTTCGCAGGGCTCCCCTAAACACCCTTTTCAGGAGACCAAACAATTATGAAGACCAGCTACTTATCGAGATGGCTTTTCTCGGCTGCTCTGGCACTGCTGTTTGTTGCAGTATCAGGCATGTCCGTGACGGTCTTGGCTCAAACGGCCAATACCGGCACAGTCACTGGGGTAGTAAATGATGAGAAAGGAGGCTTGGTCCCCGGGGCCTCAGTGAAGATAGTGAACCTCGGAACCAACGCCGAACGCACCGCGACGACAAGCTCCGACGGTGTCTATGAAATAACCCAACTTGTTCCGGGCAACTATCGATTGGAAGTCGAGGCAAAAGGCTTCTCCAAATATATCCAGGAACCGGTAGTCGTTAGCACGCTCCAGCGCACCACCGTCAACCCAGAGTTGAAGGTTGGTGGCATCGGTGAAACGGTTACGGTTACGGGCGAAAGCGCTGCCCTCGTTGAAACAACCAAAACAGACGTGAGCGGAGTTATCGACCAGCGTCGCCTGGAAAACCTTCCGGTGAATGGTCGCTCGTTCGCATCACTCGCGATCTTGATTCCGGGCGCTACGCTGCAACCGTCGTTCGACCCAACCAAAGCTCGCGTTGGCACGTTCTCGGTTGGCGGCTCTACCGGCCGCAATCTCAACGTCACCATCGACGGTGGTGACAACAAAGACAACGCAGTCGGCGGCATTCTTCAGAATTTCTCGATGGAAGGAATTCAGGAGTTTGCACTCTCGACCCAACGCTTTTCAGCAGCGAACGGCCGTTCGGGTGGTGCGTTGCTATCAGTCGTCTCGAAGAGCGGCTCTAACGCATTCCACGGATCGGCATTCGGCTTCTTCCGTGACGATGCGCTGAACGCAAATGCTCCGAAACTTCTATCCGAAGTGAATCCGCGTTTGTTCCCCGATCCGGCTGACATCGTGAAGCCGCCGTTCGATCGCCAACAGTTCGGCGGAAGCTTCGGTGGTCCTATCAAGGCCGACAAGGCATTCTTCTTCGGCGCTATCGAACACACTCGCGAACGTGGCAACTCAATCGTTCCGGGAGTTGACCGAGATCAAATCGCGCTGCTCGAACCGTTTGGGTATGAAGCTGTCGACTTTTTGTCGCAGCCATTCAACGACACCCAATACACAATCAAAGGTGATTTCAATCTATCCTCGAAACACCAATTGGTTACGCGGTTCGCGGGTCAAAACAACGACGCGCTAAACGATCAGGCCGGCTTCCTTATCGTTCGGACTGATGCCTCGGGAGGTAACGAGTCGCTCAATACGCTCTACAACTTCCTGGCCCAGTTGAACTCGACGATTAGTTCCAGCGTCGTCAACCAACTAACTTATCAGTACTCTCACTTTGACAATCGGATCAACGCCACGACCGATCTCAATCTGCTGGTCTTCCCGGACGGCATTGCTGTAGGTCGCAATGGTAATGTGCCTCAGCAAACGCTCCAGAAGAAGCATCAGTTCCGAGACGACCTGACGTGGGGCCGAGGTAACCATAACTGGAAGTTTGGAGGCGACTTCACGTACATCCCATTGCTCGGCGGGTTGTTCGCATTCAACTCCGCTCCGGAGTATGACTTCAATTTCACGATTGAAGAGATCCTTACTAACCCAGTGGATTTCCCACAAGGACTCGCTACGCCAGGTACGGTGGCCGCGGTCATTCTCTCTGGAGGCGATCCCAGCTTCACTCTGCGCAGTGATCCAAAGCAGTTCGCGTTTTATGTTCAGGACGACTGGAAAGTCTCGCCACGGCTGACGCTCAATCTCGGAGTCCGCTATGACGTCGATTTAGGTTTTGTCGACAACGCGCATGCTCATGAGAATCGTGCGTTCAGAGCTCTTCAGATTATCGGAAGCCCGTGGGCCCGAAAGGTTGTCGAGGACGACAAAAACAACCTGAGCCCTCGCGTTGGTTTCGCTTGGGATTTCATGGGCAACGGCCGGTCGGTCCTAAGAGGCGGATACGGCATCTATTACGATCAATCGTTCCTGAACGTGCCACTCTTCGCGGTGCAGCAAGCTAACCCGGAGATCTATGCCACCTTCTTGAATGATGCTGACAATCTGAATATCAACTCGCCTCCGCCGGCGATTCCACGTCCGCTCACGAACCCGCTTCCGGGATCGCGCGGCCGAATGCTGGACCCGGACTTCGAGGCGCCGTACACGCAACAGTGGAACATCGGTTACGCGCAGGAAGTAGGAAAGAACATGGCCGTGGAATTCGACTATGTTCATATCCTTGGACTGCATGAATTCACGGGCCTGGATATTAATCCGCGTACCGGCCCACTCCTCGGCGCAGATCGCAACGATTCGGCCGGGAGCTTCCCACGCGTCCTCGCGCCACAGTTTGCGGCGCATGCAGCCGAGCTCATTGCCGCGTTCGGCAGCGCCAATCCGTTTGCGCGCATGTCAGTGGCCCAATCGGATGGACGCTCGCGTTACGATGCTTTCACGGCATCGTTCAAGAAGCGCTATGCGGACAAGTTCCAACTCAACATGCACTATACCCTGGCGAAGTCGCAGGGATGGTTTGGAATTTCGCAAGACTTTGGTCTTGCACCACAAAACGCTTTCAATAAGTTTGACCCGATCAACTTTGGGCCAACTGGAGAAGACGAGCGGCACCGGTTCGTGTTCTCGGGCATCTTTGATCTACCCTGGGATTTTCAGGTAGCACCGATCTTCCAGGCCGCATCGGCGAGGCCTTACAGCGTCTTCCCGGACTGTGTTTGCGACATCAATCGCGATGGTGTGACCAACGATCGCGACTCAGTCAATCCAGGTGTTGATGATCAGCACAAGCTGCCTTTAAACACCGAACGTGGTGACAGCTTTACACAGTTGAACGTGCGCGTTTCGAAGTTCTTCAAATGGGGCGAGAATAAAAAGCTCGGCCTGTTCTTCGAGGCGTTCAATGTTTTCAACACCGGAAATTATGGGAACCAGTTCCAGAACGTGACCGGCGAGCCTGACTTCGGCAAACCAGTCAATTTCTTCGGCGCCACCGGCTTCTCCGAACCACTCGGAATTCCGTTCCAGGCGCAATTAGGCGTCCGCTTTAGCTTCTAAAGCCGACACCGGAACGTATGAATGCCACAAAAGGGGCACAAAGGGCGCAAAGGATTTCTTTTGAGCCTTTTGTGCCTCTTCGTGGTTTCACCCGCCTTCGCCCAAGGCACCTACGCCCTCGAGGGTAAAGTTATATTGCCTTCAGGAACTCAGCCGCCAAATCCCGTTCGCGTCAGACTTACTTACAACGGCAGGCCAATTCACGAGACCTTCACAGATCTGAGCGGGCGGTTTTCCTTTCCCGGACTTAGGTCCGGCACTTACCAAGTCACTGCCGAAGGAGATGGCATCAACTTCGAAACCACTTCAGTCCGTGCTGAGATTTCCGCCTTTTTCCCAGCCGGGCAGAGTTTCACCGAAGACATTCAACTGCGACCCGTTCCCCAAAAAGCGATTGCGGCAGCAGGCGTTGTCAACGCGTTTACCCAGGACGTCCCACCCGCAGCAAAGCAGGCACTTGATGCCGGTATCAAATTAGCGGCAGAAGGAAATACTGCAGCGGCTGTCGAAAGCATGCAGAAAGCCATCAAGATCTTTCCCAAATACTTCGAGGCTCATCTGCAACTCGGAAATACCTTTCTCAAAGTAAACCAATTCAACGAAGCGATCGCCGAACTCGATCTCGCCCGCGAGATCAATCCTAATGACGAACGTTGTTACCAGACGTTCGGTCTATTAATGATGCGGCAAAGGAATTTTGCGGTGGCGGTGATGGTGTTCGCAGAAGCTGCGAGATTGAATCCACAAAATCCGACAAACGCCGTCATGCGTGCGACGGCTTTGATTCATCAGGCTGCAAACACCAGCGACACGGCGCCGTCGACCGAGGATCGAGCGCATCTGCTCAGTCGCGCCGAAGTCGCTATGTCACAGGCTTCGACTTTGAGTGAGAATAAACTGAAGCCCGATAGTCTGACGCTGGCTCTTTTCCACGAACTCAAAGGAGAGCCCGAGCGCGCGGCAGCCGAGTTGGAGTCCTATTTAAAAAAGAGTCCTCAACTCAAAAACGCGGAAGCGATTCAGAACGAGATCAAGCGGCTGCGTGACAAGGCAAAGGCAAGCAAGACCACTCCCTAGCTGTCCTTTTTCAGGAACCTCGCAATTCCCTTCTGACAATCTTCACTCATTCGAGCGATTACGTTGACATCAGCTCCGGTTTCGAGTGCTTCCACGAATGCGAGTCCGTCGATCTGGTAGAGGAGTGTTTTGGTTAATGCGATCGCCTGCTTGCTGAGTTCTTCAAAACGCTTGACGTATGCATCGACGTCAGCCGTAAACGTTTCGTCGCTGAATACCTGGTTGATAAGGCCGATGTCTCTCGCGCGGTCCGCAGAGATCTCTTCGCCTCGTGTGATCAGCTCAAAAGCACGCTTCTCGGAGACGTTGCGTCTGAGGATCGCCATCACCATCGCCGGCACAAAACCGATTTTTACTTCCGGGTAACCGAAGCGCGCTGAGGCACTCGCGAGAACTATGTCGCAGGCACTCGCCAAACCACAGCCACCAGCGAGGGCCCTTCCGGTTACTGCGGCGATCACTGGAACGGGAACCTGACGTATCAACAGAAACAGATCTGATAGTGAGCGTGCGTCCTCGGAGTTTTCGGCGACCGATGCGCCCGCAATCTTCTGAAGCGCTGAAAGATCTGCACCTGAGCAGAAGTCTTTCCCGGCGCCCGAGATCACGATGGCCCTGACGTGCTCATCACTCGATGCTTGCCGGAGACCTTCCTTGATTCCTGCGACGACAGCATCGTTCAACGCATTCCTTTTCTCAGGCCGGTTAAGCGTAACCCGCGCCACCGCGCCATCAACTGAGTAAAGGACATCTTCAGCCATTTCAGCCCTCGTTAAGAGTTCAAGCTTTAGCTTGCGTCTTGCCAGGCAGCAACCTAAAGGTTGAACTCTGAACTCTCCTGATCTGTTATCTCAATCTCCATCCGCAGTAACGCTGTAGAAAAAGTCTTACCCTGCGCGTCAGTCATCAGCGATAAAGTGCCGCCGCCGCCCAGGCTCTCGTGAAGCAAAAAATTGAGCGCGCCAAGATTCGGCAGCTCGAACCGTTCAACCTCGCCAAGACAAATGCCCTTGAAGTGTTGCTTGACCCTTTCAGCCGTAACCTCGCGAACCAGGATCGGATAAAACTTGTCCTCCAGTGCGATCAACCCAACATTCGCAGTGTCACCCTTATCACCCGATCGCGCATGAGCAAGTCTTGTAAGCTGCACCTTCATTTGTGTTCCTTATGTGCCTCTTTGTGGCTCACGTATTCAACACCTCGACAACGGGCGTGATCTCCTCTTTCGGAATCAACGCCGGCCAGTACGCAACAATCTCCTCGACCTTCGGCCTGCCGCCCGCGAACCCCGTGACGGCCGGCGGCCCGGTAAGAATCAGAGGCGCAATCTCCTTTGTGAACCTCTCGATGGCGCCACGATCCTGTCCACGCACGCCGACGCGTAGCTGAACCTCCGGAATGTCCGTGTGCGGCGGCCCCGCCAGTGGACCATGCGTCGCATTAACACCGACAAACTCAGTCAACACCTGATCGAACTTCAGACCGAGTCGATCCAGACGCCGGCGTAGAATCCGATCCGCCGCTTGTGCCTTGTCGTACGCATCCGGCCACGCGTAAACCAACGTCCCCACGGCTTTGAAGCCCGCGGAGTAGCTGATCGAAACCTTCAAAAACTCCGTCGCAGGCCGACCCTCGATCCCAAAGACGCGGACGCGATCGCGCCCTTCGTACTCGAGATTGATGGTAGTGAAATCGGCGACGCAATCCGGCGTGATGTACTCGCGCGGATCGCCCATCTCGTAGACCAATTGCTCCTTCACCGAAGGAATGATGATCCACCCACCAGTGCGTTCGTGTTTCGTGACGACGAACGTCCCATCAGGCGCGGCCTCGACAATCGGAAACCCGACGTCCGCGAGGTTCGGGATACTGCGCCACTCGTACTGGCAGTTACCGCCGGAAACCTGCGCGCCGCATTCGATGATGTGGCCGGCGATCGTTCCGGCAGCGAGGCGGTTCCAGTCATCGTTGGACCACCCGAATTCGTGAATCATCGGCGCAAGCGTCAGCCCCGTGTCTGTCGCGCGGCCCGTGATGACGATCTGCGCTCCCTGGTTCAAGGCTTCGACGATGGGCCACGCGCCGAGATATGCATTCGCACTCTGAATTTTGTCGCGCACTGTCGAGAGCGGCTCACCCGTATCCATGTTGCGCAATTGAACGCCGCGCGATAGGAGATCATCAATACGCGACATGATGTCGTCGCCGGTCACGATGCCGATGCGGACCTTTCCGCCAAGGCCCAACTCACGCGCGACGCCGATCACCGCGTCCGCACAACCTCTGACGTTGACTCCACCGGCGTTGGCTGTGACCTTTATCCCTCGTTCGATACACGCAGGCAGGATCCGTCGCATCAACGGAACGAAGTCTTTCGCGTAACCGGCACCCGGATCGCGTGCTTTCTGTTTTTGCATGATCGACATCGTGACTTCCGCGAGATAGTCGAGCATCAGATAGTCGATTGGTCCACCTTCAACCTGGCGCACAGGTGCGTCAGGAAGATCTCCCCAGAACCCTTGTCCGGCTGCAATTCGTATTTTTTGTTTCATCAGGAATTCTGGAATCTATCAGACGCCGCAAAAAAGCACAAAAAGCACAAAAGGAAAAAATCCTTTGTGTGCCTTTCGCGCCTTTTGTGGCTTGCCTAGTTTTTCGGTTTAGGAGTGGGGGTTGGAGTTGGACTAGGCGTCGGACTCGGACTCGCCGTGGGACTCGGCGTCGGCTCACCTGGTGTTGGCACAGGCGTCGGAGTGGTAGTCGGCTGCGGCTCCGGACTTGGATTGGGTACCGGCGTCGGCTCCGGCGTTGGACTCGCAGTCGGAGTCGGACTCGGCGATGGAGTTTGACTCGGCATTGGAGTCTCAGGAGTCGGCTTCGGCATTGGAGTCTCAGGAGTCGGCTTCGGCATCGGAGTCTCAGGACTCGGCTTCGGGCTTTCAGTCGGGACCGCGCTTGGCGTCGTAGCCGGGGTAGCCGGATTGCTCACCTCAGTACCAGTCGCCGCCGGCGTAGTTTGGTTTCGTTTATTCCGCGCCATGTTTCGCGACGGCATGAACGAACACTTCATCGTCGTGCCGCCTACTGACGTTAGCGTTAGCCGCTTGCCACTCTTTCGGGCGCGCATCGAGACTACTTGCGGCGTCGTAGTCGCAGCAGGCGCACCCGTTGCTGTGGCCGCTGGAGTCAACTGAAGGGCCACCGCGGTGTAGCCGCCCGTTGTCGAAGCCACGATCCGGCCTGTTCTCCCGTCTGCGAGCGTGAACTCATTTCCATTTATGGTCATGGTCGTATCGCCGGTTAGACCAAGAGCATCGCAGTTGAACGTTCCGGCGTACGTGCCCGACAGATCAGTCTGCGTTGTTTGCTGCGCCGAAACTGTCGGCAGATCCTTTCTTACATCGCTTGGCTTCTGCGGATCTTGTGCCCGGCCGGCCCAAAAACCACCGGCCAGCAGCGAAAATCCAAGTGTTATCACTAAAATTTTCCTCGTCATAATTCTCTCCTCCCATGTTCGTACGTGCGCGCACTGCTGCTCTCGGCACGCTATGTACACCTTATTTAAGGGGGTTTAAACCACAAGAAGGAGGGAACGATGATCTTGTACCACTCGCAGGCACAGATCTCAACCGCCCAAGGCGATGTTCAGGAGCAGGAGCAGTTAGCAGGAGCAGACAAACCTCACCTGCTCCTGTTACCTGCTCCTGCTCCTGTTCCGTGCACCTGCTGCTTCTACGTTTTATTAGTGCTTTGCCTCCGTGTGCCTTTGTGGTAAACATGTCTCGCACAACCAAAAAACCGAATTCCGAGGAATCCAATGCGACT